>Ga0105164_10001174_pt1 | contig 16987 bp, 17 predicted proteins | sample VDWuncwatermetaG_FD_89674 | JGI IMG/M metagenome (GOLD analysis project Ga0105164, IMG submission 89674) | Wastewater microbial communities from Netherlands to study Microbial Dark Matter (Phase II) - VDW unchlorinated drinking water | ecosystem: Environmental > Aquatic > Freshwater > Drinking...
AAATATCCTCGACTGCAGCCTCCCGTAGGAGTCTGGGCAGTGTCTCAGTCCCAGTGTGGCTGACCACCCTCTCAGGCCAGCTACCCGTCAAACGCCTTGGTAGGCCATTACCCTACCAACTAGCTGATAGGACGCGGGTCCATCCTCAAGTGCCAGGCCTTGCGGTCCCCGGCTTTTCTCGCGGCCTCCATCGAGGCCGTGGTCTTATGCGGTATTAGCACCCCTTTCGGAGTGTTATCCCCCGCTCGAGGGCAGGTTACCCACGCGTTACGCACCCGTTTGCCGCTAGCCATCCAGCCATCCATCCCATCCGCCTTGCGGCCTCAAAGACTTCAGGCCAAATGGCCCGCTCGACTTGCATGCCTCAACCACGCCGCCAGCGTTCGCTCTGAGCCAGGATCAAACTCTCCATCAAAAATTCTTGAGAAGAGTTGATTGATCTGTTTCAATGCGCCCACTTGGACGTCATCTTCAAACGACAACAGGGTCAACAATCCAGTTTTCAAAGAACCAAGATCTGTTCGGGGAAAAAAGAAGGGCGTCGAAGACGACGCCCTGATCGGACTTCCTCTTCGCTTCCCTTGCTCTAATTATCCGAACGTGTCAAAGAGACGTCTCAAACGAGACTCAACCCCCTTTTTGGGTGAGCGATCCAGATCGACCTTTTCACCCAACAGATCTATATACCACCCAGCACGGTTGGCTGTCAAGCCTTTTTGTCGGCCTTTTCTGCCCAGCCATCTCCCATTTCTTCGACGACCCGGCCATCCTTGAGATGGAGGATGCTGCGTCCCACATGAAACATCTCCTCCCGACGTCGATTCTTGGCGCGTCTCCGGATGGACCGGTTGGCTTTCCGGTCCGCGGAGAATCCCTCGTACTCATCCAGCTCCACCACCCTGTTTGGACGAACCGTAATTTCAAAACACCGGGAGATCCAAAATCGATGTTTCCCGGGAGGGTACTCCATCCCATCCTGGAATAATTCAACCAGCAGTTTCCGATCCATGGTCTCTCCTTTTTCTATTATACGTGATGAGAAACATCACTATATCTGTAAGTATACCCAATACTTCCATATTTGTCAAATTATACACTTCCTTTTTTAATAAATTAATATAACTTATTTAAATACAATATAATACAAAAGTTTATTTATGGAAGGATTTCCCTTGACTCCTTCCAATTTACATGGTATCCTGTTATCTAGGATGGAATTCGGCAGAAAGATTCGAATGCTAAGAAAGGAACATGGGCTGAGTCTGGAGCAGTTGGCTGCCAGAAGCGGGGTTGCTCTGGCCACTTTAAGCCGGATCGAAAATGGCAAGGGGTCCGGAACCTTCAGAACCCACCAGCGGATCGCCGAAGCCCTGGGAATTCAATTGACCGAGATGTATCGGAATCTTGAGGAACCGGAGCAAGAGGCCGTCTTCATCGAACCGGCAGCTGAAGAGGCCGAAATCTTTACTTATGACGAGAAGGCCTCCGCTATTCTTCTGACAAAGCAGGTTTCAAGGAAACAGATGCTTCCCCAACTGATCGTTCTTCAGCCGGGCGGGAAAACCACTCTGGAACAGTATCGCAAGGGAACGGAGCGATGGCTCTTTGGCCTCGAGGGATCCGTTGAGGTGGTGGTAGGGAATAAAAGCTACCGGCTCTCGCAGGGAGGGACGCTTTATTTTAAAGCTTCCCTGCCTCATCAACTTCAGAACGGAAGCGCCGCGACGGGCAAGGTGATCTCCGTCACAAGTCCAGTGGTACTATGAAAGGAGAACGCCTGATGAGAAAAGCCGATATCTTAGTCTGCGATGATGAGGCGGGAGTCCGGGAATCCTTGAAGCTCATCCTGGGAAAAGAATACACCCTTGCTTACGCCACCAATGGGGAAGAGGCGGTCAATTACATCAAGGCCCATAATCCGGATCTCTTGATTATGGACGTCAAGATGCCCAAGATGGGGGGCTTAGAGGCCCTGCGCCTGATCAAACGCCTCAAGCCCAAGCTGCCGGTCCTCATGGCCACCGGTTATGAGTCCAGCGACGTGGCGGTTCAGGCCGTCCATCTGGGCGCGAACGATTACCTGGTCAAACCGTACGACCGGGAACAGGTTCACGCAAAAGTCCAGGCCCTCCTTTCCGCTCAGAAATAACGAAAGTGTGGTAAGCTCCCTTTAGAATGATATTCCAAATGTCGCTGCGGTATCGGATCATCAGTCTCGTCGCTCTCTTCGCGATCATTCTGATCGCGGCGTTCACCACTCTGCTCATCTCCCGTCAGCTCCACGTGATCACAGAAAATAACCAGTTCCGGGCCAGAATAGGCACCTTCGCCGCCAAGGGGGCCTTTGAGCGGACGCTGCTGTCCCACAGCCGGACGGGTAATCCGCCAGCCGCTTTCCAAAAATTGATCCCGATCCTACAGGAGGGGCAGCTGGCAGAGGAGGTCACGATCGCCGACCTTAAAGGAAAGGTAGCCGCCTCCGTCAACCCGGAACGCCTCGGCGCTTCCATAACGGAGGAAGATCTCCACTGGAGCGAATACGCCCGGAAGACCTACAGCCCCAAGACTTGGTTCTATGCCCAAATACTTCCCGGGGAAATCATCTTTTACGCCCCCATCACCCTGGATGACGTCCCCCAATACATTGCGATCCTGAAATACTCTTTAGGCAACATGCCGGATGCGATCCGACAGGTGGGAAAGATCTGCATCCTTGTCGCCTTGGGAGTGATCGGGGTGATTGTTCCCTTGTGTCTGCTCCTCATCCAAGCGATCCTGGGACCGATCCGGATCCTAAACCGGGCGACGAAAGAGATCGCCGCCGGGAACTTGGGACTGAAAGTCGACGTCCCCACGGAGGATGAGCTGGGAGAGCTGGCCGGTACCTTTAACAGCATGACCACCGCCCTCGTCAAGATGAAGGAACGGGCGGAAAACGCCAACCCCTTGACGAAGCTGCCCGGCAACAACGTCATCCATGAAGCGATCGAGAAGCGGATCAAGGACAAGAAGAAATTCGTGGCGGTCTACTCCGACCTGGACAACTTCAAGGCCTTCAACGACAAGTACGGAATCGGCGCGGGAGACCAGGCGATCAAGCTGACCGCTCAGATCATGAAGGAGGCGATCGCAAAAGGGAGCCCAGGGGACTTCCTCGGCCACGAGGGTGGGGATGACTTCATCCTCCTGACGACACCCGAAAAAACGGACGCGGTGACTGGACATGTCTGCGCGGAGTTCGACAAGAGGGTCCGCCAATTCTATTCGGCCGAAGATCAGGCCCAGGGATTCATCATGTCCAAGGACCGGGAGGGAAACCTGAAGCAGTTCCCGATCATGACAATCTCGCTCGCTGGCGTGGGCAACATCGTCAGGGAACTGACTTCCTACGCGGAGGTCACCAACATCTGCGCGGAGGTCAAGAAGAAAGCGAAGATGACCTCCAAAACCACCGGGAAATCCAGCTTCTACCTCGACCAGCGGACCGGCAGGGAGGCCGCCGAGGCCCACCCCCCCGAAGGGGCCCCGGCCGCCGAAGCCCACTAAGCGGCTCGGAGGATCGCGTAAGTCGTTGGTCCTACCTGCAGGAAGGTAATCCGGGTTGTTTCCAGATCCAAAACGTATCCCAGCCGTCTTGCGATCTGAGCAACAAACAGCAGGGTGTCTCTCGCCATGGCGGCAACAGTTTCTCTCCGCCCACGCAAGACCGCCGGCAACGGACTGACCAGCGGCAGCCAGGCGTGAAGCAGAGGACCCTCCGGGGTATGCTCAACATTGAAGAAGACCGTGTCAGCTGGCCCGGGCAACTGCCTCTGCCAAACGGCCAGCACTTCTTCCAATCCTGCTCCCAGTGGAACAACCTCCGTACCAACCGGAAAACCCACTTGGAGCCCTTCCTGAAGATAGACCCGGGAGGCGGAAGGGATCTCTGCCGGAACTTGCATGACGAGAATGTCTGTTCCAGCCGGGCTCCGGAAGGTAACCGGGTCGCCCCGTTCCAGGGCATCCCAATGGTCCTCGTCGGCCAAAACTGCCTGCAACACCGCTTCATCCTCCTCCAGGCCGGCGGCGGTGGAAAGGCGCTTCCTCAAGATGGTTTTTACATTGCTGAGAGGAGCAGAGAGGACCTGGGTTCCGGAGGGAGGGGTTGGCAGGGCGGAAGAGGTCAGCGCGGCCAGGAATTGATTGTCATAGGATGGGTCCACCTCCCAGGCGGGATGGCCCAGATAGCCGAGCAGTTCCACGGCAACGAGGGTCATGGCGCTCTGCAAAACCTCTCGCGAAACACCTGAAACCTCGAGGGCGTCTTCAGAAATATGGAGGGCTCTCTGTTTAAAGGTTGAGCGAAGGTTCTGGAACGGGCTGGCTCCCTTGCCGTCGTAGACTCCCACCGTTTCGATAGTGCGAAGTGCTTCCTGTGAAAATGGGACGGCAAAAAGGGGAGCCCCCTTGGCCACGTAACCTCTGGGATCCTCGTAAAACAGATCGATCCTCCCCGCCACGATGGCAGAACTTCCATCCGGCTTCAACAACAGATCCAATAAGAGGTATTTATTCCTGTCCTGACTGAGCCGGCCCAACAAGACCGCCTCTCCACCCTCAAGAGGAATATGGACAATCCCGTCCCGCTTTAAGACATCGATGGATTTTCTCACAAGATCCGGCCATTTCTTTGGGTCAAACCGAAACCAAAGCTTTTCCGCCGGCTCAAGCTCCCGGGGCAGCTTGGGCTTCTCCTTTGGCTTCAACCAGGGGGAATCTCCACGAAACAATCCCACGGCAGCTGACATTTCGGCCCGGCGTTTGAGCTGGCGCTGATATCCGATCCAACGCCTCCTCGCTCTGTCCCTCCTCAACAGCCGCCCAGCCACAACCGGATCCAGTTTTTGAACGGCCGGCTCCTTCTTATCCGCTTCTTCCGCACCGGCAGACGGGAGAAGGCCGCGCGGATCAACATGCCGCACGAGCCGCGGATCTCCTTGCTCGTACCGCCGGATCGATACGTCGACCACCCGCTCCTGCTCCCATCTCGTCCACTCGGGTTCTTCCAGTTCATACCTCCGGCCATCCCGGGCATCCACCACGATGGAACGGCTATGGCCTTCTTCCCCCAACAAATGGACCCTGATCTTGGCGGAGGGGATCCCTACCAGCTCAAAGAGCCCTTTGAGGCGACCGGCCAGTGAACCAGGGTCTTCGGCCTGGATCCCGTAAATATCCACCTCGATTTCCCTTTCGGAAACGTCATAAAGAAGAAATTCATCGAATATCCCTTGAATGGCCGCCGGATATCGGATCAAGCGATCCGCGTGGGTCACGGCGGTGATCCCTTTCGCCCGGGCATCCAAGACGCAGATGACGCAGGGGTTGGCGAACTTACTGGCGATCATCGGAGAAGGACTCTCGGCGCTGGTAAAGCTGTACTCCCCTTGAACCACAGAGATGAAATCGCTGCTGTCTTTTATCCGCGGCAGAGGTTCCTCCAGGCCGGCAGCGATCAGGGATTCCACTTTCCTTTCGATGGTTTGGCGCAGCGCCCAGGCGCAAGGAGGCAGACTGAGGGAAAGGATCAGGAAAGGACTTAAGAAACGGACAAGGAAATGGCGGCTCATGTGACGAGTTTCAGGAAGTGGCGCTTGCCCACTTTGAGGATGGCACCCGATTTGAGCACCAGGGAAATCTCTGGGTCGGACAGCCGCTGACCCTCCAAGTCCACCCCGCCCTGCTGGATCAAGCGCCGGGCCTGCGCCTTGGAGGGGGCCAAACCTGATTCCACCATGAGGGCCACAATCCAAACCTTCCCCTCCTTGATTAACGAGGGAGGAACCTTGAACTCCGGGATCTCGGCCGGCTGCTCTCTCTGCCGGAAGACCTTGGTGAACTGATCCTGTGCGGCTTGCGCGGCTTGCTTGCCGTGGAACTGCGCGGTCAGCAAAAAAGCGAGCCGCTGCTTGGCCTCCATCGGATGCATGCCCTTTACGGCGGAGAGGTCCTCCTCTGTAAGGAGATCGAAATACCGGAGCATCAGGGAATCCGGGATGGACATGATCTTGCCGTAGATCTGGTCGGCGGGCTCTGTGATCCCGATGGCGTTCTTCAAGGACTTGGACATCTTTTGTGTCCCGTCGGTCCCTTCCAAGAGCGGCAGAGTGATCACCACCTGCGGCTCCTGGCCGAACCGCTCCTGAAGGGCCCGCCCCAGGAGAAGATTGAATTTCTGGTCGGTGCCGCCGAGCTCCACATCGGATTTCAAGGCCACGGAGTCGTAGGCCTGGAGGAGCGGATAGATCGACTCCGTCACAGTGAGGGAGGCCCCTTCTTTGAGGCGCTTGGCGAAATCATCCCGCTCCAGGAGGCGCGGGATCGTGAGTTTGTTGGCTATCGCCAGAAAGTCGGCCAGGCGCAGCGGCCCGAGCCACTCGCTGTTGAACCGGACCTGGATCTTCTTCACATCGAGAATCCTGCTCACCTGGGTCTTATAGGTCTTGGCGTTGGCGAGGACTTGGCCAGGAGTCAAGGCAGGACGCTCCTCGGTCCGGCCGGAGGGATCTCCGATCATGCCGGTGTAGTCCCCGATCAGAAAGACAACCTGGTGGCCGAGCTGCTGAAAATGGGCGAGCTTCCTTAACAGAACGACATGGCCCAGATGGAGGTCGGGCGCGGTTGGGTCAAACCCGGCCTTAATAATAAGGGGTTTGCCCCGGGAGAGTTTTTTCTTGAGCTCCTCTTCGGAAATGAGTTCAGAGATTCCCCGCTTGATCAGGGGAAGCAGTTGGGAGGCAGACGGAAGGGCCAAACTTAAGAGCCCCTTTCAAAACCTCGCGCTAGCCGCGTTGCGAGCGCCAGCATGCCAGATCCAAGGAACGACGACGATGGCGTATCCACAGCGATACGCCGAGGAGGAGTGACGCAGGAGATGGCATGCTGCCGCCGCAACCCGAAGGGCTGGGCTGAAATGCGTCGCATCGCTTCGTCGCTCGTCGTCACCGTATCTTGACCCTCATGATACGCTTCCTCCTCGCTCCTTGCGTTGCTCGCATTTGAGCCCAGCGCGGCCGCGGGAGATTTTGAAAGGGGCTCTAAGCGCGCTTGAGGCTGAGGGCGATCCGGCGCTGGTCCTCATCAATCCGGAGGACGCGGGCCTGCACGGTATCGCTCACCTTGAACTGGGTTTCAAGGAAAGCGGCAACCGCTTCCGGCTGGGCCTCGGTTGACTCTGAAGCAGCCGCCTGCGGCGGCTGCTTGCGCCGGGAGCGCCCTTTCAGGTGAGAGGGCAGATTGATTGGAAGTTCTGACAGATGGACCAGCCCGTCGAGATCCTTCTCAATCTCAACAAAGATTCCAAAGGGAGCGATCTTGGTGATCACCCCCTGGACCAAAGTCCCTGAAGGATACCGCTGGGTGATCTCCGGCCAGGGATCGGGGGTCAGGGATTTCACACTCAAGGAGATCTTCCGGTTCTCCGGATCCGCGGAAACGATGGCCACCTCCAGATCCTGCCCTTTCTTTAAGGCCTCGAAGGGATGGTTGTACCGCCGGGTCCAAGACAGATCCTGGACATGCAGAAGCCCTTCAATCCCCTCGGCCAGTTCGACGAAGGCCCCGTACTCGGTCAGATGCTGAACCTTTCCAGAGAGACGGCTGCCCACCGGGTGCTCATGGATAAAGGCCTCCCAAGGGTTGGCCTCAATCTGCTTCATCCCCAAAGCGATCTTTTGATTCTCCCTATCAATGCTCAAGATGACGCACTCCACTTCCTGGCCGACCTGCACCATCTCGCTTGGGTGGGAAGGGCGCTTCGTCCAGGAGAACTCCGAGATGTGAACCAACCCCTCGAGCCCCTTCTCCAATTCGACGAAAGCACCGTAGGGCATGAGACTGACGACCTTGCCCTTGATGCGGTTGCCCACCGGGTAACGGCCCTCCACCTGATCCCACGGATTGGGCTGGAGCTGTTTGAGACCAAGGGAGATTTTCGAGGTCTCCCGGTCGAATCCCAGGATCATGATGTCCAGCTTCTGACCTACCGAAACCACCTCGCTGGGGTGGTTCACCCGGCCCCAGCTCATGTCGGTGATGTGCAGAAGACCGTCCACGCCGCCCAAGCTGATGAAGGCGCCGAAGTCGGTGATGTTCTTGACCAGACCCTGACGCACCTGGCCGACCTCCAGCTCATCCAGAAGCTTGCTCCGAAGGGATTCCCGCTCTTTGAGAAGCGCGTCACGCCGGGAAACAACCAGGTTCTTCCGGGCCTTGTGGACCTTGATGATGACGACGTTCATCGTTTGCCCGACGAGGGAATCGAGATTCCCGAAACCGCGGAGGAACACCTGGGAAGCCGGCAGGAAGGCCTCGACCCCGCCGACGTCCACCATGAGGCCTCCCTTGACCTTGCGGGTCACCTTACCCTCTAAGAGATCCCCCTCCTTGGCCATGGCCAGGAGGCGCTCCCAGCCCTTGGCCTTCTCGGCCTTGCGCTTGGAGAGGACGATGAAACCCTCGTCATCCTCCACGGACTCGAGGAACACCTCCACCTCGCCCCCCACCTGCAGGGAAGAGCGATCGTCAAACTCCTCCAGCGGGATGGACCCTTCGGACTTGTAGCCGACATCCACCAGGATATCGGTGGCGGTCATGCCGATGATCCGGCCCTTGACGATCTGGCCTTCCTCGACCAGGCGGAAGCTCTCTTCGTAAAGTTTAGACAGCTCGTCGTTCAATTCCGTTTCCTCGGCGGTGGTGGTTGATGATTCGGTGAGCATAATCGGCCATTATAGCAACAACCTGGGCCAATTTCAACCTCGAGTTGTCAATCCGGACAGCCCCCTTAGGCACCCTCAAGGGGGAGGCCGCCCTGCGCCGGTCCCTTAAGTCCCGCCGCTTGACCTCCTTGAGAACCCGGGGAAGCGCGGCAGTGTGTCCCGCCTTGCGCAGATCACTTAGGCGCCGGCGGGCCCGTTCGGCGGGGGTGGCTGTAAGAAAGAACTTAAGAGGAGCTTTCGGGAAAACAACCGTGCCGGTATCCCGCCCTTCGACCACGATCCGGCCCTGAGCCCCCAGCATCCTCTGCTGGCGGACCAGCGCCTGCCGGACCCCCGGAACTGTGGCCACCCGAGAAGCGGCCTCCGAAATCTCCGGACGGCGGATCGCTTCGGTCACATCGCTGCCGTCTAAAAGGACCCGCAACCGGTGGCCGGGATCCACCCGGAACGCGATCCGGCTTCTTCCCGCCAGCTTGGTCAACCCGCTCCGATCGGTCAAAGAAACTCTCTTCTCAACGGCTTTGAGGGCGATCGCCCGGTACATGGCCCCGGTGTCGAGATAGAGGTAGCCCAGCCGCTTGGCCAGAAGCCGGGCGGCGGTGGACTTGCCCGTCCCCGAGGGGCCGTCAATCGTGACGACGAGCGGTTTGGCGATTCTCACTTCCGAAGGCCCTGCCGAATCCTCTGTGCCCTCGCCAATTCCCTCTGCAACGAGTGGGAGTCTCGCAAATCCTTAAGTTTAGCAATGTAGCGATCTAGAGAGCGACTGATCTCGGCATGGTTAGTGCTGCATACTTCTTCCCACAGTTTAGGATCACCCATCGCGACACGGGTTGTGTCAGCAAATCCGTTTCCAGAGAGTTTCAGCGCGCCGGCCGGCGGCAACAAGGTCAAAGCAACGGCTGCCAAATGAGGGACATGGCTTACTTGCGCCACCAACTCATCGTGCTGCGCAGGTGTCATTCTCCGCACTTGAGCTCCGACACCCTGCCAGAGTCTCCTCACCTTTCCAAGGGCAACCCTGTTCGTTTTGCGCGTCGGGGTAAGTATACAAACTGCTTCATCGAACAAATGAGGATCCGCAGCCTCGATTCCTGAACGCTCTGAGCCGGCCATGGGATGCGCCCCCACGAAGGAAATCCGATCCGGAAGCATCTGTTCCACTTTCCGGACGATCACTGATTTGGTGCTGGCAACATCCGTAAGCGCAAGCCGGCCGGGACAGATCCTGGCGATTTCGCGGGCAATCTTTGGAACCGCCAAAGGCGGGGTAGCGATCACCACCAAATCGGAAAGCCCAAGCCAGTCGGGGCAAAGCTCGGTGCAGGCGTCATCCACCGCACCTTTCGCCTTTGCCCGCCGGATGGTCGCTTCCGTCCGGGCGAATCCGATCACCCGCCGGGCAACGCGGCCCCTGCGCAGGGCCATCCCCAGCGACCCGCCGATGAGCCCCAGGCCAACGATTGTGACTTGATTGAACAGAGGTTTCTTTCTATGAACCATGCGTCCGTTTACAGTTCCCGGCCGACGGCGCGGGCGATGCGGCGAAGCTCCGCCATGAGCTTCGCGAACTTCTCCGGGAGCATCGACTGGGGCCCGTCGCAGAGGGCCTCCTCGGGCTTCGCGTGGACTTCGATCAGGAGCCCGTCCGCTCCGGCCGCGATGGCGGACTTCGCCATGGAGGGGACGAGACCCCATTTGCCGGTGGCGTGACTGGGATCCACCACCACGGGAAGGTGGCTCAAGTTCTTGATGATCGGCACCGCCGCCATGTCGAGGGTGAAGCGGCTTTCCGTCTCGAAGGTTCGGATGCCCCGCTCACACAGGATCACGTTGAAATTGCCGTTCTGAAGGATGTACTCCGCGGAAAGCAGCCAGTCCTTGATCGTGGCCGACATGCCCCGTTTTAAGAGGACCGGCTTCTTGGCGCGCCCGACCTCCTTCAAGAGATCGAAGTTCTGCATGTTCCGGGCGCCGATCTGGATCACGTCGGCGTGCCGCTCCACGATCTCCAGGTCCCGCAAGTCCATGAGCTCGGTGATCACCGGAAGACCGGTCCGCTTCTTCGCCTCCGCCAGGAACTTCAATCCTTCCTCCCCCAGTCCCTGGAAGCTGTAGGGAGAGGTCCGGGGCTTGAAGGCGCCTCCTCTTAAAATCGAGGCCCCCGCCTTCTTGACGCTCCTAGCGATGGATAAGAGCAGCTCGAAATTCTCCACCGCGCAGGGGCCGGCCAGGACGGCGAGCTTCTTGCCGCCGATCTTGACGCCGTCCACATCGACGACGGTGTCGGCCGGCTTGAATTCCCGGGAGACCAGCTTGTAAGGGGCCAGGATCGGCATCACCTTCTCCACGCCGGGGAAAACCTCCAGCGGCTGGACCCTTAGGAGATCCTCTTCCCCGATGACCCCGATGATGGTCCGCTCCACTCCCCGGGAGATCATCGGCTTTAGACCGATCGATTTCACCTTGGAGACGATGTGCTTGATCTGCGCTTCGGTCGCTTCCGGTTTTAAGACGATGATCATCTTTTCAGCTCCTCTCTCAATGTTTGGATGAATGCCTGGTTTTCCTCGGGCAGCCCCACGGTGACCCGGACATATTCCGGCAGGTTCCATGCCAGCATATCGCGGACAATGATTCCCCGCTTGAGCAGGGCCTCAACCAACTCCTTGGCCCGGGGACCCGCATGAAACAGAATAAAATTTGTGGCGCTCGGCACCGCCGCCAATCCCAACTCCTTCAGCGCCCCGTAGAGAACCGGTTTCTGCTCCCGCAGGAGGCGCCGGGTCGCCTCCAGGTGCTCGGAATCGTCCAGCGCCGCCAGCGCCGCCGCTTGGGCGAGCGAGTTGACGTTGAACGGCTCCCGCACCCGCTGCATCGCCTGGATCAACTCCCGAGGCGCGATCCCGTAACCGACCCGGATCCCGCTCAACCCGTACGCCTTGGAAAAAGTCCGGGTGATGATCACCGGGCGCTTCCCCAGAAAGGTCTTGGAGTCCGGGTAGTCGGGCGCATCCACCAACTCCGCGTAGGCCTCATCGAGGAAAACAATCACCTCGGGAGGCAGACCCGCCATAAAATGCTCCACCTCCGCCTTGGTCACGTACGTGCCGGTCGGATTGTCCGGGTTCGCGATGAAAACGATCTTCGTCGAGCGGCTGACCGCGCGGCGCATGCTTTCCAAGTCGTACCGAAACTCTCTGGAGGGAACCACCCGGATCTTCGCCCCGGCGATCTGCGCGGCGATCCGATAGATCAAGAAGGTGGGATCCGCGATCACCACCTCGTCCCCGGGATCCAGAAAGGCCCGGGTCGCCAGGGTGATCAGCTCGTCCGACCCGTTGCCCACCAGGAACTGCTCCGCCGGCAGACCCCACTGTTGAGAAAGTTTCCGGGTGAGATAGAAACAGGCGCTGTCCGGATACCGGTTTAAACTCGGCAGCGCCCGGCGGATCGCCTCCAGCGCCTTGGGGCTGGGCCCCAACGGATTCTCGTTGGAGGCGAGCTTCATCACCTTGGAGAGCCCCAGCTCCCGCTGGACCTCCTCGATCGGCTTCCCCGGAGAATAGGGGGCGATCTGATCCAATGATTTTCGGACGAACGGCTTCGGCATTGTAAGAATATCCAATTATCCTTTTTGAACCGAATAAGAACCCAGCACCAACAGTCGAGCCGTGCAACGCTTGAGGGCGTTCAGCGCGCGTTTTACTGACTTGTCGGATTCATGTCCCTCAATATCCACAAAAAATACATATTCCCAAGCGCGCTGCTTGGTGGGACGCGATTCGATCTTTGTCAGGTTAATGCCACAGCTCTTGAATGGAATCAAAGCATCGTGGAGCGCCCCGGGCTTATCCTTGAGAGCAAACATGAGGGAGGTTTTGTTTCGCTTTCCGCGTCCGGATTCGTGCATCGACGAAATGACCAGGAATCGAGTCCTGTTATCTCGATCTACAGGAATAGGCGCGGCTTTCAGCTTATGCTGTCTAGCCAATTCCGGGCTTCCGATAGCGGCCTTTTCATCCCGACTCCATAATCCCTCTTTAGCTAAGAGATCATCCACTGCTTCCGCCGTAGAACGAGTTTCTCTCCGCGCTGCGTTTGAAAAATTCTTGTCGAGCCAATGCTGACACTGTGCCAACGCTTGCGGATGAGAATAAATAATCCTGACTTTATCTCTGGATGTTCTCGGCAAAGTAATGAGACAGTGCCGAATTGGCAGTTCCATTTCCCCAACGATCCGAGCGGGTGTTTGCTTGAATTGAACAAATCTGTCGAGAGTGCGCGTTACCGCTCCTTCCAACGAGTTTTCTATAGGCACCACTCCGTAGTCGGCTTCCTCAAGTTCCACCGCTCGGAAAACATCTTCCACTGTGGGAGCATGATTGAACTTGGCCTTGCTCTTAAACCGCCGAAGAGCAGCTAGGTGGGTATTTGTATTCTGTGGACCAAGATAAACGATCTTTAGCATGGCTTGCCTCGCGCACGGACGTTTTCTTTCTGGAGCCACCGGTTCTCCCGGAGGATCCGGCGGAAGATCTCCCGCACGGCCGTTTCTGACAACGGCCCGCTATTGGTATGGATCATCCGGCGCAGGACATTTCCTTCCCGCTTGGCATCGAAGATTGGAAGCCCCTGCTGTTTCTTGAGCGTCCCAATCCGCAGCGCCGCCGAAGCGCGGCGATTCAGCAAGTGAAGAAGCGACTGATCGATCCGGTCAATCTGCCGGCGCAGTCGATTGAGAGTTTGAGCCCGCTGATTCATTGATCGGTTCCTGCTCTTGAACAGGCGCTGCAGCCGCAGCACCGGCTATCCCTTTGAGTTCCTCCAGCGATGGAAGATTTTCCAGATTCTTTAATCCGAAATGATCCAAGAATTCCCGGGTGGTCCCATAGAGCAGAGGCCGGCCCACTGCCTCCTTCCGGCCCATGACTTGGATCAGGTTGAATTTGAGCAGCGTATCCAGGACCCCGGAAGCATCCACCCCCCGCACCTGCTCGATCTCCACCCGGGTGACCGGCTGGCGATAAGCGATGATCGCCAAGGTCTCCAGGGCTGGCCGGGAAAGCCGGACCGTCTTCACCCGGTGGGTGAGCCGCGTGACGTAGCGAAACAGATTTGGATCGGTCACCAGCTGGAACCCCTCCGCCACCTCCAGAATCCGGATTCCCCGGTTGGCCGCCGCGTACTCCTGCGAAAGCTCCATCAGGAGACGCCTCAAGTCCATCCCTTGGAAATCGGAATCAAAGGCCTCCTTCGCCTGGTCCAAGAGAAGCGGCTTGTCAGAAATCAGCAAAAGGGCTTCCAGGATCCGTTTGGCTTCAGGGTCTGTCATGCCGTGGCCTTTACCTCATCGGTGTTGCCCAAAATCAGGATCTCACCGAACAATTGGGTCTGCCGAATCACCACCTCTTTGAGCCGGATGAGCTCCAACAGGGCGAGAAACGTGGCGATGATCTCCGATGTGTTGTGGGCGCCGCCAAAAAGTTCCGTGAAACCCAGCCGGCCCTGCTGCCGCGTCAACTCCCGCAATAGGGCCACCTTCTCCTCCACCGTGAATTCATCCTTGATGACTTCATGGAACAGCTCCCGGGAGACCTGCCCCTTCATGAACTGGGAAAAAGCGTTCAAGAGATCAAAGAGGGAGGCCTCCATCAGCTCCTCGGCCTCCGTGACGGGGGCCCCGTCCGGCGGGACCGGCCGGCTCAACTGGACCAGACGGTTCTTTTCCATGGTGCTCAACAGTTCGGCCGCCTGCTTAAACCGCTGGTACTCCAGGAGCCGCTGAATCAGCTCTTGGGTCGGATCCGGCTCCTCCTGCTCTTCCGGCGTCAGCGCTTCCGGAGGAAGCAGCATCCGGGATTTGATCTGCATCAAGGTCGCCGCCATCACCAGGAATTCCCCCGCGATCTCCAGATCCAGGGCCTGCATCAGCTCCAGATACCGAAGGTACTGGTCTGTGATCTGGGCGATCGGAATCTTGGTAATCTCCAGGTGGCTCTGCTTGACCAGGAACAGCAACAGGTCCAGCGGACCCTCGAATATCTCCAGCTTCACCTTGTAGCTCATGCGTATCGGATACTCAAAGGTAATTTGATGGCTTTTCGAACTTCAGTCATCGTATCTTTGGCAATAGCTCTGGCTCTCGTTGCGCCATCTGCCAAAATTTTATCAGCGTCACCAGTAACACCAGCTGTCACCCCTCTCATACGAGCTTCCTCTCGCACCTGCCGATATCTTTCGGTCTTTCCAATGAGCAACTCAGCGAGCTCCTGCTTGTTCTGGGTGCAGCCCCGTTTCGAAGTACGGCACTCTTCCCACATCTTGGGGGCCTCCTGCGGGGCGAACACCTGCCAGTAATGGCAGACGTTGCAGGTCTCCGGATGGCCCGGATCGGTCATCTTGATCCGTTTAGGATCGGTGAACATTTTCTGCGCCTTCTTGCGGATTTCATCGGGACTTTCCGACAGGGCGATGAAGTTATCGTATGACTTGGACATTTTCCGGCCGTCGAGCCCAAGCAGCTTCGCCTCCTGCGTCAACAGCGGTTTCGGCTCCGGGAAAATGTCGGCGCTGTACAAAAATTTGAAACGCCGCACGATCTCCCGGGTCAGCTCTAAATGGGGAATCTGATCTTCTCCGACTGGAACCGTGTCGGCTTTGTAAAGCAGGATGTCGGCGGCCTGAAGGACCGGGTAGCCGAGAAAACCGTAGGTCGCCAGGTCTCGGCCTTTGACCTCACGGAGCTGCTCCTTGTAGGTCGGCACCCGCTCCACCCAGCCAAGCGGAGCGATGATCGAGAGGACCATGTAAAGCTCCAGATGCTCTTGAATGTCCGATTGTCGGAAGATACAAACGTTGGAACGCCTTGGATCAATCCCTGCGGCGAGCCAGTCGTATACCATTTGACGACTGTTTTCGGCAATTTCACTGGGATGCTCGTACTCGCTCATCAGGGCGTGCCAGTCGGCCACCATGAAGAAACAGTCGTACCGCTCCTGAAGCTCCACCCAGTTCTTTAAGGCGCCGACCAGATGGCCCAGGTGCAGGGGGCCGGTCGGCCGCATTCCGCTTAAGACGCGTTGACGCTCACTCACAGTTTCTGCGCAACCGACTGGACTTCGACCGCTTCGATCACGTCCTCCGGCTGAAAATCAGACCAACCCGCGATACTGATTCCGCACTGAAACCCTTCGGCGATCTCCCGGACATCCTCTTTGAACCGCTTCAAAGAGGAGATCTTTCCCTGGAACAGCTTCTGGTCACCCCGGAAGACCCGCCCCATGGCGCCCCGGACGACCTTGCCTTTGAGGACCTGACAGCCGGCCACGGTCCCGGCCTTGGAGACTTTGAAGACCTGAAGAACCTTCGCCTTGCCCAGCACACTCTCGACCAAGCGGGGCTCGAGCAAACCTTCCAGGGCGGCCCGGATATCCCCCACCGCCTCATAGATGATCCGATACAGGCGGACATCCACCTGTTCCTGTTTCGCCAGGACTTCCGCTTCCGGCGTCATCCCGACATGGAAGGCGATGACCACCGCGTTCGAGGCCTCAGCCAGAAGCACGTCCGGTTCGGTGACATCCCCGACTCCCACATGCATGAACTTGAAGCTCACTTCATCGCTGACGATCTTCAACAGGGAATCCCGCAGCGCCTCGACCGATCCCTGGACATCGGCTTTCAAGATCAAGTTCAAGCTCTTGACCCGGCCGGCCTCCAGCTGCTGATGGAATTCTTCCAGGGTGATCGCCCGCCGCGCCGTCGGCTTGGCCGCCCCTCGCAGCTCTTCCTGTCGGCGGGAGACGATCTCCCGGGCTTGCCGTTCATCCGGAACGACCAGGAATGAATCGCCGGCCTTTGGAACCCCGTTCAAGCCCAGCAGCTCCACGGGGGTGGAAGGACTTGCTTCTTTGAGCCGGTGGCCCCGTTCATCCAGCATGGCCCGGGCCCGGCCCCAATAGGGGCCGCTGACCAACACATCCCCCACATGGAGAGTTCCGTTTTGAATCAGGATGTCGGCGACGGGTCCGCCCCCTTTGGAAAGCTTCGCCTCCAGCACAATCCCGCGGGCCGGCTTGGCGGGGTTGGCCTTCAATTCCAGCAATTCCGCCTCGAGAAGCAGCATCTCCAAAAGCTGGTCGATTCCGGCGCCGCTCTTCGCCGAGACAGGAACGACGATGGTCTTGCCTCCCCACTCCTCGGGATTGAGCCCCAATTCCATC
>Ga0105164_10001175_pt1 | contig 16983 bp, 15 predicted proteins | sample VDWuncwatermetaG_FD_89674 | JGI IMG/M metagenome (GOLD analysis project Ga0105164, IMG submission 89674) | Wastewater microbial communities from Netherlands to study Microbial Dark Matter (Phase II) - VDW unchlorinated drinking water | ecosystem: Environmental > Aquatic > Freshwater > Drinking...
CATATCCCCACTTTTATGACCAACAATCAAAAAAGGATCTAAAGAAAATCCAGTTTTTAATATATTTTTCAAATTCCATTGTTTTTTTCTATTAACAGTAATTACTTTTTTACAGATTTTTTCAACTTCTTTAATATCTTTTTCTCCTTGAAAATTTCTCTTCTCGCAAATAAGTGTTACTTCCCATTTTTTATTAAGATTTTTTAGAAGATTATAAAGACGGATATTTCCGCCGTTAATAAGTGGGTAAGGCAAAAATGACGAAACCATTAAGATTTTCATCTTACGATCTCCGATCTAAAAATTTTCATGGCGTTTGGTGAAGATCAAAAATTATATATTGAGGAGAAAAAGCAATAATTTTATAAGATTTTCCGATATCAAAGTCTTGTTTTTTAGGATTTATCAAAACAAGATATGATGCTCCCATTTTAATAAGTTTTGGAAGAGGTTTTGAAAAACTTGCCCATCCTTTTCTTTTTGTATAATAAAGCAAAGTCGTATCTCCATCATAGGGAGCAACAATTTTTGCTTCTTTTGACGTCAGCCTATCGACCGCCTCTCCGGCAACAAGAATTGATGAATCTTGTATGTTGTAGTAATCACGGACATTTTTCCAACTCAATGACAACATAAGAAAAATACAAAAAACAAGAACTGGATAAGTTACAATCTTTGAAAAATATTGTTTGGGAGAATTTAGTAAAAACTCTGTTCCTAAAGCAAGAAATATTGCAATAGTGGGAATAATTGGTATTTGATAATAACTGTGCTGTACGTTTCCTCTAGCAACAACAAAAATATACAGAAGAGATGAAAAAAGGAAAAATAAAAAAAATAAGCTTTTTCTTCTAAGTAAAATACCCATTACTAAAATTGGCAGACCCCAGAATCCAAGTATCAACTCTCCTATTCTTTTGGCAAAAATCCAATCAAAGAAAGCGCCTTTAAATCTGATGTTTCCGGAGTTAAAAAGCCAGCCGCTTTGAGGGACTCCTCCTGGAAATTTTAAGGACCAAAGTCTCCAGAGCAAAAATGGAACAAGCGATATAAAGGCCAAAACAGCAAGATCTTTTCTTTTAAAAAGTAATAATCCCCATTTTTTGAAAGCTATCCAAACGATCGGCAAAAAGAAAAAAATTGCAAAAGGCTTAATAAGAAATGCTAAAGATAAAAATATCGAAGATAATAAAAAATACAAAATTCTTCGAGCTGATTTTCTGTTTTGGTTTTCTACCCAAAGATCAAAAAATAAAATACCTGCAATTGTTGTTGTTATTCCTAAAGAATCAGGAAGAATTGTTCTTCCCCAAAAAATATTAAAAGGCAAAAAGGATAGAAAAAAAGCGGAAAACAAACCAACTGTTTTATTTGAATATTTTTTTACTAAAATATAAAGAAGAACAACTGAAAAAAGAGAAGCAAAAATTGAAATTAATCTCCCCCATTCTTCGATTGTAAATTTAGGAAAGATTAAAAATCCGCCTGCTTGCAAAACATTATATATTGGAAATTCTACAAACCTATAGCCCTCTGGATTATCGTAAATTCCAGACTGCACATTGGACAAATCATCAAATCTTGGATGAAGAATATCAAATCCATCTTTGACAAAATTTCTAGAAACCGCAGATGTATCTACTTGTCTCCAACTGTGCCAATCGGCAACCGGAGCATTAAATTTATAAAGCCTAACAGCAAATCCTCCCAAAAGAATTAAGATTAAAATAAAAATCTCTTTTTTCATTATTTTTGCGGCAAAATCATAATACTATTCTTAATTTTAAAGACTTTCCTGACAGTTCCCTCTTTTTCAAAAAGAAATACATGTGAATTTGGAGTAATTTCTGCTTTATAAAGGGCGTCATTAAGATTTGAAAAAGTTTCAACCGCAAAATTTTTATTGTTTAAAGCAAACCATAAAGCGTCTTTAATTCCAACGGGCAAAACCCAAGCTTCTCCGTACCTTATTGGAACATTAACAAAATAAAAGTTTAATTGAGTTTTTTTATCATACTCACTGTAATTACCATACTGAGTCAGAAGAAAAACATCCTCAAATGAAGTTAAGAAGTTTTTAACTCTTTCTCCTGCTGTCTTCCAATCTGTATGAATGCTCTGCAATTGAAAAAGTTGCAAGCTTAAAAATATTATTGAAACTAAAATAGTAAGCATAGAAAAAGTATATTTGTCGGATAAAGTTTTTAAATAGAAAAACAGTCTATTTACAAAAAACGCAAAAATAATTACAAATCCTATTGATGACAAATAACTGTATCTGGAAGTGATATTTCCAAGTCCTAAAAATGGAATTAACGAAATAAAGAAAAACAATAATCCAAAAACTACGGTTTTTTTCTCGTCCAGATTTAACTTTCTATTTGCTAATCTAAAAATTAAATACAGCAAAAATAATATTGTTAATGACCCAAAAGTAGCAAAAACAAAATTTGTTCTTAAAACGTTTCTCAAAGATTCATAAAAAGATAAAGACTGAGGACCAAAAAAATTCAATACAAAATAACCAATTGTGTTTCCCACTACGTTAAATGGCAATTTAATTAAGTTGTAATTATAGTCTCCTGAAAACCAATGACTTTGTGAAATCACTCTTAATAATAAATATGGAAGAAGCGGAGAAAGAATAAGTAAATAATATTTCCTGAAAACCAATTTTAGGTTTTCTCTGAAAACAAAGTCATAAGCAATTATAATAAGAGGAGAAACAATCCCCACTTCGTGGAATAAAACACTTAGCACTATAAAGACAAGCGTGGCTATTAAATAAACCTGTTTCCCCTTTTCTTTCCAAAAAACAAAAGATAAAAGCGAAAGAAGAGTAAATACAGAAGTAAAAAGGAATCCTGTTGACGAAATCCAAAAGACTGCTTCCTGGTGCCCACTTAAGATAAGAAAAAGAAATGCTGCAATAACAGATAAAACATATTTATTTAGGATTTTATTAAGAATTATAAATACAAGAACCGATACAGAGAAATACAAAGCAATGGATACCATGTGATAAAAAGTCTGATTAAGCCAAAATAACTTATACATTAAAAGAAAATATAATCGAGCTCCCGGTCTATAGAAAAATCCGTCCGAATTTGTGAAATAAGTAAATAAATTAGATTTAAGATCCGCAACCCATTTAAGCCATGTAAAATCATCGCCAACAAAATAATTAGTATATAAAGGCATAAATATAGCAACAGTCCCAACTAAAAGGTAAAAGATAATAGCGTAGGGCGAGAACAATACTTTTTTTACTTCTTCATAAAGATTAATTTTTATATCTTTACTGTAAAGGTGTAAAGTCCCTAAAGTTATTCCAAGTAAAAGCCAGAAAGAAAAAGCAATCTTTGAAGCTTCAAAAACATCTATAAGTGTTGCATTTAAAAGAAGGCCGAGGGTTCCTGCGGCAACACCCAAGACGAAACTTCTTACAAGCGGTGAATCAACGCTACTGTAGGTTTTTTTGATGTAGACTCCGGCAGAAAGAAAAAGAAGAGCAAAAGCAGCAAACCCAAATAGTCCCGATTCACCCAAAATACGCAAGTAATTATTATCAACAGCAAGACTAACCGAGCCATATCCGCTTCCTAGAAAAATATTTCTTTTGAAAGAATCAAATGTTCTTGGCCATTCTCCCTGAAATCTTGTTGTAAATGACAGATCATATGCTCTTGCCCTTTTCACCAAAAAATTTCCTAAAAATGCGTGAATCTCTGGAGTCTTTATTCCTGATGGATCTTTTATCTCAGTAAAATAAATATCCGATCTTTTTAAAATGGGCGAAAGTTGTAAGTTCACATATCCTGTTCCCTGTGGAAGATTCTCACCGGTTGAAGCATTTGCCTGTACTATAAATTCAACGGTTTCAGGAATTTCCAAATATGGCAAAACCGCGGAAGATGAGGCCTTTGCATCCTTTAACGTTGAGTTATCTTTTAGAACAACCTTATTTTTGAAATATTCACGCGGAAGTTCTTTTACTTCGCTTATTGCATCACCCGTTCTGGCATTAACTAGTACGTTTACATCCGTTAAGGTGCTATTAAATCGTTTTAGAAGTGTTGGAGACAAAATTAAAAGAGCTAAAATTAAAACAATTAAAGAAGCTATAAAGAATTTCTTTTTTTGAGAGATAAGTAAAACTGCCAAGGAAAAAATCAAAACAAAAAAAGATATTCTTGAAACAGTCATAAAAAGAAGAATAAAAGAAAGAGATGATGTTATAAAAAATAAAGACTTTAATAATAAACTTCTAACTCCAAAGATAAGGCTAACAAAAATAGGTACCATTAGAACAAGGTAAGCGGCCAAATCGTAATGTCCCGCAAAAGTTGAAGGAACTCTTCCAAGCTGCGAGATTCTAAGAGGTATTCCTTTAGCAAATTCCTCATTTCCCGTTAAAAATGCAGGAAAACCAAAAAACTTTTGTCCAAAACCATAAAAGACAATTAGGAGAAGAGTAACAGTCAAAACACCGATAACGTAATTTATAAGCTTTTTATCGCGTATTGATGAGTATGCAATAAAAAATAACGATAGATATTCAATCCTTCTTAAAAAATTAAGGAAAGCGACATTTGGAAATACATTGGGAAGTGTTGGAAAAAGAATAAGAACACCATGAATGGTCGATAGTGCCCCGATGACCCAAAATAAGAATATAGGAATCGTGAGGGGTGTTTTTAACTTTACTTTTTTAAATAAAATTAAAAATATCCAAATTGTCAAAATAGAAGCAATTATAAAATCCTCGGCTCTTACATAAACCCAAGTATGTGTAACACCAATTATTGGAAGTTTGGGATACAAAGGAATAAAGATAAGTAAAAAACAAGTTGCGAAAAATAATAAATTTTTAGAGATAATGTGTAAAAATTTCATATTTTTGAAAGCTTGCTTGAAAAAATTCAAGCTTTGCTTTAGATCATAGATCGCAAGCTTGCTTTAGTTCGTTAGAACGCAAGCTTTGGCTTATACTGCAAATTTTAACGCACCCGTATAGGTTTTCTTCAAATAATTATTGTTGATCAAAACTCCAATTAAAATTGCAACGAGTGCTTTTATTAAAAGCATTATTTTTACCAAGGGGTACTGCCAAATTTTATGTTTTTTGTAAAAATACAAAATTCCTTTATAAATATTAACGATTGCAAAATTTCTATTACTGCTTCCCAGTTCCTGATGAACAATTTCAATGTCCGGATAAAAATAAGTCTGAAAAGCCGCTTTGTTCGCTCTAAAACACAATTCCATATCTTCCATGTACATAAAAAGCTTTTCGTCAAAACCCTTAAGTTTTTCAAACAAGTTTTTTCTGATCATCATTGATGCACCACTAACCCAATTAACTCTTTCTATTTTTGATGGTTTTTTTCTAATGAGACCAAGCCTTTCCCCACCCAAAAGGGCAATAAATAAATTTATTAGATTATAAAAATTTCCGCAGGATGCTTGCTGCGATCCGTCTCGATTCCAAAGTTTTCCTCCCAAAATACCTACATTTTCATTTTGATCCAAAAAATCAACCATTTTTAAAAGTCCCCTGTCCCCAACTCTTGTATCGGAGTTAAGAAATAAAATATATTCTCCTTTTGCGCGCAAAGCACCAATATTGTTTCCTTTTGAAAATCCATAATTTTCTTTATTCTCGAGTAAAACGAGATTTTTAATCATTTTATTGAACTTTTTAATCTCCTCTACAGATCCGTCTGAAGAGGCGTTATCAACAACAATCAATTCGAAATCTTTATTATTTATTTCTTTTTTGTATTGTCTAGTAACTGATTGAACGCATTTCAAGAGTAAATCTTTTGTGTTGTAATTTAAAATAATTACAGAAAGTTTAATCATCTAAACCAAGCCGCCCTCCCTAATATATAATTTAAGTTTTTGTTTTTTCGCTCACCAATAAATTTTGCGGGAACGCCTCCGACAATTTGATACTCCCCAACATCTTTCGTAACAACAGCTCCCGCCCCAACAACCGCCCCCTTTTTAATCGTTACCCCGGAAAGAATAATCGCACGAGGTCCAATGAAAACATAATCCTCAATAAAGACAGGTAAAAAAACTGCTTTGAAATTCTCATTGTTTATATCGTGCTCACCGTTATAAATCATAACCTCCGACGCAATATCAACGTGATCACCTATTGTTAACTTTTCTCTTCCATCCAAAACTGCTCCTTCTCCAACTATTGAATCCCTGCCAATTTTTATATTCCAAGGATTATAGAATCTTGCTCCTGTATGAATTGTTGATCCCCAGCCAATTCTTATTCCACCCAGTCTATAAAAAAATCTCCTCAAATGATGAGAAGGAATAAGACCAACGACATGAAGAAGAAAAACTTCAAACTCTAAAATAACTGTTTTTATTCGTCTTATTACTCTTTTCATTTTGCAATCTTTTCTAAAACTTTAAGGGTTTCTTTTGCTGTTTTTTCCCAAGAGAACTTTTTGACTTGGTCATAGCCTTTTTTAATCATTTCCAGTCGGAGTTTATCATTTGATAATACTTTTAATATCTTTTCCGCAATATCGTCTGAATTTTCTGGGTCGACATAAAGTGCTGCATTTCCTCCTGCTTCAGGAAGTGACGAAACATTGCTCAAAATAACAGGACATCCGTATTTCATTGCCTCCAAAACCGGCAAACCGAATCCTTCATAAAGAGATGGGAGAACAAAACACGCTGCATTTTTGTAAATGCTTGGCATTTTTTCATCTTCTACGAAACCCAAAAAATCCACACTTTTTTCTACTCCGTATTTTTTCGGAGACTTAAGAATCTCCTCAAAAAGCCAGCCCTTTTTACCCACAATCAAAAGCTTAAATTTTGGGTATTTGTCTTTTACCTTGGAGAATGCTTCAACAAGCCTAACAAGATTTTTTCTAGGCTGTAGTGTTCCGACAAACAAAATGTAATTTTCTTGAACCATACTTGATGTTTGATATTTGATTTTTGATATTGACTTTAAGCCCGGATAAGTAACGACTACATTATTTTTAGGCAATTTGTATTCTCTAATTATATCATTTTTCGAAGCTAAGCTGATAGTAAATATTTTGGATGCTTTCTCGACAGAGTATTTTGTCCAATTTCTAAGTTGATAAAGATCGCTTTTTTTAAAAAGTTCCGGGTAATGTATATAAGAAAGGTCCATAATAGAAATGGCCGTAGGTGCTGGAGAAAAACGCGGCGCATAGTGGGAAGGCGTAAAAAATACGTTCGGTTTAGGACGATGGAGATACAGATCTATTGGTAAGGCAATTTGTGTCCAGAATTTCCTAGGGCCAATTACCCTATACCTCCAGCTTTCTCGTTCTTTCGGAAAATCCCGTAATGGGTTGTTTTTGAGATAAATTACAAATTGCAAGTTTGGAACTGAAAATTGCGAGAACTGCATTAGCAGTTCGTAAGCATACTCCCCAATTCCTACTCTTTTTTCGACGTTTGCTTCGTTTCCATCTATTCCAATAATCATAAATTTCAAGCTCCAGGATAAATTACTCTCAATTTACTTTCCTGGATTCCAAGAATTTCGATAGCATCTTTTTTTGTTGCCTGCGAAATACAAAAAATAACTTTTGATTCTTTTTTGACCCATTTGAGCTTCCTTTTCTGAACGTCGATAATTTTTTTTACAGTTTCTTGCGGTCTTTTAAATATCACTAAATCGTAAAGTATTGTTGCCTTATTGCCTTTGCTTGGCGGCTCTGTCCAATCTGAGGTAATAAAAATATCAACGTTCCCTATCAACCTTTCAATTGGCAAAACATGAAGCTTATTCCACAAAAGATCTAAAACAGTTGGAGGAAATCTGAACGTTTTAATCCTTATATTTGAATTTTGATTGACCGTGGAAGCCAAAACGTTGGTGGGAAAATTTCTTCTCAAACTTGAGAAGAAAAGTACGTATTCGTTCTTTTTATCAATCTTAGTTAGACTTTGAACTAAGTTCTTCAGGTAATCACTTACACCTGTTTTCTCATACGTAATCTGACTAATATCAATTCCAATCCGCATATTTTTATTTTTAAAAATTCAAGCTCTGCTTATATTTCAATCTTATCAGGATATATACTCTTTTTCCAAAACCTTCCCATCCTCAATTACTAATTTAACCGCCGATCCTTTCTCTGGATAGTTTCTTAACAATACCTTCATTGGAGGAATTTTTTTTAGAGGATTTAGTAAATAGAAAAGCAAAAAGTAGATTGGATTACCATGACTTACAATTATTATGGTTTTTCCCTCGTTTTTTTTAAAAATTTCAAAGAAAGCTCGCTTTACTCTTCTAATTACATTGCTCATCGACTCATTGCCCAATTTGATGTACTTTTCCGAGTACTGATCCATTCCATCTGGATTAAATTGCGAAAGCATCTCTAAGGATTTCCCGGCTAAACCAGGCATATCATCATCAGTAAGATTTTGTTCAATTTCTTTATTTTTTATTCTTAAAACTTTGCATAGAATGTCCGAAGACTCGATTGCTCTTAAAAGAGGACTCGTATAGATTTTGTCTATCTTGTAATTAAAACTCTTTATTTTTTTCGCTAATAAATTGATCTGTTCTTTCCCTTTAAAGCTTAGCTTGAGATCTACGTTTCTTCCGTAAATTATCTTCTTGGGATTATCAATCTCCCCATGGCGGATTAGAAAAATGGTAGTTTTCATTTACTTTTTAGTTGTTATGTAGATGCCCAAAAGTGCAAGGAAACCTCCTGCGACAAGGCCTAGAGTCAGTCCCTCACCGAGGAGAAGAAATGCAAAGAAATACGCAAAAACAGGAATAAGATAAAACTGCATAGAGGCAAAAATTGAACCTCCGTGTTTTATAGCATATTGGTTCAGTAGATAGGTAAAAATCGTCGAAACAATACCTATATAAATTAAAGATAAAATGCTCGACGGAGTTAAAGCTTTCCACCAAGCGGGATATGTGATTGATTCGGCAATAAATAGAGGAAACAAAACAATACAAGTTACTAATATAAATGCCGCTGTCATAACAAAGGGAGAAAAAGATTGCAGTTTCTTTTTTGAAAAAAGTGCGTATAACGACCACGAGATCACTCCAATACTAATGAGTAAATTTCCTGAAAGATCTCCCGAAAACTTTGTTCCTTTCTCAAAAATGGGAAGCAGTACCACTAGAGCTACTCCTAAGAATCCAAGAGAAATACCTATGGTTTTCTTTTGAGTTAATCGTTCCTTAAAAAAAACAAAAAGAAATAAACCTGTAAGAAGAGGAACGCCCGCATATAAAAGTTGAGCAATTGTTGCTGTAGTTGTTTTTATTCCTAAAACAAAAACAATAATATTTAATGTCGCTAAAAGAGATAACGGTGCAAGCTCCCACAATGATTTTATTTTATTTCTACTGATGAGAAATGGAAGAATGAAGATTCCAGCAATTAAAAACCGAAGAAAAGCAAAACTTAGAGGAGGAATGCTGACAAGACCAATTTTTACAATAGCAGCAGTTGTGCCACTAAGTACTGATAACAAAAATATAGCAAAAAATGCTTTTTGTTTATCGTTCATGTTTCGAAAACAAATTAAGAATAATGGATAGCAAAAAAAAGGAGGCGGCGTACCAGGTAAGATGTTCTGCAGTAAAAAAAGTCCACGTAGAAAAAAGTGGGATTGAGATCAATATACAAGTCAGTCCTGCAACTACCAACCATTTAGGATTCCTCTTATATAGCAAGGAAATAAGAATTAAAATAAAAATTATATCCTGCGGCTTCATCTTGTTTCGTATTTAATCATATTCTCTTTACCGTTATTATTTTTTTGTGATAAATGTAAAAATAAATCCGCTAAAAATCCTGTAAATAAAACCTGAAGTCCGGTCAAAACCAAGAGAACTCCAAATAAAAGAAGCGGCCTGTCTCCAATTTTCTCTCCCTGAAAATGAAGGAAAGAAAGATATACTAAAATTACAACTCCAACTATTAGCAGTATTCCTCCGACAACTCCGAAGAAATGCAAAGGTCGCTGGCTATATTTGCTCAAAAAAAGCATAGTAAAAATATCCGGCAAGTCTTTCCAAAGCTTTGAGAATCCATATTTTGATTTACCAAACTTCCTTGGAGAATGAAAAACAGGAACTTCTGTTACTTTAAATCCTTGCTGATAAACCAAAAGAGGAATGAATCTATGCAATCCGCCATACAAATTCAAGCTTTTTGTTACTTCGCTTTTATATATCTTTAATCCGCAATTATAATCGTGAAGATTTAAGCCCCAGAAAAAAGAAGCCACAGAATTAAAAACTTTTGAGGATATAACTTTTGGCAACGAGTCTTTTCTTTTTATTCTCCAACCTGAAACTAAGTCCCAGCCTTCGTCAATTTTTTTTAGAAGTTTTTTAATTTCCGTAGGTTTATCCTGCAAATCGGCGTCTAGAGTTATAATGTAATTACCTTTTGTTTTTTGGAATCCAAGTGTCAATCCTTCTGCTTTGCCTTGGTTCTTACGGAAGGAAAAAATCCTGATTCTTTTGTCTCTACTTGCAAGTTTTTTTAAAATTTTTAAAGACGAGTCCGTGGACCCATCATCAACAAAAACGATCTCATAATTCCTTTTTAAATTTTTGAGTTCTTTCGTAAGTTCTTTATAGAATAAATTAAGACTTTCCTGTTCGTTAAAAACAGGAACAACAACACTTAACATAAGGGGAATTTTACCATTTTTTGAGTTTCTTACCAAATAAAAGGTAGATAATTGAAGACAGGATTACAATCAAGCTTATGCCTAGGCCGGCCTCGACATATTTTTGGGGAGCATAAGTAACCTTAAGTTCATAATTCCCATCTTCAGGCAAGACAAAGCGATTGAGATTGTTCCCAAACTTTGAACTTTTAACTTTGAATTTTGAGCCCTCTGCAGTCCAATTCTTATCAAACCCTTCGGAGAAAACCAGCAGATCACCCTTTTTTGCATTCTTGACTTGAACCTTATACTCGGTGGGCTTAACAATCTGATAGTTAACCCTTTTTACTTTTTCCTTATCGCTTGTCTCTATAAAAAAATGGTCTTTTGGAGAATTTAATTCAAAAACATGAATTTTACCGAATCCCCCAACATCCTTTAACCAACTTAGCTTTCTTAAGCCTCCAATTGTTTGCTCATATTCTTTATCGTTGTATTTTCTGTCTTTTAAGAAGATTTCGCCTTGTGAATCATAAGGAACAATGACATATTTTATTGAAAGCTCTTTTAACAAATTCTCATTCAACTCCGCAATTTGTTTCTTTGCGTTCCCACGTATTACCTCTTCACGTCCAATTGCAGGATGGTTATTGGAAAAGTATCCGAATCTTTGCCAGGATGGAATCCATAGAGTTCTTGAAAAAGTTTTCTGATTGTCAAGGAAGTTTTTTAATTGAATATATTCTTGGGGAACTTGGCTGATTTTAATTTGTTCAAAAACCGGACTTATTAAATATAAAAAATACAGAACAAAAAGAATCGGCGCCAATTTAAAATACTTCGATAATTTTTTTAGACTGTACGGGATAAGGATTGAGTATCCTAAAACTATGAGAAGATACCATTTTGTAGGATCGCGAAACATCGACATTCCGGGAAGACTTTGAAATAACCAAGTATTGATCTGCCCGAGCGGCAGATTTGCTCCTTTTGCAAGAAAAATCCCAAGAAGAGAAAGTGCTGAAAAATACAGAATAATTTTGTTCTTAACGAATAATAATGAACTGAATGCGACTAGAGGAAGTATTAAAAATTTAGGGTCAAGGAAATAAATTTTTCCAAAAATGTTTTCCGGCCAATTTGGATGAAGGAGTGATAACGAATGGGAAAAATCGGCAAAACTAAAGAATTCAAAACTTTTGGCGCTATTAAATCCTTCCGGGATGGGAGAACTTTTGGTCAGAATTAAGGGTAAGATCCAAAAAATATTCATTAAAATTGCAATTACCAAAGGGAGAGTAAAAAAGACGGGCGAATTCTTGATAACTCTTTTAATATCGGAAAAGTTGAAGACAGAATAGAAAAATGTAGCAACTAAAGTTATATAAACAATTCTTGGATCAAAGATAATTTGAAGTCCCAAAGTTAATCCGCTAATAAGAACATTTTTAAAGGATGGATTTCTTACCAGTTTTATAAACCCCAAAAGAACCAAAGGCGTTATTGAATAACTCAAAGAAACTCCCAACTGTCCGCCTGTCAAAATCATTAAAAAATAAGTATTGAAGGTATAAATAATTCCTGCAAGGATAGAATATCTATCTTTAAAGTTAAATAATGCTTTAAAGAGATAAAATGAGGATAAAAAAGAAAGTAAGATTGCAGGAAGTACCCAAAATATTAACTGAATTAAGTTCCAATTTAAACCAAGTTTGCTCAAAAAAACAGTGAGATTAAAATAACTTATTATCCATAAAGAACCGATTTGGGAATGTCCGATTCCTGTGTTGAGTGAACTATCCCATGCAAGCGGTAGCGTTATGAAATCTTTTATATTTTCTGGATAAAAAAATCTAAAATCCCCTCCAAGAAAAGTCATGCTATAACCCGATTATACAATTTAAGTCTGATTTTGTATAATTCGCTAAATGATCAATAAAAGCATCTCTGTATTTTTGCCCGCTCTTAATGAAGAAGAAAATATTAAAAGTTGTATTTTCTCTGTAAATAATTATTTGCGCAAGAACTTTAAAGACTATGAAATATTAGTTATTGCCAATGGAAGCACAGATAATACCGAAAAAATAGCTTTAGAATTAGCAAAAAAAAATAAGCAGATTATAGTAGTTAATGACAAAAAAATAGGCTATGGAGCGGCACTTCGATCAGGCTTTACTAACTCTTCAAAAGATCTAATTTTTTATACCGACGCGGATAATCAATTCAATATAGAAGACTTTGATAAACTCCTTCCATTGCTTGAAACCTACGATATTATTTCGGGCTATAGAGTCAACAGGCAAGATCCACCCATGAGAATATTTATTGCAAACGTTTATAACATTCTCATCAGAGTTTTGTTTGGACTCAAAATTAAAGATGTAGATGCCTCATTTAAGTTATATAAGAGAGAGGTTTTTGATGAAATTCGATTGAAGTCCAAAACTGGATTAATAGACGCTGAAGTTTTAATAAAAGCAAAAAAGAAAGGTTTTTCAATCGGACAAATTGGTGTTAAGCACTACCCTAGAATAAAAGGAAAAACAGTATACGGAATGGGCAAAAGAAATACATTCGTACGTCCTAGTGTAATAATAGGAATCCTTGCTGAAATAAGGAGATTATGGTCTGACCTTCGGTAAACGTTATGCATCATTTTATAGAACAAATCTATCGAAACAATAAAAATTATGAAGGTATTATTTTCTTAGATCGGGATGGAACAATAAACCAGGAGGTTAACTATCTTCGAGATAAGATGCAAATTAAAGTTCTCCCCAAAGTCGCAAGCGGTATTCAGTTGCTTAATAGAAACAATATCGCGGTTATAATTATTACCAATCAGCCTGTTGTTGCTCGCGGATTGATTACGATAGAAGATTTAAAAAAAATTAACGACATCCTGGTTGAGAGATTAAAAAAAGAAGGTGCACATATTGACGCAATTTATTCTTGCCCTCATCATCCCGAAAGAAACCATCAGGATATTCCTTCATACGCAATGAAATATCGCATTGAATGCGAGTGTAGGAAGCCCGGTCTTGCAATGTATAAAAAGGCGCTATCAATTTACGGTTCGAAAAAAATATTAGGTGTGATTGGCGATCAGACAAAGGATATCCTGGCAGGAAAAAATCTTGGAACGCGCGGTGTGATTGTCAGAACAGGCTATAAAGGCACAGATGGATTACATGATATTACAGCTAACTTTGTTTGTGATAATTTTCTTGATGCAGTTCGGAAGCTTCTTTGATATACTCAAGCTCACAAGAACAACATTTATATGCGTAACAAAAAAAACGTACTAATTACCGGAATTACGGGTTTTGTTGGAAGCCATTTGGCAGATTATCTTCTTAAGAATACCGACTCTAAAATATTTGGCTTAAAAAGAATTAATTCAAGACTCGACAATATCAAAGACATCCTGGAAAAAATAACTTTAATAGACGGTGACCTAATTGATCAATCAAGTCTTATTAACACAATTAAAATCTCCAAGCCCGACCATATTTATCATCTAGGTGCACTTTCCTGGGTAAAACCGAGCTGGGACATGCCAGCAGCTTACATGCAGACAAATGCTATAGGCACCATTAATCTTTTTGAAGCATTAAGAAACACAGATTCACGACCTAAAATTTTAGTTTCGTGCACACCGGAAGAATACGGAGACGTTCCAAAGGAGTTGATACCTATAACTGAGGAAACAAGACTTGCTCCTGTAAATTTGTACGCTGCTAGCAAAACCGCGCAAGATGTAGTATGCCAGGCTTATCAGGCATCCTACGGATTCAAGGTAATAAGAACAAGAGCATTTAATCATGAAGGACCAAGAAGAGATAAAATGGGCGCGCTTTCTTCTTTCGCATATCAGATTGCCCGAATCGAGAAAGGATTGCAAAAACCAGTAATAAAAGTGGGAAATCTTGAGGCAAAAAGAAACTTCACAGATGTTCGGGACATGGTTAAGGCTTACTATCTCGCAATGGAAAAAGGAATTCCAGGAGAGTTGTATCTAATTGGCTCTAATCAGATTTTTACAATAAAAGAATGTTTGGAAATGCTTATAAACTTGTCGCCCATGAAGGACCGTATTAAATATAAAGTTGTCCCCGAAAGGATAAGACCTACCGAACTAAGTATTTTGATAGGTAAATTCGACAAATTCGAAAAACTTACAGGATGGAAACCAAAAATACCTTTTAGGGAAACCTTAGATTCTATTCTTGATTATTGGAGAGAATCTCTTTCCGCTAAAAAATGACGATAGCAATAACAGGGGTTAATGGTTTTATCGGTCTACACCTCGCAAAAAAACTTCTAGAAAAAGAGTACAAAGTTATAGGAATCGGTAAAGATGAAGAAAGTAAGGTTTCGAATATTTCCTATTACAAGGGCGATATCTTGGACAAAACTTTTTTAGAAAGTGTAATGCGAGATGTTAATGCAGTTGTACATTTAGCGGCAATAACATCTCATGAAGATATAACAAACAAGAAAGAAGAAACAGAAAAAATTAATCTGCTTGGGACAAAAAATGCACTCGACGTTTTTTCAAAATCGAAAGCAGAAAAATTTCTCTACGCCTCAACAGGAAAAGTCTATGGAAAAGTCGTTTACTTACCTATTGATGAGAACCATCCGACGAATCCCCAAAATATTTTAGGCAAATCAAAACTCAAGGTCGAAAAATTGATCGCTTCTTATGAAGACAAAACAAAACAGTTTACAATTCTCAGAGTTTTTAATGTTTACGGACCAGGACAAAACGAAAATTTTCTTATTCCGACAATATTCAAGCAGCTCTCAGAAAGAAATGAAATTGCTCTCGGAGATATAGAAGCAAAAAGAGACCATATTTACATTGATGACTTGGTTGATGCTTTTATTTTAGCAATAGAAAAGAAACTACCCCCCGGAGTTTATATTTACAATATCTGCACTCAAGTTTCAAAATCTGCATCAGAAATTGTTCAATTAATCAACAAAATAAAAGGACTAAGTATTAAAATAAAAGTTAATTCAACTTTAATAAGAAAAGATGAATCAAAAGAGGAATACGGAACATTTGGCAAAGCAAAAAAAGAATTAGGCTGGCAACCTAAGATAAATCTTGAGGAAGGATTAAGAAGATTATGCAGGCAATAATTGTAGCGGGCGGGAAGGGAAAAAGAATTGAATCAATAATTCCAGATACCCCTAAGCTCCTACTTCCCTTAAATAAAAAGTTGTTGGTAGATTATCTCATAGGTTATTTAAAAAATTACGGTTGCAAAGACATAATTATCTCCACAGGACACCTTGGCGACAAAATTAAGGATCATTTCGAGAAAAATAATTACGGTATCCGAGTCAATATATCACAAGAGAATGAACCATTGGGCACAGCAGGTGCATTAAATCTGATTAAAAACCGCATAAATGAAACTTTTGTTATTCTTTTCGGAGATATTTTTACAAGAGTTAATATTTTAAAACTTTTAAAATTTCACCTGCGAAATCATAGTGACTGTACAATCGTAGTGAGAAAAACAGAACATCCGCAGGATAGTAATCTTGTAGGACTTGATGAGAATTGGCTTGTTAAAAATTTTCAGTTCAAACCCCATAAAAAAACTTCAACTTCGAATTATGGATTAACCGGGATTTATATGTTTAACCCTAAAATGTTACAATTCCTACCTAAAAAAAAGCCTTTAGACTTGGAAAAAGATTTTTTATCTGCCCTGCTAAGATATAAAAAGAAATTAGTCTGCTATAATACTAACGAATTTATTCTGGATATAGGAACACCAGAAAGATACAACAAAATTTTGAAATTATTTAAAAAATGATTATTTCAAGAACCCCCCTTAGAATAAGTTTTGTCGGAGGAGGAAGCGATCTACAAAGTTATTACAAACATAAAGCCGGTGCAGTTGTTTCGACTGCGATTGATAAATATATTTACATAACAGTTAATAAAAAATTTGATAATAAAATCCGAGCAAGTTACTCCGAAACAGAAAACGTCGATACGGTCGATCAAGTAAAACACAACCTAATACGAGAATGTATGAAAAAAGCCGGGATAAAGGGAGGAATAGAAGTAACCTCTATGGCAGACATTCCAGCGGAGGGAACAGGTCTTGGATCTTCGAGCGCCTATGCGGTAGGACTTCTAAATGCCTTATACGCATACCTTGGAAAACATGTCTCCGCCAAACAATTAGCAGAAGAAGCAAGCGAAATCGAGATAGATATATTAAAAGACCCGATTGGCAAACAGGACCACTATATCGCAGCATACGGCGGACTCCA
>Ga0105164_10001177_pt1 | contig 16966 bp, 20 predicted proteins | sample VDWuncwatermetaG_FD_89674 | JGI IMG/M metagenome (GOLD analysis project Ga0105164, IMG submission 89674) | Wastewater microbial communities from Netherlands to study Microbial Dark Matter (Phase II) - VDW unchlorinated drinking water | ecosystem: Environmental > Aquatic > Freshwater > Drinking...
AGGGAGCGAGAACCAAAAAACGATGACGATGGTAAATTATCGTCACTTATTAGTGGTTAAAAAACGAAACATTTATATAGGGAAAGATACAAGAAGGCTAAAAGAGCGATAAAAATGGGGAAAGGGCTTTACGTCGCAGCCGCGGAAGAGCGCGGGAATGGACCTTCTCTTAGCGATGAGCCTCTTATCGTCGTCCCCAGACTAAAGATCGTTCTCCCAGAACGCCCCCCTCTCATCATCATTGGTGGTGAAGAAGAGCCACGCGATCCCTTCACACGCTGGCGCGCTGATAAAAGGCGATGCGACCGTTTCAATGCGAGCAATCTGGAGAATCTTGCGCGCATAAATGCGGTCATAGCTGGCGCAAATGGCAGAGCAGAAATGCATGTCATTGGCCCGCAAATTGGAGAAGAAGATTTCGTCACGACGATGACAACGCCTGTGCAATATAGCGGCGGCAGCGGATCATTCTCTGGCGCTTCAGTTCGTGATGAAAATGGAGAGACGAATGTTGTTGCCTCTTCGCCCACTAATGGGGTTTCTATTGTTCATTCGACAGCACGAAACGAGCCGAACTATGTCCTCAAGGAGAACGCTGACGCGCGGCAGACAGATATCGAAGCGCGATTGTATGATGCGTTCCGTGAGCGTGGTATCAGGACACCACGTGTCGTGCGCGTCGAGGGCAAGCAGCTGGTCATGGAAAAATCGCCAGGGAGATGCCTTGACACTTATCTCAGCCAGGATAGTATCCCTCTTGGACTGGAAGGCCAAGCGGATCATATCGCGAAATTCTTCAAGATGAACAGCCTGATGCACTATGTCGCGTCCGTCGCCGCAAAGATTGACGCGGAGACAGGTAAGATCCTGACCGATGAGGATGAAGTGTACCTCCATGAAAAGACGATGGCATCGCTTGTACGCTTCGGCGACAGGCAAGAGGTCGAGCGTCGCTATCACACCTATCGCATACTTGATGCTGCCGACCTTGGCGAAGCGTTCGCCGGATTGTTCCAGCCGGTCGAGGAACTGCTGCAGAAAGGCATGCAGAAGTATGGCACATGGATCGGTGGCGTGTATCCAAAGAATATCCTTGTTGATGATTGTACGGGCCGGGCCATCGAGGACAAGTTCATGGCGATGGATCCTACAGCCAGAGAGGAGCTTGTCCAGCTTATCCAGGCACAAAATATGGAAACGATTATAGCAAGGCCGGACGTGCGCGAGATTGAGGACATCATCCGAAGCGGTCTGCTTGATCATGTCACCTTCATCGATTTCAATCATCCGGATTACACCCACCTTCAGACGACGGATAGCTTCATGTGGGATGCGTATATGCCCATGCGCCATGGAAATTACCGGGTAAAATCGCTCAAGGTTGGTGAAGGAAGGGTGTGGCAGGCGCAAGCAAATGAGGATGAACGGCCTGACGCGGGGAAAGGAGAGTTCGCGCTCTGCTCACTCGTCATGGAAAAAGAAGCCCAAGAGATGACTGGCTACCGTGCAAAATGCTGGAACGACGTAAATCCAGAGAAGCCGATCACGGACCTTGATGATTATGGAAAGCACTATATGGCCGCCCGCGTCGTGCGCAACCTGCGCCAGTTCGGCCATCATTTACAGACGGCGCGCAGGAATGAGGAAGCGAACGGCACCTATCAGGCGATGTATGATGGCGTGATGGCAGCATATCACCATCTTGGTCTTGCGCATCTATCGCTGAACTATCTTATCCGCTCTGGTGATGCGACGCCTGAGCTGCGCGATCATGTTTATCGACAGGGCAATAGGCTCATCCGAGACGCCGTGCCAGAGGGGGAATGGCAGGATTGCATCGCGTGGATGAATCTGTAGGCCTAATATCGCATCGCCATCAATGGCCCGAACATATCAAAAGTCATGTTGCTGATGTTGAGAAGATAATGGACAGTCATGGCTTCCTTGCCTTTTTTTGTTTCTATAGCTTTGGTCGCACGTTCGGTTATAGTTTTTCGCAGCGTGCCTAATGTCACCGCATCCTTCTGCTCGTACTTGTAGAAGAGTGTCGTGTACAGCTCGAGCATGGCATTGGCATCTTTGAAAATGGTTATGCTCTCTGGTGTCGGCGGAAGCTTGTTCGCGTTCAGGTAATCGCAGAGGAACTTGAACTCATCCGCGATCTTCTCGAGCTGCTCGATGATAGTATACAGGAGGTTCGTGTTCTTGTATTCCTTGTAGCCTTTCCTGTTCAGGGCGCGCCGCAGGAGATGGGTGAACTTATTGTTCGTGATCTCTGACTGCCGCAAGTGCTCTATCGCGCCGTAATCTTTATCCTGCCATGCCTGCAGGATGCCTTTGCCCATATCGACGAGAAGAAGGAAGGTCCGTCGAAGGATGGTGTCGAACTCGTCATCGGAGATCTCCGAAATGCTCTTGACAAGGCATTTTCCCTTGGCCACGCTGACGATCTCGAAGGTTCTTGCCTCCTGGTCGATCGCGGCTTCGACATCCTTCAGGTCATCCGGCTTCTCGAACGAAATCTCTACTTCATCATAGCCTTTCTTGTAGATAGCGTCAAAGGCGCGCCGTGTCATGGGCTGGAGATGGCGCACGTCAAGAGTGGTGTGTTGCGCCTGCGGCATCGCCTGCGTGGCGATGATGAGGTTCGTTCCAGCTTCCTCTACCCCGATCTCATCGCCCTTCCTCAGGCCGTACCGCTTGGCCCATTTGCTCGGTAAGGAGACGGTGAGCGTGCTCGGTCCTACTCGGTTGATTTTGCGTTTCATAGCCGGTTTATCGCCTCTCCTTATCCATTGAGGAGACGCGATAAACAGGGTAATACGGTGCTTTATTTAAGCCTTTCGGATTATAATTACTATAATAATTATAATTACATAACATATTTATAATAGTAGAGTAACTGTATAGTAATAACAATTAAGTGACGACAAAAACAGCAAGGAAAAACGGAGGAAAAATGAAAGCATACACGATCGCATTGCTTGGCGCATTGGCCGCACTTGGTGGAGCAGGGTGCAGCGATGATTCAGCGTATTGGGAAAGTCATTATCGACAAAAGTTTGCAGGAGAAAAGACTGCGCTGGAATCGCGCGTCACCGGCGAGGTCGAGCGGCGAGAGCGTGCCGCGTGCGACGGACGGCTGTCCGAATTGCGTCAGCAGCTGGCGCCGCGAGAGGCATCTGGTGCAGGCAGTGCGACAGCAGAAGGCGGCGAGGGAGAGGCTGCATATCAATACCCAGATGCGAACCAGCCGATGCATGCATTGCTCACTGGTTTGACAAATGATCGGTACATTGCTCTTGATGATACTGGCGGATGGGAAACCCAAGAGGATGGATTAGAACTCTATATCGGCAATGAGAAAGCCTGTGCAAGACGACCATCAGAAGTTCATCAGGCCCGACAAGCAGCTGATGGCGGCGCGCCACCCGTCTGTTTGGTGAATTTAAACCTTAAGTATAACAGACGAGACAATACATTCAGCCTCGATTATGCACGAAATGGAGCAGCAGATCCGACAGGAGTGAGATTTGACGGAACAGGCCAACGCCTCCGTTGGGAAGATATCACTGCGGTGACGAAATATGCTGGAAGCGGTGAGGGAAGCAACGAAATCCGTCTCACACCTGCCGATGCTGCGGCTCAGTATCATCCTGTTTTCGATACACAGCTCGGACGATTGCAAACGGAGGCGGACAGGGCGCTCGCTGAGCTGATGAGACCGCCGACGGTGGAATAATGAGAAAACGACACAACACAAACCACCCTCCTGACTTATGCCATCACCTAAACGCCGTGGGCTTCAGCCCGCGGCAGTTTACTCGATATGAACCAGTAGCTGCCATGCAGCACGATGCAAGGTGAAACTATGAGCAACTACACTATTATTTCGGAACCTACCACTCCATTTGATATTGTGTATAGCTCTGGTCCATTTGATGCTGCCATCGCTGGATTGTACGAAGGAGGCGCGGAGATATGGAGTGCAGAGAAACTGGCTGAGCTTCGCGTACAGTTAGGAGCGTCTCACCCAGTGAGCAGACGCGAGTCATTGCTTGCGGAGAACGTTAATTACATGGTGGATCGCGACAGCGATATCCTCGTTGCGTCAGGACGGTACAATCCTCTCTTGAAAGATCCTAAGGGTGCTACGAATGCGTATCGAGATGGTAACGAAGGGTTTAATCTTAACCAGCAGGTTATCCATGAATTACGCGAACGTGCAACACCAGATCCAGATAAAGCAAGACAAACCGGCGTCTTCCTCCTCACGAGAAAGGACGCCAAGGACAGGATTCCGACGAGAGTCCTTCACGAAGAGGGAATAACCAGATTCCTCTTCGGCGAACAAGCCGAGCCATATGGAGAATTTCTTCAAGCGAATAGGATTACTGAAGTACCACTTTACCTTGTAACGATTGCTTATATACAACAGAAAAAAACGGCCTTCGCTCGACCCCTGAGTGTCGACCGCCTCCTCGGCCTTAAATCTGCCTTGGATGGCTACGGCAAAGGATTAGACCATGTGGACTGCAGGGTCGGCGGAGTGCACTATCGTTAAGAAGCGATGATTTGAGGCGAGAGAATGGCAGACAGGATACGATGACAAAGGAGGCAAAATGATGAACTACAAACGATTACTGGCGACGATAGGACTTGCTGCGATTCTTGGAAGCGGAAGCTATGCGTGTAACAAACCAGACCTCAATAATACCCCTGATAGTGCCGACGACGAATCTTGCCATACACTAAGCGCAAGATTGCCGATGGTGGAATGAGGATCCCCATGGACGCTCCTTCCATTCGCGATCGCTACCTTAAATGGGTTACTGTAGAGCAAGGCTATCAGCCTAATCTGCTCACGCCAGGAGAGGTTAATCGTTTTCGTTCTCCTCCACCGGAACGAGGCTGCAGCCTGACCTTGGAAGAGCGCGCGTACTTGTACGTGTTTCATGGCTATCCACTCATGCTTGATGGCCAGACAGGTACGGGAAAAACCACGTTGGTCGAGAATCTGGCTGTTCGCTTGGGCTTACCGTTCTATCGAGAAGAAGGCAGAGAAAAACTTGGCTTGATGGGAACCTTAGTCAGCCCGCATATCCAAGATGGTAATACAGTTAATTACCCGGGTCAATTAACCTTGGCAGCAATTTTTCCTGGCATTTTCTTTCTGGAGGAGTGTGCTAATATTGATGCGGATAAGTTAGTTGAGTTCCATTCAGTGTTGCAGAGTAAAGCTATCGCTGTTCCCACCCAATTTGGGAGCGTTCAGCTCAATCTCGGAGATATAGAGAATTTTCGTGTTGTAGCCGCGGGCAACTTTTCCTATCAGAGGCCGAATTTTAGTCCTGCAAGCTTACAACGCTTCGCATGGGTCACTATGCCATACATGACCCGAAATGATTTTTCCGACGCCTTGCGAAAAGAAGTCGAAAATGGTTCGGGTAAAATGGATGCATACGGTGCTGAGCTCGAAAAGTTAGAGGCACGTTTTAAGGAATTGTATGACCGCGAAGTCGGCTATACGACTATTACTACAGTGGCAGATATGTTGGCGGGCATCCGAGAAAAAGCAGATAAAGAAGCGCTTGGCGACCAGAATCCTGCCTGTTACAAGCGTGCTATTCGATGTTATTCACCCGGCCTGACTCCAGATGACTTTTATCACATTGTTGAGGAAACGGTCGTCCATCCCATTGCCGCAAAAGATTTGTACATGGGAAGGAACCAAAAAGTACAGCAATTCAAGGATATAGCGAGAGAAGGTGTCTATGCCCATAAAAATCTCTTTGAGGGCCAGCATACTGCCGTAGAACAGGCGGTCGGCGCTTTAGGAAATGTATTCCGGTTTCGGGTTAGGAGAGAGAAAGATAAAGGTGCGGGAGCATAGGGTGAAAACCAATGAACGACCTTCTCGTCAATCTTGCGCTTAGTGGAGGAATTGCTGGTAGCTATCTCGCTGTGGAGCGTCTCCGGAATCGCGGAGCACGACTTCTTGCGTTACGACCAGCACGGGAGCAAGTTTTACCGGATAAACGCATCGCCGAACTTGCCGCTGCACTGCGACCTGCACTTGAGGATTTTATCCAGACAGAAACCTATGAAGTTACCGGAGAACATGGTCCTGAATTTGATGCCGAGGCACTTGTTCAAGGAGAAGTACTTCGTCGAGCAGGCGTATTGGTCAAGGAGCGACATATTGTTGAAGAAACGAAACCGGAAGATTATCGTTTTATGCTCAATTTTACCTCTGCTTGCCAGGATGGTCTTGAAGTTGCGCAACCGTACGTCAGGCTTCTTGTTAAGGGATTAGCGCATGCAATCACCGATATGGGACATCCAGTCGCCATCAATGCGATTGGCAAGGATTTTGTCGTCGTCAAGCGCTTTCAAGACCCTCTTGATGTCCATGCCGTTGAACACGTGAGTGTAGACCCAGTTCTTAATCTCTATCAAGGCATTGATGCCGCAACGCTTCTTGCGGAGCAAGACGCTACGCTCCCCACCATTAGCTTTTATATTATAAACGGCAGCTGCCCTGTTGGAGATGCTCGCCATAAAATCAAAGCAGAATTCAGTGCCGCTTCCCGGATATACGCCTATCAAATTGGAAAGGAAGGGCCTGATGCAGACCTTCTCCATCTTACTCAGTATACACCGCAGTGGACAGCCCAGGTTCCTGTGCGCTACGCGAATGCATTTTACGTTGAAGGAAGTGCAAGTCTCCAGACGACATTCACTGAGTTTCTCCGACAGGCAAAACAATACAGGTGAACATGATGTCGCAAAATAAAGCTATGGATGTTTCGTTGTACCAGCGCTTGTGGAGTGAGCGCCGAGTTCGGGCAGGTGCAAAAGCTGCAGGAATCTTCGGCTTGTGCCTCTCCACGATTTACTTAACAACATCAGATAGAACACGTCTTGAGGAACGCGTCCATACGAGAATAGAAGCCTCAGGAAAAAAGGATAATAATGGCGGATTGACGATTAATGGTGTTTCTGTTCCTCTGTCAAATAGTGGAGATACTATTGTCCTCAGCTTAGAGGATTTTGTTCATCAGGCAACACAAGCCTACACAGTACAAGCAACAACAAGTACTCGCTATCCGATTCAAGATGTCGTATTCAGTTTCCAACAAGGCTCTGGAACCTATACAGCAGAACTCGATTTTGCTCGAGCAGCTCCCCAGGAGATGAAAGAGCTTACCTTTGGAGGAGATATGCGTCTAAAAGAGATCATTGTCACGTATACTGATGGTCGCCATTATCGGATTGGTGCACGATAACCATGACATCAACAATACAACAACGAAAGCTCCTTGCCTATGCAAATGGTGAAGGAGGAGGACTTCGATCCTATTCACGGTTACGCGGAGTCACTATCGGTCTAACTGGTGTTATTGCAGCTGGAGCGCTCGCCTATATCCTTGGACGGCATCCTCCTCGTCATAGTCAAATAACCTACCGTCAGGAACGTGTTCAGGCACCCATTGTCCAATTGCATGGCTATGATCCAGAAAACTTCAGCAGGCTTGAATTACTAGCAAGAGGAGCTTCTCCAGTCACTTTCTTTCCCGCCACTGCAGTCAAGAAATGGGATGGAGCGCATTACAGTGAACGTTCTCGCCAAACTGGCGGAGAGTTGTATGCCACACGATCACTTGCGGATACCACGCTCACTCTTTACTTTCCTCAAGAACCACAGCAGGTCATGATTGCCGGTCGAGATTTTAGCACCACAGTTCGGCCAGTTGCCGGAGGCTATAAAGTCAGTGTTCCCCTGCCACAAGCACTCCCGCAAGCTGCTCGACAGCAACGAGATACAAGTGTTGAGGCAGAACTTGAAGTGCTTATCTATTATCACTCTCCTGATTCCACAAAAGTAACCAAAGAACGGCCGCCGCGTCACCTAGAGGACGCAGAGCGCTATGTACTTCGGGTGATTGAACATGGCTGATCGTAAAAACGATGGACGTCAACAGCCGGCCTCTACCTTTAAGCGCTTTGCACAAGGTTGTTCTCTGGCTTCGCTTCTTTTCGCTCTCGGACGTCTCGGTTGCGCGACAAGAGACTACGCGAGTTATGTCGCCGCATTAGGGCAAGGAGGTCAAGATCAGGGAATGGCTGAAGGAGCGTATAAGGGTAGACTTCAACTTGAACAGCAATTACAACAGGATACTCAATTGGACACGTCCCAGACCTTGGCTGATTTTCTTCGGGAAGGCGACTCAAATAATGATCAACGGAATTATCCGGATAGAGTCGATCCAAGAAGTGGCCAACGACCAAGACTTACCGATGCTACCGCGCATTTGCTTGCCGCAAAAGAATTTCGGTTTTCCATCGATCCGCCGCAGATTGATCCCGCGACGGATCCATCAGAACCGCAAGGCCCGCAAAAATACCTCAACCCTGATGCCGCGCAAGAAACCGGCCATCAATTTGAATTGCGAAAAGCCGATGGGAGTGAAACACTCGCATTCACGCGAGATACAAGCTATCTCGTTCCTCGAGGACAGCTGGATTACGCTTCACCCTCCCGAGAGCAGCGTCCCCAGCAACAACTCGACGCTGCTCGCGATCAAAAGGCCATCGTCATGCTCGATACCTCTGGTAGTATGTGCAGTAATCATGACAATTTTGCAACAAAAACGTTTAACGGGCAATCCTACCAAATTTATTTACCCTCAGCATTCGCTCTTTCCGTTGCTGACTTTTATGTTCATCAGCGACATACTGCGGTGAGCGGGTATACCTTTTCCACAGACAGCAGCGCCACCCCATTCACTCAAAATATGGGGACGCTCGCAAATCAGTTCTCGCAACTTCAATGCGCCGGAACATATATCAATTATTCGCTTCTCGAGCAGACTCTCCATGGTTCTAATGCCGCGGTTGACATTTTTATGATCACGGATGCAGATATCCTTAGCGAGCAAGACATGCGGGAAGCTATCCATAACCTGCAAGGTATTATGGGAAACAGTAGCCTCAATCGTGTCTTCTTTATCGAATGGAGGACTGATGCGCAGGGATACAACCAGCGAAAGGATGATATTATCAGAGAAACAGGAATGGACAATGCCTTTTATTCGAAGATTACCCGTCCTGAGGACATGGCAGCGCTTGTTCGAAGCTTAAATGAAAAATTGGAGCGTTCGTCACCATGACATCCTTTACCGCTCGCGCTCTTCAGACAGTGCAACCCGATGACGGGTATCACGCAGTTGGAGGACTGCCCGTTCCTGTTTCCGTGCATTCTGTAGACGAGGCATGCAGATTTCTTGATGAAATGTGCGCGGATATTCTCAAGCCTGCAGAAAAACTGGATGTGGATGCACTGCCTCCTGATGAGGTTGTTGGCTACGCTACAACATATCGTTTGAGTCTTGATGATTTTGTGGGGCAAGTTAATGCTATGCAGTATCGCCCTTCAAGATGGCAACGTTTTGTCCATGGAAGAAAACGGGGAACTATCCGAAAAAAACTGGAAGCATTGGTTGAAGCGCTTTCACCGGTGGAGACCTTCAAAGCAGCTTTCTTACCGGTAATCGAGATAGTGACTTCTCCAGGAGATACCACCTTCCCTGTTGCTCCCGATGGCGACAAGACTTCCCCGTCTTCCGGAGAAATAGCAGCCAATTTGCCAGAGAAAAAACCATTTATCCACGACGTTTTTGTTCGTGATTACCTCGCAAACCATCTTGCCGATGCCGTCACTCGCGAGCTTCATAAAAAACGTGTCTATGAGCAGCTTGATTATCCTGCCATGGTGTCTGACATGGTCAGTCAGCCAGAACGAAAATTGAAGTTTCGCTGGGCTGTTAGTGCGACACTTGCTGCTATTGCCATTACCACTGCTATTGCTGCCCCCACCTATATCGGACTTCATGCGCGGGCGGCAGAGCATCGGAAGCGAGAGGTTGCAGCACTGCTCGAAACAGTGCATAAGGACCATCTTGCTGCTGAAGGAACACAGTATGTGCAACATTTTAATAGGCTCCTTGAGCGTGTTAGAGAATTCAAGGCAAAGTACTGGTTTAGCACACCCGTCACGGCAAATTTTTATCTTTGCTATAAGCGGATGTATAAAGACACGCCTGGTGTTCCTGACTTGGAACGATTAACTGATCTTCAACCCTGCATCGCTGAATTCAAGCAACGTATTGGTGGACGGAATAATATCGCTCTGGAACGCGTGGTTCGTGAGTATCTGGATAATTTTGTTGGATTTAGCTCTCTTGCCATGCAAGAAGTGGATGCGCTCCGACAAATGGAAGGGCAGCTAGAACAGCGCTATGCCCGACAGCTTGCTATGCTCCAGCGACAAGAAAAAAAGAAAGGATATGCGCTTACTAATGTCCGAACTGCGGTTTTAGCAGGGAAAACGCAATTCGGGCGAGAACGTGATGCGCTCCGCTTGAGATTCGCTGTAGAAACTGCTCCTGTCCTATTTTATGGCGACGTGCTCAGCGAGATCGCTTATCAGCGCTCTGCTTCAAGAGGAAGTGCTCCATCACGATCCCTTGCACGTTTACGAAGTGATATAAGCGATCTTGGCGCGATAATTATGAATGACTATCTGGTTGAGGAATCCATCGCAAGTGTTAAACCGCTTCCCTTCTGGCAATCGGGAGGGATATTTGATCGAGGGACGACCATGATTGAGCGGATGCATGCTATCGCGGGACGCGGAGGTGGGCGACCATGAGTGATGCGCCTAATGACGAACAACCCACGAATGATGTGCCCACCGATGGACAACCTACTGTAGCTGAGCACCTACGAAGAGTGCAGAAGAATCATACTGCCTACTCTAAATTTACTGATGTCAAACACGGCTTACTTTATTTAATGGCTGCTGCAGCCATTCAATTTGCTAGTTGGGGGCCATTGAGTGATGGCGGTCCCCTTCGAGGCCTTGTTGACTCAGTAAGCGATAGACCTATCGCTGCCGTACCGTTATCAAAAGCTCTTAATCTAGAGGAGAGAATGGCAGAAAATGCAGATAATGTCGTGCGCATCAGCAGTGCGTATGGAATCGGGACAGGAATCCTTGTCGATCCATACACAGTTATCACCGCGAATCATGTCGTTGAAGACGCTGCGGTGAATAACGCGCCCATTTTTGTTCAGAGCCAGAGCTATCTTGCTGAAGGCGAGAGTATTCGGGTTGATCTGAAACCTGGCAATTTCCGGCATAACAAAGATAGCGATCTTGCAGAGATCATGTTAGCACATCCAATATACGGAGCAGCGACACTTCGAGTAGATAGGGGCTCCAGTAATCCTTTTGATGGAAATGATCGTTGTTATGCAGTCTGCTATCGAGATAAAGAAGTGGTAACCCTACGCGGTCATGTAAACTTGATTGTTGGAGGTGGCGATGCAGGTCGCTATTATCTTACGGATATGCAGGGTGGACCTGGCAATAGCGGCTGTGGGGTATTCAATGGAAATCATTATCTTGCCGGCATTATTGTTGCTGTTCCACGGGATAAGCCGTATACGACGAATTTGGATACGGGTAACCTTATTATTAGTGATATTGGGAATCCGTTATAAACTCGATTCCCCTTCACGGCGAAAAGAGAAAGAAAAAGATAGAAAGATATAAAAAGGAGAAAACAAAAAGAGGTCACTATGCTTGAAACAGGTAGAGATACCGCAGCTGTCGTAGCGCGATATCAGGTAGTGCTCTCCGATAAGAAGCTGTTTGCAGTTTTCTGCAAGAGTTTTAAGAGCTGGTATGATAATGCTAAAAGAGACTTGAGCCGGTTAAAGCTTTCTGCAATGGTACGCCAGGAGACCGTTGAGCGGTTCAACAGGGCGCAGAGATGTGTTTACGAATGCACAGGATTAGTGACCGAGCACGATGCGACCAGACTTGGGGAGGCATTGGGTATGATTATGGCCGCAATCGAGTATGGCATCGGATCACCATTGTTTTCAGATACTGCGTACGAACTCTGGCGTGCAAAGGAAGGAGGCAGCACAGGAAGATATGGCCAATATGATGGAAGTCCAAGAGAGTCTATCCTCTCCAGTGTCGATTACACCGTCAAAAAGCTCCATGACCTTGAATCAAAAACCGGAGTCAGGCATCAGGTGCGGACAAGCTTTATCGCGGAACGCCTTCAGAAAATAGCAAGGGAAAAGACAGGAAAAATATCAATGGATCAGTTGCATTTGATTCATCTACTTGCAGAAAAGTTTATGGATATATAATTCGCCCGATAGGCCCAGACCCGCAGCGCTCACCCCATCTTCTTCAATTCTTTCTTCAGCCGCTCGAGCTCGTCCTCAATCTCATTCTTGCGTTCTGCGGAGATCTCCTTCTTCGTCTCATCGCGCATCTTCGCGATCGCCGTCAGGGGCATATCGCCGGCATCGGCCAGCAGGGACCGTTCAAGTGGATCCATCACCGTCTCGCCGACGAGATCGGTAGAAGACGAAGGCGGAGAGGGCAGGACCCAGCGGAGCAGGCTCCCTTCCTGCTGGACGAATGCGAGCAGCTCGGCGCGCACCCGGCCTGACTTGCCGGAAAGCTTGTGGTAATAGAGGAGCGTGTGCACGCGCAGCCAGCGCTGGACCGAGAGCGTGAGCAGGAAAAGGACGGCCGTATAGGCGACGAGCGTCAGCAGCTTCCCGGTGAGGTTCGGAAGGCTGACGTCGAAGAACAGGGCCTCCTTAAGCAGGTTCACGCCAAGCACGAACGGGTTCCAGCCCGCCGCTCCCTTGAGGAGCGGATGCATGCTCTCCATCGGCAGGATGGTGCTGGAGAAGAGCAGCATGACGCTGGAGACCGTGATGCCGGCGAGAAGGGCGGTCTCCTCGGACTTGTACAGCGTGCCGAGCAGGATGCCGATGAAGGTGAAGACGGACGAGGCGAGCAGCACGATGATGACTGTTATGCTGAGGCTGCCGAACAGGGAGACGTGAAAGAAGAACCACGAGATGAGGAGATAGATGGACGCCTGGACCGCGACGACCATGATCGCGGTGAGGAAGGTGGCGACGAGGAACGTCACGTCATGCGTCGGGGTTATCTGGTTGCGGAAGTATGACCGTGACTTCTTCTCGGACAGCACCAGCGTCGAGCCGAGCAGGATGCCGGTGATCATGGCGACCAGGATAAGCAGAGTGGGGAAGAGGTAGTTGAAGTGCGTCTTCCGGGAGGTTATCGGCATGATGCGCGTCGTCAGCGGGGCGGCGATGCGTCCTGCGTCCTTCACCTCGATGCTCGCCACGGCCTTTCGGATATTGTTCATGCCGACCTGCACCTGGTTAAGGTCGTCGATGTCCTTGGTGAGCTGCTGCCGGATCTCCTCGAGCTTCGCCACCGCGGTGTTGCGCGTCGTGAGGGCGTCGTTCAGCTTGGTCTGCGCCTTGGACACCTCGCTGCTCAGGTTGCGCAGCATCGTGCTGATCGAGTAGTTCAGGTTCTCGAGCTCAAGGCCATAAGAATCGAAGGTGACTGATGATTTCGCGAGGGTCAGCTTGGCGTCCGACGTGTTGCCCTGTATCTTGGCGAGCTCGCCCTGGATGGTGCCGATGAGGATATGCGCCTCGAGAAGGGTGTTGGCGGCGATCTCCTTCAGGCGCTGTGTGTCCAGCTCCACGGTCTCCGCGCTGACGCCAGCAGAGCTTATCTGGAGGTCGATGGCATTGAGGGACTTGGTGATCTCATCCGTGGAGACGATGACGGCGTCGTGGGTCGTGACCACGTCCACGATCGCCGGCACGCGCCGGGTGACCTCGGCGTCCGCCGCGGAGAGCCGGGCGAGGAGGTCGCCGGTCAGGGCCGCGCTGATCTCCTGCGATTGCGCGGAGACATGGGACGAGATGACATCCACGACAGTGTACACCAGGTTGATCTCGGAATAGTCCACATGCAGCCGGATCTCGCTGGAGGCGTTCGCCGCGTCGCTCACCTCAAAACGTTCGGGGAAGATGAGACAGACATTGGACTCGTCTGTCTTGACGCTGTCGATGCAGGCGTCCGCCACCGGGTATCGCGTGATGCCATAGCCCGCGTCCGCCAGCCGCTGCAGCATGGTGTCGCTCAGGTTGCTGTAGCCCGGCGTGTACACGCCGACCGTGATATGATATTGGTCATAGGTGCTGAAGGCAAGGCCGACAAGCACGATGAGGAAAAGGGGACCAAGGACGATGACGAGGGCCGAGGCTCGCGAGCGCATGAGGAGCCTCATGTTCTTCTGGATGATCTGCCGGGTCTTCTTGAACATGCTATCGTCCCTCGTCCTGTTCAGGCGCCGCTTTCCCGGCCATCTCTGCCTTCGCTGCTATCTCTTTGCCGGTCATCCCTTCTTTTCCCTTGGCGCCTCTCGTGATGCGCTCGAAGACCTCGTTCAGGGAAGGCTTGCTCATGGAGAGGTCGATGATCTTGTCGCCCAGACGTTCGGCGATATGGAGAAGGTAATGCAATGTTTCCTTGGCTTCGGCGGACCGGACGACGAGCGTGTTGCCCTGCAGGCCGATACGCGTGACCTTGAGGTCATTCTGGCTGCGATCCTTCTGGCTCCCGAGCATCGCCGCGTAATGGCGATAGTCATGGCGTTCGGTCTGGAGATGCACCTCTTCCTGCTCGCTGTACAGTCCGCGCAGGCCGTCAAGGCCGCCTTTGCTGATGATGTGACGGTCGTGGAGCACGGCGATGCTGTCGCATAAGGTCTCGATCTCATCAAGGAGGTGCGAGGCGAGGATGATCGTGGTGCCGTTGGCGTTGATACGTTTCACCAGGCTCCAGAGCAGCCGTCTCGCGAGGATGTCAAGGTCCGCGGTCGGCTCGTCGAGGATGAGGATCTTCGGGTTGTGGATGAGCGCGCACGCGATATCGAGGCGCTTCTTCATGCCGGAGGAGAGCGTGCCGGCGACGGCGTCCTGCGCCGGGAGCAGGCCCACGACATCAAGCACCGTCATGAGGTTCTTCTTGAGGAGCATGTGCGGCAGGTCGTACAAGGCGCCGAAGTAGAGCAGGTTCTCCCGCACCGTGAGCTGGTCGTAGAAGGACGGACTCTGGGTGGCGAAACCGAAGAGGCGCTTCGCGCTCTCGCGGTCCCCGAAGATGGAGAGATAGTCTTCACTTCCTGCTCGATCGCTTTCTAGCCGGGCGCCAGAGGGATCGAGAAGGCTGGCGCGATAGCGCACATCCCCCGCTTCTGGCTCGAGGAAGCCGATGAGGAGCTCCAGCAATGTAGTCTTGCCAGAACCGGAGATCCCGATCAGGCCAAAGATCTCACCCTCGAGCACATGGAGGTCGATGCCTTCGAGGATTCGGGCCGCGCCATACGACATCGAAAGGCCATTCACCTGCAGGATGGGCCGCTTCTGCTTTGGGGTCTGCTGACTATCCATAGTAATGTTTTTTAGGAATAATGTATATAAAGTTGTATCCGCACTTTTGAGAAGTGAATACATAATGAAGACATCAAATCACCCACCGCTGTTCGCTTTTCCTGCCTCGTCTCTATCTTGTCTCGTCTCTTCTGAGCCGTGTGTCAAGAGGATACGACGAGTCTCTGTCTCTGGCCGACAGCAGACAGAGACTGCTGATGCCGTGACAATCCGGCTTGCGGCTCTCCCCTTGAGTGAGGAGAGCCGCAAGCCGGATCGCAAAAGCGGGGAACGGCTCTAAAGGAGTATAGTGGACGGAGAACAAAAGATATTTAATGCAATAGAGCAAGCATACGACATGAAAAAGACGATACCGAAGAGGATGCTACTATCCAAGAAGATGCCACAGACGGATGAAGGATGGCGCAAGAAGCTTTCTCCAGAGAAGTATCGCATCCTCCGCGAGAAAGGGACCGAGATGCCGTTCACGGGCAAGTATTATTACCACAAGGGGAAAGGCGTCTACCAGTGCGCCGGTTGCGGACAGGAGCTGTTCCATTCGGACGCGAAGTACGCCTCCGGCAGCGGCTGGCCGAGCTTCTGGACCCCGCTCGCGAAAGGGAAGGTCACGTTGCGCATGGACACCTCACATGATATGCAGAGGATTGAGGCCGCCTGCGCCCACTGCGGCGGGCATCTTGGGCATGTGTTCGATGACGGGCCGAAACCGACAGGAAAACGCTACTGCATCAACTCGTCCGCGCTGGCATTCTGCGGGGAGACAAGAAGAGGGACAAGAAAAAAGAAGGGAAAATCGAAGACAGACTAGCCCTCGACCGTAAGCGCAAACTTTTTAAATACCCTCAAAAACAGCCTCTTGATATGAAAATCCCGAAGACCATCCAGCGCTTCTGCCCGTATTGCAGGAAGCATACGCAGCATAAGGTCAGCCAGGCCAAGAAGAAGGCCCCATCAAGCCTGAGCTACGGCTCCAAGTATCGTGCGCGGAAGCGAGGCCGGGCCCGTGGTCATGGCAACCTCGGCAGGTATTCGAAACCCGCGGTCACGAAATGGAAGATGACCGGCAAGAAGGCCACGAAGAAGACCGACCTGCGCTATGAATGCGCGGTCTGCAAGAAGAGCCATGTCCAGCGCGCTGGCATCAGGACCAAGCGCGTGGAGTTCGTCTAGACGATCCAGGAGGCAAACCATGTCATTGATGCGAGAATCCACCAGCAAGTTCATCAAGATCCGATGCCCGAAGTGCAAGAACGAGCAGATCATGTTCGGCAAGGCCGCATCGCCCGTGAACTGCCTCGTCTGCCAGAAGCTATTGGCGGAGCCGACCGGCGGCAAGAGCAGGGTGAAGGCGAGGATACTGGAAGTTCTGGAGTGAGAATATTTTTATCTTCTTCGATAACCCTTTCCATCACGAGGCGAAGCTTGCGCGACAATCGTGAATCTCGTGGCGCCGCCGACTTGCGGGTGCTGGAGAGTAGACCTGTGCCGGCCGAGGGGAATGCCTCCTTTGAAGGCGGTTTCGAGATCAGCGAGATTGAATTCATTCGGATGGTCCCTAAAATACCCCAAGAGATGCTGTGTCAAT
>Ga0105164_10001178_pt1 | contig 16962 bp, 20 predicted proteins | sample VDWuncwatermetaG_FD_89674 | JGI IMG/M metagenome (GOLD analysis project Ga0105164, IMG submission 89674) | Wastewater microbial communities from Netherlands to study Microbial Dark Matter (Phase II) - VDW unchlorinated drinking water | ecosystem: Environmental > Aquatic > Freshwater > Drinking...
CTGATAAGTTGTGTTGCGCAAACTAACTTTATCAGATTTTTACTTGGTAATCGATGCTTTTTTATTTCCCATTACATTTCAACAGCTTACATCAATTCCTTTACACTTTAAACGAAAGAACCAATTATAGTTGACATCTACTTGACAGATGTCAACTTTTAGCATATAATATTGACATCTTAATGAAAGCTAGATTGGAGGTTTAAATGGTGACCATAGGAAAATATGTCCAACAGAAATCCGGTTATAAAGCTTTTATACCTGAGAAGTTTCCTCCGGCAGAAATGTCTCTCAATGAACCAAAGATAATAAAACTTCTTGCAAACGCTAATTTGCAACTTGGTAAGTTAGATGGCTTGACCAAGCTTTTGCCGGATATCGACTTCTTTATCTTTATGTATATTAATAAAGAAGCTGCTTATTCAAGTCAGGTAGAAGGCACAAGGGCAAAGCTTACCGATGCATTACAAGCCGAAGTAGAAAGAACACCTGATTTGCCAAAAGATGTCGATGATATTCTGCATTACATAAAGGCAATGAATGAGGGTTTAGAGCGGCTGGATAAGCTACCGCTGTCATTAAGATTAATCAAAGAGGTTCACGCTACTCTGCTTACTAAAGCCAGAAGCTCTACAAATCCGCATCCAGGCGAGTTTAGAAAATCGCAAAACTGGATTATGGGGACAAATCCCACAGATGCCCGTTTTGTTCCGCCGCCTCCTGAATATGTAATGGAAGCAATGAGCGATTTGGAAAGATTCTTTTATTCCAACGAAGATATGCCTATTTTAATAAAAGCAGGCCTGATGCATAGCCAATTTGAAACAATACATCCTTTTCTTGATGGCAATGGAAGAACTGGGCGGCTTCTTATAACTTTTTATCTTTGCCAGCAAAAAATATTGGAAAGGCCTGTATTATATCTTTCGGAACACTTCAAAAAGCATAGGGACACATATTTTTCTATGCTTGATGAGTACAGAAAGGGAAATATTGTTCCGTGGCTGGATTTTTTCCTGAAAGGAATTGTTGGGGTTGCTCAAGAGGCAATAGAGACTTCAAATAAGGTTATCGAGTTACGCGAAAAGGACTTGCAGAAAGTATCAGAATTAGGCAGGGCAAGCAAGAATGCTATTCTATTGCTAAAAAACCTATATAGAATCCCGATAATAAATGTCAGAAAAATTGAGGAAGTTGCTGATTTATCGCGAGAAGCGGCAAATCAGTTGGTTGATAGGTTTGTCAAAATGGGTATTTTAGTGCATAAGGATAAAGGTAAGAAGTATGGTAGGCTGTTTGTCTATAAAGACTACCTTAGTCTCTTCGAAGAAAAAGGATCTTAGGATTTTAGCCGTTGTGCAAAAATATAATAAACTAGGGTAGGTCACTTGACGGAAAGCACAACCAGCGAAATATCTTGACAATAATGTTCACTTATTATATATTGTTCATTGTTTAGTGAACATTATAAGAGGAAGGACATTATGCGACAAGCTCAGAAGATGAAGAATATTTTCTCAGATAAAGCCACGATCATACCAAGAAAAATGTTACAGCACCCGCAAAGGGAATGGGTTGTACGTGATTTTACCGGTCCGGACGGTATAAGCCTTGGCATGGCACAAAGCGTGCTTGAGGCCATGGCACAAAAAGGGTATGTGGAGAGAGTAAAAAGAGGCCCTGACAGCCACAGCATTCTTACCAATAAGGATATGCTTATTACGGATTGGCTGAAAGAATACGAGTTTGAGCTAAACACAGTAGATTCTTATTATAGCACCGATAAAAAAGTCTTGGAAAAGGCCAAGGATCTCTTAAAAGAGAAACAGTACGCATTAACGTTACATACAGGCACAAATCTTATGACTTCTTTTGTGAAGACAGATGAGGTATATGTTTATCTTCAACTTGTTGACTGGGATAGAGATATATTGGACTTAAGGCAGAAATTGGATTTAAAAGAACTAGTAAGAGGCGGGAATTTTCATATCATTCGCCCCTATTATAAAAACAGCGTATTTTTTAACAGGCAAAAAATAAAAGGCTTTGAGGTAGTATCTAATCTTCAGCTTTACCTTGATTTATACAACTTCCAACCACGCGGAAGAGAACACGCGGAATACCTTAAAAAATCCTTAAAAGAGAAAGGTAAAAGCCTTGAGTGAACTTGAATATCTTGAATCTACGTTTTTTAAGGTGTTAGGCGACCTTAAAGGATATCTTGATGACCTGACGCTCGTGGGCGGATGGTTATCTTATGTATATGCAAAATATCTCTGGAATAACCTTGCCATAAAGCCGGTTACTACCGCTGATATTGATTTTGGCTTAGGGGCGGGAGAAACACGAGTTTATCCTAAGACGATTTTTGAGCTGCTTTCTTCTTTGGATTATAAAGAGCGGCACCAGGAGATGAATAAGATGTATCCTGTGGTATTGTACAAAGAAGGCAAGGTTCGCTTGGATTTTATTGCATCACCCACAATAGGAAAGAACATCATAGATAGACTTGTCGGCAGCCAGATAGATATCAACAGAATCGAAAAATTCGATTTCCTGCTTAAGCACCGGATTATTTTAGATATCAAAAATAAAAAAGAAGTTTATGCCATTCATTGCCCGAAGCCTTCAGCGTTTTTATATCATAAATCCGCCACGTTCATTGATCGTGAAGATGAGCAGAAAAAGGCCAAAGATCTACACTACATGTATTTTATATTGCGATATGCGCCTGATTTGGACACAATCTTTAAAGAAATAGTCCAATATCATAAGCAGGGTTATTTTAAGGAAATTCCAAAGAATCTTTCATCTTATTTTGAACGCAAGACCAGCAAAGGCTGCCTTATGGTTGAAAAAGAAAATGGCCCGGATCTGTATATAGACGATTTGAGACAGGACATATTTGAGCGATTCAAGAAATTAGAGGCGGCTTTCATGTACAAGAACGTTAAATAACCAAAAGGAGGGAATTGTAGTGTTAAACCAGCATCATTTCCCGGCACGCCTCCTGTCGCAAACGGTTAAATTCGACTAATTGTTCTTCTTTATTCTCTAACAACGCAATCGACCTCAGCCGTCTTTCAGTAAAGAAATTATGCCCATCAATATTTTCAATTGACGCAAGGTACTGTAGGATGCTATAATCTAACTCAAGAAGGTTAAGTAATTGACATACCCGGGCACGGGATACACCAAATCGCTCAGCAACTTGATTCTTTGACACAATAGACGGCTCACCAAGTACCTGCGCATACTTAAGTGCCTGATCCAATGGAGAGGGCTTCCATACTCTAGGTTTAGCTTCCAGGATGGTTCTACGGGTTATACGCTCATCAGTCTTGATATTATAAGGCGCTTTCCCTTCAATAATAACAAGTTTCTGCCTGGAATACTGCAAGAATATGGGGATTTTAACCTTCGCAGAGGCAATAATGGTGCGTTTGGCTTGATAATCGGGGAGCCAAATTTCAGTCCCGCAAGAAAAGCGGGACTGAAATTTGATCCTGTTTTTCCAGCTATCTCCAGCAGAAAAACAGGACCTTTCTTAGCGAAAACGAAAAAAAACCAAAAGGAGGTGCGATATGAGTTGTGGAAGCTGTGGGCCAAAGAAAATGGCTAAGTATGTCTGCACGAAATGCGGCAAAGAAGAAATGAGAGAGGCAAAGGAAGGCGAAAAAGTAAAAAGTTGCTGCGGGCAGACTATGGTGAAAAAATAAAAGTAATCTAAATTCTTTAACCAAAAAGGAGGCAATATGGCGTTTCAAGGAGGAGGCGGCAGTTTTGACAGAGGACCAAGACAGATGCATAAGGCAGTCTGTTCGGATTGTAAGAAAGAATGCGAAGTGCCTTTTAAGCCGAGAGAAGACCGTCCGATTTACTGCAAGGACTGTTACTCAAAGCATAAAAACGACGCCCGCTAATTAGGGCAGTTTTCTGATAATCAATAAGTGATATAGGCAGAGCTTCTGTTTATGAGGTTCTGCCTATTTTTTTAATGTTTTTAAGCTTTTTGTAATTATAGTAACAATATACTACTATGTCCACAAAACACACATCCTTAATCCGAATATTCAGCTCTTGGCGACGCTGCCAACGGCGCAGGCGTGACGCCATCTACAAAGGAAGATTTGATGCGTTTCGCAATGCTAGCGCTTGATACTGAGACAACAGATTCGGAATATCAACGGCTAAGAGTATTACTGGTACAAAACAGTCAGGCCAATTTGCACTTTTAGGCCAGGGCTTGAATCTTACTTTACCGGAAACATCTCTTGAGGACGGAAGGATGAAAGCTGAAATAGATGCCTGGTTGTAATTTCCGCGCAGATTTTTGAGTCGGATGTCGTAGTGGCGAACGATTGTTCGCCCCTACATTTTTTTGATATGACCGCTGCAGGCGGTTGTCAGCATGTCAGCGAGTCGAGCTTGCATATTTATATATTAGTGATATAATAAGATCATATAAATAGGGCGGGAAAGACAATGCAATCCATAGCTGAAAATAGCGAATAATCCAAGAGAGTCGGGTGAACCCCGGCTATTTTATTATGCAGATCAAAACTTCACCAAAGCACAGAAAATGCAAGTATCCCCATTGCAAGCAGATTCTAAACATCTATAACCACGAAATATTTTGCCATGTCCATCTCGGCGCGGCTTTCTGGAAAAACAACGTCGAACGCGGGATAGTTAAAAAGATGGGGACGACAGAAAAAAATGAACTCCGGCGATATACTGTTATTTAAAGGCGAAGACGGTTTCTCAAGGCTTATAGCTTGGGGGACGAATAGCGTGTATACGCATGTCGCGATTTGCGTATCCCCACAGATGAACCTTGCAATAGAGGCAATTGCAGGAGGCGGTGTCAGGGCCATAGATATCAGAGAGATAAAAGAAAACTACGATGTGTACAACGTGAAAGAAGGCAATAATTACGATTTAAATGCTACTTTGTCGTATCTTGTAAGCAAGTTAAACAGCCATTATGATTATCTCGGTGTTATTTTTCTAGGGCTGATAAAGGTTATGGCAAAGCTCTATCCGCCGTTTAAGATTACCGCGAATAAGTGGCAAAAAGATAGAGATTATTTTTGTTCAGAACTATGCTACGATGCCTTTTTTGCAGGCGGCGGCCTGGACATTGTGCCGGACATTTCCGAGGCAGATGTTATATCGCCTGCTGATATTTCAAAAAGCAAGATAATGGAATATATAAAAGCGGTATAATTTTACAAGAGGTGCAAAATGAAGGTAGTACTTATTTCTGCAAGTCCACGCAAAGAGAAAAGCAACACGTTTATCCTGGCTAAGGAGGTTTTAAGGGGGTGTGCCGGCGAATCAGTTGATACCGGAATAATTCATTTATGTGATTCGGATATAGGTTTTTGCAAACATTGCGAGGCCTGCCATAAGAGGATTCTGCATTGTTCGGTAGCGGATAGCGTGCCGGGGATCCTCAATAAAATACTTGAGGCAGACGGTATAATTTTAGCCTCGCCAAATTATATAAATCAGGTTACAGGTTCTATGAAAACTCTGTTTGACCGCTCGGCTCATTTTATCCACTGCAAGCGGCTTTTAGGTAAATATATCGCAGCAGTTGTTTCTTCCGGAAGCGGATATGACGAGGATGTTTTAAGCTATATCAAATATTACAGCCATACTTGCGGTGCTCAATATTCAGGAGGCGTGTCTTCTTGTGTGCCGTTGAGTAAAGAAAAAATGCAGGAAGGCTATAGGCTTGGGGCCAAATTTGCGTCGGATATTAAAAATAAAAAGGCGTATCCCGACCAGACAGCGCTTATTAATGAGGGGAAGCGGCGCTTTGCAGATATAATCAAGATAAGAAAAAATGAGTGGGCAGATGAGTATAAGTATTGGCAGAATAAAGGTTGGCTGTAATGGGCAAGCTTAAACTGGATCTGCACGACATTTTTAATAAAGGAAGAGATATTGATTCTGCTTTGAACGGCATTATTGAAGAGGCGGTTCAGAAAGGGATTTCGCTGGTTGAGATTATTCCAGGCAAGGGGAGCGGGCAGTTGAAGAAGAGGGTGCTGCGATTTTTGGACCAGCCGCATATAAAGAAACTTTATCATAGATTAGAAAAAGACGATAAGAATTTCGGAAGGATGTTTGTGCATTTCAGATTTTAAGTAGCTCGAAGAGATAATCATAAAATGAAACTAACAAAAACTATAGTAATTTTCGATCTTGAGACAACAGGCACGTGGATCGAAAAGGATAAGATTGTAGAGATAGGCATGGTCAAGCTGACGCCTGACGGAGCGAAGAGCTCTTTTTTAAAGCGCATCAATCCGGGCATGCCGATACCTGCCAATGTCAGCAGGATTATCGATATTAAAGACGAAGATGTCAAGGACGCGCCCAAGTTTAAAGAGATAGCGCAAGAGGCCCTGGAATTTCTGGCGGATTCTGATATCGGCGGGTTTAATGTCTTAAGATTCGATCTGCCTATCTTGGAGCGGGAGTTTTTTGAAGCCGGATTTACATTTCAATGGCGCCAGCGCACAATATTTGACGCGCAAAAGGTTTATCATATACACGAAAAAAGGGATTTGACAGCTGCGTATCAGCTGTATTGCAATAAGGCGCTTGTAAATGCGCATTCTGCCTTAGGCGACGCAGAGGCGACAGTCGAGATATTTGACGCGCAGGTCAAAAAATACGGCAGCGAGGAGCTTGGCATAGAGTCGCTTAAAGATTTTGATTACGAGCGCTTAAGCGATTATTTCGATAATGAGCGAAAATTCTGCTGGTGGAACGGGGAGTTGTATCCGACCTTCGGCAAATACGGCAGAAGAAAAAGCATAAAATCAATTGCAAAAGACGACCGAAGGTATCTGGAATGGATGCTTGGCCAGGATTTCACCAAAGACGTCAGGGATATGATACAAAACGCGCTTCTCGGTAATTTCCCGCAGGTTAATAAATAATTATGGGGAAGCTGAAATTAGATTTGTATGAAAGTGCGTAAGGACCGCTTAAGAGGAATTAAAATTGTTTATGAAGACCGGGATATTCTGGTTATCGATAAGCCGCCCGGCCTCCTTACTATGGGCACAGAAACCGAGAAAGAGAATACCGCTTACAGTGTCTTGACCGATTATGTCCGCAAAGGGTATGTAAAATCTCGCAACCGCATTTTTATAGTCCACCGCCTTGACCGCGATACTTCGGGCCTTCTTATATTCGCGAAAAATGAAAAATCCAAGCTTTCTCTGCAAAACCAGTGGGATAAGACAAAGAAGAAGTATCTCGCGGTTGTGTACGGCAAGCTTGTTGAAAAATCCGGCGCCATAACTTCATATATTGTTGAGAATGATGCCAGAATGGTGTATTCAACTACAAATAAGTCCATAGGAAAATTAGCCACCACCTTATATAATGTGCTTAAGGAAAATAAAGGCCTAAGCCTTCTCGAGATTGATCTTGTGACAGGCAGGAAAAATCAGATACGAGTCCATCTGGCGGATAAGGGCCATCCGATCGTGGGCGATAAAAAATTTGGCAAAAAAGACGATACTTATAAACGTATGGCGCTTCACTCTTATTCGATTTCTTTCGAGCATCCGTTCAGCGGCAGGCGACTGACATTTGAAACGCCGTTTCCGGGATATTTTTCGAGCCTGATCGGATCAAATATGGCAATGCGGGCCGGTTTTGAAAATTGAGATAAAAAAAGCGCATGCAAATTTTCCTTGACAGAATAAAATAGTTAGCCTAAAATCTAATTAAGATGGTCAAAATAACCGCACTGTTTTTTACCCTCTTGTTTATGTTTTCTTTGGCGCCGCAAATTTATGCTTCTTCTTTAGACGGAGCAGTTAATAATTCTTTTCGATTAGCTCAATCCCCAAAAGTAGAACCAACAAAACCAGCCACAGAAAAGGAATCTTCAATACCCGAATGGGTTAAGCGCATCAATTTTGCCATAGAAGCCAAAAGCGATAAAAAGCCGAAATATTTTTTCGAAACTATCCAACCCGTTTTAGGCACAGAGGAAGATAATTCAATACTGTTTAATCAGTCAAGGATATCCATAAAAGGAGAGAGGCCTATATATAATATAGGCCTTGGCCTGCGAAAAATTCTAACCGACAGATATCTTGTAGGTATAAATACATTTTATGATTATCAGGAATTGCACAAGCATCATAGAGGCGGAGTCGGTTTTGAGGCCATTAATCCTAGAGGGCTTGAGGCCAGGGTAAATACATATATAAGGCTTTCCAAAGAGCGTCTGGTAAGCGAAGACGCTGCCAATCAATATTACGAAAAGGTAGCCAATGGCCTTGATTATGAGTTAGGCGGGCCTGTGCCTAACTTTTCCTTTGTCAAGGTTTACGCAGGCGGTTACTGGTATGATTTTGGCCATTTTGCAAATGAATACGGATGGAAGCTAAGGTCAGAATTTAACCCTGTTAAGTATTCGAGGCTGAACTTCGAAGTATTTAACGATACAAAGCGGCGCAAGACGGGCTGTTCAATTGAAGGCGCGATAACCCTGGGCTTTACCTCTTTTGCTTTAAGAGATATCATAAAAGACCTGACGGCGACGCAGGAGCCGTATCCCAGGATAGACCTGCATAAAAAGATGCTGGACAGGGTGGTGCGCGATTTTGATATAACGGTTATAAAAACAACAAAATCCAAAGCAACCGGCTTTACTGTGGAAGGCGGCAGATCATAGGTTTTTAATATGAAGAATATAGCAATAAAAATCTCTATCCTGATAGTATTTGTTTTTGTATTTACTTCTATTGCTTTTGCAACAGGCCCTGCGACAGTTTATAAGGTAAAAATAACCAAGTTTGAGCTTTATAACGGAACGAGCTGGGTTACAGTGTTTGAAGGGACTACCTCTGCTTTGGATATCGCTTCTGTGTCTTCCGGTTCAAGTGTAGGGAATTTTTTTTCCGGATTAGCTGTGCCGGACGGGGTTTATACCCAGGCAAGGGTTACTCCTGCTCCCAGTTTTACTATAAGCGGAAATGACGGGGTTTCTTATACGACCGCCACCGTTGGCCCCGGCAGTGGAAGCGTTCCGGGAGCAGCAGCGGCTCAGGCTGAATGCACAATTACATTAACAGGCGTAAATGTACCTACCGCACAAATACAAGATTTCTCCGCAACGCCAATTACCGTTACAAACGGTTCTCCTAACCATAAAGTGCGTGTAAGTTTTAATGTTTCTAATGCCGTTCAACTTTTGGGCGGCGAACTTTATCCTGCCTCTCCAGCCGTAACAATGTCCATACAATAAATAGAAAGTGCCGGTTCCACCATAAATATTTTCTCTAATTAAAGACTTGCAGAGGGTTTTTGTTTGGTGTAGAATATGCCTATTATGAAAATCGCCGTACCTAAAGAGACACGGATAGATGAGCGCAGGGTCGCGCTTGTGCCGGAGTCGTGCAAAAAATTAATACAGGCCGGATACGCGGTATCGATAGAAAAAGGCGCTGGCGAGGCTGCTTTCTATCCTGACAGCGCTTATCGTGAGGTTGGCTGCGCGATTGAAAGCGATCCGAAGCTATTAATCAGTTCAGCAGATATTATATTAAAGGTTAATTCTCCTGCCATTGATTTAAACCGCAATGAAGTCGAATGGATGAAGCCTTCGGCGATTATTTTGGCTTCGCTTATGCCGTTACGCTATCTTGATGTTATGCGCGCATTGGCAGGCCGAAAAATTACCGCTTTTTCAACAGACGCGATACCGCGTATAACGCGCGCGCAGGCAATGGATACGCTTTCGTCCATGGCTAATATCACAGGATATAAAGGCGCCCTTATCGCCGCGGCCGAAATCGGCAAATATTTTCCGATGTTTATGACAGCCGCAGGCACTGTTTTTCCGGCAAAGGTTTTTGTTGTCGGAGCTGCTGTTGTGGGTTTGCAGGCCATTGCCACCGCCAGACGGCTCGGCGCGAATGTCACTGCAACTGATGTGCGGCCTGAAGTAAAAGAGCAGATAGAGAGTATAGGCGCAAAATATGTAGGAATTGAATTAAAGAAAAGCGCTTCCATCGGAGGCGGCTACGCAGGCGAGCTTTCCGAAGAAGATAAGTCATTGCAGCGCCAGATGCTTGGCGAGCAGTGCGCAGCTGTTGATGTGGTTATCACCACCGCTCTTATAGGCGGCGTTTTCGCCCCGAAGCTTATTACAAAAGAAATGGTGTCTAAAATGAAGCCGGGTTCTGTTATTGTGGACCTTGGAGCTGACGGCGGAGGTAATTGCGAACTGTCAAAACCGGGCGAGACAGTTATCGTAAACAATGTTAAAATAATCGCGCCTTTAAATTTACCGTCTACAATGCCTACGCACGCAAGCTTGTTATTTTCGCGGAATTTAACCGCGTTTGTGCAGGCGTTCACAAAAGATAATATGTTCGCTCTTGACCTTTCAGACGACATACAAAAAGGTTCTATCATCACACACGCAGGCGAGGTCTTAAATCAGCGCGTCAAAGAGGCATTAAGATAAAAAAATGACAAAATTCCAAGTCCAAAATCCAAATGAATCTTTTAATTTCAAATATTTAAAGATTTAATGATTAAAAGATTGATTTGTCATTTGAAATTTGGATTTTGTCATTAATACAGGAGCAAACTATGGATTACTGGTCTATGCTGTTTGTTTTTATGCTGGCAACTATAATCGGCATCGGAGTAATCGGCCGCGTATCGCGCCTTTTGCACACGCCGCTTATGTCGATTACAAACGCAATCTCGGCGATCGCGGTTGTCGGCTCCATCATCGTAACCGGTTCGGACCATCCGCTGCCTATACGCATTTTAGGCGCGATTGCCTTGTTCGCGTCCATGACTAATATTGTAAGCGGTTTTCTGATTACAGACCGCATGCTTAAGATGTTTAAGACAAAGGATCAGCCGAAATGAATTCCGCGTTTACCCAGATATCGTATATAATTGCGACAGCGCTGTTCATATTTTCATTATACTGGATGAACAGCCCCAAGACAGCGCGCTACGGGGTTTATTCAGGCGTGGCTGCGATGTTGATCGCGGTAGTAGCGACGTGGGTTCAGCCTGGCATAATCGTTCATCATGTGTGGATAGTGGCTGCCATTGCTATAGGTTTTATGGTCGGCATTCCGCTTTCGCGCGTGCCGCTTACAGCTGTGCCGCAAAGGACAGCGCTGTCGCACGCGTTCGGCGGCATGGCAGCAGGCCTTGTAGGAACAGCCGAATATTTTTTATGGCTAAGCGAGGCGCAGCAAAATCTGACAACATTCCGTATGACCGCGATCTTTGTGGAGATTTTACTTGGATTCCTTACATTTACAGGCAGTTTAATGGCTGCAGGAAAACTTCAGGGGATTAAATGGATCCCACAGCGGCCTATGACATACCCCTTGCAAAATGCCGTTAATATCGGGCTGCTTTTATTGACTTTGGGGCTTGGCATCGCGCTTATCCTTAATCCCGCAGCTGCGTGGTCAGCCGCTGCCTTTATGACGATTATCTCTTTGGCCTTGCTGTTCGGCGTGCTGTTGATTATACCGATAGGCGGGGCGGACATGCCGACGGTTATATCGATACTGAACGCATACGCAGGCCTTTCGGCAGTGGCAATGGGTTTTGTGCTGAATAATAAACTTTTGATTACCGCAGGCGCGCTCGACGGCTCAAGCGGTTTGATCCTTTCCATAATTATGTGTAAGGCAATGAACCGCTCGTTCGTAAACGTCATTTTCGGCGCGTTCGGCCAGGTAGAGGCCCAGAAGGCGGACGCGGGTGAGAAAAATTATAAAGCCGAGACGCCTGAAGGCGCGGCGCAAATCCTGGAGCAGGCAAATTTGGTTGTGATTGTCCCTGGCTACGGCATGGCAGTGGCGCAGGCGCAGCACAAGGTGCGCGAACTTTATGATCAGCTAAAAAAACGCGGTATAACAGTTAAATTTGCCATACATCCTGTTGCGGGCAGGATGCCCGGCCATATGAATGTATTGCTGGCAGAGGCAGAGATACCTTATACTGATTTGGTTGAGATGGATGAGATTAACGCTGATATGCCGCAATGCGATGTAGCGCTGGTATTAGGCGCCAATGACGTAGTAAATCCCGCTGCGCGATATAATAAAACCAGCCCGATATACGGCATGCCTATAATCGACGCCGACAAGGCCAAAACCGTTTTTGCTGTAAAGCGCAGTAAAAATCCGGGTTTTGCCGGTATCGATAACGAATTATACTACGCCGACAAGACGTGGATGCTTTTCGGCGACGCCAAGGCGGTTGTCGGCGAGCTTGTCAAGCAGTTGTCCGGCGTTTGAGCGTAAAAGTAATTATGGAAAAATTCGCGTTAAAATTCTGCGGTATATTTTTTCTTTTTATATCAGCCATACACATCGCCAGGTTTGTTTTCCCGAAACTGTCGGCTGAACTCGGGTTCAATGAGCCCTTGTGGTACAGCATATTGGCCCTGGTTGTCCCGTTTATTCTGGGATTATGGGCTCTGAAAACAGGGCGCCGGTAGTTTAACGCATGAATATAACAATTCAGTTTGAGAAAAAAACGCTCACGTTTCAAAAACCGCGCAGTATAATTACCTGCACCAACCCCGCGTTAATTCATCAATCTTTCAAAGAGATAGAGGTAGCGCTTAAAGAGGGATTCTACGTAGCCGGCTTCTTTTCATATGAGGCAGGGTACTGTTTCGAAGAACGATTGCGCAAGGAACGCATTTATGATTTTCCTCTGGTGCATTTCGGCGTCTACGATGCCCCTATTGGCCGCCAGGGCCTTGTCAAAAAATGCCAGCGTCATTGCCCCGGGTTGAGTGATCTTCATCTAAACATTGCCTACGATGACTACCGTAAAAATATAGAGCGCATACGCGATTATATACAAAAAGGCGACGTATATCAGATTACCTACTGTATAAAATTATTGTTCAGGTATGCTGGCGATCCGGCAGCGCTTTACGCGGCGTTACTGTCTGAACAGCCGGTTCCGTACCCGGCTTACATAGAGTCGGATAAGTTCAGCATACTTTCGTTTTCGCCGGAAATGTTCATTAAAAAGGCCGGCAGCCGGGTAATGACCAAACCCATGAAAGGCACCTGGCCGCGCAGCGCGAACATGGCCGCTGACTTGTGCGGGCGTTTCAGGTTTCAGCGCGACACGAAAAACAGGGCGGAGAACGTTATGATAGCGGATCTTTTGCGCAATGACCTCGGGAGGGTGGGCCTGGGCATCAGGGCACCTAAACTTTTTGAGGTAGCAAAATACAAGACACTTTACCAGATGACTTCTACGGTAACAGGAGACGTCGATAATAATATAAGCGCGTACGATATTTTTAAAGCTATTTTTCCTTCAGGATCAGTTACCGGCGCTCCGAAAATCCGCGCTATGGAAATAATAAGACAGATAGAAGCCGACGAGCGTAAAATCTACACAGGCGCGATCGGCTACATAACCCCGGACAGGAAGATGTTTTTTAATATACCCATACGTACATTATTAATAAAAGACGGGGCAGGTGAAATGGGCATAGGCGGCGGCATTGTGTGGGATTCGACGCCTGAAGGTGAATGGGAGGAAGGCCTGCTCAAGGCAAAATTTGTCACCGATGCGCCAAACGCATGTGTAGAAAAAGGTCAATAAAAAGCGGCATCAGCGGATTTACAGAATACCATGGCTAAAACCAACAAAAAAATAAGAGCGCTTGTTACGGGCGGCGCGGGGTTTGTAGGTTCACATCTATGCGAAGAATTATTGGCGCGAGGTTTTTACGTAGATGTGATTGACAATCTTTCTACAAGCCGCAGGTCAAATATAGCGTTTTTATTAAAAAATAAAAATCTTAAGCTTTATAAGAGCAGCATATTCAATCAGAAATTAATGGAGCGCCTCGTTAAAAAGTGCGACATAGTCTATCACCTGGCCGCAGCGGTAGGCGTGCAGTATATACTTGATCATCCGGTAGGATCGATAGTCACTAATATAGAAGGTACGCAAGTGGTGCTGAAGCTGGCAGATAAGTACCACAAGAAAATACTTCTTACCTCAACATCAGAGGTGTATGGTAAACACGCATGCAGCCCTTTTAGCGAAGATGAAGGAAGCATCCTGGGTTCAACAAGCGTTGGCCGATGGAGCTATGCCGCAGCCAAGGCATTGGATGAATGGTTAGCCTTGGCCTATGCAAAAGAGAAAAAACTGCCTGTGGTTATCGTCAGGCTTTTTAATACCGTTGGCCCAAGGCAGGTTGCCCGTTACGGAATGGTGCTTCCTAGATTTATTCAGAATGCATTGGCAAATAAACCCATAATAGTTTACGGCGACGGCTTACAGATACGTTCGTTTCTTTACGTAAAAGACGCGGTGCGCGCAATGGCGGATTTGAGCCTGGAGAAAAAAGCAGAAGGCGGGATATATAATATAGGCAACGATCAGCCTATTTCTATTAAGGAGTTGGCGCAAAAGGTCAAGTGTGCGGTTCAATCCAAATCCAAAATAAAGCATATTTCTTTTAAAAAGGCCTTTGGAGGCAACTATTCTGATTTTGAGGAGATAGAGTGCAGGATACCGGACATTGCCAAGCTTAAAAAATTACTGGCCTACCAGCCAAGATATAATATGGATTCCATAATAGAAGATACAATCCAATATTTCCGCGGAAAGAGGGGGAAAATATGAAAAAATGCATTTGTTTTTTTATTCTATTTTTGTTAACGGCAGTTTCTGCTGCCTTTGCGACAGACCAGAAAACAGTTGCTGAAGAGCAGATAAAGAAAAAGGCAGCGCCTCTTGAACAACCCGCAAAGGAAAAATTATTTTTAAGCACGGATTATGACTACGGCTGGGTGCACCTTGGCTCACAAACAGGTTCATGGACAGTTTTCACCAACACAGTAGCGTATGAAATGAATAAATTTTTTACGCCATACCTGGAGCAAAATGTTTTAGGCCGTTTCGGCCACATAGATTACAGCACCAACGTGGGCTCTTATTTAAAATTTCAGGATTCATCGTATATTCATTCAGAGATTGGCTTCGGGGAAAACATAACTTATATCTATAATTTTCAAGCCACCCTTGAATATGTGCACAAATTGATTGATAAATGTTTCTGGCTGGCTGGTTCTAAGTATCTCAATTACAGGGCTGGCAGCGATGTGTATATAGTGTACCCCGGCCTGATTTATTACTTCGGCGATAGCTACATCACTGCTTTCTATGATAATTCTTTTACAGAGGGCAGAGGGATGGCAAAGTGGGGAAGCGTAAAGGGCAATTTCGCTCTTACTGACCGGTTAAGCGCGTGGTTGGGCGCAGCGTATGGCCAGAGGATGTATGATATAGAACTGTTGCCTTCTTCCCAACAATACGGTTATATCGCGTTTTGCGGGCTGAATTATAAAATTACCGAATGGCTTAGTGCAAAATCCGGATTTTCTTATTCCAGGGAAAAGCCGGATTTTATAAAACGCAGTCTGGAGGCAGGTTTAACCTGTAAATTCTGATGAATAACTGTCATATAGGATTAATTTGGTTTATAAATAACATCTTGTTGTTTGTAGCCTTGTCTTTAAGCGTGGCCATTGCTATCTATTCAGCTGTTAAAAAAGTGTTCGCCGACAGGAGTATCCGTAAATTAGCCATCATAAAAAACGATCTGCATCATTTGGCGAAGTCTGGCGCAGAAGGCATTAAAAATATCTGCCCTAAGATTATAGGCGAAATCACCCGGGAGCAATTTTTTGAGATAACAAAGGATAAAAGGTCTGTCATGCCGGAAAAATTTCAACAGCAATTGAAAGATTGCTTTATTAATTCAGGCAAAATATCCGAAATTGAAAGCGTTGCAGCAGGGTCCGGCAATAAATGGGGAAAAATCCCGGCCATAATTTCTCTCGGTTATACTGAAAGCCGCAATGCCCTAGGAATTCTGAAAAGCTCAATTTACGATAAAGACGAGGATATTTCTTATTTTTCAATGCTTGCATTAGCTCAGATAAAAAACAAGGCTTCAGCCGGGATATTGCTGGATTATTTAAGCAGTCATAGTTATTCCGGACGTAAGGTTATTTCCCTTCTTGAATCGTTTCCGGCAGGAATTATCGCAGAAGAAGCGTTAAAAGCCGCAGAAAATAAAAACCCTTCCGTGCGTTTTTGGGCGGTTAAGCTGATTTCCAAATTTAAACTCAAAGAAGCCCATAAAAAAATAGAGGGCTTATTGAACGATAAATCTGCGGATGTCCGAGCTGCCAGCTGCGAGTGCCTGGGCGAATTAAAAGAAAAAAGTTCAGAGCCGGCGCTTTTAGCCTGCCTGAAGGACAAGATATGGTTTGTCAGGATGCATGCGATAAGGGCGCTCTGCAAACTTCCCGGGGTTGATTGCAGGAAAGAAGCCGCAAAATTGCTGGACGACAGGGTATGGTTGGTAAGAGAAGCCGCAAAAAAAACCATGGAAAAATTTTAACAGGAGTATTTTAGTATGAATATCTCAAAGTTTATCCATACAGTATTTATCATATTTTTTATATATTTTGCCGCCCTCGCAATTTATTACTTTATATTGGCGCTTATCGCTTTGACAGAGAACAGACAAAAAAGCAAGGAACATTATTTTGAGGATTATTCGAATCTGTCCGCCTCGGGTTTTACGTTTCCGGTAAGCATTATTATTCCCGCGCATAACGAAGAAGATTGGATTTTAGATTCCCTTAAGGCCGTTTTAAATTTAAAATATCCGGAGTTTGAAGTAATTATCGTCAACGACGGCTCTACCGATAAAACCGCGCAGATTCTGGCCAGCGAATTGAAATTAAGAGCAGTTGATATGCCGCATATCCCGCGTTTTGATGCGGGTAAGATTCAGGGCACTTTTAAATCGGACATTTATCCCAATATGGCTGTTATAAGCAAGGCAGCGGGTTTTAAAAAAGCAGGAGCGGTTAA
>Ga0105164_10001179_pt1 | contig 16961 bp, 18 predicted proteins | sample VDWuncwatermetaG_FD_89674 | JGI IMG/M metagenome (GOLD analysis project Ga0105164, IMG submission 89674) | Wastewater microbial communities from Netherlands to study Microbial Dark Matter (Phase II) - VDW unchlorinated drinking water | ecosystem: Environmental > Aquatic > Freshwater > Drinking...
ATGCACAGGAGCACGAACAGCGCGAACAGCACGACCGATGGACTACGATACGACCTGCAGGAATCCTTCTTTTTCATCATGGTCACCTCTGATATCCTCAATGTTCAGCAATGGCTTCTCCCAACGCACGGTGTCATCCTGCCCGATACGCGGACACATGGTGTTGACCCAGACCTCGACGAACGGGAAGTTCTCGAGATCAGGAAAATTGAGCGTGTCGCAGGCGAAGAAATAGAACTTCTTTTCTGGATATTTTTTCTCTATGCCGAGTATGTTTTTCACGCTTTCCTGCACGGTCTTCTGCCCGGTCTTGACCGTGAGGATGACGCCGACTGTCTCCGCGTGGAGGAACTTGACGTAGGCCGCCCTTCTCCGATTGGTGACCTGCTCCATGTCCTTCGGCGCAAGCGTGAATACCTCCATCGTGAGTGGGTTCGCGCACACGACCTCCTGGCCTTTCAGCGCGATGCCTTTTGGATGGAACTCGCCCATACCGATGTACAAGAGGGTCTTCTGCGGCATCTTCGGCACGGAACAGCCGAGGATATGGCCGTAGATGGTCGTCTTCTTGCCCTTGGACTCGAGAAATGCCTTGACCTCGGCAAGACGCGGCTTGTGCTGGATCGTGGTCACGACAGCAACTTCCTCCGAGAGCTGCGGCAGGGCCTTCTTGACTATAGGCAGGATGTCCAGGTCAGATTCGGCATGGATATGGGCGACTTTGATTGCCATAAGAAGGCTGGAGAAAGGGGTATTTAAAAGCTTTTTGGCAGAGCTGGCTCTGTCCTGAATGGAGCCGGTGCCATCTTTTTGCGCATGAAGAGCCCTCCGTAGGATTGTGCGCATTAACCTGAGCCGCATGTCCGGCCTTCCTCATGGGAGGGGAAGGCCGGACATGCGGCGAGGCGGCGTGTCAGGCGGCGCCTGATGGCACTGGCCGAGCGCCGAAGGCGCGAGATTCAGGACAGAGCCGGCAGAGCTACTGGAGACAGGCAATCCGGTTGGCGGTTCCCTTCACCTATGAGGAGAACCGCCAACCGGATTGAGGATCAGCTTTATAATTCCTACCTCTTCTCCGGTAGTATGGATGTCCGAATACCGTATGAAGCTCATGTACGCCAAATGTGGGCGTATTGGGATCCGCTCGCGAGCACTCTGGCAAGCTTTCTGCAGACTGAAGCGTATTGGAATAATCCTGCATTAGAAGCATTTTATGCAGAAGCGAGGATATATTTCATGGCAGAACTTGAAACAGATTTTCGGCCGATACCATCTTTTTTTGAAGCATACCGGCATGAGCTCCGAGGAGGCATCCCGGTCAATCTGGACCTGACCAGCGTATGCAAGGTAGATGACCTGGCAGAACGGGTGAATCGATTGATGGCCGATGAACGGCCTATAGATGATCCAGACAAATCGCTCGCGTTGCGACGATACATCGTTGATGCAGAACGCCTCATCTGTGGCGATGGGCCGTATCAACGGATGCCGGAGTTTGCCGCGGCTTATGGCAACTGAGGCTGAACCGACCATTCTCCTGTCTGGCCATCCCTGCTGTATCGGGAACGGTAATCCACAAAACGTTTTTTTGTTATCTCTTCTACAGCATCGACGAAGCGGATGGCATCCTCCGGACGGTTATAGATAGAGAAGCTTGCCCGGAGGATACGAGGTATGCTACCGGTGATTCCAGCATCGACATGCTCGGCGATCATATCGTCTGCGATATCCGTTGTCTCGCACAGCTTCCGGAGCAGTTCATAGGTACAGAATGATCCTGCCCGTACACCGATGCCGTATTCCTGAGTGAGCATCTCCGCGACCAGTTCGGGAGGCTTGCCGGGGATAGTGAATGGGATGACGGTGCCATGCGACCTGTCTATATGCAACTTGACTGGGGGATGAAGTTGATCACGAGGGGACAGAGGCGCTAACCGATCAAAGGCCATAGCGGTCAATGCGGTCTCGTACTGATATACATTCTCCATGCCGATGGCCTCAAGCTGGCGGATAGCTTCATCGATAGCGATGACGCCGATAGCATTCGGCGAGCCGGGATCATGCGTGCGCACATTATGGAAGCGCTTGATCTGCAGATTGCGCGTAATATAGGGTAGGTTGCCACCGCCAATCTGATAAGGATCGACCTTGTCGAAAAAGTCCTTTGGCCCGATAAGGACGCCCGCGCCGTACGGGGCGTACATCTTATGCCCTGAAAACGCGAGAAAGTCTAGATGCCCCGCATCATCATCGGAGCGCATATCGACTCGTTCATGGGGCACGAGCTGACACGCATCCACGAAGATCCGCGCGCCATAGCGATGCACAAGTTCCGCGATATTATGGATTGGTGGTTTGTAGCCGGTGACGTTCGAGGAGCCGGTGATGGCGAGCAGCTTGATTCGCTCCTGTCCTGTTTTTCCGTCGTGCTCTTTCAATATCCGTTCGATTTCGCCGATATCGATGATGCCCTGCCTGTCTGTCCGATATTGGACGATTTCCCCCTGCTTCATCCACGGCAGAAGATTCGAGGAATGCTCGATGTCAGAGACAAGTACCTTGCCCGGCTCCGAAGCGAGCAAGGCAGCCGCCTGGTTGACGGATTCCGTCGTGTTTTTTGTGAAGATGACATAATTCTCCGGTGAAGCGCCGACGAATTCGCCGATATGCTGCCGCGCGCGCTCATAGGCATCGGTCGTGCATCGGGAATGCTGGCCTGCGCCGCGATGGACGCTCCCATAGGTATCAAGGGCTTCATCGACGCGCTCCTTGACGGCCTGGAATGGTTTGGTCGTGGCGGCATTGTCAAGATTGACATAGCGTACGCTCAGCATTCCATCGCCGACGCAGACAAAAGCCTCTAACGCCTTGCCTGAAAACCTATGCTGGATATGCCGGTTCCAGAAGGCTTCCAGTTCCCGAAGATCGTGTTTATCCGTCGCTTGCGTCATTTGCCACCCGATTGTAGAGGCAGATGACCGGCAAGCGCTTTTAAACTTCTGTTATAAAAAAATTTATAATAAAGATAAACTTTATATAGGAGCAAGCGCTTGCAATCTTCTCATGCACCCTGAAGAACTGCAAGAGCTTGGCCTGAGCGGGAACGAAGCGAGAGTGTACCTCGCCCTACTAGAGCTCGGGCCCTCGACCACTGGCCCTCTCATCAAGCGTTCTGGCCTATACCGGGTCATCGTGTACGATACGCTCGAGAAGCTGTTGAAGCTCGGTCTTGTCAACTACTCGCTCCAGCGCAACCGGAAACACTTTGAGGCAGAAAGCCCGAAACAGCTGCTGGAAATCATCAAGAACAAGGAACTGAAGGCCAAAGCGATCGTCGAGCAGCTTCAAGGCATGAGGATGGAGAAACCATTGGAGCAAGGCGCATTTGTCTATGAAGGCTGGCGCGGCATCCAAGCGGCGCAGGAGAATTATTTCAAAGAGATGAAAACCAGCGCTGGCGGCGAATATCTTATGGTCGGCGCATCGCGGCAATTGCACAAGAAGCTCGATGATTTCTTCAATTACTTCCATGAACGCCGGGCGAAGATGCGGATACCTGCGAAATTGCTGTTCAATGAGAACAATCGGACGTTTGGGAAGCTGAAACTACGCTACAAGCCAGTGCAGATACGATTCATGCCCTCGCGCATCGTGACGCCAAGCTGGATCTCCACCTACAAGGACATGGTACTCATCGGCGTAGCGGAAGAGGCGCCGATGGCATTCTTCATCAAGAACAAGGCGGTGGCGGAGAGCTATAGACAGTATTTTTATTTTATGTGGGGGCAGAGCACAGCATAATTCTAGAAGAAAACATCCCACGGTTCAGAAAAATGTTCCGAGCAACTTGACGGAGTATCCGTCACTGAATATAATCGTTCAACCGTGCGTGTTTTGCCGGGAAGCTCAAGAACCTGTCCAATCATTATCTTGTTCGGATCAGCTACCCCATTATACGCAGCGATGTCTCGATATCGATGACTATCCCCCAAATGCGTTTGAGCTAATTCGCTTAACGTGTCCCCTGGTCGAACCGTCACTGTCCTTGGCACCTCTACTCGACAATAACCCATACCAGCTATCGCTTCTGCAGAAGCAGGCAAGCTTATCGCAATAGCAGTAACGATGGCGGCTAATGTCTTGTTCATTAGAGCGATGATGGTCTTCGAGTATAAACAGTTTGTTTTTCTGCTGATCTTTTTCTCGTAAACTTTTCGGAAAGTGAGAGAAAGGTTTATATATCTATAACGCATAGGTTATAGTATGACAACCGAGACCAAGACAATCATAAAAAAAGAGGAACACTATACTAAAGCGACGTCTCTAAAGAAGGTATCTCAGGAAGGTATTGAAGAAGCAAGACTTAAAGAAGAATTAAAAGCAATAAAAAGACTCCAAGGCGCAGCCAAAAGGAAAACCACTGAAGAAGAATATGAACGTGGGAGAGAACAAGCATTTGAAGAGATTAGCAAACTTCGTGGAAGCGCAAAGCGAAAGATAACCGATGAAGAATATGAACAGATGCGAAGAGAAGGAATCAAGCGATTAGCAAAAGAAAGAGGATGGACTATATAAGCTCTTCTGGCTTATAATGCCTGGCGACATCATCCAGCTTTCTAAAGTCGTTATCACGGCTAATAAGAATGAAATGATTATCTCTAGCAAGAATCGCATGTAAGGCATCCCCTCGGGGAACATCTCTTTTTTCTGCTAGATACCGTGCTTCATCGCATTGCCTTGTTTGTGCAATACATTTTTCGATTGCTCTTTCAAACAGTTTCATCATCCCGTTAATTTCTTCTATTGTGTAATAGTTTTCTAATTCCTGTATGACGACATCTGAAATGATGATATGGTCATTCTCTCTCATTATTGATGAAAAAAGATAGTATGCAAAATCCCCAAGAGGTTCATTGTCATATCCTTTCCTATTTTCATAGAGATCCATCCATATCGATGTATCGATATAATACCCCTTTTTCATCTATTCTACGGCGAAAGTTGCCCTTAATATGCCTTTCCCCAAAATTCCCGGAAGATTTTCGGAGAGATCCTTAACGTTGCTATCCATCAAATTCTATTTTGTTACCGATAAAAAGAAGAAATGCGCTGATGATAGTACAATATACCGCAACCCAGAAGGTAATAATCAAAAGAAAAACAAAACTTGGTGGTAAAAGGATGATGAATAACGATGTTAAAAAATAGCAAATAAATGAGGAGTAATAATATACAGGTCTTATAAAAATACCCTCCACTGATTCAAGAGCAGACAGTTTAAGAGATAGATCTGAGGCAATAGTACTACGATTTCCCCTTTCTTTCATCTCCTTGAAAGCAGCCTCCACATAGTATTCTTTCCTCTGTTTAAATTGGGTCTCAATTTCTTTAATTATTGGATTCCCCTTGAATACTGCGAAGAAGAGTGTCAGCTGTATAGCCAATAACGCAAGTGAGAAATATAAAACAAGCTCTTTATGTTCAATAATCAGTTCATGTGTTAAAAGTCCAATGAGGAGCATCACACCTATAAAAATAGCATCAAGAGATTGTACTTTGTGAGCTTTCATTTTATTAGCTCAATACGCCCTGCTCAACAGCACCCACACCTTCGCCTTCTTGCCGCAGTGCACGCAGTTGCCGGTGATCTTCGGCTGGTCAAAGGGAATGCAACGTGAACTCACTCCCTCTGTCTTCGTCTTGATCTCTTCCTCGCAGGAACGCTCACCGCACCATGACGCTAAAGCCATATGCTTGTTGGCGATCGTCGTCATGAGATTGCTCCAGTCCGTGACATTGGTCAGATGGGCGTCCATGAACGCCTTGGCGCGCTTGTACAGGTTCTGCTGGATGTCCTCAAGCAGCTTGTCCAGAGCAGCCTTTACGTCAGCGGTCTTGACGAACTGTTTTTCTCCGGTATCGCGCCTGACCATGACAACCTGATCCTTCTCGACATCTCTCGGGCCGATCTCGATGCGCACCGGCACGCCGCGCATCTCCCAGTCTGCGTATTTCCAGCCGGGCGTGTACTCGTCGCGATCATCAAGCACGATATCCCTCTCTTTCAGCATGCCCGCGACGTTCCTCGCCCGCTCGAGCACTTTCACGGCATCGCCGAGGACGATAGGCACGATCACCGCCTGCGTCGGCGCGACCCTTGGCGGCAGCACAAGGCCTTTATCGTCGCTGTGCATCATGACCATAGCGCCGATGAGCCGGGTGGATATGCCCCATGACGTCGTGTGTGCGAAATGCTCCTCTTCATCCTTGCCCATGAACTTGATGTTGAATGACTTCGCGAAGTTCTCGCCGAGATAATGCGATGTCCCGCACTGCAGGGCCTTGCCGTCCGGCATAAAGGACTCGATGGCAGTCGAGTACACCGCTCCTGCGAAGGTCTCCTTCTCGGTCTTCTTGCCCATGATGACGGGGAGGGCAAGAAGACTCTCGCAGAGCTTGGCGTACTCCTCGAGCATGAGCATGGTCTCGCGCTCTGCTTCTTCGCGTGTCGCATAGGCGCAGTGCCCTTCCTGCCAGAGGAATTCGCGCGAACGCAGGAACAGTTTTGTCGCTTCAGTCTCCCAGCGCACCACATTGCACCATTGATTGATACGCAATGGCAGGTCACGATGGCTCCGCACCCAACGGGAGAAGGAATCGCAGATCACAGCCTCCGAGGTCGGCCTGACCGCGAGGCGCTCGCCGCCGTCCATGGTGTTCGCGATCCACGCGACTTCAGGCTTGAAGCCGGCAGCATGGGAGGCTTCCTTCTTGAAGAATGACTCCGGGATGAACAGGGGAAAATAGGCGTTCCTGACGCCGATGGCCTTTATCCGATTGTTGAAATAGGCCTGGATATTCTCCCACAGCGCATAGCCATTCGGACGGATGATCATGCAGCCCTTGACCTGCGAGTATTCAGCGAGCTCGGCCTTCAGCACGACCTGCGCGTACCATTCCGGCATGTCCTCAGCCTTCTTGGTCGTGATGCCGAGGGTGTTCTCTTTGCTCTTATCTGGCGCTTTAGCTGGTGCTTTTTGCTGGTGCTTTGGTTGCTGCGAAGCTGCTGCCTTGTCTGGTTTTGCCATAGATGGTATGGGAGGAGGGGGGTATTTAAATATTTCTTATTGGCTAGCCATAGAACCTTCAGCAGAGCCCACCCGCCGCGCTGCTACTAGCCAGCTACTATCCACTTTCTTTTTCCCCTCACCCAGGCTAGGAAACTTTTTAAACCACAAAGGATTGTGTCCTGCACATGATCGAAGTTGAGGTTAAGGCAAAAATTCAGGATCGAGAAACGATAAAACAAGCGCTCATAAAACGAAATGCGAGGCACCTCGGCACAGAAGTCCAGCGCGATCATGTCTATGGTTTTGAGGGAGATTTTCCACCACGAGATGGAGGCGTTATCGCGAGGATCAGGGAGAAAAACGGCACATGTGTGCTTGAATTCAAGGAGATCAACCGCAAGATCGGTGGCGTCGAGCTTGCCTTTGCCATCCCCGAGGTAGCGGGGTACGATGCATTCCTTGCAAAGCTTCGATTCAAGCAGTTCTTCACCATGGACAAGACGCGTGAATCGTATACCTTGGACGGTTTCACCATTTGCCTTGATCAGGTCAAAGAGCTCGGCGAGTTTATCGAGGTCGAGAAGATGATCGAATCACGAAGTTTGAAGGAGAAAACAAGGAAAGAATGCGAAGCGTTTCTCGAAGAACTTGCGCCGGGGACAGTTGTTTTATATGAGAATTATGGTGATATGATATGCACGCTCCGTGGTATTGGCAACAAGAAGGAAAAGTAAATCGATCTCTCGCTATTTAATTTTTTTGTCACTTATTTTTGTCATTTATGATACGGCCTCCCCTTGATGATCGTGTATGCCCGATACACCTGTTCGAGCAGGAACAGCCTGCACATCTCGTGCGTGAACGTCATCGACGACAGGCTCAGCTTCAGATGCGCCTTCCCCACCACCCTTGAGGAAAGGCCATCTGCGCCGCCGATGATGAAGGTGATGTTCTGCATACGCGTCGTGGCATCCGTGATGAGCTTTGCCAGCTCCATAGATGTAAACTGCTTGCCATCGACGCACAAGGCGATGGTGTAATCGTCAGAGCGAAGATGCGCGATGATCTTCTCTGCCTCCTGCTCCATGCCGGCATCCCTAACCTCAATGATGTCGAGCTTCGTGTACGGAGATAATCGTTTCGAGAAATCCGCGATGCCTTCGCGCAGGTAAGCCTCTTTCACCTTACCGACGCAGATCAGCCGAATGCGGTTTGTCGTTGCCATGAGTGTAAGCCCCCAAGGTCTCGGCTAACTCTCTTCCTGCCTGGCAAGCCAGACACTAGCGAAGTGCTCGTCATCAACCTTGGGGAAACGAGCCTGCCCGGATTCGAACCGGGGTTTACGGGTCCGAAGCCCGCCGTCCTATCCAGGCTAGACTACAGGCCCTTGGGGCGCATATTCCCTCGCTTCTTTAATAAGGTTATGGTCTATATACTGGTAGGAAAGCAAGCAGAAGCGGCTACCAAAAAGCATTTAAATAGGTGCCCGCCGGTCAGAAATAGGTTAGGTGATTGTGTTGACAACAGACATACTACAGCAAGTGCCAGAGCGCTCTCTCGATGATATTGTTATAGCGAATACGCTACCGAAGGCAGGCGACATTCTTGGCCCATATCATGTCCTTAGCTTTATTGAGAGAGGTGGCATGGCGCGTGTCTATCATGCTCGAGACCAGCGCACTGGTGGTGATCTGGCGTTGAAGATCGATGATCCAGACATGGCAATGCTTAATCCCCCGAGTCCCTTTACCTGGCTCGAACGTGAGGCAGAGGTACTCCGTCATCTCCGCCATGGAAATATCGTCCGTCTCCATGGAGACGGCTACACGAAATGGGTCGGCCTCGCCCTTGAACACCTGCCGGTCAGCTATCGGTATGTCTGCGAGGACGCTTCCTATGTGCGTCTGACAAAATACCTTATTGATATCGCAAGCGGATTATCCCATCTTCATGAGCGAGGCATTGTCCATCGTGACGTGAAGCCAAGCAATACCTGCGGCAGGGAGGAAGGCGGAGAGGTCATCTTCCGGCTTATTGATTTCAATCTGGCCACAACCGCGAATCCGGACTATCGGCCGCAAGCTGACGATAATTGGGGAACGCCGATGTATCGCCCCTCCCGTAAAGAGATGATGCGGCACGGCATCACGCCGACCATTGACACCTATTCCCTCGGCAAGACCATCGCGACCATCGTCTTCGAGATGCAGGAGCGCAACAGCCAGAAGATCAATCGTCTGCTCGAACGAAGCGACGAGCGTGTCCTGCTGGCATTGGCAAAAAACGGCATTCCTGACAGGTTATATGCACTGACACAGGATTGTCTCGCTCCAGATCCGCGACAACGTCCCGCTGCAATAGAGATCATCGAGCGTTCCTTCGAACTCCTCGACAATCTTACTCTTCCCGCATTCCGGTAAGCATCTCCCGCTGTTTCGTCAGGGTGATCTCGATCGTGCTCACACGGATGGACTTGCCTTCAGTGGTCTGGAACTCATCCGAGCCGATGATGATGCCCTGCACGACCACATCGCTGTCAAGAAAACGCTTCGACGTGACTTCCGCGACATCCACGGCGCGGGAGATGAACTTCCCTCTTGCCTTGATCGTGACCTGAGAAGCGTTCTTGGTCGTGAACTGCATGACGACACCGGTGACATAATTCATGAACGGCTTGTCGCCGATCAGGATAGAACTCTCTTCCATCATGCCACCCCGGAGGCATCGCTGCCTCGCCTGCGCTGCTGTCTTGGGTCAACACAGAACGGTAAAAATGAGCAGAGGAGATGAGCGAAGGAGCCTTATGCCGCGGCGTCAGCCTGCTGCTGTCTCTTGTTTCTCGTGACATACCCGGCGATGGTGTTGCGGATTTTCTTTGATGGCGCACGCATGAACATGGACACTTTTGTCTTGTTCGCATTGAAGTCCGTGGAAAACTCGCCGTTATGCTTTTCGAGCAGTTCTTCAGTCGTCCGCTTTACCAAGGTGGTCTTGATCCGTCCCATAAGGCTTTGGAGGCGTGAAGTGTTTATAAATATTGTGCTGGCCAAGAGGTCAATCAAGAGCAAAACAAAACCATCATTTAGTGAAGAAAACATCACTCCAAAGTAGGGCAATCCGGATGTTTTTATGACTCCAGACGGATGAAACGAAAGATTTATATAGTTGGTAAGCACCTATTTTTCCATAATAACGCGGTTAAACACCGTCGGAAAGCGGTTGAGAAAAAACGGAGAGGGGTTCACTGACCATGAAATCGTTTTTTATGAAACTCAAGGAAAAGATGCGGGGATCGTCTTCTGATTTCGATGTGCCGGAAGATGGAGAAGAGGGCTATGTGGAACTCGCCACGGATCAGGAGCACGGCCACAACAAGGTCGTCGTCCGGCCATTTGTGCTGGAGGATTTCCAGGACACCAAGCTCATCCTCGACTCGCTCCGCGAAGGGTACACTATCGCGCTCATCAATATCAAGCCATTGAAGGATCAGGACCTCATGGAGTTGAAGCGGGCCATCAACCGGCTCAAGAAGACCTCCGACGCTATTGAGGGCGACATCGCCGGCTTCGGCGAGGACTGGCTCTGCATCTGCCCAAGCTTCGCGAAGATCCACCGCGAGCCAAAGGTGCCGAAGGTATCGAGGCACCAGCAGCAGATGGAAGCGATGGAAGAATATTAGTTCGATACCTTCCTGACTTTATTTCTTTATCATTATTTTTCTCTTCTGGGTTCCCTTATCGTTCAATGATCCGGTCTGTTGTTCTCCTCAAGGGTAAGGAGAACAACAGACAGGATCGTCCTTGATTCAAAAAGCTTAAATATCTCTGCAGCAAGCACTGCTGCATGAGCGAGGGCAACGGCAAGCAGGAAGGCGCGGCAGAGGGGGCGCCAGACATCCTCAATGGCCAGCCCTGTCCCTTCTGCCACACCAACAACCTCGTGCTCATGGAAAAGGAGACCGAGGTGCCGTACTTCGGCAGGATCTACATCTTCTCGATGTCCTGCTCGAACTGCAAATATCACAAGGCGGATGTGGAGAGCGTCGAGCAGCGCGAGCCGTGCACGTACACCTTCGAGATCTCCTCAGAAGAGGACCTCAAGGTGCGCGTCGTGAAGAGCTCCAACGCGACGATAAAGATCCCCCACATCACGACGGTGACGCCCGGACCGGCATCCAATGGGTATGTGACCAACATCGAGGGCATCCTGAACCGCGTCAAGAACCAGATCGAGCACTTAGAGAAGGATGAGGAGGACGAGGAAGCCCAGCAGAAGGCGAAGAACATGCTCAAGAAGCTCCAGCGCGTCATGGGAGGGCAGGAAACGCTAAAGATCATCATCGATGACCCTTCCGGCAACAGCGCGATCGTGTCGGAGAAGGCGATAAAGGGGAAGATGAAGGGGAAGAAGGGAAAGGACGAGGAGTAAGATACTCTATTCTTGGCTGAAAAATTATAGATGTCCTGCCGCCCATTCGGCGAACTCACTGCGTTCACAGTGCGTCATCGTAATCGCGCTTAGCAGACGCTGCATACGGGGTTGTCTGGTTTTCACGATGCGGTCGATGGTGTAGTTCGCACCGTTGTAATCCACACGCACATGGATATTATCCGGCTGGTAGATATCGCCAGTGCAATATACCTCTCCCCCGCCGACACGCGTAAGGATCGGCTTCATTCCACGCGGCTCGATGTTTTGAATCTCCTCGACGAGGAGGATGTCATGCTGGCCGAAGGTGACGCCGCGCAGGAAGCCGAAGGGGATAATCTCAATGATTGGATTTTGTCCGCTCATGGCTTCACGGAGTGTCAAGCCGAGTGTCGTACTGCGCCTCCCCATCAGCATGACCAGCTTCTGCCAGTTCATGGCGATCGCGTGGTATTGGTTGACAACCTTGCTCTCCAGTTCGCCCGGAAGGAAACCGTACTCTTCTCCGCCGACAGTGACATCCCGTTTGGTGAGATAGATCTTCGCCTCCGGGTTGTTCCGGCGATTCTCAAGCGTCTTGTAGAGCGCGACAGCGAGAGCAAGATACGTCTTGCCGCCGCCGGCTATGCCGAGCAGGACGTTCAGCTTGATCTCGTCAGAAAGCATGGCGTCGAGCGCGAGCGTCTGCTCCATGTTCTGCGGCTGCACGCCTTCCATGGGGTGCTGGAAGGTGTACGCGATGCCGCGAAGCTCCCGCGCGACAGGATCATAACGGAATATCCTCTCGGTGTTCACCCGCTTCCCGTTCCGGACAGCGAGGGACGAGGCATCGTCTACAAAGATGATATACTGATTTCCAACCAGTCCCTGTGCCCATGCAGCGTCGATTCCTGCGATAGGAAGATGCCTATCCTGATGCCTCCTGGCGACCCCTATCAGCCTGCCGAGCAACGTCTCATCCCGTACAAGCTCATAGCCTTTGTAGAGCTTGTCTGTACTGAGGTTCTCGTTCTCCCGGTGCTCAGCCCGGAGGCCATTCGCCCGAGCCGTGGTGACAAGGTACTTATCGCCGGTGACGAGAATGACATCTTCGTCTTTATGCTTTCCCGCGTAAGCAAGGCAGGCGCGGATAAGAGAAAGGTCCGATTGACCGAGATTCGGGGCAAAACGGAGTTCCGATTGCCTCCCTTGAGGAGCGCTATAAAGCACGAGCTTACCGCCGAGCTCGTAACGTATCTTTCCCGCTTCTCGGATCTTGATGCCGAGACGGACACCTTCCATAAGATTTCCACGCTCGATGACGCCTTCATGGTCACCCTGTTCCTGATTGCTGAGACGCATGAGCTTCGCGCTGACGCGCCGTGCATAGACGCTCGCGAAATCCTTCTGTTTAAGTACGTCCAGCTCGCCAAGGACGATATCGGTCAACACTACCTTGTTACGGGGATTTCTCCCTAATTCATAGATGGAATCAGGATTATCGATGAGGACATTCGTGTCGAGGAAGAATGCCTTCGGCCTGTCGCTCATAAGCCCTGCACCTTTTCCTGCCTTCTCCGGAGCACGCGCTCGAAGAAGTCATGCTCCTCCACGAGTGCTCTGTTGCCTGTGTCAGGAGTTCCAGCACGCATGATACCGCGATCGGCATACATCTGATAGAACAGCTCATCGGCCGTTTTCCCCACATCATATGCAGATGAGGTAAGCGAGGTCATCCATTCTCTTTGAGATGGCCCAGCAACCGCATCAAGGGCGCTTTCCACAGTAAAATAATAAAGATTATCGCCCGAGAAATGAGCGGCACGGGCGCTGTCCGCCCGGATCTCGCGCGCGTAGCTGAGGAGACCATCAACTAGCTCATGCCCCTGTCTGGCGACCTTCGCTCGACGACGATTCGCCCGCGTCTTCGTGAAGTATGGTATGAACTCCGCATACTGCTTGATAACCCGGCGCATTATGCGAATCTTGATGTCACTAGGCACATCTGCACCAGCATAATGGAAAGAAGAACCGTACTCGTTGAACGGCGCAGTCAGGATGCAGACCCCTTGGACTTCCCGACGGAGAGCTGCGCTCCGATGCTCATCCGGCACCTCAGCCCGCAACGCAGAAAACGCTTCATACACTGTACGATACAGTCCATCACCACCCATTTTGTTCAGCCGTTTCTTCGCGTATTGGATTATATAAAGTTAACGATGCGCTATCGCGGAGTAGTACCGCATCGGTGGAGAAAGATGGACCAGACCTGCCACAAGCAGGATCGCCCTCAGGTCATGGCACGATCGCATCGGAGCGGTATATCTGAAATTGCCGTTCTCCCCGTTCTCCAACATACTCTCTATACTTTTCTCCGAGATTATCCTGTACGCCGCCCTTGATGTCGCTTAAGCGATGGCCTCTCCAACGAGCATGCTCATTGACATAGGCAGCGGCATCTTGCCATACCTTAAACCGGTCAGGCAGGAGACGCAGCAGCGCGTAATCCGTAGTTCCCGGCGCCGTGATGCCCCGTTGCGGCGTCAAGGCGGATATCGAGACCGTGTGCTGGTTCCGTTGGTGGAGGACGTAGATCGGAAGAGGGATGTCACCATCATCGATATACGCCCAGGCGATGGCGTTCAGGGCCTTATTCTGGTCGATCGCGTCTCCTTCTGCCAGGATGCAACGCGGATAGGTCAGGAACGCAAGGCGGAGCTTATCCATAAGATTGGCAGCAGCTCCAGCCAAATCAAAGGTCATGCGCACCTCATGGAAGTATTGCGTCGGTAGGATCTTGACCGCTGTGGTGATACGCCCCCTCAATGGCGGATAGAGCGATTCAAGCTCAGCGATATGTGATGGTTTGTCTTCTATCTTCGATGTCCCGAGGCCCTTTCCCTTCCTGATCGGCCGATGTGGATCCTCTACACGGCGAAGATAGAAGATATGGAGACTGGAGACGAGATCGCCGAGGTTCTCCGCGCCCCCGATAGTCTCTGCGAAAAGACCGATGGCAGTACTGACACAGGTAGAGTTGCAGGAGACAATCATCGCGTTTTGCGCCGCATACTCTTCTTCCCTGCCGGCGACGGAAGAGTGTGGCGCGCCGACGAAGAAACGATGGCCGATAAGCTCCTTCTCCTTGCAACCGCCATTGACGGCAAAAGGAAGCCCTTTCGGCCCATACAAATCCATATGGTTGCGCATCTCCATACCATCTGTGCAGTCGATGGCAAGCGCGACTTCTGTGGCATCCATGCTGTCCAGGATCGGGCCATCGCATCGTCCGACAAGCTGCTGAAGGTCATGTATCCTGTCCTCGATTCTCCTGCCCTTTCCTGGAGCGGCAAAGACTTTGATCCGGTCTCCCACAGGGGTTCCTCGATAACGCTGGATAAGGGCGTGGAGCTCCGTCGTCTTGATTTCCCCGGCCTCAGCCCCATACTTCCCGAAATAGACCGGAATGCCCAAGCTTAGAAGTATGTCAGCAGCGCGTATGCCCACCGTCCCGGCGCCATTGATAAGCACCGCCTTTTCCGTCAACAACCCATCTAATCCGTCAGTCAAGCTATCACCCAGCCCATACTCCGATTAGTGGGGGAGAAAAAAGGTCTTAATAAAGCTTATTGTAGTGTCCCTAATGACCAGATACAGAAAAGAAGGAAAAGAAAGAAAGGATAGAAAAGAAAATTGGTAAAAGAGGCTGGTCTATTGCTGCTTGCCGCTGTACAGGTAGTAGATAAGGCCTACCACAGAGAACAGGACGAGCAGGCTCACCACAAGCATGACGACGGAGAAGCCTCCAGCCGCTGCTGATGTAGCTTCAGCTGCCGCTTCCGGCGCCTCATCGACCGCTCGGCCGCTTACCGCGCCCAAGCCAGACGATCCAGAACGCGTCGTCGTAGACGCTGTCGTGGAAGTTGCCTTTGCACCCGTCTTCGGCGTGGACTTCGGCTTCACCGCTGCACCAGTCAACGAGGGACGCTTCGGCACGATATGTGAAGGTAAGGTCACCGCACCAGGCGCAGCCTGACCAGACGGCACGACCCGCAAGTCCACCCGCTTCGGGAAGACCTTTATCGGCGTAACCGTCACATCATACTTATTATCACCGTTCACGTCAAGCGCTGTTGACGTGCCAAGCTTAAGCGTCGTCCGGGCCGAGCCAAACGTGATGTCCGCCAGCTCGTTATTGTTCGTCCGGATCAAGTCAAGCACTTGGTATGTTCCACCGACATCAACCGACACACGACCCGTCGTGTACACGGTCAACAACAAACCACCAGCAGGCAAGCCACGACGCGACACACGCGACGTGCCACCGCTACCACCACTACCGCTGCCACCAGTCGGGATACGCACCGTGAAATTGATCGTGATACTCTGATTCATATGACCTGCCTCATCCGTGACATTGATCGTCCAGTTATACGAACCCACCACAGCAAAGAACATATTCGCTGTAGTTGTCGTCCCATTGGCCGACGCGATACCAGTGATATTCGGCACGCCATTGATACTCAGGATAGCGCTCAGGTTCGTATCAAGGTTGTCCGTCACTGACCAGTTGAAGGTGATGAGACCCTGCGAGAACACCAAGCCCTCAGATGGGAAGACAAGCGTCACGTTCGGCGCGGCGCTGTCCAGCGTGAACGTATACGTAAGGCTGGTATTGCTGTTGGTCGCGGTATCGTTGGTCGTGATGTTCCAGTAATGGATGCCGTTCCCGAGCGTCACATTGAACGTCGTGTTCGTATTGTTCAAGATGATGGTCCTCGGGGTGCGATTGTACTGGGTGCTGTCCACGATGATATACGCGGTCAGGTTGTTCGCATCCAGGTTGTCCATGAGCTGGAAGGTGAAGTTGGCGTCGATGCCGTTTACATAGCTCCCATTCGCCGGGCTGGAGAACAGGAATACCGGCGGCGCCCGATCTACAGTGAAGTTGAAGGTGTTGCTCGTGTTCGTATTGTTGCCGATAGTATCATTGGTCGTGATGTTCCAGTAATGGACGCCCTGCGCGAGCGTCACATTGAAAGTGGTGGCAGTATTGTTGGTGATGCCGTCCTTCGACACGTTATAGGCGACGCTGTCGACCGTGATGTACGCGGAGAGGTTGGCGGATATGAATCTGTCGATCGTGGTGAAGACGAAACTGACATTGGTGTCATTCGTGAGCGTGCCGGTTATGTGGAACAGGCCTGTTCCCGGTGTGGTTACGGTGAAGACAGGCGCGGACAGGTCTACCGTGAAGTTGCCCACGGCCGCGACGCCCGCATTGCCGCCATAATTGTACATCGTGATATTCGGGAAGGTCGAACCGTTATTGAGCGCCTCATCAATCACCTGCACGGTCCAGTTATGGAAACCCTCAGAGAGCCCGCCGACCGGGAAGCCGATGCTGCCATTGGTGGCATTGGTGACGTTCGTGAAATTCCTCGAGGTGCCATCGATGACAAGGACTGCTGCGACAAGGGTATC
>Ga0105164_10001180_pt1 | contig 16960 bp, 23 predicted proteins | sample VDWuncwatermetaG_FD_89674 | JGI IMG/M metagenome (GOLD analysis project Ga0105164, IMG submission 89674) | Wastewater microbial communities from Netherlands to study Microbial Dark Matter (Phase II) - VDW unchlorinated drinking water | ecosystem: Environmental > Aquatic > Freshwater > Drinking...
CCCTCATATATTATGATTTTTTTCAGGATATAAAAATCTTTACCCATTAATTTTTAAAGTCTACAATATTATAATTTTTATGGACAATAGACTACTAAAACTCCTTGAAAAAGAAGTAGAAAAGGAAAAAGCAAAGAAGAAAAAGAAGCAAATATTTAAAGTAAAGAAAGAGAAATCAATAATGTATTATTCTGGCTGGCACAAAGACGATGAGCCAGTAACTAATGAAAAATCAGAAAGACAAGCAAAATTAAAATAGCTACTTTTCAGTTATGCTTTCAAAAACCCAAATCTTTTTAAACACCCACTGGTTCTAAAACACATTGATTGGGTGGTAATTTGGACAGGCATCTAAAGCTTATTTCAGGCACGGCAAACAGGAAACTTTCAGAGGAAGTGTCAAGGCTGCTTAAAATTCCCCTGACCCCCGTAGATATAAAAAAATTCAGCGATGGCGAGATTTATTGCAGGATTCTTGAGAGCGTAAGGGGGTGTGATGTCTATATAATCCAGCCCACTTCGCAGGACGCAAACCATAATCTCATGGAGCTTCTTATAATGGTTGATGCATTGAAGAGGTCATCTCCCGACAAGATAACTGCAGTTGTCCCTTACTTTGGATACTGCAGGCAGGACAAAAAGACAAAAGCCCGCGAGCCGATAACATCAAAGCTTGTTGCAAACATTATTGAAACGGCAGGGGTAGACAGGATAATGATATTTGACCTTCACGTTCCGCAGGTACAGGGATTTTTTGACATACCAAGCGATAATTTTGACCTAATCCCGCAATTTCTTGAGTACATTCTGAGCAAGAAATTCAGGGAAATTGTGATAGTGAGCCCTGATGCAGGCGGAGCTTCAAGAGCAAGGTCATTTGCCAAGGTTTTGAATGCGCCAATAGCCATCATAGACAAGAGAAGGCCGCAGCCTAATGTTGCAGAAGTGCAGAATGTGATTGGCAATGTAAAGGGAAAAGTTGCTTTTATTGTCGATGATTTGGTTGATACCGCAGGCTCGATAACAGAGGGCGCATCCATATTAAAGAAATTCGGAGCGAAGGAAGTTTATGCTATTGCAACTCATGGAGTTTTGTCGGGGCCTGCGATAGAAAGGATAAAAAAATCAGAACTGAAAGAATTGGTGATTACAAACACCATAAGCCTGCCGGATGAAAAGAAGCTGGCTAAGATCAAGGTCATTTCCATAGGGCCAATATTGGCGGAAACAATAAGAAGGAGCCACCAGGGACTGCCGATGGGAGTGGTTTATGAGGATTTATACAAGAAGCTGGAGAAGAAAATACAATGAGCGACAAGGAAAAACAGGCGCAGGAAATGTATATGGAATACCAGGTTTTGGACCAGAGAATAAAGCAGCTTCAGAAACAGCTTGAGCTTATCATGCAGCAGATAATGGAGGCAAATTCAACAAGCAGGAGCCTTGAGGATTTCAAGGGCATCAAGGAGGGCACTGAGATTTTAGTCCCATTGACATCCGGCATTTTTGCGAGAGCAAGCCTGAAAGACTCGTCAGAGCTTCTTGTCAATGTAGGCGCAGGAACGGTTGTTGCAAAGGACATCTCATCAGCTAAAAAGCTCATAAGCGGCCAGGTTGAGGAGATGCAGAAAGTCCAGCAGAAAATGTCTGATGATCTTGAAAAAATGATGGAAAAGGCAGGCCAGCTTGAGACGGAGCTGCAGAAGATTGTATCAGAGCAATAAAAATTCTTAATGTCAAAAATGAAAACCCGCAAAAATCATAGATTTTTGGGGTCCAGAAAATCATTTGGATTTTCTAGGAAGCCGCTTATTAGCTTGACAAGCGATTTTGGAGTGCAGAGCCAAGGAGTTGCAATAATGGAAGCGGCTGCCTTAGAAATAAATCCCGATGCGCATGTAATCCATTTAATGCACGGATTGCCGGATTTTAATTTGTTTTATGCCGCAAGGACAATGGAGACAGTCTGCTACATGCCTATCGGCTTTCATGTTTGTGTTGTTGATCCCGGGGTTGGGACAAGGAGAAAATCCGTTATTATAGAGGCTGGAAGAGGGGATTTTTTGATTGGGCCTGATAACGGAGTTTTAATCCCTGCAACAAGATTTCTTGGAGGAATAAAAAAGGCTGTTGAGATAACGAACGAAAAATATATGAGAAAGCCTGTTTCCCCAGTGTTCCATGGAAGAGACATCTTCACTCCGGCAGCAGCCTATCTTTCAAAAGGTGTTGGCATTGAGAAATTCGGAAAAACATTAAACCCCCTGGATTTGGCAAAAGCGCCTTACGGGGAATCAAGGATAAAAGGAGATGAAATAAACTCGATTGTAATCTCAATAAACAAGTTCGGTTCTTTGCACCTTAACATAAATCATAATTTATGGGATAAATTCAATGTTAAAATAGGTAATGAATTAAATTTAAAATTAAAAAATAAAATCATTAAAATTCCATTTAACAGGACTTTTGGAGATGTTAATGAAGGAAACCCTTTAATATTCAAAGATGATTATGGAAGGATGGAGATAGCGTTGAATATGGGGAATTTTTGCAGGAAATACAATATAAAAATAGGAGATAAAACAACAGTCAGGAAGGCCAGATAAAATGTTCAAATTCCTAAAAGACAAGCTGAAAAGCGCCATATCAAAGATTTCAGAGGGCGTTGAGAAGGAAGGCAAGGCAGAAGAGAAAATTATAGAAAAACCACTAGAAGAAAAGAAGGAAGAAAAAGGATTTTTTGCTAAATTAAAGGAAAAATTTGTCGGAAAAGAAGAAACACAATCTGCTGAAAAAACAAAAAAAAATGAACCAATAGAAATTGAAAAGGAAACTGTTGAAGATAAAAAATCCCATATAAAAAAAGAAGCCATAGAAATACACCCCAAGCCAGCCGAGCATAAAAAAGAGGAAAAGCATAAGGCTGTTGACCATAAAAAAGAAATTCAGGAAAAGCCAAAAACAGAACTAAAAAAAGAGATTCATATTCCAGCAACAAAGAAAGAAGAAATTTTCAAGCACGAAGAAAAAATACACAAGCCTGCACCAACAATAGAAGATAAAAAAGAAATAAAACACGAAGCAAAAGAAGAACCAAAACCGGAGCAGAACATAAAAGAAAAAGAAGCAATCCCTAAGGCCGAAATCAAGCCACAAGAAACAACAAAAATACCGGAAGAGCCTGAGAAGAAGGGATTTTTTGCAAGGCTGACCGAAAAAATAATAACCACAACAATCAATGAAGGGCAGTTTGAGAAACTGTTCTGGGAGCTTGAGCTTGCGCTGATGGAAAACAATGTTGCCATGGAAGTCATTGAGAAGATAAAAAATGACCTGAAAGGCCAGCTTGTTGAAAAGCCGATAAGAAGGAACAAGGTTGAGGAGACAATTTCCTTATCTTTGAAAGACTCAATTGTTGGATTGTTCCAAAGCAAAGACATTGACTTGCTCCAGCAGATAAAAAATAAAAATAAAAAGCCTTACGTAATCACTTTCTTCGGCATAAACGGCTCAGGAAAAACAACGAGCATTGCAAAGCTAGCTCATATGCTCAAGGAAAAAAATATTTCATGCGTCTTGGCAGCAGGGGACACTTTCAGGGCAGCCTCAATAGAGCAATTATCACTGCACGCCGAGAAAATAGGTGTCAAGATAATCAAGCACACCTACGGCTCTGACCCGGCTGCTGTTGCATTCGATGCAATCAAGCACGCCAAGTCAAAAAATATTGACGTGGTTTTAATTGACACTGCAGGAAGGATGCACAGCAATGAAAACCTGATTCAGGAAATGAAGAAGATAATAAGGGTTGCAAAGCCCGACCTTAAAATATTTGTCGGCGAATCGATAACGGGAAATGACTGCGTTGAGCAGGCAAAGACCTTCAATGAATCAGTAGGAATCGATGGAATAATCTTGGCGAAAGCGGACATAGATGAGAAAGGAGGCGCTGCAGTTTCTGTTTCTTATGTTACTAAAAAGCCGATTTTGTACCTGGGAGTCGGGCAGGAATACAAGGATTTGGAAAAATTTGATTCTGAGGTTATAATGAAAGGATTGGGGCTGGATTAATAAAACTCAACTTTCCCATCCATGTAAATCCCCTTGTGCAGCTTTACAGGGCGCCAGTCATCAACAACCAGGTCTGCATCCAGCCACTCTGCCAGCTCTTCTGCATTCCCTATTGTTGCGCTTAGCCCGATTATTTGCGCATTTTTCAGAAGCTGCTTTAATATAGTCAGTAAAATCTCCAATGTAGGCCCTCTTTGGGTGTCATTCAACAAATGTATTTCATCAACTACCACAGTTTTTATGCCTGAAAGCCATGGTGAATGGTGCCTTATCAAAGAATCCAGCTTTTCAGATGTTGTGACAATAAGGTCATATTCCGCAAGGTAAGGGTCAGGAGAATCAGTATCGCCAATGGACAATGCGATTTTTGCAACTTTGTCATACCTTCTTTTGAATTCCCTGTATTTTTCAGATGCCAGCGCCTTCAGAGGAACGATATAAACTGCCTTTCCCTTGTTTTCAATTATCCCTTTCAATGAAGCCAATTCCGCTATCAAAGTCTTTCCGGAAGCTGTTGGGGTGCATACAAGAAGGCTTTTTCCATCCAGCAGTCCTTTTTTTATTGATTTTTCCTGCGCAGGCCTCAGATTTGTTATTTCTTTTTCGAGAATATCATACAATTCAGAAGGTATTCTTCCTTTTATGGTTTTAAGCTCCATCTTTCACTCACAAATGCCCCAGCTCAAGAGAATAGATGTTCCCTGTTGACCTAACCGTGCATAGATACAAAGCTAATTTTGCGAATTCATCAACTGCTTCCATGTCAGAAATTGGGTATTTAACTATGGAACTTTTCCTTATATTTTTCCAGTAATCGTCATCCAAGCCTTCTGTTTTCAAAATAGGCCCCGGTGCTATTGAATTTATGAAAACACCTTTTTCTCCAAGTTCAGGAGCCAAAGCTCTTGTAAGGTGCGCTACAGCTGCTTTTGTTGCAGTATATGGCAAGTAATTCGGATATACATTCCCTATTGATGTCCTGTCAGAGACTGTTATTACATGGCTTCCTTTGGGCATCATTCCGAGACATTCCCTTATCGGCCAGAAAGTTCCCTGCACATGGACATTGAAGTTTTTGATGAGATCTTCCTCTTTTATCTCCATCAAATTCATTTTTTCAAATACGGAGGCCATCAGGATTAAAATGTCTATTTTTTTGAATTTTCTTTTTATTTCTTCCATTGCCCTGACAACGCTTTTCCTGGAAGAAACATCGCATTGAACAATGAAGCAATTAACTTTGTATTTTTTTATTTTTTTAGCTGTTTCTTCAGCTTCTTCTCTTGATTTGTTATAGCTTATGACTATATCCGCGCCATGCTGGGCCAGGACTTCAGCAACCCTTTGGCCTATCCTTTTGCCGCCTGTGATCCATGCTGCTTTTCCTTTAAGGCTGAAAAAATCATCCATAATTCCAGCATATGGAATATCCATTAAAAAGCTTTCGCCACCACCCCTGAAAAAATTTATAAACCTCAATTAATCACTAAATATAATGGAAACCTGGGTTCACTCGCTGTTTTCTTTGGCTTTGGCAGCCATTTTATACCCTTTTTTTGGATCAGAAGCTGCAGCTGTCTTTGCAGGTGGAGTGATGATTGATTTTGACCATTATATCTGGTATGTTTACAATCTGAGAAGGTATAATCCCTTCAAGTGCTACACTTATTTTATAAAAGATATCGGGAAGAATAATTGGCAGGATGTGCAGGGAACTGTGCTTCTATTTCATACTGTTGAATTCTTTGTACTTTGCATAATATTATCTTTTTTCAGCACAATTGCCCTGCTGTTCACTATTGGGCTTGTTGGACATTATTTGCTGGACTTTATTTGGTATCTTAAGGTACCTAAGAGGGTCATCTTGGACCATTCATTGATGCATTGGTGCGCTAAACAATATTCAGCCAAAAAGTGATACATTTCAAAAGCTTTAAATAATTCTATTTTAATTGATCGGATATGATACGAAAGGATTATATTCTGGACAGGTGGGTTTATTATTCCCCTTCGAGGCAGAAAAGGCCCAATGAGTTCAAGAATGTTTATACAAAAGCAGAATCCAAATCGTGCCTGTTCTGCCCCTCAAATGAAGAGCTTACCCCGCTTGAGATTGGAAGGCTTGAGTACAAGGGCAGCTGGAAGATGAGGTGGTTTTTGAATAAGTTCCCTGTTGTCGAGAGGAAAGGCAATGCAAAATTGAAAAAAGGAAAGTTCCTTGCTGAAGGGAATTCCTATGGAGTTCATGAGGTTGTTGTAGAGACAAATCATCACAAGTCCCAGCTTGCAGACCTGCCTGTTTCTCACATAAGGGAGCTGCTGGAAGTCTATAAATTCAGGATAAAAGGCCTTGGCAGAATAAAAGGAATTGAATATGTCCAGGTTTTCAAGAATCATGGAAAAGATGCAGGCACCTCATTGACGCACAGCCATTCACAAATTACTGCACTGCCAAAAGTTCCTGATTTAGTGGCTGAGGAAATAAAGGCTGTCAAGGAACATAAGAAATGCCCTTATTGCGAGATTATTAAATTAGAGTCAAAATCCAAGAGAAAGATTTTTGAGACAAAAAACGTCGCTGCATTTGCGCCTTTCGCTTCCAGGTTCAACTACGAGGCCTGGATTTTCCCCAAGCAGCACAGGAAAACTCTTGAGGAATTAAATGATGCAGAATTAAACGATTTGGCTATGGCAATAAAGAAGATACTGTCAAAGCTGAAAGAAATCAACGCATCTTACAATCTTTACATCCATTATTCACCTGCTAAGGAGAATCTTCATTTTCACATAGAAATAGCGCCCAGAATCGCAAACTGGGGAGGGTTTGAATTTTCGACTAATTTCATAATCAATTCTGTCCTGCCGGAAGATGCTGCCAGGTTTTATAGGAGATAAAAAATTAAAAATCAAAGCTTCTGATAAATTCTTCTGGAAGATCCACTGACTTGGTTTTTTGAAGCATTTTAGTCGTAAGGCTACCCTCCTGCATTATTGGTTTAAACCCTATCCTATCAAGTAACGTGTCTGTAGGATTCCACCAAGACGTAATGTAGGCAATAGACCCTTTTTTGGCGCCTGTAGGCCCTGCAAGGACCTGAACAAGTACTCTTCTTGCATGCCTAAGCCCGTCATAGTCATAGGAATTGCAGAAAAACAGGTCAATATCACGGAATTTAGTGCCATCTTCAAACTCCTCCCTTTCAGTTTTATCATAATAATTGGCATTTAAAAGTACAGGCTGTGTTTGAAGAGGCAAAAACTTAAATCTTCTATTAGCATCCTGAATTAACTCTGCATTAATTTCTATACCATAAGCTGGGCAATCATGCAATGAAAATGCAGCAACTACATAACCATTGCCTGACCCAATATCGCAAAATCTTCTATATCTTGGATTTATTCCTACCCTTTCTAGTTCTCTTGCAAAATTTGCAAGGTTGTTTGAAAATGTCAAATGATGGTATTTTCTATCAACGGAAGTACCCTGCCTGGAGATAGTCGATGGATCATTAGCCATGAACATCTTCCAGAGCTGCTCATCTCTGTAGAATGGGTCAAAAACTCCCCTTAATTCTTCCAGATATCCTCTTTCAAAAAATCCCGTAGGTTTTGGTATTACCTGTTCCAGCATACCTCTAGGTAACCAATATTTACTTTTAAATCTAACTGATAGTCTAATTTATTTCGCCTTCCCCTGCTGCTCGACGGCAGAAATAGCCTTCTTTATTTCTTCAGGATTGCCAAGGAAATAATGTTTAACAGGCTTCAAGCTGCTGTCAAGCTCGTAAACAAGAGGTATTCCGGTTGGAATGTTGAATGATACAATTTCCTTGTCTGAAACGTTATCTATAATCTTCACCAAAGCCCTGAGGCTGTTGCCGCTTGCAGACACAAGGACTTTTTTTCCATTTTTTAGCTGGGGCAAAATTTCTTTTTTCCAGTATGGCTTGACCCTCTTTACAGTGTCTTTTAATGACTCTGCAAGAGGAAGAAATTTCTTGTCAATATTTTTATATTTTTTATCATTGCCCGGCCATCTTTTATCGTCTTTGGCCAATGCCGGCGGCCTTACATCATAACTTCTTCTCCATGTATGGACCCGCTCTTCGCCGTATTTTGCAGCCATCTCCGACTTGTTCAGGCCCTGCAAGGCACCATAATGCCTTTCATTCAAATGCCAATCCTTTATTATCAGGGCATTTTTCAGTCCGATTTCTTTTAGAACCATGTTTGTCGTATCAATGGCACGTTTATGCAAGTTTGTAAAAACGACATCGAAAGAGCATTCATTTTTCCTAAGAGTTTGCCCTGCTTTTTTAGCTTCTGAAATGCCCTGTTCTGTAAGCTCTACTTCAGTCCAGCCTGTAAAGCGGTTTTCCCTGTTCCAGGTGCTCTGGCCATGCCTTAGAAGTACTAGCTTTACCATACTACAACCTTGCAAACCCGGCTTTATTTCCCAATTTCCCCTCTATCCTCAGCAGCCTGTTGTATTTTGCAGTTCTCTCGCTTCTTGCCGGAGCGCCAAACTTGCTTTGCGGCGCTCCAAGGCCCACAGCAAGATCAGCAATGAATGAATCTTCTGTCTCCCCTGAGCGGTGGCTGACAACAACATTCCATTTATTTTTGAAAGCAACATTTGCAGCGTCAATTGATTCCGTGACTGTTCCTATCTGGTTCACTTTTAGCAGCAAGGCATTGCATGCATTTTCATCAAGAGCTTTTTTGATTCTTTTTATGCTTGTTACCAGCAAATCATCTCCGACAATCTGTATTTTACTGCCTAACTCTGTATTGAACTGGTTCCACCCATTCCAGTCATCCTGCGAGAATCCATCCTCAATGGACACGATTGGAAATTTCCTTATGAGCTTTTTATAGAAATCTATCAATTCGCCATTGTTATATCTTTTATTATTGATAGTGTATTTATTGCTTTTCTTGTCGTAAAACTCGGATGCTGCGCAGTCCAATGCAAGCTTCATCTTTCCGTTATAGCCGGACTCTTTAATTGCCTTCATTAATAATTCCAATCTGCCTTCAACATCTTTGATTGGAGGCGCAAAACCCCCCTCATCCCCCAATAAAGAAGCCTGGGCACCATATTTTTTCTTTAAAATATTCTTCAGGTTATGGTAAGTTTCAGCACCTGCCCTTAATGCATCTTTAAAGGCTTTAAATCCAACTGGCATTATCATATGCTCCTGTATGCCGTGCTCCACCCCGGCATGTTTTCCGGAATTTATAACATTCATCTGCGGCATTGGCAGCAATAGTTTTGTAGAATTTGATAATTTTTGGATATGCCGGTATAATGGCCTTCCGGAGCAGCATGCGCCTGCCCTGCAGACAGCCATTGAAGCTCCAAGAATTGCATTGGCGCCAAGCCTTGACTTGTTTCCTGTCCCGTCAAGCTCAATCAGGAAATTATCTATTTCCCTTTGGTTCCTGCAGTCCTTTCCGATAAGTTTCTTTTCAATTATTTTATTGACATTATTTACAGCCTTAAGGACGCCTTTTCCGCTATATCTTGATTTGTTATTATCCCTCAATTCAAGGGCTTCATGCACTCCAGTTGAAGCGCCGCTCGGCACCATGGAAACAACGCAGCAATTTTTAGTTCTCAAATTAACCGCAACAGTAGGATTGCCCCTTGAATCCAGAATTTCCCTTGCCCTCACGCTTCTTATTTTAAAATCCAAGATTACACCTAGATGAAAATCACCGATAAGGGGATATTTAAACATTTCGCATAGACGCGCAACAAAACAAAACAAACAAATTTTTATATCAGAGCCCCAATAATAATCAAAATGAGGGTTTTGAGAAGAGACGTCAACAACAGCTTACTCATTCTTATAGCATTTTTTCTGATACTTTTTATAGTATCCACAATATACTATGAAACCATCCTGAGGAAAATTTCCGGCGAGAAGGACGAAAACGACAAGATAATCAGCGAGATAACTGCAAGTATGGTGCTGGAAAAGCTCAACAATTCAGAGAGATCCAGCCAGCTCGCGATAATTGACAAGGCTGTTCTTGAGGATAAATATAACAAGCTGGTTGCCTATGCCGAATCGCTCGAGCAGGAAAAGGAAAGGCTTGACCAGGAGATTATCGTGCTGAATTCAAAAATTGAATACAATGGCGCGAGGATGGAGGGCCCTGTCGGCCAATTCAGGACTATACAGGCAAAGAACGAAGAAATAGAAAAACTTAAAGGCGCTATTATATCGTTGTGCGATATTTTCAGAAAAAATAATATGACTGTCAATGAGTGCCTCAATGTAGGGGGCACAGAATAAGATTACCCTATATAATCTATATCCTTTCCTATTTTTTTCTGCAGCTTATTAATGGCTGCCTGCTTGGTTACTTCATTTAATTGATCTGTTTTCTTCATTATCTCGCTTTCTATGTCCTTTATCTCCCTGTCCAGCTTGTTCACGTCTATTTTTAAGTCAAGCTTTTTGTTGAGGACTTTTAGGATTTCCTTTGCGCCGTTTATTCCAAGATACATCGGATGGCCGTAAGTTTCCGCCAAAAGTGAGACTGCGCTGATATTTTTCCTGGATGCAAGCCCGAGCAATAATCCAGACACCCCAACTATAGGGCCAACAATTCCGTAAAGCTTGTTGCTCACAAGTTCGCTTTTGTAATCATCTATCATTTTTTTTGAGTTGCCCGTGCAGTAGACTTTCGGCTTTTTTGGTATGTCATTAAGCCCTATGCCTCCAAGCGTGATAATCTCTTTTACATTGAATTTCTGCGCCATTTCAAGCACTTTGTCAGAGAACTCATACGAGCTTATCTCGTCCACGGGCTGCACGTCCCCTCCAAGAAAAATAATGTTCCTTTTGCTTCCGGATTTCACATAGAAAACTTCAACAATAGGAAGCTCCACGAGATTGTCCTCATTGACAAAGACAGAATGCGGAAATGTATATGAAGTTATTTCATATATTTTTTTTGCCTTCAGTTCATCAATAAGAAAATCCACCGCAACTTTCCCTACATTTCCTATGCCGGGCAGCCCCTCTATCAAAATCGGATTGGCCAGCTTGGGCAATTTTCCGAATTGGGTAAATGTCCAGTAATCATCTCTCATAGCAGGCCCCTTTTTAGGTATTCCTCATGCTTTGCCATTCTCCTGTAGGAAGCTAATTTGTCGTCGACAGAATACTTCAGCGGCTTTGCTATTAAAGCTGTATTGCCGCAATCGCATATTTCCTTCATGGTGTACTTTTTACATTTCATGCACTTGTAGATATGCCTCATTTTTCCGATTCTCTGGTGAATTCCGCAGTTCCATCATTCTTCACCACTATTGATATGGCGCTTTCAGTCGCGTTTTTCATCAGTTTCTCAGCCTCCTTGTAGTCCGGAGCCTTTATCATGAGCCTGTAAAGCCCGGAGCCAAGATAGATTATGCTGATCCTGCCTTTTCCGGCTTCCTCTGCTTTTTTTAGAGAATCCTTTATTATCCCAATTCCATCTGGCGCATATGTTGTTATCTTCAGCTTTCCTTTTATCTCGACTTCTGAAGGCTTTATTCTTTGATTGACCGTTTCATGCAGGACTTTGAGATTTTTTTCCTCCATTCCCAGGCTTTCAAGCAATTTCTCGTCTTTAGTCGAGGCCTCAAAAAATTCATACAATGACTGGTATTGGCTTAATGCCTTGTCTGATATCTCCTTATAGAGGATTTCTGTCTTCAACCCAAGCTTGCCGGCTGCTATCTCGACTATCTTTTCAGCATTCTGCTCGCGCTTTATCTGGTCTATCTTCCTTCTTTTTTCCGATTCATTTACCCTTCTCAATGACAGGTCAATGTAGCCCTTTTCCTGGTTTATCCTCAAAACCTTGCACACTATTTTCTTTCCTTCTTTTACAAAGTCCCTTATGTTCCTTATTCTTCCTGGAGAAACCTCAGAAATATGTATCATTCCGCCTTTTCCGTATTCATCCATGTCCACAAATACAGAATGGAACTGCACGCTGGTGACTGTACAAAGAACCAAATCCCCATCTTCCGGAAATCCCTGTTTCTTGAAAAGCATTTTAAGCAGCAGAAATTTTAAATATAAACAAAATTAATATCATTCAAGCACTTCAAGTATCCTTGCCTTTACCCTGCTTTTCCCCCCGGTGGGCTCGACAAGAACTTTGCCGCATACAAGGCAGTCAACTTTGGTGGCAGTCTTGCCGAATGTTATCTGCTCGTTCTTGCACTTTGGGCATCTTATCTTGATGAATTTGCTCGTCGGTTCGCGTATTTTTGTCATGTACTTCTCACCTATTGCCTTATGTAACTTTTAGCCATTTAAATACCTTTGCCTTGCCAATGAGTAAATATTAAATAGTATTGCATGCAAATCCGTACTATGAATTTCAAAAATAAACTTCCTTATTTGCTCGCTGCCATTTTTATGATACTCTTTCTTTTTATTGTAAGCAGGGGCCTTTCAGCTGCGCAGCCTGGTGATGAAAATGTCTATTATTACATGGCAAAGCTTATTTCAGAAGGCAAAATTCCATACAAAGATTTCTTTTATGCCCATCCCCCAATTCATGTCTATATACTTGCTCTCGTTTACAAGATTTTTGGGTTCAATATAATTGCCCTGAAGATGGTTCCCCTGGCATCTTCTTTAATAACTTCATTTTTTGTATTCAAAATATCCAGGCAAAAATTCGGCAATTATGAAGCCTTAGCAGCATTAATATTATTTTTGTTCAGCTACACTGTAATGTTTAATTCAGTTTTCTCTTTTGGAATAATGACTGCCACCATGTTCCTTACCATCGGATTTTATTTTTTGACCGTAAAAAATAATTATTTGATTGCCGGCATTTTCTTTGCAATTGCCGGGATAACAAGGCTGCTTGCATTAATTCCAGCAGTTATTGCACTTTTATTCGTATTATTTTCAGACAGAAGAAATTTTATCAAATTATCGTCGTCATTTTTGCTTATATTTATGCTCGCTAATATATTTTTTGTCATGATTGCCGGAAGCCCATATACTGATTCAGTCTATAAATACCATTTCATGAAAACTTTCAGCGCTGAAAATAATTTTAATGAGTATTCTGATATTATAAAGCTTAACTGGATATTGTTTCTCTCTGCTGGCCTGCTTATTTTCACAAAAGAAAAAAGAAATATGGGCATTTTTGCAGCCTGCGCATTTCCTTACTTGTTTTTTTTAATATTTTTAAAGAAAATTTTTGGGTTTTATTTCATTGTTGTTTTTCCATTATTGGCCATAATTGGGGGGTATTCAATAATCAATATTTTCAGAGAATTAAACACAAATAAAAAAATAAAAATTGGAATAGCTATTCTTTTGGCTTTGGTTTTTATGTGGAATCTTGCATCAGACACATTATTTCTGCAGAGGATTGGCTTTACAGGGTTTGACAGAGGCAAGGACCTATCAGATTTTATCAATTCAGATAAAACTGTACTTCTTTTTGGAGATGATTCTGCGGCCCCTTTGCTGGCTTTAATGACCGGCAAGCAGATAGCCTTTGATATAGTTGACACAAATGAGCAGGTTTTTACATCCGGGCTTGTTAATATAGGGTCAACATTGGAGAAGATCAAAAAAGAAAATGTCCTTTTTATAGCAAGAAGCACTCAAGGGATATCCACTTTGCCAGAATTTAGGCTGTTCCTAAACAATGACTGCCAGCTCCTGAGCCAGTTTCATGACAAAATGGAGGGTGATTATTTAGTGTATAGATGCTAATTTAAGAACACGCTTACTTGAACTCAATCTTCTTTGCCCTGAAGCCCTGCCTTTGGACATGCATCTTCTTGCAGACTTTGCATTCATACCTCAAATCAGTCTTTTTTGTTGACTTTTTCCCGGTCATCTTGAACTTGCTGATTGCAGGCTTTGAATACCTTCCCCTGTTTCCTTTTCCCCTTGCCTGGCCCCTTCTTCGCGCCCTTACTTTTGAGCCGTAAGTCAGGCTGGAAGGGTTCTTTTTCTTGTTGGCAGTTACGGCATGCTCAGTGTGCTTCTTGCAATAAGGGCAATACCTGTTAACCAGCTTTGGCATCTTCATGAGAATTAGGATTTTTATGTTGTTTAAAAAGGTTTCTAAATTTCATGGAATACTTTGTCGTCGTCAAATAATTTAATTTACTCTTCCTTAATCTCCTCTGATTTTCCCTTGTTTATAAGAACGTCAGCTATCTCTATTGGCAGGCTTGCAATGTCCTCCTCTTCGAAAGGCCCGTATTCCTCCAACTCAGGCCCTACAAACTTTGGAACATGGAACATGAACCTTACAAGCCTTGTCGGCTTTTTCAGCTCAAGCGCGGATTTGAATAGTTCTGCCGGCTTGCTTTCCAAGGGCTGCATGAAAGGAAGCTTTTCGCTGAGAACGGCCATTAAGATAGCTTCCCTGTAAGTGTCCAGGCAGTTTGTGACGGAATCAAAAAATACTTTTTCTTCTTTAAGCAATGATGAAGTGTCTATAAGGTTTGAACTTGTCCTGCTTTTGTCCAAAGCAAGCTGTATTATCTTTTTTTCTCTTCTTTCGTAAAGCTCTTTTAATATCCGGTATATATTGTCAAGCTGCCTTTCGGTCTTTTTTCTTTCCTCAGGCGCGAACACAGAATCATTCTTGGCCTCAATTATTTTTTTCTTGTCTTTTATGTAATTTATAGTGTCATTGAAGAATGCAGCCTCAAGCTTCTGCAAATCCGTTCTTTCTTTTTCCCTCTTAAGCAGCTCAAAAAGAGTCTCGTAAGTTATTATGACTTCCTGCACCATTTCCCCCTCTTTACAGGATTATGAAGGAGAGTTTACATAAGTTGTCATTGGTTATTTAGACTAATGCATTAATCCGGGAATTATTATTTTAATAGTATTGTTTTATTTCGTATTGAATGGCTTATCGTTATTGTATGTTCAGATACCTTTTTAAAAACTATATTCCATGCTATATGCTATGGCAGAACTCATATTCAAGGACCTGAGCTTTGAAAAAGACAAAGACAAGGTGAAGGTCAATTTCCTGAAGATATTCTACTTTTACCTTGATGAAGTCAGCCTGAGGAAGATAGGGGACTTTCAGATTAACAGGAATTCCATAATTTTTGAGAAGCTTTCGGAGAATAATGCAAGGAAAAAGTTTGAATTTTTGCTTTACAATGCCTTCAAGAGCCTTAAGAACAGGCTTAACAACAAGACAACTTACTATATACACCAATCTTCAGGAATACCGCTGATTGGCACAAATTATTTTGGATTGGTTGACAGGGGCTCCAATATAATTGAAGTCAAGCCCATAACAAGCTGCAATATAGGCTGCATCTTCTGCTCTGTGGATGAAGGGCCCTCTTCCAAAAGAAAAACTGATTTTGTCATCGAGAAGGATTACTTAGTGCAGGAGTTCAGGAAAGTAGTTGAATTCAAGAACAGTGATAATATAGACGCCCATATAAATGCCCAGGGAGAGCCTACATTATATTCCGATATGGTTGAGCTTGTTAGAGATATAATGTCAGTCAAGGGCGTTAAAACCAGTTCTATTGATACAAACGGGCTTTTGTTGACAAAGCGGTATGTGGATGAACTGGCAGAGGCTGGATTGACTAGGATTAATTTGTCTCTTCATGCTTTGGATCCTGAAAAAGCCACTCAATTGGCAGGCTACCCTTATAATCTCAATAAAGTGCTTGAAATAGCAAGGTATATACCTAAAACCAAGATGGATTTGATAATAGTCCCAGTCTGGCTGCCGGGTTATAATGATGATGAGCTGCCTAAGCTGGCTAAATTTGCCAATGAAATAGGAGCAGGGAAGTCATGTCCGCCAATAGGGATACAGAGCTTCATGAACTATAGGTTTGGCCGCAATCCAATAGAAGAGGTTTCTTTGGAAGTATTCTATAAGAAGATGAAGGAACTTGAGCAGGAGCACAATGTAAAGTTAGTTTTTGACAAGACAGCCTTTAATGTGGAAGATTTGCCGGAGCTGCCAAAACCATTCAAGAAGGGACAAATAATTGAAGCTGAGGTAGTTTTGCCCGGCAGGATAGGCAGCGAGAAGCTTGCTGTTGCCAGGGATAGGCTTATTTCAGTGCCAGATTGCCATAAAGAGATAGGCTCCAAGGCCAAATTAAGGATAAGAAGGACTAAGCATAATATATTTCTGGGAGAGTTGCTGAATTGAAACTGCTTTGTTTTTTATATTACCTTGCCAATTCCACATTTTCCATATCTTCAAATGCCCTGTCTCCGGTCAGGAAAATCCTCTTATCTTCTAGAGCATAACTATAGCCCAGACAATCAATATAAGAGAACCCTGATTTTGTATGTGCATACCTAAAAGCCATTGCGCTAGCGATAATCGGGATCGGCAATTCTACAGATATCTTGGAAAAATTATCCAGGAAAAAATCAGCCGTTTTCTCATCATATTTCTTCAATAAGAAGTAATACAATTCTGCCAGGTTATCTTTTAAAGTAACTGCGTCAATGTCTATATACTTTTGGAATTTTGGACTCCCCTCTGCAATTTCTATTAAAGCATAAGTATCTAGAAAATATCTCATTTTTAGCGGCTTAATCAAACCTACTTCTCAATTCCTCATCCACTTCTTTCAATATCTCCTCTGTGGATTTGGAGGATCTTGCCTTAAACTCTTTCAATTTTCCAAAAGCATCTTTTAAGGGACTAGTCTTTTTTCTTAATGTAATTTCCACTTCATCATTTATGGACAGGCCTTCTTCCTTTAGTTTTTCTTTAGGCAGAACTATCCCTAGAGAATTGCCCCACGCCCTTAACTTGGTTTCAGATTTATACATATAATTAATTATATATATAATTATATGTAAACTTTTCTATTTTAGAGACATAAAAGATA
>Ga0105164_10001181_pt1 | contig 16958 bp, 31 predicted proteins | sample VDWuncwatermetaG_FD_89674 | JGI IMG/M metagenome (GOLD analysis project Ga0105164, IMG submission 89674) | Wastewater microbial communities from Netherlands to study Microbial Dark Matter (Phase II) - VDW unchlorinated drinking water | ecosystem: Environmental > Aquatic > Freshwater > Drinking...
CCAGTTCTACATCCGCACCACCGACGTCACCGGCGAGTGCAAGATCCCGGCCGGCACCGAGATGGTCATGCCCGGCGACAACGTCAACCTGGAGGTCGAGCTCATCACCCCGGTGGCCATCGAAGCTGGCCTCCGCTTCGCCATCCGCGAGGGCGGCCACACCGTGGGCGCCGGCGTCGTGACGAAGGTCAGCGCGTAGATGGCGAAGCAGCGGATCCGGATCCGGCTCAAGGCGTACGACCACAAGCTCATCGACCAGTCCGCCGTGCAGATCGTCGAGACCGCGCAGCGGACGGGGTCGACCGTGACCGGTCCGGTCCCGCTGCCCACGCGCATCGAGAAGTTCACCGTGATCAAGAGCCCGTTCATCCACAAGGACTCGCGCGAGCAGTTCGAGATCCGCACGCACAAGCGGCTCATCGACATCAACGACCCATCACAGAAGACGGTCGACGCCCTGATGAAGCTCAACCTTCCGGCCGGCGTCGACATCGAGATCAAGCTCTAGGGATCGGGATCGGATGACGGACGAGACGACGATGAAGAACGGCGACGCCGCTCAAGCAGGGGCCCCTACCCCTGCGGGCGGACAAGCGCCTGCGCTCGCCAAGCCGCTCATCCTCGGCCGCAAGCTCGGGATGCTGCAGCACTTCAAGAGCGACGGCACGGTCATCGGCGCGACGGTCATCGCCGCGGAGCCGAACGTCGTGACCGACGTGCGCACGCGCGAGCGCGACGGCTACACCGCGGTGCAGATCGGCTTCGGCAAGGTGGAGGAGAAGGGCATCTCGAAGCCGGAACGTGGGCACCTCAAGGGCCTGCCGCCGCTCCGCCACCTGCGCGAGGTCCGGCTCGACGACATCGCCGGGTTCGAGAAAGGCCAGGAGATCGGCGTCGACCGGTTCGCGCCGGGCGACAAGGTCAACGTCACCGGCATCTCGAAGGGGAAGGGGTTCCAGGGCCCCGTGCACCTGCACCACTTCCACAGCGGTCCGCGCTCGCACGGGTCCGACCACTACCGCCGCCAGGGCTCGGTCGGCGCGGGCACGACGCCGGGTCGCATCTTCAAGGGACTGCGGATGGCGTCGCACCAGGGCACGGACCGCGTGACCGTGAAGAACCTCGAGATCTTGCGGGCCGACCCCGAGAAGAGCGTGCTCGTGGTCGCGGGCGCCGTCCCGGGCGCGCGCAACGGCATCGTCATGGTGAGGAAGGCCTAGGGATGGCTGATAGGAAGGACGAAAAGAAGGCGGCGAAGGCGCCCGTGGCCAAAGGCGGCGCAGGGGCGACCGCCGAAAAGAACAGGCCCGCGGCGAAGCCGGCCGGCGCGAAGAAGACGGTGGCGAAGACGGCCGCGCCGGCCAAGCGCGCGGTCGCGCGCCCGGTCACGCGCGCCGTCTCCCGGTCCGCTCCGGTCAAGGAGGAGAAGCCGGGCGCTTCGCGCACAGGGGCCCCTGCCCCTGAGGCGGCCGCACCCGCGCCGAAGCCGAAGCGCGAGCCGCGCCCCCTGCCGACCGCACCCGTGGGCGAGATCCCGTTCATCGGGGTGGACGGATCGGTCGGCAGCCTGCCGATCCCATCCGCGCTCACGGAGGCGAAGAGGCGCGCGGGCGTCCTGTTCCAGGCGCTCGCGACCGCCGCGTCGAACGCGCACCTCGGTACCTCCGCGACGAAGAACCGCGCGCGCGTCGCCGGCGGCGGCGCCAAGCCGTGGCGGCAGAAGGGCACCGGCCGAGCGCGCCAGGGCTCGATCCGCGCGCCGCAATGGCGGCACGGCGGCGTCGCCTTCGGTCCGAACGGCCGCCGCTACCAGCGGCGCATCCCCGAGAAGATGCGGCGCGAGGCGTTCGCCGAGGCGCTCGCCGCGCGCCACGGTGATGGGCGCGTCCTCGTCTACGAGGGGCTCGAGTTCGAGGACGACCGACCGCGCACGAGGACCGTCGTCGAGTGGCTGGGCAAGCTCGGCGACACCGGCTCGGTCCTCTTCGTGACTCCGGAGATCGACGAGCCGGTCGCGCGTGCGACGGCGAACGTGCCAAGGACTTCCCTCCGCAGCGTGGGCGCTCTCCGCACATCCGACCTGCTCACCCACGACACGCTCCTCGTCCGCCGCGACGCGCTCGACGCGCTGGCGACGCGCGTGGGCATCGCCGCAGGCCCGCGAGTTGGAGCAGGCGCGGCATGACCAACACGCTCGTGCTGCTGCGCCCGATCGTGACCGAGAAGTCGATGGGCCAGACCAACGCCGGCAGGTACACGTTCGAGGTCCGGAAGAGCGCGACGAAGCAGGAGATCGCCGAGGCCGTGGCCGAGGCGTTCAAGGTGGACGTCGTCGACGTGAACATCATCACGGTGCGCGGCAAGACCCGGCGCCTCGGTCGCCGCACCGGCCGCACGCCGGACCGGAAGAAGGCGATCGTGACCGTTGCCGCGGGCCAGCGCATCGAGCGCTACTTCGTGGAGGGGGGGGTCTAGGCCGTGCCGCTCAAGAAGTACAAGGCGTACACGCCGGTCCGCCGGTTCCGCCAGTCGCCGGACTTCGCGGACCTCACGAAGAAGGCCCCGGAGAAGCGCCTCACCAGCGCGAAGACACGGACGGCCGGCCGCAACGCGCAGGGAAGGGTCACAACAAGGCATCGCGGCGGCGGCGAGAAGCGCCGCTACCGCATCGTGGACCTCAAGCGCGACAAGGACGGGATCCCCGCGCGCGTGTCGGCGATCGAGTACGACCCCAACCGCTCGGCGCGCCTCGCGCTGCTCGTGTACCGCGACGGCGAGAAGCGCTACATCCTCGCGCCGAACGAGCTCAAGGTCGGCGACACGGTGATGTCTGGCCCCGACGCCGAGGCGCGCGTGGGCAACGCGATCCCCATCGAGAACATCCCGACCGGCACGACCATCCACGCCGTCGAGCTCGAGCCGGGCCGAGGGGCGCAGATGGTGCGCGCCGCCGGCGGTGCCGCGCAGCTCGTCGCCAAGGAAGGCCAGTACGCGCAGATCCGTCTCCCGTCGGGGCAGATCCGCATCGTGCACGTCCGCTGCCGCGCGACGGTCGGCCAGGTCGGCAACCTCGACCACGAGAACCGCAAGATCGGCGGCGCGGGCCACATCCGCCGCATGGGCCGCCGGCCGCAGGTGCGCGGCGTCGTCATGTCGCCGCGCGACCACCCGCACGGCGGCGGCGAGGCGAAGTCCCCGGTGGGCGGTCAGGCCCAGACGCCGTGGGGCAAGCCGGCGATGGGTCTCAAGACCCGCCGGAGCCCGCGGACGGACCGGTTCGTGATCAGGCCACCGAAGAAGAGGAAGTAGGGGATGTCGAGGTCGATCAAGAAAGGACCCTTCGTGGAGAAGAGCCTCCGCGAGAAGATCGAGATGCTGAATAGCAAGAACGAGAAGAAGGTCGTGAAGACCTGGTCTCGCGCTTCGATGATCCTGCCCACGATGGTCGGTCACACCATCGCCGTCCACGACGGGCGCCGCCACGTCCCGGTCTTCCTGACCGAGAACATGGTCGGCCACCGCCTCGGCGAGTTCGCGCCCACGCGCACCTTCAAGGGCCACCGGATGCCCGCGACCGAGAAGACCACCGTGGTGAAGCCGGGGGCATGACGGTGGAGGTACGGGCGATCGCGAAGTTCCAGCGCGTGTCGCCGCGGAAGGCGCGGCTCGTGACCGACCTCATCACCGGCCGCCCGGCCGATGAGGCGCTCGCGATCCTGCAGAACCTGGCGAAGGGATCGGCACCGCTGCTCGCGAAGCTCGTGCGCTCGGCCGTCGCGAACGCGGAGAACAACTACAACATGACGATGGAAGACCTCTACGTGAAGCGCGCCACCGCCGACGAGGGCCCGCGCATGAAGCGGGTGTGGATGCGCGGACGCGGACGGCGCGACATCAAGCTGCATCGCACGAGCCACCTCACGGTGGTCGTGGACTCAAAGGAAGGCGCGTAATGGGCCACAAGACACACCCGCTCGGGTTCCGCCTGGGCGTCATCAAGGGCTGGAGCGCGAAGTGGTACGGGAGTAACCGTAACTACAAAGACCTCGTCAAGGAGGACCTCACGATCCGCGCCGCGATCCGCGCGCGCCTGCGCGACGCGGCGATCTCGCACATCGACATCGAGCGCTCGTCCAGCCAGGTGACGGTGACGATCCACACGGCGAAGCCGGGCGTGGTCATCGGCAAGGGCGGCGCGAAGGTCGAGGAGCTGCGCCAGCGCCTCGGCAAGACGACCGGCAAGGTCGTGAAGGTGAACATCTTCGAGATCCGCTACCCCGAGGTCGACGCGAACCTCATCGCCGAGAGCATCGCGCAGCAGCTCGAGCGCCGCGTCAGCTTCCGCAAGGCGCTGAAGCAGGCGGTCCAGCGCGCGATGAAGTCCGGCGCGAAGGGAGTGCGCGTCATGGTCGCGGGACGTCTCGGCGGCTCCGAGATGTCGCGCCGCGAGTGGGAGCGCGAGGGCCGTGTGCCGCTGCACACGCTGCGCGCCGACATCGACTTCGGCCGCGCCACCGCGAAGACGACGTACGGCACGATCGGCGCGAAGGCGTGGGTCTACCGCGGCGATGTGGCGCCGCCGCCGCGCGCCGTCGCGACGAGCGCCGCCGCGCCGCGGCCGAGCCTGGCGCCCGCCGCGCCGGCCAATCCCGCCGCGCCGGCCAATCCCGCCGCGCCGGCCGCGCCGGTAGCTCCCGCCCCGGCGGCCGCATCAGCGGCCCCGGCTGCAGGGGCAGGGGCCCCTGTGCGCGATAGCGCCGCGCCGACCGCACCGGCTGCAGGGGTAGGGGCCCCTGTGCGCGGTAGCGCGGTGGCAGGGAGCTAGGTCGGATGCTGATGCCGAAGCGCCTCAAGCACCGCAAGTTCCAGCGCGGCCGCATGACCGGCGTCGCCTACGCGGGGTCGTCGGTCGCGTTCGGCGACTACGCCTTGCAGGCGCAGGAGCCGGCGCTGATGACGGCGCGGCAGATCGAGGCCGCGCGGCGCGCGATCGTCCACCACCTCCGCCGCGGCGGGAAGGTGTGGATCCGCGTGTTCCCGGACAAGCCGATCACGCGAAAGGCGGCCGAGACCCGGATGGGCTCCGGCAAGGGCGCGCCCGACCACTGGGTCGCGGTCGTGAAGCCCGGCCGGATCCTCTACGAGATCTCGGGCGTCGAGCTCGCGCTCGCGAAGGAGGCGTTCCGCCTCGCGTCGCACAAGCTGCCGATCCGGACGCGCGTCGTCGCCCGCGAGGGCATCGAGCTCGCTTCGCGCACAGGGCCCCCTACCCCTGAGGCGGGGGAGGCCGCGCATGCCTGATAAGAAGGACGTGCGGCGCCTGTCCGGGGACGAGCTCGCGGAGGAGATCAAGACCGCGACGGAGGAGCTCCTGGAGCTGCGGTTCCAGCTGGCGACGCGCCAGCTGAAGGACGTGCACGCGATCGGACGCGCTCGGCGGCGCATCGCGCGGGTCCTGACGGTCCAGCGGCAACGGGAGATCGAGAGTGCCTGAGAAGAAGAAGACGACCGCTCGCAAGACGACGGCAACGAAGACGGCGGCGACAGCGCCTGCGGCGAAGGGCAGCGGCGTAGCCGCTGCCGGCAAGAGGCCGACGGCGCGGAAGCGGGTAGCGGTGCCGGCCGGCGACGTTGCCTCGGGTCGCGGGTCTCGCCCTCGGCGGCCGACCGCCAAGGCGGGAAAAGAGGCGACCCCGCCGGCCAGCGCCGTTAGGGCCCACCGCGGGAAGAGACGGACCAAGGTGGGTCGTGTCCTCTCGGCGAAGACGCCGAAGACGGTGATCGTCGAGATCGAGCGCCTGCGCGCGCACCCCCTCTACAAGAAGGTGGTGCGCGTCCGCAAGAAGTTCCCGGCGCACGACGCGCAGGGCGACGTGAAGGCCGGCGACCTGGTGCGCATCCAGGAGAGCCGGCCGTTCAGCGCGACGAAGCGCTGGCAGGTGATCGAGGTCATCTCGCGCGCCGGCGAGGCGATGGCCGCGGCGCCGGCCGCCTCCGACGTCGAGCACGCGCTCGAGGAGCTCGAGGGCGTGACCGAGCTGCTCGCGAAGCCCGAGAGCCAGGCCCCTGAGGCGTCCGCCGAAGAGGCAGCGGCTGCGCCGAAAGGCGGCGGCGAAGGCGGCCGCGAAGGAACGGCGGAAGAGGGAGAGCAGGCTTGATCCGGCCGTACACGAGAGTGAAGGTCGCCGACAACTCGGGAGCGCGAGAGCTCTCCGTGATCCGCGTGCTCAGGTCGTCCTCCGGGACGACCGCGGGGATCGGCGACGTCTTCATCGCGACGGTGAAGCAGGCCATACCGAACTCCGGCGTGAAGAAGGGCGAGGTCGTGCGCGCGGTCCTCGTGCGGCAGACGAAGGAGTTCCGCCGCGACGACGGCAGCTACATCCGCTTCGACGACAATGCTGCTGTACTCCTCACGCCGCAGGACCAGCCGCGCGGCACGCGCATCTTCGGCCCGGTCGCGCGCGAGCTCCGCGAGCGCAACTTCATGAAGATCGTGTCGCTCGCGCCGGAAGTGCTCTGAGATGACGATCCGCATCCGCAAGGGCGACGAGGTGGAGGTGCTCGCCGGCAAGGACCGCGGCAAGCGCGGCACCGTGCAGGAGGTCCACCCCACCGAGCGCCGCGTCACCGTCGCGGGCGTGAACATCGTGAAGCGGCACACCAAGCCGAACCCGCAGCGGAACGTGAAGGGCGGGATCATCGAGCAGCCCGCGTCGCTGGACGTGTCGAAGGTGATGCTGGTGTGCCCGCACTGCGGCAAGCCGACGCGTATCGGCCACCGCATCCAGGACGGCGACAAGGAAAGGTTCTGCAGATCTTGCGGCGAAGCGATCGTCGTGCAGAAGGAGTCATAGGAAGTGGCGAGCGCGCTCAAGGGCCGGTATGACGCGACGGTGAAGCCGCAGCTGCGCGAGCGGTTCAGCTACAAGAATGTCATGCAGATCCCGACGGTCGAGAAGGTCGTCATCAACATCGGCATGGGCGAGGCGATCGAGAACAAGAAGGCGCTGGACGCCGCTGCCGGCGACCTCGCGACCATCACCGGGCAGCGCCCGGTCGTCACGAAGTCGAAGAAGGCCATCTCGAACTTCCGCCTGCGCATCGGCATGCCCATCGGCCTCAAGGTCACGCTGCGCGGCGAGCGCATGTGGCACTTCCTCGAGAAGCTGCTCAACGTGGTGCTGCCGCGGATCCGCGACTTCCAGGGCATGTCGGACAAGGGGTTCGACGGCCGCGGCAACTACACGCTCGGCCTGAAGGAGCAGCTCGTCTTCCCGGAGATCGACTACGACAAGATCGACCGGCTGCGCGGGCTCGAGATCACGATCGTGACCACGGCGAGAACGGACGAGGAGGGGCGCGCGCTCCTGATGGCGCTCGGCATGCCCTTCCGCGCCGCCGCCGGCGGCCGCGCGGTGGCATAAGAGGGAGATATGGCGAAGAAGAGCTTGGTCATCCGGGCGGCGAAGCCGCAGAAGTTCAAGGTGCGGGCCCACAACCGCTGCCAGATCTGCGGGCGTGGGCGCGCGTTCATCGGCAAGTTCGGCCTCTGCCGCATCTGCTTCCGTGAGCGCGCGCTGATGGGCGAGCTCCCGGGCGTGACGAAGTCGAGCTGGTGAGCTGATGAAAGAGATCGAGCAGCGCACGACCGAGGGTCAGGCGGCGACCGCCGAGGGCGGCCGTCCGGCCGAGCAGCGCACGCGCCGCGTCGCGCCGAAGAAGCCGCACAAGCCGCGCGGCGTCGCCGTGAGCGACCCGGTCGGCGACATGCTGACGCGCGTCCGCAACGCGGTCGCCGCGCGGCACGATACGGTCGAGATCCCGGCGAGCCGCCTCAAGGCGGACGTCGCGAAGATCCTCAAGGCCGAGGGCTACATCGCGGGGTTCGAGACGAGCGGTCCGGAACTGGTGCTGCGCCTCAAGTACGCCGGCAAGGCGCCGGCTCTCACGGGCGTCGACCGCGTGAGCCGTCCGGGCCGGCGCGTCTACGCGCGTCGCGACGAGATGCCGCGCGTGCTCGGCGGGCTCGGCATCGCCATCGTCTCGACCTCGGCGGGCGTCATGACCGGACGCGACGCGCGGCGCAGGGGTCTCGGCGGCGAGATCCTCGCGACCGTTTGGTAGAGAGAGCGTGGTGAGATGAGCCGGATCGGGAAGCTCCCCGTCGTCCTGCCGAAGGGCGTCGACGTGACCATCGACGGGCGTATCGTGAACGTGAAGGGTCCCAAGGGCGAGCTCACGCGCACGCTGCACCCGTCGGTCCAGGTCGCGCGCGAGGACGGGAACGTCACGGTGAAGCGGGCCGACGACTCGCAGAGCGCGCGCGCCCTCCACGGACTCTCGCGCACGCTCGTCGCGAACATGGTCATCGGCGTCACGCAGGGCTACAGCAAGGACCTCGAGATCAGCGGGACGGGCTACCGCGCGCAGCTGGTGGGCAAGAAGCTCCAGCTCGCGCTCGGCTACTCGCACCCGATCGAGATCGACCCGCCGGCGGGCATCTCCTTCGCGACCGAGACGCCCCAGAAGATCAAGGTCTCGGGGATCGACAAGGAGCTCGTGGGCGAGGTCAGCGCGAAGATCCGCGGTCTGCGCGTCCCGGACCCGTACAAGGCGAAGGGCGTGAAGTACGCGGGCGAGGTCATCCGTCGCAAGGCCGGCAAGGCCGGCAAGGTCGGCGCGAAGGGCGCCGTGTAAGCCAGGGAGGTCGAGGGTGACAACTGAAGCGCGCACAGCGGGACGGATCCGGCGGCACGCGCGCGTGCGCAAGCACGTGAGCGGGACCGGCGAAAAGCCGCGCCTCGCGGTGTTCCGCTCGCTCTCGCACATCTACGCGCAGGTCATCGACGACCGCTCGGGCCGCACGGTCGCGGCCGCGTCGGACCTCGACGTCAAGGAAGGGGCGCCTGCGGCCATCAAGAAGAGCAAGTCCGAGCGGGCGAAGCGCGTGGGGCAGCTAGTCGCCGAGCGCGCCAAGGCGGTGGGCATCGGCGACGTCGTGTTCGACCGCGGCGGCTACCGCTACCACGGCCGCGTCAAGGCGCTGGCGGACGCCGCCCGCGAGTCGGGGCTCAAGTTCTGAGCGGGCTGCGGTCCTAGGAAGGAGTAAGAGAGTGGCGAGGATCGATCCGAGCAGGCTCGAGCTGCCGGAGCGCGTCGTCCAGATCAACCGCGTGTCCAAGGTGGTGAAGGGCGGACGGCGCTTCAGCTTCTCCGCGGTCGTCGTGGTCGGCGACGGTCATGGCCACGTCGGCGCGGGGCTGGGCAAGGCCGACGAGGTCCCGGACGCGATCCGCAAGGGCGTCGAGGACGCCAAGAAGCACGTCATCCTGGTGTCGCTCGCGGGCCAGACGATCCCGCACGCGTTGACGGGAGAGTTCGGCGCGGCCACCGTCCTCCTGCGCCCCGCGTCCAAGGGTACCGGCGTCATCGCCGGAGGCTCGGTCCGCGCGGTAGTCGAGTCGGCGGGGATCCGCGACATCCTCACGAAGTCGATGGGGAGCACGAACCCCGTCAACGTCGTCAGGGCGACGATGCGCGCGCTCGAGCGGCTGCGCTCGCCGCAGCAGGTCGCGGACATGCGCGGCGTCGACGTTCCGGGCGCGCGCAAGCGTGAGGGCGACGCGGAGCGGGTGAGCGCCTGATGGCGGAGATCGTCGTCACGCAGCGCAGGAGCGCCATCGGCGAGAAGGAGGGCGCGCGCGGCACGCTGCGCGCCCTGGGTCTTCGCCGGCCGGGCACGCGCGTGCACCTCGAGGACACGCCCCAGCTGCGCGGCATGCTCCGCAGGGTCGCGCACCTCGTGGACGTAGCGCCTGCGGCAGCGCCTGCGGCGAAAGGCGGCGGCGCAGCCGACCGGCGAGAGGAGAAAGGCGGCGGCGGAGCCGCTGCCGAGAAGAAGGGGCAGCCCAGGTAGATGAAGCTGCATGAGGTGCGTCCGCCGAAGGGCGCGCGCAGGCCGATCAAGCGCCTCGGGCGCGGCACCGCGTCGGGCACGGGCAAGACTGCGGGCCGCGGCACGAAGGGCCAGCTCGCGCGCAGCGGGCCGGGCCTTCCCGGCTGGTTCGAGGGCGGTCAGACCCCGATCCACATGCGGATCCCGAAGCTGCGCGGGTTCAAGCCCCTTCGCCGCACCGTGCACGTGGCCGTGAACGTGGGCCAGCTCGCGGACTACGCGGCGGACGGCACGGTCACGCCGGGGACGCTGGCGGCGAAGGGCCTCATCCGTTCCGACGAGACGGTGAAGGTCCTCGGTGACGGCACGGTGAGCCAGCCCCTGGAGGTGCACGCGCATGCGGTCTCGGCGACCGCGCGCGAGAAGATCGAAGCGGCGGGCGGGTCCGTCGTCCTGATCGCTCGATAGTGGCGGCACAGCTCCCGGTCCTCGGAGCGCTCATCGACGCGCTCCGCGCGCCCGACCTGCGCAACAAGATCCTCTTCACGCTCGGGATGCTCGTCGTGTTCCGGTTCCTGGCGCACGTCCCGCTCCCGGGCGTCGACCAGGCGCAGCTCGCGACGGTCCTCGCGAACAACCAGCTGCTGAGCCTGCTCGACCTCTTCTCGGGCGGCGGGCTCGCGCGGTTCAGCGTCGTGGCCCTCGGGGTGAACCCCTACATCAACGCCTCGATCATCATGACGCTCCTCAACCAGACGATCCCCGCCCTCGAGCGCCTCTCGAAGGAAGGCGAGTACGGGCGGAACCGCATCAACCAGTACACGCGGATCCTCACGGTCCCGATGGCCGTCCTCCAGGGCATCGGCGTGTCGGTCTTCATGCAGCGCTCGGGCGTCATCAACGAGTTCGGCTTCCGCGACCTCGGGCTCACGCTCTCCATCCTGGCCACGCTCTGCGCCGGCACGCTCCTTCTCATGTGGCTCGGCGAGCTCATCAGCGAGAAGGGCATCGGGAACGGGATCAGCTTCATCATCTTCGCGGGCATCGTCGGCCGGCTGCCGACCACGGTCGCGCAGACCCTGCAGGTGCAGGAGAACATCGCGATCCTGGTGGTGTACGCGGTCATCGGGGTGGCGGTCATCGCGGCGATCGTCTTCATCCAGGAGGGCCAGCGCCGCATCCCCGTCCAGTACGCCAAGCGCGTGCGCGGCACCCGGATGTACTCGGGCGGCAGCACGCACATCCCGCTCCGCGTCAACAGCGCGGGCGTCATCCCGATCATCTTCGCCATCTCGATCCTGCTGCTGCCGTCGCAGGTGGCGCAGTACTTCACCAACAGCGAGACCGACTGGCTGCGCGACCTCTCGACGGCGACGGTCGCGACCTTCCAGAACGCCTTCGTCTACAACAGCCTCTACTTCGTCCTGACCGTCGCGTTCACGTTCTTCTACACGGCGTTCACGTTCGTGCCGACCGACGTGGCCGACAACATCAAGCGCTACGGCGGGTTCATCCCGGGCATCCGCCCCGGACGGCCGACAGCGGAATTCCTCGGGCGCGTCGTCACGCGGATCACGATCGGGGGCGCGCTCTTCCTCGGCATCGTCGCGGTCATGCCGACCGTCGTCGGCGACCTCACCGGCGTGCAGACGCTGCGGCTGGGCGGCACGAGCATCCTCATCGTCGTCGGCGTCGTCGTCGAGACGATGAAGCAGCTCGAGGCGCAGCTGCTGATGCGGAGCTACGAGGGCTTCATCCGATAGTGAGCCGCGGCGATCTGATCCTCATGGGCCCGCCGGGCTCGGGTAAGGGCACGCAGGCGCGGCTCCTGGCCGATGGGCCGGGCTGGGTCCACCTCGCCACCGGTGACCTCTTCCGCGAGCACCTCCGCAAGGGCACGCCGCTGGGCAAGCTCGCCGGGCAGCAGATGGCGAAGGGCGAGTACGTCCCCGACGACGTCACGGTCGGGATGGTGCGCCAGCGGCTTGGCGAGATCCCGCCGCGGGAGCGCATCGTCTTCGACGGCTTCCCGCGCACGGTGCCTCAGGCCGAGGCGCTCGATGCGCTCCTCGCCGAACACGGCCGCCAGGTCGATCGCGTGATCATCTTCGAGGTCCCGCGCGAGCAGCTCATCGACCGGCTCGCGCACCGCGCGACCTGCGGCCGCTGCCAGATGGTCTATTCGTCCGAGCGCCCCCCGCGCGTCCCGGGCACGTGCGACCGCTGCGGCGGCGACGTGCACGCGACCGCGCGCGCCGACGATTCGCCCGACGTCGTGCGCAAGCGTCTCGAGGTGTACGAGGAGCAGACGCGCCCCGTCGTCGAGCACTACGAGCACGCGGGGCGCCTCGTGCGCATCGACGGGCTCGGCAGCGTCGACGCGGTCCGGCAGCGGCTCACCGGAGCGATGACATGAGCGAGCTCGTCACCCTCAAGAGCGACTCGCAGATCGCGATGATGCGCCGAGCGGGCGCGATCGTCGCCGAGATGCTCGCGCGCACGAGCGCCGCGGTCCGTCCGGGGATCACCACGGGCGAGCTCGACCGCATCGCCGCGCAGATCCTCACGGAGCACGGCGCCGAGTCGTCCTTCCTGGGCTACTACGGCTACCCCGCGACGATCTGCACCTCGGTGAACGAGGAGATCGTCCACGGGATCCCGGGCAAGAGGAAGCTGCGCGAGGGCGACATCATCGGCATCGACGCGGGCGCGGTCGTGGACGGCTGGCACGCCGACGGCGCGGTCACCGTGCCCGTGGGGCGGGTGAGCGAGGCCGCCACGGCGCTCATCCGCACGACGCAGGAGGCCCTGGAGCGCGGCATCGCCGCGGCCAAGCCCGGCGGGCGGCTCGGGGACATCGGCGCGCTGGTGCAGGGGCTCGCGGAACGGAACGGCTTCAGCGTCGTTCGCAACTACGTCGGCCACGGGATCGGGCGCGCCATGCACGAGCCGCCGCAGGTGCCCAACTTCGGGACCGCCGGGCAGGGCCGGCCCGTCGGGGTGGGCCTCTGCATCGCGATCGAGCCGATGCTCAACGCCGGCGACACCGGCACCCGCCTCCTCGACGACGGCTGGACGGTCGTGACCGCCGACGGCTCCCTCTCGGCGCACTTCGAGCACACCGTCGCGGTGACGGCCGAGGGGCCGGTCGTCCTCACGCTGCCCGGGGACCCGCCCGGGGACCCGGGTCTAGCGAAGGCTGCGGCACGACGTCCGGCGGGAGCCCGCCGATGACCGGCTTCGCTCTTAGGTCGGCCGGATCGCCTATACTGGACGTTCCCGCCGTCGGTCGACCGCGGAGTTCGGTGCCTGGAGCGCTATTGGCGAGCAAGCCGAGCAAGCCGAGCAAGGACGTCATCGAGGTGGAAGGGACCGTGTCCGAATCCCTTCCCAACGCGATGTTCAAGGTAGAGCTCCAGAACGGCCATGAGGTCCTCGCGCACATCTCCGGGAAGATGCGGATGAACTTCATCCGTGTCGTTCCGGGCGACAAGGTCCTCGTGGAGCTCTCGCCGTACGACCTGAAGCGGGGTCGCATCACTCGAAGGGTGAGGTACTAGAGCGTGAAGGTCCAGGCGAGCGTCAAGAAGCGCTGTGACAAGTGCAAGATCATCCGGCGTGAGGGCCAGATCTTCGTGATCTGCTCTGAGCCGAAGCACAAGCAGCGGCAGGGATAGGAGACGGATGGCACGTATCGCCGGCGTCGACATCCCGCGCGAGAAGCGCGTCGACGTGTCGCTCCGCTACATCTTCGGCATCGGCCCGACGGCCGCCGCGAAGGTGTGCCAGGAAGCGCGCGTCGACGGTGGCATCCGCGTGCGCGACCTCACCGAGCCGCAGGTCGCGAAGATCCGCGAGGTCATCGACCGCAGCCTCACCGTCGAGGGTGATCTCCGCCGCGAGATCGCGCTGAACATCAAGCGCCTCCAGGAGATCGGCAGCTACCGCGGCCTGCGCCACCGGCGCGGCCTCCCCGTGCGCGGGCAGCGCACCCGGACGAACGCGCGCACCCGCAAGGGCCCGCGCAAGACGGTCGCCGGCAAGAAGAGGGCGACGTCGAAGACGTAATGGCAACAGAGCAGAAGGCACCGACGACGGAACCAAAGGCGAAGGCGCCGACGACGGGACCGAAGGCACAGGGAACGACCGCCCCGCAGGAGGGACGCCCCGCGCCCGCGCCGCGCCGCAAGCGCGAGAAGCGCGCGGTCCCGCACGGCCAGGCTCACATAAAGGCCTCTTTCAACAACACGATCGTCTCCATCAGCGATCTTCAGGGGAACATCATCTGCTGGGCGACCGCGGGCGCATCGGGATGGAAGGGCTCGCGGAAGAGCACGCCGTACGCGGCGCAGGTCACGGCCGAGAACGCCGCGAAGAAGGCGGTCGAGGTGGGCATGCGCTCCGTCGAGGTCTTCGTGAAGGGCCCCGGCGCCGGCCGCGAGGCGGCGATCCGCGCGCTCGAGGCCTCGGGCCTCACCGTCAGCGCGATCACCGACGTCACACCGATCCCGCACAACGGCTGCCGCGCCCCGAAGCGGCGCCGGGTCTAGGAGGACACGTGGCCCGCTACACAGGACCGGTCTGCCGCCTCTGCCGCCGCGAGGGGATGAAGCTCTTCCTCAAGGGCGAGAAGTGCATCACCAAGTGCACGGTCGAGCGACGCCCGTCGCCTCCCGGCATGCACCAGCAGCGCCGCCGCAAGGTGTCGGACTTCGCGCTCCAGCTCCGTGAGAAGCAGAAGGCGCGCCGCATGTACGGCGTCCTGGAGCGCCAGATGAAGGGCACCTTCGAGCGTGCGCTCGAGACCAAGGGCGCGACCGGCGACCAGCTGCTCGTGCTGCTCGAGTCGCGGCTCGACAACGTCGTCTACCGCTCCGGGTTCGCGAAGTCGCGGGCCCAGGCGCGGCAGCTCGTCGGCCACGGCCACATCGAGGTGAACGGCCGGACCGCTTCGATCCCGAGCCGGACGGTCCGCGCGGGTGAGGTCGTCACCGTGCGCGAGCCGAGCCGCGCGCTCCAGTACTTCAAGGACGCCCTCGCATGGGCGAAGACGCAGCCGCGCCCGGGGTGGCTCGAGGTCGATCCCGACAGCTACACGACGCGGATGGTCACGACACCCACGCGCGACCAGATCGAGACCCAGGTCGACACCCAGCTCATCGTCGAGCACTACTCGAGGTAGCGACCTCGGGCGGATCCGCGCCCGGAAGAGAGGTAACGCATGTCCATCGTCGAACTCGAATACCCCAAGATCGAGCGCCTCGAGGGTGACGACCGCCACGCGCGGTTCGTCTGCGAGCCGCTGCCGGCCGGCTACGGCACGACCCTCGGCAACTCGCTCCGCCGCGTGCTGCTCTCCTCGCTGCCGGGCGCCGCGATCACCGCGGCCCGCGTCCGCGGCGTGGCCCACGAGTTCTCGACCATCCCCGGGGTCAAGGAGGACGTCGTCGAGATGGTCCTCAACCTCAAGGGGATCCGCCTCCGCTCGTTCGCGACGGAGCCGGTCACGCTCGTCCTCGAGAAGGAAGGGCCCGGTGACGTCACCGCGGCCGACATCCAGCTGACGAGCGACATCGAGATCGTGAACCCGGAGCAGCGCATCGCGACGCTGGAGCCCGAGGCCTCCCTGTGGATGGAGCTCACGGTCGAGACCGGCCGCGGCTTCGTCCCCGGCGACCGCCGCGAGGGCCTGCCGATCGGCGTCATCCCGATCGACGCGCTCTTCGGCCCGGTCCGCAAGGTGAACTTCAGCGTCGAGAACACGCGCGTCGGTCAGGTCACGAACTACGACCGCCTGCTCTTCGAGGTCTGGACCGACGGCACCACTGCGCCGGACGAGGCCGTCGCGCAAGGCGCGCAGGTCCTGGTGCAGCAGTTCTCGCTCTTCGCGGGGCTCAGGCGCTCGCAGGCCGCGCTCGCGCAACCCGCGCGCCAGGACGGGAGCTCGCTGCCGCCGGCGATCGCGGACATGCCGATCGAGGAGCTCGATCTGCCGCAGCGCGCGTTCAACTCGCTCAAGCGCCACGGCATCACCAAGGTCGGCCAGCTCCTCCAGACGCCCGACGAGGAGCTCCTCCGGATGCGCAACTTCGGCAAGAAGTCGCTCGACGAGATCAAGGAGCGCCTCGCGGCGCGCGGTCTCATCGAGCCCGTCGCTGCCGAAGAGGGTGGCGAGACGATCGACGTCGACGAGACGAGCACCCCCACCGAGCTCGGCGAGACCGGCGACGACGTCGACGAGGGCAACCTCCCCGCCGACGAGGACGAGCGCGTCATCACCGGCCGCGGCACGGTCGAGGAGTAATGCCCCACCAGGTCCATCAGCGGAAGTTCTCGCGCACGAGCGATCAGCGGCTGCTGATGCTCCGCAACCTCACGGTGTCCGTGCTCCGGTACGAGCGGATCAAGACGACCGAGGCCAAGGCGAAGGAGATCCGCGGCTTCGTCGACAAGATGATCGGGCTCGGCAAGGATGGGTCGCTCGCGGCCCGCCGCCGCGCGATCGCGTGGCTCCCCGAGCCGGAGCTCGTCGAGAAGCTCTTCACCGACTTCCCCGAGCGCTATCCGGACCGCACGTCGGGGTTCCTGCGCATCACGCGCGTCGGTCACCGCGTGGGTGACGCCGCTCCGGTCGTGCAGCTCGAGCTCGTCCCGAGCGTGGCAGAGGAGCGGAAGAAGAAGGAGGCAGCCGAGGCCGCCGAGGCCCCGCGCCGCCGCCTGCCCTTCCGCCGAGGGGCGGCATCATCGAAGAAGGAGATAGCGGCTGCGCCGAAAGGCAGCGGCGTAGCCGCTGCCGAGAAGGACAAGACCACGGCCAAGGAGACATCCAAGAAGCCGACGCCTGCCTAGCAGGAGCTGGAAGGCGCGTATCGCGTACGACGGGACCCGCTACGCCGGGTTCCAGGTGCAGCGGGACGTGCCGACCGTGCAGGGGGAGCTGGAGCGAGCGCTCGTGACGATCTGCGGCGAGGCCGTGCGGATCGCGGGCGCGGGCAGGACCGACGCGGGGGTCCACGCGACGGGCCAGGTCATCAGCTTCCGATCCGGGACGCAGCTGGAC
>Ga0105164_10001182_pt1 | contig 16955 bp, 14 predicted proteins | sample VDWuncwatermetaG_FD_89674 | JGI IMG/M metagenome (GOLD analysis project Ga0105164, IMG submission 89674) | Wastewater microbial communities from Netherlands to study Microbial Dark Matter (Phase II) - VDW unchlorinated drinking water | ecosystem: Environmental > Aquatic > Freshwater > Drinking...
ATACAAAATCATCTGATAGATCTATTGATATATTCGCTCTGTATAACTACCCTATGGCAACAGCATATGTCTTAATAAATTGCGAACTTGGTTCGGAAGAAGCCATCATAGGACAATTGAAATCTATTGACGGTGTTAAAGAAGTGCACGGTACATTTGGTGCATATGATATTTTGGCCAAGATCGAATCACCCACTGTGGAAGCACTAAGAGAAGTAATCACATGGAAAATTCGTAAAATAGAAAAGATTCGTTCTACCCTAACGTTAATGGGAATAGAAGGCCAAAGTTAATCTCAAAACTGCGTGCCACATAAAAAATATTCAAGTGATGTGGGGAAGTAACCCACAACTTTTGTTATAATTTTTTATCCCATGAGTGGAAATAATTCTCATAATACAAAAGACCTTTAACTACAAGTTAAATTTTTACAGCTATGCTTTTACATTTTATTTTTGTTGTAAAACAAGAAGACCTTGAACCAAGGTTATGGGAGTTTGAATATGTAGTTCAGATGGCGCAATTCTATAAATCATGGATTAAGAAAACTTTTTCAAAGCAAGTTGAAGTGCAGGCAGATCAAATGTCAGTAAAACCCTCACGCCTCTTCAATCGAGTTAACGTTAACACACTTCTTGATGACCATAGAAGAAGAGGAAATGACATTTATCATTTTTATCTGTGCTACTTTAGGCCAATATGGACAGATTGTACGTGTGAGGGTTATCATGCGGAAAACTTTGGTATGGTCTGGTGGCAACAAAGCAGCAATAAGGACGACATACCATTTCTTTCTGAAAAAAATTGCACCAAGGTTTCACACGAACTTTCACATGAGTTTTTGCGTCAAGCTGGTAACAAAAAATACGTAGAGCTTGTACACAAGGTCTGGGACAAACATCTCTTTGCCTCACTGTCCTTTGAGTACTATGATAAAAACTTTGCAAGAACTGATAAACCATCGGTTTTTTCAACGCTGGATGCATCAGACTTTAGGTTATAGCAAAATCACCCGCTTCTTTAATCTTGAAATTTAGGATAAAATCTATGCTAAGTTGTAAAGGTGAATGTAAAACCAAGTTTAAACTGTCTCTTGGGGAAACAATCTTTCATTACAAGAACGGACAAAAAAGGTGTGGTGTTTGTGGAGTGTATTTTAGGTGGGAGGGATCAAAGTGTCCATGTTGTAGCGCAGTGCTACATGTCAGGCCAAGGCACTCTAGAGCAAAGGAAAAGTATTACGAGATAGCCGGAATAAAATGGCTGTAACAGACAGCACTTGAAATTATTCTATACTTTTCGTGATTTTTATTTCCTGTTAATTGTCAGCTGTAGCAATTAACACATCCCAAGGAAATTCTATTGATCCGTCATTTTTTGTGAATCTACTTGCAGCTATCTTAGCTTCTTTCTTAATGGCAGCAAGCATTCTTTTTCCGCGTGCTTCAATTTTAGAACGTATCGAATTTGCTGTGGTTGTCATATAATCAATCCAATACTCTTCAAAAGTTCCTGCATTATATTGAAATGTGTGCTTTCTAATGTCAATATTAGAAAAACCTGCATTGGAAATTTCTTTGAATAAATCGTTTGGATCTCCAAAACGATAAGAAGTTGGAGTTCCCTTTGGCCTTATATCGGGAATATGAAATAATATTGGATTCATTATGGTACTAAAATATGGTACACCTTCCTGAGTCCCATGAACGGCCACTGCTATTTTCCCATCTTTCTTCATGATCCTCTTTACTGACCTTAGCACCTTGCCTGTATCAGGAAAAAACATGAGAGCATATTGACAAACTACCTTGTCAAAATTAATACAAAATCCGATATTTTCTGCATCCATTTCAGCAAAAAATGAATTTGGAAATGATATTGAAGATTTAGCAATAGACAGAGCAACTCGTGATAAATCAACGCCAACAAGCATTCCTGTTTTTCCGAGATGGTATGAAACTTCTTTTGAAACAACACCTGTCCCGCAAGCTAGGTCTAAAACCGTATCATTTGATCTTATATTTGCAGATTTTACCAATTCCTTTGTCGATTTGAAAGGGCCAATATGCTTTTCTGCCCAATTTTTATGATAACTAGGTGCGACCGCATTCCAATTTGCTACTGAACCTATTTTATATTGCACGGGATCATAGACATCTGAATTCAAAACTTTTCACTCCTTGCAGATCTAGTCAATTCTTATGTCTTGTTGATTATATGGAAGAATACGCGCTTGTCTTTTGTATACTCTAAAAATTCTAACACTTTGTCACAGAATATATTCTGTTTTCAAAGCTTGCAGTTTTAAAATCTATCTTGTTCTCAGGATCCTTTTTGCGTAATTTGCTCAACTTTTCAAGATTCACAAGAGCCTCGCCCTCAAAGCCTACGGCGGACCCATAAATTCCGTCAGTTAGAAGAGTACCATGCTCGCCCTTCTTTATGTCATCAATAACCTCGTAGAATTTTATGGCCTCTTTCTTTGTTATCGGACCCCCTGTAGATTTGTTAAAGCCAACTGCAATGTACATGCCGTTATTCTTGACTGCTACAGGCACCTTGTGGAACTTTCCAGAAGCCCCTTCTATCTTCTCGTTCAGTAAAATTTCGCATTTGTGGAACATACTGGAAATATATGCACAGAATCGATAATGGGCATAAAGTCCTTCGGCATCATCCTCACAATTAACAAAAACCTTGTGAAGCAGTTGAAGAGCGGCATCATTCATGCTTTGTAAGCGATCTTCTATTCTGCCCTTCTTGACTAGATCAGATTTGCAATCCTGAGCAACTTTCTCAAGTATAAAGTGGGGTAGATTATAATTTTTTAGTGCAGATACATAGGTTCCAGTTTTGGAACCACCAAAGTTTGGAAAATTATGGCGAGACATTGACCATTTCTCCAACATTTTTTAAACTAACTTCAGATTTTGCGGTGCCCTTCAAGACCATTAGTACCTGAATCACTTTTAGCTTATAACTGTTGGCTAAAATCAATGATGGTGGGGCCGACCGGAGTTGAACCGGCGACACACGGGTCACTACAGCTCCAAACTGTACATCATTTTTTTGTCAGTGAAGCTTGTTAACCACTGGAGCCCTTAGCGGTGATATCATGTCATCTATCCTGTCGCCATACCTGGCTAGGCTACGACCCCACGCAAAGAGGATGAAAAGACTTGAATTTTAATTTACTTGACTGAAGCTTTGTCATAATTCTGTACCAAAGTCTTGAATTTTATAAGGGGAATTCTATACCAGTTTTATACAACGTGGAGAAACTCATAAAGTAAAATGACTCGAGTTTTGCTGTTTTTACTTGGAGCTATTCCGGTACTAGCCGCAATTTTTATTGTAATACCGCAACTCACTAAACCGGAAATTCCAATAACTGCGGCTGATTCAAACGATGTAATATCCGTAGAGTACAGCAAGCAACATCTCAAGAAAGTAACTTTTGGACTGACTGAAACTATTGGGGCCCAGAAGACCGAGTTTCTATTGATTCAAAACGATGGAAGCGTTACCTATAGCGTTACAAAAAATGGATATCCAGAACCAGATGTAAAATACAATATACAAAAATCTGAATCAAAAAAACTTAGAGCACTAATAAAGGAGACTGGCTTTATGCAAATTCCCCCTAATTCCTTTCCAATAAAAAGTGAAGTGGATGAGTATGACAAGTTTGGATTAAAGGTGACACTTAATGGAAAGTCAACTAACATTCAATGGCCAGAACAGAACGCAACACAAGCATTTATTCCACCACTTTTTGATGCAGTCAAATCGCAATTAGAGGGAATAATTAGCGAAATAATAAAATAAGTAGCGAATTTAAGGACTATCAAGCATGATACCACTTTCTGGAGATATTGGAGATTCTAAGGGAACTATTAGCGAAAAGATAGAATCTTACAATATCAAGCGAGGCACTTCAACCCTCAAACGTGGTTTTGCTCATATGCTGAAAAATGGAGTTGTTATGGATGTTACAACCGTAGAGCAAGCTCAAATTGCTGAGGACTCGGGAGCCGTCGCAGTTATGGTATTGGACAAACTACCTTCTGACGTAAGAAAGGCCGGTGGAGTTGCAAGAACTGCAAGCATAAGAATCATTCAGGAAATCATGGATGCAGTAACAATTCCGGTGATGGCAAAGTGTAGAATAGGTCATGTCTATGAAGCAATGGTTTTGCAGGAAACCAATGTAGATATGATTGACGAGTCAGAAGTTTTGACTCCAGCGGATGAATCGCATCATATCTGGAAGTGGGATTTCACCACACCATTTGTGAATGGTGCAAGAAGTTTAGGCGAAGCACTTCGCCGAATTGAGGAGGGCGCAGCTATGATAAGAACAAAAGGCGAACCAGGTACAGGCAACGTTGCTGAGGCAGTAACTCATATCAAGAATGTTAATGATGAATTAAGAAGAATAAGATCGATTTACGATTCTGGTGATGAACAGGATCTGGTGCATATGGCAAGAGAATTGCGTGTATCTTATTCTATACTAGAAGAAACGGCAAGTCTTGGAAGACTCCCCGTGGTTAATTTTGCAGCGGGTGGCATATCCACACCTGCAGATGCAGCATATCTTATGACACTTGGATGTGATGGGATCTTTGTAGGTTCTGGAATATTCAAAGCAGAAGATGCAAAAGAAAGAGCACAGGCAATAGTTCTTGCTACTACCTTCTGGGAAGAACCAGATAAGGTTAAGGAAGCGCAGAAGATGATAGACGAAAGGCAGTCTATGTTGGGCCTTGATACCAAGAACCTTGAGCTTAGAATGCAAGAGCGAGGAAGTACAGCATGAGCGGATTGAATATCGGAGTACTTGCAATACAAGGTGATGTTGCTGAAAATAGTTTTGCTACTAAAATGGCACTTGAAGAAAATGGAATAGAAGGAGTTGTAAGAGAGATAAAATCTCCAGAACAAATTCCTGAACTAGATGGATTGATAATCCCAGGTGGAGAAAGTACCGTAATAGGTCAACTATCGCTTGTGAACGGGTCTCTTAAGCAGATTAAAGAAAAAATTTCTTCTGGCATGCCGGTGTTGGGAACTTGTGCAGGTCTAATACTGCTTTCAAGGAAAGCCAAGGACAGGGTAGTGGGTGAAATGGATCAACCACTATTAGATCTTTTAGACGTTAAAGTAGAAAGAAACGCGTTTGGAAGACAACGTGATTCCTTTGAAGCAGAAATCTCGATGGAAAAGATAGGCATTCCAAAATTTAAAGGAATATTTATCCGCGCTCCATCAATTGTGGAGATAGGCAAGAATGTAGAAATCATATCAAAGTTTAATGAAAAAATTGTGGCAGTAAAGCAAGGCAATATTATTGGCACTTCGTTTCATCCAGAACTGGCAGATGATCTTTCTTTGCACAAATACTTTGTAAAGCTTGTAAATAGTAAAAACGCGTAAATGTCAATTACCCAAAGTCGTGGCAAATCTTCAGACCTTTTATATTAAATTAGCACTAATATTATGATGGATATGGAAATAGAGAGCACGCCAGAACTTGTGTCCAAAGTTTACGATAAAAGCCGTTCTAATATTGCTAAATTTAGAAAAATAGTAGATAGACCATTAACCCTTTCTGAAAAGATGCTCATAGGACATTTGGAAGAGGGAGAATTAGAAAAAAAACTTGAAGAAGGTAAGAGCTATGTTTTTCTCAGACCCGATAGGGTTGCTCTCCAAGATGTAACAGGGCAGATGGTTATACTCCAATTCATGCAGTCTGGTCTGAAGAGAACAGCATTGCCTACTACAGTCCATTGTGATCACCTCATTCAAGCAAGAGTTGAGGGAGAAACAGACACAAGAGTCGCACTAGACGAGAACAGTGAGGTATACAGGTTTCTTGAGTCGGCTAGCAGAAAATACGGAATGGGCTTCTGGAAGCCTGGCGCTGGAATAATTCATCAGGTTGTTCTTGAAAATTATGCATTTCCTGGCGGACTTATGATAGGAACTGATTCGCACACTCCTAACGCAGGTGGTCTGGATATGCTAGCTGTTGGTGTAGGTGGCCTTGATGCAGCTGAAGTGATGGCAGGAATGCCATGGGAGCTTCTATATCCAAAACGCATTGGAGTTTACTTGAAAGGAGAACTCAACGGATGGGCATCACCAAAGGACGTGATCTTGTATGTTGCTTGGAAGCTGACTGTTTCTGGTGGCACAAATGCCATAATAGAATATTTTGGACCTGGAGCCAGAACCATAAGTTGCACCGGAAAAGCTACTATAACGAATATGGGTGCAGAAGTGGGAGCTACATGCTCTATCTTTCCATATGATCAGAAGATGGAGATTTATCTTAAATCAACAGGTCGTGAACAAATTGCTTATTTTTCAAACAAAAACAAAGACTTGCTTACGGCAGATCCCGAAGTCGAAGAGCATCCGGAAAAATATTTTGAAAAGATAATAGAGATCGACCTTTCAAAGTTGGAACCACATGTAGTGGGACCACACACACCTGATCTGGCTAGACCTATTTCACAACTTGCCGAAGATGTAAAGAAAAATGCATACCTTGATGATATTTCAGTAGCCCTGATTGGAAGTTGTACCAACTCATCTTACGAAGATATGACAAGAGCTGCAAGTATGGCAGAACAGGCAAAATCAAGAGGGATTAAGGCAAGGATTCCACTACTTGTAACACCAGGCTCTGAACAAATAAGGGCAACAATAGAAAGAGACGGGCAGATGGATTCACTCAAATCCATAGGTGCTACTGTCTTGGCTAATGCATGCGGCCCTTGTATTGGGCAGTGGCGACGACCTGAACTAAAAAAAGGAGAACCAAACACGATAGTTACTTCATTTAACAGAAATTTTCCGGGAAGAAATGATGGAAGAAGAGAAACGATGAGCTTCATGGGTAGCCCTGAATTAGTAATTGCATTAGCACTTGGAGGAAAGCTTTCATTTAATCCACTCAAAGACACACTTGTTGCATCAGATGGTTCTAAGTTTAAGTTAGAACCTCCAAGGAAAGCGCCTGAAGTTCCCCCTAACGGATTCAAGAATGCAAAAGACGTCTATGTAACTCCGTCTGAAAACCCTGAGGCAGTAGAAGTAATAATAAACAAAAATAGTGACAGACTACAGAAACTAGAACCTTTCCCAGAATGGGATGGTAAGGACTTTGAAGAACTTACACTGCTGGTCAAAGTAAAGGGTAAATGTACAACAGATCATATTTCGCCAGCAGGCCCTTGGCTTTTCTATCGCGGTCACCTTGACAAAATAAGCGATAACATGTTTCTTGGTGCACTGAATGCCCTCACAGGAGAGGTAGGGAAAGGAAAGAATCTTCTTACTGGCGATGTAGAGCCTTTACCTGCTATTGCAAGACAGTATAAAGAAAAAGGAACAAAATGGATTGTCATTGGAGACAATAATTACGGAGAAGGAAGTAGCAGAGAACATGCTGCAATGTCACCACGATATTTTGGATGTGTAGCTGTAATTGCCAAGAGCTTTGCTCGAATCCATGAAACAAACCTGAAAAAACAGGGAGTGTTAGCTTTAATTTTTGAGAATCAAGAAGATTATGACAAGATAAGAGAGGATGACAGAATAAGCGTAGTTGGTTTAAATAATTTAAAACCAAGCAAACCTGTAAAATGTTATATTCATCACAAAGATGGAAAAATTGAAGAGATCTCTCTTAAACACTCTTACAATGATTTTCAAATAAAGTGGTTTCAAGCCGGATCTGCACTCAACATTCTTCGATCAAAGGAAAGATAGTCTTCTATTTTTAGAAAGATAAGCTACAAATAGTTAATATTTTTTGCAAAGCAAAATCATTTGTTAAGTAATTTCTAAAATCATGCTATATCTTAAAATATTTTAAAGTACATTATAATTCATGGAAAAAATATCATATGATGAGATTCTTGCAAGAGATAACACGGTAACAGTGGCCCAACCTAGATTCACATTTTCCTGTGATTGAAATGTTGGAAGAAAAGTTTGACCCAAACGCCCTTTACAATAGAGTCGTACATTACTACATAGATAAAAAAAAGTATTCAAAAGAAAAAGCAAATGCCATAGCTCAAGCTGTTGTGGAAAGAGAAAAAATGCGTAGAATTTGTAAAAACATAAAATGTAAACACTCTATGAATGATCATATCAGAGCACAAGGCACATGCCTTGTTCTAGATTGTGATTGTAGACACTTTGTTAGATAGAAAAGCTATATTTTCAGAATAATTTTGCCAAACATTTCACCAGATTCCATTTTTTTATGGGCAAGCTTTGTCTCCTGTAAATCAAAAACACTATCAATTGTGGGTCTAATTTTTTTTAATTTCATAAATTTATGAAGAGAAATCAATTGATTTTTTGATCCTAGGTAAGCTCCAATAATCTTTGCTTCCTTACTATACAGAGTGCGAATGTTTACTTTAGCCTCATCTCCTGAGGTAGTACCGCATGTTACCATCTTGCCACCAACATCTAGAACTTCAATACTGATTGGCCAGGTCTTTGCGCCAACATGGTCTATTACTGCACTTACTCCTTCATTCTTGGTATGTTTGAGTACCTCGGTGGCAACGTCTGACCTTGTTCTGTTTATGACCAAATCTGCGCCTATTTTCTTAGCTTGTGTAACTTTTTTGGAACTTGAAGCCACAGAGATTACTTTTAGACCAAGACCTTTTGCCAAAAGTATAGCCGCAGAACCAACTCCGCTATTTGCACCCCAAATTAATATTGTATCACCTTTGTTACATCCTGATTTTTCTAACATATTCCAGGCAGTCAAATATGAGACGTTGAGAGCGCAAGCCTCCATGTCAGATATCCATTTGGGTTTTTTGACAATATTGGATATGGGAACTCTGACAAATTCCGCATAACCTCCGTGATAATTGCTAAATCCACCAATAATTGAATAAGCTGTTCTGGGAGTGCCGCTTTCTATGGCAGGATATACTACCACCGTTTCACCTTTTTTAAAATTCCCAGTATCTTCAACCAGAGTGCCACAAATGTCACAACCTAGGACATGTGGGAATGAAATTTTTCTTCCAGGAAGACCTTTTCTGACCCATATGTCAAGGTGGTTCACTGCACAGCAGTTTACCTTGATTATTGCATGTCCTTTTCTTGGTTTGGGATCTTTAATGTCCTCATAAGATAAAACATCTGGTTCACCATGTTTTCTAATTACGACTGCTTTCATTGTCTAGTTGATTATAAAATTGGTATTTTAGGTTATAAAACGCGAAAGAACGATTTCGTTTTTAAGGATGGTGCTATACAATCCGTTTGTAGTATTGCAATTCTAGTTTGATTTTATGTTATGCATGACTTGCAAATCCTTTGCAAACTGTGCTAGACTAGCAGGAATCTCATAATCAATGGGGTCCTTCAGAGATAAACCCGTCTCTTTCTTCTTATTCCAAATGCCTGAATTAAATTCAGTTATTTCCTTTGTGAATTTTGTATAGTCTTCGTAAGTTTCTTGTTCAAACAACCTCTCTTTATGTATAGTCGTAGTTGAATAGAGACGCTGCCAGAGGTAATCCGTAATGAAGGGCGTGATGGGAGCAAGAAGACGAAATATGGTGGAAAGTACTTTGTGTAAAGTGTATATGGCAGCCTCTTTTTCCTCATCCGAAAAGCCAGAACCGTAGGCACGGCCTTTTACCATCTCTATGTGATGGGCCGCAAAGATGTTCCATGTAAATTCTCTAATTGCTGTAGCAGGTATGAAAAAATTAAATTCATCGTATCCTTTCTTGCATTCCGTTATCAGTTTTTGTAGCTCAGAAAGAATCCATTTGTCGGAATGACTAAGATGTGCTGATTTAATTATTGGAAAACTAGAAATAAATCTAGAAATATTCCAGAGTTTGCTTAGAAATTTTTTTGTCGCTTCAATCTTTTGTTCAGAACATCTAAAATCATATCCAAGATTAATCTCACTCGCACTCCAGAACCTAAAAGTGTCAGCTCCAAACTTTTGTATGACTGGCAAAGGGTCTATTACATTTCCCTTACTTTTACTCATCTTTGTTCCGTGTTCATCTACACCATATCCCATTATCCATGCTTCTGACCATGGTGATTTGCCAGTTAATTGTTCACATCTTAATATGGTGTAGTAAAGCCATGTTCTTACAATGTCTTTTGATTGAGGTCTTATGGTAGCAGGATAAGTCTTTTTGAAGAATTCTTCATCTCGCTTATACTTTGATACAAATAATGGCGAGATACTGGAGTCCATCCAAGTATCAAATATCCTTTCTTCACCAACAAAGTCACTTGACCCACACTTTGTACACTTTGTTATCGGGGCTCTATCTTTCCAAGGTTTATAGTATTTTCCCGGTTCTGGCACAAAAGGCTCAGAACACTTTTTACAGTGCCAGATAGGTATCTCGGTACCATAGTATCTTCTTCGCGATATGGGCCAGTCCATTGTGATGGAGTCAAGCCAGTTCATCAGAATTTGCCTGTGCATAGATGGATGAAACGCAATTTTTGACCCCATTTCTCTAATTTTTTGCACTGAATCCTTCTGTTTTAGATAGTATTCCTCCATCGGTATTATCTCAATTGGTATTTTGCTCCTTTCCGAGACTGGGGTACGATGATTAATACTTTGTATTTTTTCTACAAAATCCTGATTTTGCAGGTCTTCAATTATCTTTTCTCTGGCTTGTTTTATTTTTAGTCCTGCATATGATCCGGCCATAGCTGTCATACGACCATCTTTTCCGATTGCAACGATTTCTTGAAGATTCATCTCTCTGAATAAAGTAACATCATTTTGGTCACCATAGCTACATACCATCACAGTCCCAGATCCAAACTCCTTTTCCGCAGACGAATGTGTTCTGATCTCGACTTCCCTATTCACCAACGGAATGATTACTTTTTTGCCAACAACATCTGAATACCGTTTGTCATCAGGATTGACAATTATAGTCTGGCACGCACACAAAAGTTCTGGTCTTGTGCTTGCAACTGTGATATGTTTATCAGAATTTTTTATCTTAAATTTTATGTAAACTAATTTTGTAGGAATTTCTATGTAAGAGATTTCAGCGTCAGAAATGGTTGTACCTGTAACCCAATCATAGTTATTTGGTCTATTGGCAAGGTAAATCAACCCTTTTTTCCAAAGCTCGATAAAGGTTGATTGAGTGAGGCTACGATATTCTTCAGAATCTGTTCTATAGTAATTTGAAAAATTACCACTAAGGCCCAAGTTGATCATTATTTGTATCATTTCCGCTTCCAGATCATCTAAAGCGGTGGAGCACATTTTCAGAAATTCTCCTCGCTCAGCATCACGCATTTTTATATTGTATTTTTTCTCAGTGTACATCTCAACAGGCAAACCATTTCTGTCTATTCCTATTGGAAAAAGCACGTTTTTGCCTGACATTCTGGCGGTTCTTGCAATCATATCTATCTGAGCATAATGTGCAGCAGCTCCTATGTGCCAAGGTCTGCCAGATGGATAGGGGGGTGGGGTATCTATCACAAAAACATCCCCCTCAGGCTTAAAATCGTAAATATGAGAATCTTGCCACTGTTTTAGAATCTGTTTTTCAATCTCTGGGTTCCATGCAGTCTCTTTTATCTTCGGTTCCATGCCTTAGGAGTTTGATACACGAGATAAAATATGGGCTCCCTTGTTGTATCCTTCATAAATATACACTCCTACCGCTTCTATGTTCTGGGGCATTTTTGGTACAAGGAGCTTTATTATTTCAGTTGAGAGATTTTCTACAGTGGCTTCACCCTCAAGCAGGTATGTTGTACTTTTTGGAACCTGTAAATCAAACATACCTTGTGGACCATTGAAGGCAATTTTGTAATGTAAATTATCTTCTTGTGTTAGGTATTTCCTATTGATAAAAAATTTGTGATCCAAGACAGAGATCACTTCTTTGATAATTTTCTTGGCATCAGAAAAGTCAATCAGAAGATTATTTTTCATCTCACCAACTAGTTCCACCATTACTGAAGACGTGTGACCATGAAGTATTGAACACTTCTCAACCAGTGGTAAAATATGCGCATAGTCAAACGCAAACGAAGGATCATCAATGAAGATAGACCCCGTTTGAACCTCACTTGTCTTGTATAAAACAACATCTTCAAGTTCTTTTATTTGGGCTACAATTTTCGGATGACCTATCGCAATTATCTTTGTATCAGGCAGCTCACGTTTTATTTCCTTGTACTTTGATATGTCTTTTTCGTCATCTATTACTTCGATGAAACCTTTTTCCGTTTTAAAATCGACTACAACTTGTTTTCCATCTTTGAGAGTTAGCTTATGACCATATTCGTACTTTATATCTAAAAATGATAGCATTTGGGCTATTGACAGTTCTGTTCTTGTTCTCAAAAGATTGCCTTTTCCGTCGACATACTTAAAGTCAGAATCCAAAATTGCAGAGCCGCTTGCCATTTGAAAATTTTTGATATTCCTCTGTATATAAATTCTGTACAGAATAAAAAATAGAAAAAGACGAAATAGATAGTATTTGTCTATGACAAGGAGTTTAGTGTCTTTGCAAGATTGATGTCATTTTGTGTGATTCCCCCTGCATCATGTGTTGTCAAATCAACTTTGAGCTTATTGTAAACATTAAACCATTCTGGGTGGTGATTCATCTTCTCAATGTATAACGCTGCCCTAGTCATGAATCCAAACGCTTCAATGAAATTCTTAAAGACAAAGTCCTTGTGTAGTTTGTCATTAACTACACTCCACCCGGCTAAATTTGCTAGTTCCTTTTTGATTTCTTCATCTGTTAGTTTCGCGAGTCCCATGACCCATCTTTTGTGATCGCCATATTTAACTCTCTAAAATCTTCGTAACTAACTTAGGGCGCTTCTTTTACACCTTAATACAAATTGGCATATCAGGCAGATAAGCTGCATCAACAAATGATCGAATCAATTCGAAAAGCAGTTTCGAATTCAAAAATTGGAGTTGCCTTCTCTGGCGGTGTTGATAGCTCTCTTTTAGCAAAATTGTGTAATGATCTTGGATACGACACAACACTACTGACTATTGGAATAGAAGGGTCACATGATATCAAATTTTCAAAAGAAATCGCAACGCTGTTTGGATATAAACATAGAATTGAAAGGATCTCATCTACGATGTTCCCAAAGGTAGTTGATCATATTAGAGAAACTATTAAAAGTGATAATCTATCATGGCTTGAAAATTGCATTGCTTTTTACTATGTTTCCAAACTCGCAAAAACTCATGATATTAAGACAGTACTTACAGCAAATGGAATTGATGAACTTTTTTGCGGTTATAACGCTTATAGAGATGCAATAAAAAAAGGTGAAGATGAGGTTCTAACGTTAATAAAATCAAAACTTGAAAATGAAATTAACATGATGAAAGCTGTTAACAAAATTTCTTCTGAATTTGAGATCCAGATAATACAACCTTTTCTTTCGACTGATTTTGTGAACTTTTCAATGCAAATTCCAGTCAGTGAAAAAATACACGGACCTGACGATCTGATACGAAAACACGTAATTAGAAAACTTGCAATAGGGATTGGTGTGCCAAAAGAAGCGGCATTAAAGAGAAAGAAGGCTTTGCAATACGGCTCGCTTATCCATAAAACTCTAATAAAACTCAATTAAACTTTGAACACTTTTTGGTTACTATGTTGTAGACATTTTTGATTATAGTACCTGATGCTCCAAGTTGATTTTCTGGAACAAAAACCTGCTCTATCTCCTTTTGACTTAGATGTGATGCTATGGACTTGTCATTTTTTACAGCCTCTACAAACTCTATTCCTGAATCAGACGCAGCAAATGCTACTCTCTGTATATCTCTATATGCCTTCAGTCGTGCAACTCCCTTCTTTATCAGCGCATCAAGTACAAACTCTGCAAAGATCTGACCCTTTGTCATTTCAAGATTTTTCTTGATTCTCTTTTTATCTACGTAAAGATTCGATAAAATTTTAGTCATTGCCTCTAACATTTCATCTAACAAAATGGAACATGTTGGCAGTATGAATCGCTCGTTTGCGGAGTTAGATAAATCCCTCTCATGCCAAAGTGGTATGTTTTCAAATGTAATGTTTATCTGGCTTCGAAGCATCCTGGATAGCGAAGTTACCCTTTCACTTTTTATAGGATTTCTTTTTACGGGAACTGCGCTACTACCCATCTGACCTTTTTTAAATGGTTCAGCCATCTCGCCAATCTCCGTCCTCTGAAGATTCCTTATCTCTATAGCAATTTTTTCTAAAGTAGAACCGATAAGTGCAATGCAAAATACATATTCTGCGTATCTTTCTCGTGGAACAACTTGGGTTGCAACATCTACAGGATAAAGACAAAGCTTCTTTGCGACCCTTTTCTGAATTTCCAAAGCCTTTGAACCCATAAGCGAACCTGTTCCAACAACACCAAGTGTTTTACATAACAGAATTCTCTTTTTGCACTCCTCTATTCTCTCTATGTGTTTTGCCATTTCTAAGGCCCAATTTGCAAATTTTAGCCCAAATGCTATTATGCTGGCATGTTGACCGTGCGTTCTTCCAACCGCAGGTGTATCTTTGAACTTTACAGCAAGCTTGGCCAAAATGACTGCCATCTTTGCAACTTTCGGTTCTATTATTTCAAGAGCATCACGAATCTGCATTGAATTGCTTGTATCTACCAGATCATTACTTGTCAAACCATAATGAATCCAGGGCTTTGCAGCGGGAGGACAAAGTTCACTTAGTGCTTCAACTAGAGCGGCAGTATCATGATCACTTTTTGCTTCAAGTTGTTTTACTCTTCTGACAGTGATCTTACCTGATCTTGCAATTCTTGCAATACTTTGCGCAACAGTTTTTGGAATCAAACCTATTTCTGCTTGAGACTCTGCAACCGTTGCCTCAAGCTCAAGCTGATAATGAATTTTCTTTTGTTCGTCAAAAATGTCACGCATTTGCTTGGTGCCATAACGTCCACCATCAATTGGCAAAATAGGCATAATGAATTTGAACTTAATTAGGAAAATAAACCTACTTATGATTTAAATTGTGCAGAGGCATTGTAAATGATTCACATGTCAGCACTCGCTCCAAAAAAAATCGGTAATATGGAATATAGAATTGACGCTGATTCAAATCGTGGAATGAAAGTTCCTGTTACAATCTATGCTGATGAAGGGTTGATGCAAAAAATGGTTACTGATAGAACAATTATCCAAGCAATGAATGTCTCAACGTTGCCTGGTGTTCAAAAACATGTGGTGGTTTTGCCTGATGGTCATGAAGGATACGGCTTTCCTGTTGGAGGCGTGGCTGCAATGGATGCTGAAGAAGGAATGATCAGCCCAGGGGGTGTAGGTTACGATATTAATTGTGGAGTTAGACTTTTGAGTACAAACCTCACGGAAAAACAAGTTAGACCTAGACTTAGGGAACTTGTCACTGAACTTTTCAACTCCATTCCATCTGGAGTTGGTTCCAAAGGGGCAATAAAACTGAATTTTTCAGAACTTGATGAAGTGCTAGTAAGGGGAGTGCAATGGGCCATAGATCATGGATATGGTTCAAAAGATGATGCGGACGTATGCGAGGAAAATGGTCAGATAAAAAACGCCGATCCAAACAAAGTATCAGCTACTGCACGAAAGCGTGGCGCTCCTCAGCTTGGAAGTCTAGGTTCTGGTAATCACTTTCTTGAAGTGCAACGAGTAAAGGAAATACACGATAAGGAAGCTGCAGCTAGGATGGGAATTCACAGCGAAGGTCAAATTACCGTTCTAATTCATTGTGGATCTAGAGGTTTTGGGCATCAGGTATGTAGTGATTACCTCAGGGTTTCAGAGCAAGCGCTCCGTAAATATGGAATAACCTTGGTTGATAGAGAATTGGCCTGTGTGCCAAATAAATCGGAAGAAGGCGAGTCTTACAGAAAGGCCATGTTTGCTGCCTTGAATTTTGCATGGAGTAATAGGCAGATGATCACGCACTGGACAAGAAAGGTATTTGAGCGTATTTTCAAACAGTCAGAGTCGGATTTGGATATGAAGTTAATCTATGATGTAGCTCATAATATTGCAAAAGTAGAAAAGCACAAAATCGACGGACAACTAAAATCTGTTGTGGTTCACAGAAAGGGTGCCACCAGAGCATTTCCGGCGGGAAGAGATGAAATTCCGCAAAAATACAGAGACTTGGGACAACCAGTTTTTATTCCCGGTTCTATGGGAACAGGAAGCTGGATTCTATTAGGAAAGCCAAACTCTATGAACATAAGCTTTGGTTCTACGGCTCATGGTGCGGGAAGGATGATGTCAAGATCTGCCGCACGACGTTCCTATACAGATGCTCAAGTGCAAAAAACTCTCGCTGACAGAGGAATTTTCATAAAGGCACTGACAAGAGAAGGAATTGTAGAAGAGACACCAGAAGCATACAAGGATGTTGATGCGGTTGTCAACGTTTCGCATGAACTTGGAATAGCTACTAAAGTTGCAAAGCTTGTGCCAATAGGAGTAATTAAGGGATGACAGAGGAAGACAAAGAACTAGAACTTCTCAAAGCGAAGAGATTGCTTGAGATGCAAAAAAATATCTCATTACAACAAAAGACGGAAGAGCAAAAGGCACTAAAGGAGGCTCAGAAAGGAGATTTACCCTCTACAAGGGAGATTCTTGTAAAGCAACTAGGTTATAGGGGTCTTGAAGTGTTGCAAAATGCTGAATCACAATTTCCAGAAGAAACTAAATTAGTTGTAGCCAAACTTGCTGAACTTCTTCAATCCGGCGAGGTCACAGAAATTATTGACGGTGGAAAACTACTTGCTCTGTTCAGATCGATTGGAATTAGGGTACGTGTCAATACCACTATAAAAGTGGAAGAAGATGGTAAGCTTGTCTCATGGTCTGACAAGCTAAAGGA
>Ga0105164_10001183_pt1 | contig 16955 bp, 10 predicted proteins | sample VDWuncwatermetaG_FD_89674 | JGI IMG/M metagenome (GOLD analysis project Ga0105164, IMG submission 89674) | Wastewater microbial communities from Netherlands to study Microbial Dark Matter (Phase II) - VDW unchlorinated drinking water | ecosystem: Environmental > Aquatic > Freshwater > Drinking...
CTCCTTGAGGCTGCGCCGGACTTTGTCGAAATCGCTCTCCGGTCCCGCTGCGCATGGACACTAATCGTCTTTGATGCGATGGAAGGCTGCTATAGCGCAGACGGCCTAAGTAAAATCGCACAAGCGATTGCAGCGCTTACGGTCGATGTGGAATCGCCCTCGCGAATTGTACTTGTGAGTCAAACGCAGGAATGGGACCGGGTGTCCCGTGGCCTGGTTAAAAACCTCGTCGGACATCCTTCGCTTTCAAGGCGTGTAGAATGCGGCGAGCTTTCCGGGGAAGACCTGAAGTTGGTCTACGTAGCGTCGCCTTCGGTCGCTAGACTTGCTGCGCAAGGGCATCTTACCCGCTTGTTAGCATCCCCGAAAATCCTCGACGTGCTCCTTACCGGACAGCTCGCAGAGGATCGATCTCTTGCAGGAGAGGCCGACCTCGTGGACTGGTGGTGGGAACAGAAGGTACGCGGTTCTAAGCATCTTGCAGCGGAGGAAAACATCGCGTGCCAATTGGCTAGTCGCATGGCGGATGAACTAACCAGTGAAGTTCCACCAGATGCCGTCAACGCGGCTGAGGATGCTGCCAACACTCTTCTCCAGAGGGGTGTGCTTCGCCGAACTCAAGATCGTCGCCTCCGTTTCGATCACGACCTATTCGCCGACTGGTCGCGAGTGATGCATCTCCGATCACTTGGGGACGACGCGCTGACCTTCATGCGGACGCATACTGAGAATCCTCCGTGGTTGCGTGCGATTCGCCTTCTTTCGCAACATTTACTTGAAAGAACCGCTGAGCTCGAACGCTGGCGCACTGTCATAGCATCGTGTAGTGCAATAACGACGGATAAAAAAGAACCTGCGGCAGAGCGCCTACAAGTGCTCGACGCATGGTTAGAGGGAATCGCCTATTGTGCCGACCCAAATCGGGTCCTGAAGTCCATCAGGGCCGATCTCTTATCTCAGAACGGGTGGTTGTTAAAACGGTTTGTACGGCGCTTGCTTCATGTCGGCACGCTTCCAGATCCAATTTTTCAAGAACGATTCCGTCAAGTCGACGCTGATATGGCGGAGCCGGCAGCCATGCTTTACCGCCTGCCCCGACAGATTCTATGGACACCCTTATTAGACTTCCTAATCGCCAATCAAGAAGACGCAACCGCTTTTCTGCCGGTAGAAGTTGCCGAGATAGGAGCAATGTGGGCGCGATTGGAGGAATATCTAAAGCTCCGGTGGCCGGCACTCGCACAGCTAATACTGCTCAATGCCGAGAAGGAGCTACGGCGTGAGGTAGCGGGGGAATATCGCAGGGATTCCGGACCGCGCAGTATAGGTGGAGACGACAAGTCGCGCGTCAGCATTTACTCGGTGGCTTTAGAAGCCGCTTCGCAAATTCCCGACCAGGCCGCAAAGTTGGCACTCAAAGCAGCAGGACGCGCACCGTGGGAAGATGGCGATCTCAGTAATCAGTCTGATAGACGGTGGCGGGGAGAATGGTTTGAAGATTCGTTTGACGGACATAGAGCATATCTCAAATCACCGCCCGAGTCTTGGCCCGATGGCCCTAGTCGCTTGGGAAGCCGAGACTTTTTTCGTGCGTGGTTCGAGTCAACTGCACCATTAGCACTGTATCGTAGTCATCCTGCTGTCGCATGTGAAGCGACATTGGCTTTCCTTCTAGAGTGGCCAAAAGCGAAAATCAGGGATGATCATCATCATACAGACCGACGCGGGTTTACATTTCAGGCAATTAACATGTATCCCGCCTTTTGGACAAAAGGACCGTTCCTTATTTTTTTGCGCGAGAATTGGTGTCCAGCTCTCGAGCTAATTATCAAACTTACGAACTTTGCGACAGACCGATACGCCGAATGGTGGCCATACCAGCCGGGTGTTGAGGATGTGACCTTTGCGACACCCAATGGAAAAGTCTCATGGCGTGGAACCCATCAAGTGTACACATGGCATCGCTACCACATGAATACCGTAGAAGCCGTAACCTGTGCACTCATGGCGTTAGAAAAATGGCTCAGTGAGCGGCTAGACAGGGACGAATCTATTGCGGATGCGATTCAACTCCTCTTTGCAAAGGGACACTCGCTAGCTTTCGCCGGTGTGCTCATTAGTCTCGCAAAACGTTGGCCGAATCTCTTTCTGTCCGAGCTAAAACCCCTGCTCTTTATGCGGAAATTGTACGTGTTCGACGAGCAGGCGGTTATAAATGAATCTGCAGTGGCTTTCGGGTGGTTTCGAGACCCGGCAGTGATTAACAAATTGCGGAGTGAATGGAATCAGGTACCAGGGCGTAGAACAGGTTTGCGTGAGGCTTGCTATCAATGGCTAGTAGAGCGTCCTGAGTTCAGTTCGCTATTTGCTGAGGTGGCTGCTGCATGGCGTCAAGAAGCTGATAATCTGCCCGCGGAATCCGAAGACAGGCGTGTATTGCTAAGGTGGGCATGCGGCTTCGATCGCTCAATGTGGAAACAGGTTGTCCTGCCCAACGGACAGACAGGTTGGCAAAACGAACGGCCCGAAGAGCTTCGCGACCACACGGCAGAACAGGCGCTTGCCCGACGGCAAATCCTATTGGCACTTCCGATGCAGTGCACTGAGCTTCTCCAAAAGCGACAAAACCTGACGGATGAGCAAGCCGACTATATTTGGGGGATGCTTCGCACGTGGGATGAATTCGAGAAGGATGAGGCTCCGGACAAAGACGATTGGTTATGGGACCATCGCCATGGAAAAGCAGGATTGCTAATGCTCCTTTTGTGCTTGGCCGACAACTGGCTGAGTAAATATCCGGAGCGGCGCTGCGAGATCCAAACCGAAGTGCGTCAACTGTTGTCTGATCCGCCGAAGATTAAGGCTTTCAGCCCCGACGAACAGCATGATGATGGAGAAGCATTTCTTGCCCGCTGTGTGGTGCGATACTGGGCCGGCGATCCTAAGAGCGAAGAATGGCGTGCCTACTTAGGAAGGTTTGTGACTGCCTATCGGTATCGAACAGTCCAAGTCATGTTTGATGAAGCCTTTCGTGTCCGCAGCGAACTCGGCGCAGCGTATAGAGAGCTGGAGGCATTGACTTTATCCTGGGCCGCGACGCGCGAGACAGCAAACCGCTCATCCTATTATCAACCTGACAGAGTGATAATGGACAAATGGATGCGCAAGTGGTTGCCCACTTTTGCTAAAGGTCGTGGTCCGAAGTGGCCGAAGTCTTGGGCGACAGTGGCTGCGCCGGAGCCCTTTCGAAAACCGGACAAACACCCAAAAGATGTATCTAAACGAAAGGCTAAGATTGGCATTCATTACTCGCGCCGAACCGTCTATCGGCGCGGTTACGGTTTCGATATGGGTGTGGTCTTGGCGGCTTTCGGTCACTTTCCTCCGCTTGCAGAAGCGCGCAACCGGTCCGAGGAAGAACATTGGCTAACAACCTGCAAAGAAATACTGAATATATTCCTGCGAACGCTTCCTGCCACTACCAACAATGACAATGAGGAATGGAACTATGATGTTTGGACTCCAGATCAGAATATCTTTGATATCATCGCGGCTCGGGTGTTCGAATGCACACACGAAAAACGTGCTGAGCTCTGGCAACCAATTCTCAACCTGCCCCCAGCAGCGCACCATCATATTACCGGATTTCTTGACGCGCTATTGCTTCAATCGATGCACAAAGACCCAGCGCGGATTGATCAACTGTCGGCGATTTGGCAAGAAATCGCTGAATATCTTTTCGCTTCGCCAAAATGGGCAGCATCACACGCGCGAGGTTGCCATGAGGTCTGGAGGCAGATATTTCTCTACGGCACCCCCTTCCCCTCTGTTCGTGAAGAGATCTTCGGTCCGTTCGTGGATGGCTTACGCGCCTTGTTCGAGCGGCACGCAAGAACACTTGCGCAGGATGCAGATGAGCAGTCATCTTTCGTATGGTTTCTAACAACAAAGGCAGGCGAACGCCTGCTCGTCGACGCTTTCGTGTGGCTGCACCCTAGTTGGGAACAGGCTGGCGTATGGTTCTGGAAAATTGCCGTTGAACGTTCCCATTTTTCTCAGCTTTTGGAACATGCATGGCGGCGACACTTCCCGAATATTCGCAAAAATCCAGAAGCATTAAAGGCATTCAAGACGCTCACCCTTAAGCTCGCTGCCCAACAAGTTCCAATCGCCCTTGAGGTGCAACAACAAATCGGAAGTTGAATGCGAAGAGCTCTCAGTGGAGCTAGGCAGCCCCTGTTCATAGGCCGCTAAGGCAGGTTCGTCGTTCCCATCAGGTAGCGGTCGCACTCCCGCGCTGCGCCGCGGCCTTCGTTGATGGCCCAGACGATCAGGCTCTGGCCGCGCCGCATGTCGCCTGCGGCGAAGAGCCCCTCGACGTTCGTCATGTATCTCCCGTACTCTGCTTTGGCATTGGAGCGCGGCTCGCGTTCGACGCCGAGTTCTTGAAGAATGGTCTCCTCCGGACCGAGGAAGCCCATAGCGAGCAGCACGAGGTCGGCGGGATAGACTTTTTCCGTGCCGGGTATTTTCTTCGGCACCGGGGGGCCGCCGTTGCTGCCTTTCACCCACTCAACACCAACCGTATGAAGTTCTTCGACATGCCCGTTCTCATCCCCAAGGAACTTTTCGGGTGTGGTCAAATACCTGCGTGGATCGTCGCCGAAGCGCGCTTTGGCTTCCGCCTGGCCGTAGTCCAGACAATAGACCTTGGGCCATTCCGGCCAGGGGTTGTCGGGCTGCCGCGTGTCTGGAGGCCGGGGCAAGATTTCGAGTTGCGTGAGGCTCTTGCATTTGTGGCGCATCGCCGTGCCCACGCAGTCGGTGCCGGTATCGCCGCCCCCAACGACGATGACATGCTTGCCGGTGGCTGAGATGTACTTTCCGTCTTTATGGCCGGAATCGAGCAGGCTCTTGGTGTTGGCGTGGAGGAACTCCATAGCGAAGAGGATGCCCTTGAGATCCCGTCCTGGAATGGGCAGGTCACGAGGCTTGGTGGCCCCACAACAGAGCACCACCGCGTCGAATTCCTCGCGCAGCTTCTTCGCGGGAATGTCGACGCCGACCGCAGTGCTCGTGACAAATTTAACGCCTTCTTCGGCCATGAGGTCGACGCGCCGCTGGACAATAGATTTATCGAGCTTCATGTTGGGAATGCCGTACATGAGTAAGCCGCCGATGCGATCGTCACGCTCAAAAACTGTCACCCAGTGGCCGGCGCGATTGAGTTGCGCCGCGGCTGCGAGCCCCGCTGGGCCCGAGCCGACGACGGCTACCTTCTTGCCGGTTCGCTTTCCCGGCGGCTCGGGTTTGACCCACCCTTGGGCAAAGCCATTATCGATAATCGAGCACTCAAGAGTCTTGATCGTGACCGGCAATTCATTGATCCCCAGCACACACGACCCTTCGCATGGAGCCGGGCAGACCCGGCCGGTAAACTCGGGGAAGTTGTTGGTCTTATGGAGACGTTCGAGCGCCTCTCTCCATAAACCGCGGTAGACGAGATCGTTCCATTCGGGGATCAGGTTGTTAATCGGGCACCCTGAGGCCATGCCACTGATGAGAGTTCCTGTGTGGCAGAAGGGGATGCCGCAGTCCATGCAGCGGCCGCCCTGCCGCTGGAGTTTCGCTTCCGGAAAGTGCTCGTGAAACTCCTGCCAGTCGTTCACCCTCTCCAGCGGAGAACGATCCGGCGGCAGCTCACGATCATATTCCATGAATCCCGTCGGTTTTCCCATATCTCTTAAAGTCTTCCTGCGCTAAAAACGCGCCGGCGCGGTGGTCCGCTACTTCTCCCACGCCACCGCCGTGCCGCTCACTCTGTTCCTTTTCCCAACTTGAGGGGAACAAGGAGGAAACTGCCGATGCGATTAGCAGCCGGTCTAAATGCAGACCCTTCGCTGCGCTCAGGGTGACGGCCCTCTTCTCCGTCATTCTGAGCGAAAGCGAAGAATCTCAGCCTTATCAAAGGAACGAATAACTCTTTGCAATGGGCCGTCAGTTTCCGCTGACACGAGCGGCGTCGTTCTTGTTAGCTTCAAAGGCAGCCATGATCGCCTCGTCGCCAACCAACCCCTGACTCTCAGCCCGTTGAAGGGCCTCGAGCATGCGCCGATAGTCCCTGGGCATGACCTTGACGAACTTTGGTGCGGTCTCCTCCCAAAGAGCCAAGAGCTGCCACGCCCGCTCACTGCGGGTGTAGATCGCATGGCGCTTGAGCATCTCCTCGACCTCCTGCAGGTCTGCTTCGTCAAGATGTTCAAGCATCACCGTTTCGGGATTGCAGCGGTTCTTGAAGTCGCCGTCCCCATCGAGCACGTAAGCGATGCCGCCTGACATGCCGGCGGCGAAATTCCGGCCCGTCGTTCCAATCACCAAAACCCGCCCACCGGTCATGTACTCACAGCCGTGATCGCCCACGCCTTCGATCACGGCCCGCACGCCGCTGTTCCTTACGCAGAAACGTTCCCCAGCCACGCCGCGAATATAAGCCTCGCCGCTGGTGGCGCCGTAAAATGCCACGTTGCCGACGATAATGTTCTCTTCGGGGGCGAAGGTCGAACCCTCCGGCGGATAGAGGATGACTTTGCCGCCCGAGAGGCCTTTGCCGAAGTAGTCGTTGGCGTCGCCCTCGAGCTCGAGGGTCATGCCCGCCGGCACGAACGCGCCGAAGCTCTGGCCAGCGGAGCCTTGGAAGTGGAAGCGAATCGTGTCCTCCGGCAGCCCGTCCGGTCCGAACCGCCGGGTGACTTCGCTGCCCAAGATCGTGCCCACTACGCGATTGGTATTACGGATCGGCAGCGTCGCCTTGACTTTTTCCCGGCGTTCCAGGGCGGGCGCCGCCAGGTCGAGAAGCACCTGATTGTCGAGCGCTTTCTCCAGCCCGTGATTTTGCGGGATCTGACAGTAGCGGCCGACATCCGAACCGACATCAGGCTGATAGAGAATCGCCGAATAATCCAATCCCTTGGCTTTGCAGTGGTTGATGGCGTGTCTCATCTCAATCCTGTCCGAGCGGCCGACCATTTCATTGACCGTGCGGAAGCCAAGCTCCGCCATGGTCTCGCGCATCTCCTGGGCGATGAAGCGCATGAAGTTGACGGCATGCGATGGATCGCCCTCAAATTTCTTGCGCAAGACGGGATTCTGCGTCGCTATGCCGACCGGGCAGGTGTCCAAATGACAGACCCGCATCATGATGCAGCCCAACGTCACCAACGCCGTGGTCGCAAAGCCAAACTCTTCCCCTCCCAGGAGCGCGGCGATCACGACGTCGCGGCCGGTCTTCAGTTGACCATCAGTTTCGACGGCGATGCGGCTGCGCAGATTATTGAGAACCAGCGTTTGATGTGTCTCCGCGAGGCCGAGCTCCCACGGCAAGCCGGCGTGCTTGATGCTGGTTTGCGGCGAAGCGCCGGTGCCGCCGTCGTGACCGCTGATCAAGACGACGTCCGCATGGCCTTTGGCCACACCCGCGGCGATCGTCCCCACCCCTACTTCAGAGACAAGCTTGACGCTGATGCGGGCGTGGTGGTTGGCGTTCTTCAGGTCGTGGATCAGTTGAGCTAAATCCTCGATCGAGTAGATGTCGTGGTGCGGCGGCGGCGAGATGAGACCGACGCCGGGCGTCGAATAGCGCACCTTTGCGATCCACGGGTAGACCTTCCGACCGGGCAGCTCGCCGCCTTCACCTGGCTTGGCGCCTTGAGCTATCTTGATTTGCAGCTCCTTTGCCTGAGTGAGGTAATAGCTGGTCACGCCGAACCGGCCCGAGGCCACCTGTTTGATCGCGCTATTGCGCGAATCGCCATTGGGGTCGGGAATGTAGCGCGCCGGATCTTCACCGCCCTCACCCGTGTTGCTCTTGCCACCGATGCGGTTCATGGCGATGGCGAGGGCTTCGTGCGCTTCCTTGCTGATAGAGCCGTACGACATCGCGCCGGTCTTGAAGCGCTTGACGATCGCTTCCACCGGCTCCACTTCCTCGATCGGAATCGGATCGCGCGCGAGCTTCAATTCCATGAGGCCGCGCAAAGTCGCCATCCGCTCGGCCTGATCGTCGATCAGCTTCGTGTACTGTTTGAACGTGGCGTAATCGTTGTTGCGGCACGCCTTCTGCAACAGGTGAATCGTCTGCGGATTGAAGAGATGGAGCTCCCCATCCTTCCGGTACTGGTACTGTCCGTAGACTTCGAGCGTGTGGCCATTGAGCGGAAAAGTCGGGAAAGCCCGGCCATGTTGCTCCTGCGCTTCGCGCGCGATCTCTTCCAGGCCGAGGCCTCCGACCCTGGAGGGTGTCCAGGTGAAGTATTTGTCGATCAGCTCCTGGCCGAGGCCGACCGCTTCGAAGATCTGCGCGCCGCAGTAGGACTTGATGGTCGAGATCCCCATCTTGGCCATCACTTTGACCACGCCTTTGACCGCCGCCTTGATATAGCCTTTCACCGCGTCGTAGTAAGTGATGTTCTCCAGCATCCCTTCGCCGATCATGTCGTTCAGACACTCGAAGGCCAGATAGGGATTGATCGCCTGCACGCCATATCCCAGCAGCAGACAGAAGTGGTGCACCTCACGCGGTTCTCCAGACTCGAGCACCAGCCCCACGCGGGTGCGGGCGCCGGAGCGGATCAGGTGGTGATGGAGGCCCGAGGAGGCGAGCAACGCGGGAATCGGCGCACGGCTACGATCTACCCCTTTGTCTGACAGGATCAGAATCGTAGCGCCATCCGCGATCGCCTGATCCGCCGCACGAAACAACTCCTCCAACGCCCATTCGAGACCGGCTTTGCCTTCGTTGGGATTAAAAAGGATCGGCAGCGTGACCGACTTGACCCCTGGCCGATCGATCTGGCTGAGCTTCTCCATCTCCGAGTTTTTCAGAATGGGAGTGGAAAGCCTCAGCTGCCGGCAACTTTCCTGCTTGGGCTCCAGCAGATTGCCTTCCAAGCCCAGGGTGAGGGTCGTTGAGGTAATCAACTCTTCGCGGATGGGATCGATCGGCGGATTGGTCACCTGCGCGAAGAGCTGCTTGAAATAGTTGTAGAGCAGCTGCGGCTTGTCCGACAGCACCGCCAGCGGCGTGTCGGTGCCCATCGAGCCGACCGGCTGGATCCCGTTCTGAGCCATCGGTCCGATGTTGATGCGCAGATCTTCAAAGCTGTAGCCGAACGCCTGCAGGCGCTGCAAGGTGGCTTGATGGCTGTACGGCGGCTGTTTTTCGGGAAGACTCGGCAGCGCATCAAAGCGCACCAGATTTTGGTTCAGCCATTGACGATAGGGACGGGCGGTAGCCATCTGCTGCTTGATCTCTTCGTCGCTGATGATGCGCCCCTGTTCCGTGTCCACCAGGAACATGCGGCCGGGCTGCAAGCGCCGTTTTTCCAAGACCCGCTCGGACGGCACGTCGAGCACGCCCACCTCCGAGGCCATAATCACCAGATCGTCTTTGGTGACGTAGTATCGGGACGGGCGCAGCCCGTTGCGATCAAGCACCGCTCCGACCACCGTGCCGTCGGTAAAGGCGATCGAGGCCGGGCCGTCCCACGGCTCCATCAGGCTGCTGTGGTACTCGTAGAACGCACGCTTCTGGTCATCCATGCTCTCATGATTCTCCCACGGCTCCGGGATCATCATCATCATCGCGTGGGGCAGGGAACGGCCGCTCAACGTCAGAAACTCAAGGCAATTATCGAATTTGGCGGAATCGCTGCCGTCTTCCTGAATGATCGGGGACAGCTTCGACAAATCGTCGCCAAACAGATCTGAAGCCAGCATCGATTGACGCGCATGCATCCAGTTCTCGTTGCCACGCAGCGTGTTGATCTCGCCGTTGTGAATCAGGTAGCGATAGGGGTGCGCGCGTCCCCAACTCGGAAAAGTATTGGTGCTGAAGCGAGAATGCACCACGGCAATGGCGCTTTCCACCAAGGGATTAGAAAGATCGGGGAAGAACGTGACGATCTGCCTCGCCGTCAGCATTCCCTTGTAGATGATCGTTTTGTAGGACAGACTGGAAAAATAGAAATAGTCGCCGCCGGGCACCCCTGCATAGCGCAGCGCGTTTTCCGCGCGACGACGGATGACGTACAGCTTGCGCTCGAAGGCCATGTCATCCTTGATGGCCGCACTACGGCCGATGAAAACCTGTCGCATGAACGGCTCGCAGGATTTCGCGGTCTCTCCGATATAAAAATTATCTGTCGGTACGGTGCGCCACCCCAGGAGGCGCTGCCCCTCGCTGGCGATGATCTCTTCAAGCGTCTGCTCACACCGATGGCGCTGATCTCGGTCGGGCGGCAAAAAGACCATGCCCACTCCGTAGTGCTCGGGTTCGGGCAAATGGAATCCCAGTCCGTCACAGGCGTGCTGGAAGAAGGCGTGCGGCACCTGGAGCAGCGTGCCGGCGCCGTCGCCCGTGTTCTCCTCGCAGCCGCATGCGCCGCGGTGATCTAGGTTCTGCAGCACCGTCAGCGCCTGCTCGACGATCTGATGCGACTTTTTACCCTTGATATTGACGACGAATCCGACGCCGCAGGAGTCATGCTCGTATTGCGGGTCGTATAAACCTTGTTTTGGGGGGAAACCGATTTTCATCCAAGCTACCTTAATCTATTTATTAGCCAAAATGCGCGCTTCGTGTCATAAGAAAGTTCTTTGCCATAAAAAAAATCATTTTACAAGCAAAAAGGTTGAAATTTAAGAAAAAAAGTAATATAACCTAATAAACTTAGGAGAATAAGGGATAACCCTAAAAAATGCTTGATGCCATAGATAAAAAGATCCTCTCCATCTTGCAGGGGAATGGTCGGTGCCACCTTGCTGAAATTGCTAAGAAAGTTGAGCTTTCAGCACCAGCCGTGATGGAGCGGGTGAGAAAACTGGAAGCACGGGGCATTATCAAGGGGTATCATGCCCTTGTCGACGCCAAGAAGGTGGGCAAGGATATCACTGCTTTTATCGGGGTTTCGATCAGCAACCAGAGCTATATTGCGGGCTTCTGCTCGAACATAGTGAGCAATCCTGACGTACTGGAGTGTCACCATGTGACAGGAGAAGAAAGCTTTATCCTGAAGGTAAAGATAGCGAACACAGCCTCTTTGGAGGAGCTTCTGGCGGATATCCGGTCGATGGAGGGAGTCACCCGCACGGTTACGAAGGTGGTTCTTTCTACCGCGAGGGAGGGGCACATCCTGGCGTTGGAGGAGGAGCCCGATGGGATATCCCAGCGGGGCAGAGAACCGGCGGATATCCCAGAGGAGGCGAAGCTCACAAAGAGCGGGAGAAAGACATAGATTTTGTGCAGCCTAGCGTGACGAAAAGGGAGATGGCAGGATTTTCTCGTTTAACATGGCTCACCTCCCCAGGAAAAACTTTCCTTGGTAAGGCGAGGCTGGTGTTGTGTAGTTTTTTTCAGTATGATCACTCTCGACTGCAATGCCGCTCTACGAATACGAATGCACCAAGGGACACCGCTTTGAGGCCATGCAGAAGGTTAAGGAAAAACTCTTAACCAGATGTTCGGTCTGCGCGGCTGCAGCCCATCGAGTTATCTCCCAGCCTACCCTCCTCCATAACCGAGGAATCCACGTCTTTGACCGAGTAACCAAGGATGATGTCCTACGCAGCCGGCCTTCCTCGCTCAAGTCCTTAAAAAAAGACAAATTTTAGTTGTCATCCCTCCCGGCCTCTGCTAAGAGAGACCAGCTTAACCCGATACCGTTTTCAGTCTGTCCGGGGGAAGGAGTTTTTCTTTCTCTCTATGCTCGCCAAGGTCAACAGCGCTGCCCTCTACGGCATCGACGCCTTACTGGTCGAAGTCGAGATCGATCTGGCCTCAGGGCTCCCGCAACTCGCCACTGTGGGCCTGGCCGAAGGGGCGGTCAAGGAAAGCAAAGACCGCATCCGCGCGGCGGTAAAAAACTGCGGCTATTCTTTTCCGGCCAAGAAGATCACGATCAATTTGGCGCCGGCCGACATTAAAAAGGAAGGCTCCGCCTATGACCTGCCAATGGCCGTGGGGATCTTGGCCGCCGAAGGGTTGGTCCAAAAAGATCGTCTCAAAGATTATCTCCTAGTGGGAGAACTCTCCCTGGACGGGGAGATCAAGCCCATCCGCGGCGCTCTGCCCATTACCGTGGCGGTAAAAAGAGAGGGATTGAAGGGTATCATCCTGCCCGAAATAAATAGCCGTGAGGCCGCAGTGATCCAGGAGATCGACGTCCTTGGCGTGCAGCGCCTTCCTCAAGTCGTAGAGTTTTTGAACGGCGAGGACTCTCTCTCCCATATCCAGGTGGATTTGGCAGATCTCTTCAATCAACACTGCCAGTATGAATCAGACTTCAACGACGTTAAAGGGCAGCAGCATGTCAAGCGCGCCTTGGAGGTGGCTGCCGCCGGTGCCACAACGTGATCCTGGTAGGTCCGCCAGGATCAGGCAAGACCATGTTGGCCAAAAGGCTTCCTACGATCTTACCCGACTTGACTCTCTCGGAAGCGCTCGAGTGCACGAAGATCCACAGCGTCATGGGACTGCTGGATGGAAGGCCGATAATCGCAACGCGCCCGTTCCGCTCGCCACATCACACCATCTCTGATGCTGGTCTCGTGGGGGGAGGAACCGTCCCCAAGCCCGGTGAGGTTTCGCTGGCGCACAACGGCGTCCTTTTCCTCGACGAGCTGCCGGAATTCAAGCGCAATGTCCTGGAGGTCCTGCGCCAACCTCTGGAAGACGGAAACATCACCGTTTCACGGGCCGTCGGCTCCATCAACTATCCGGCAAGCTTCATGCTGGTCGCCGCCATGAATCCCTGTCAGTGTGGATTCTTCACCGATTCCCAAAAAGAATGCGGCTGCACACCGTCGCAAATTCAACGCTACCGCTCCAGGGTCTCCGGCCCGCTGCTGGACCGGATCGACATTCAGGTCGAGGTCCCGGCGCTACGCTACCAGGAATTGGCCAGCCGCGATGCCGGCGAGCCCTCCGAGGCCATTCGTCAAAGAGTCAACCGGGCCCGAACCATTCAACTCAGTCGCTTCCAAAAAAGGGGCATCCACGCCAATGCCCAGATGGGAAGTAAAGATATCAAGCGTCACTGTGGGGTCAAAGAAGGAGCGGAAAAACTCTTGGAGATGGCAATTAATAAGCTTGGGTTAAGCGCCCGCGCCTACAGCCGTATCCTTAAAGTCGGGCGCACCATCGCCGATCTGGAAGGCTCGGAAGAGATCCAGCCGGCTCACATCTCGGAGGCAATCCAGTACCGGAGTCTGGACCGGAGATTGTAGTCAGTGGTCCACCCATGGATTGAGGTATTGAGTTTGCTGGCATAACTGGGAGGCTTGGGTTTTGGAGCTTTCGGGCTCACATAGCAGTGATGAATCCGGAAAAAAAGAGAGGCTCCTCATCATATAACAGGTTGTCATGTTAACCTAATGGCAGCTTCCAGACAAAGCTGGACATCTTCTCCGACTTGGGGTAATGGGAGATTTGCCCCTTGGGGCGAAGATCGTCAGGCGACTAACGACGCATTTCGAGATTTCCTGATTTTAACGGCAGAACGGAGTATGGCCATGAAAAGAGGAATCGTCACGATAGGTGTGCTGGTTCTGGTCTTTGGCGCTGCGCCGATGGCCTCTGCTCAGCGGCCTCTCACCATTCGGCTGGGAGTCCACGGGGCGGTGCAAGGAACACCCGACGTCATTGCGATCCGACAGGGATATTTCAAGCAGGAGCGTCTGGAGGTCGAGTGGAGGCGCTTCGGCGTCGGCCGGGAGGGTCGCGACGCCATGATCGCCGGCGCCATCGACATCAACGCCACGGCGACGACGCCGTTTCTGATTGGCCTGGAGAAGGGAGTTCCCTATACGGCGGTTGCCGTCAACTCCCTCTTCTGCGGCACCAACCATGTCGTGGTGCGGAAGGATTCGGACATCACCAGCGTCGCACAGCTCAAAGGGAAGCGCATTGCCCTCGCCAGGGGGACGGTCACTGAATACGTCTTCGTCGCGCGCATCGCTCCGGCCTTCGGCTTGAAGCCGGGGGACTATGAGGTCGCCAACATCGCTGATCAGAAGGATCGGATCCCGACTCTCGTCGCAAAGGCCGTGGACGCAACAGGCGTCGGGGATCCGTACGTTGCAGTTGCCGAGCACGAGGGCCTTGTTCGGAGCCTCGGAGACTTTTGCAAGTACGACACGCTCCCCTTCATGGCGACTGTGACGAACAAGGTGATCAAGGAGAACCCTGATGCGGTGGTCGCGTACCTCAGAGGGTGGCTGAGAGCCGTCAAGCTTCTCAAGGAGCAGCCAGAGAAGGCGGCGGAAGTCTACTGGCAGGAGCAGAACTCGATGGGGCGCAGCGTGCCCGTGGCAGTCCTGGATAAGACATTGCGCCGGATGCGGTGGGAACCGGAGATCACGCCTGAGATTGAGCGATACCTTGCGGATCAGGCGAAGGATCTCATGGCAGGCGCCGGGGAGGGGCGACTCAACTCCATACCGGATATTGCCAAGGCCCTCAATAAAGAGCTGCTTCAAAAGGCCAAGGCCGGGCTGTAGCAGTTATTCGTTACTCGTTGATTCGTTGACTCGAATAACGAATACACGAATAACGAGTATACGAGTAACGATGCGACAGATGGTTTTTTTAACAGCTTTAAAGGTTGATCCCTGCTGAGCATGCGACGCGCGCTGATCCCCTTCGCTGAGGCGGCCCTTCCCTTTGTTGTCGTTGGAATTCTGTGGCAGGCCTTTGCGCTTCTCGGGCCATTCCCGCCGAAGCTCTTTCCAGGGGTCCAGACCATCTTCTTGACCTTTGTCCGCCTCGTCGTTAACGGGATTCTTCCCATCCATGCCCTGAGCACGCTGCTCCGCCTGGTCCTCGCGTTCCTCCTCGCCGCGCTGCTCGGAGTGGGGCTCGGGATTATCATGGGCCAGTACCGCTGGGCCGAGGACTTCTTTCTGCCACTCATGAGCATCGGCAATCCGATTCCCGGCTTGGCCTATGCGCCGCTCTTCGTCCTCTGGTTCGGCCTCGGTAATCTTCCAGCCATCCTTCTCGTCGCATTCGCCGCAGCTTTCCCCATCGTCTTGAACAGCTGGACCGGCGTGAAAGCGGTGAAAGAGATCTGGATCCGAGCGGCGCAGGCGATGGGCGCCCAAGATCACCAGCTATTTTGGAAGATCGTTCTTCCCGGCGCCCTGCCCTACATCTTGACAGGCTTGAGAATTGGATTGGCTCGAGCCTGGCGAGTGCTGGTCGCCGTCGAGATGCTGACCTCTGTCAGGCTCGGGCTCGGCTGGCTCATCTTCGGTGCGCGCGAGTTCTTGAACACGGATGTGATGCTGGCTGGCATTGCCGTCATCGGCCTTGTGGGATTCCTGCTGGAGAAGCTGGTCTTCCAGAAGCTCGAGCAACTGACGGTGGTTCGCTGGGGGATGATGGAAGGATGATGGCAAACTTCGTGACCTTCGTGCTCTTCGTGGTGATAAACTTTTTGACCACGAAGGACACGAAGCACACGAAGGAAGAGGGAAAAGGTCGCCAGGGGAAACTGTTTGACCGTGAACAATCCGAGCCAGTGAGGCTCGCATCTCGACGCGGCGCGAGAGGATAGATATCGTGCAAACGAACAACCAGATACGAACCATTCTGCGTGGAGTCGTCGCCCTCGGTCTTGCGTGCGCGATCTGGGAAGGATTCGCCCGGAGCGGGCTCTTTGCTCCTGTGCTGGCTCCCTCCTTGGTTTTGATTGGCTCAGCCCTCGGGCGGATGCTCCTCAGCGGCGCCATGCTTCGCCACACCCTCTACACTCTCTACAGGGTCCTGTTCGGGTTTGTCCTCGCGAGCGCGCTCGGTCTCTTCATCGGGATCCTGATGGGCCGTTACCGGCGTGTGGAGCGTTTCTTCCTCCCCCTGGTGAGCATTCTCATGCCGATCCCTTCCCTGGCGTGGGTTCCGGTCTTCATCCTCTGGTTCGGCCTGGGCAACGCGGCCACGATCGCGCTGGTCTTCTACGCAGCCACATTCCCGGTGGTTTTTAACACCTGGACCGGCGTACGTTCGGTCAACCGCCTCTGGATCCGATCAGCCGAAGCGATGGGGGCCGATGAGAGGGCGCTCTTTCAGAAAGTTGTCTTGCCCGGGTCACTCCCGTTCGTTATCGCCGGGCTTCGTCAGGCGTTCGCTCGAGCTTGGATCGCTGTGGTAGGAGGCGAAATGATCGCCGCCACGAACTGGGGGCTGGGGTGGGTGATCTTCGACTCCAAGGAGTTTCTCAACACCGATGTCATGATGGCGAGTCTGGCGGTTATCGGTATCATCGGCCTGACTTTTGAGAAGCTCATCTTCCAGACGATCGAGCAGCGGACGGTCAGCCGTTGGGGAATGGTAAAAGCGGTCAGGGGCTAGTGTGATGTTTCATAAATTCGTTGCATTTTTTCCGTCATTCCGGCCAACCCCCGCGAAAGCGAGGGGCGAGCCGGAATCCAGGGAATTCAGGGAGTTCTGGATTCCCGCTGGAGCCTGCCCTCGACTTCGATCGGGGGCGGGAATGACGACAGAGATGCCGAAGATTTATTTATCGAAATTCTGAAACAGGACCACTGAGCGATGCATCAGATCGAGCTGCGCAACATCACGCTTGAATACGCATCTGCCGAGAACCCCGTGACGGCGCTTCAAGATGTCAGCTTTAACGTCGATGCCTCGGAATTCTTGTGCGTGGTCGGCCAGAGCGGCTGCGGCAAGACTACGATGCTCAACATCGTCGCCGGCTTCCTGAAGCCGACCAACGGAGAAATTCTGATCGCCGGCAAGACGGTGAGCGGCAAGGGGCTGGACCGTGGGATCGTCTTTCAGGACTTCGCCCAGCTCTTTCCCTGGAGAACGGCTCAGCGAAACGTGGAGTTCGGCCTGGAGATGAAGGGGATCTCGAAGGAGGAGAGGGCGGAGATTGCGC
>Ga0105164_10001185_pt1 | contig 16948 bp, 17 predicted proteins | sample VDWuncwatermetaG_FD_89674 | JGI IMG/M metagenome (GOLD analysis project Ga0105164, IMG submission 89674) | Wastewater microbial communities from Netherlands to study Microbial Dark Matter (Phase II) - VDW unchlorinated drinking water | ecosystem: Environmental > Aquatic > Freshwater > Drinking...
ATCCTAGGGTCCGCAAACATGGACATCCGAAGTTTTCGCCTGAACTTTGAACTAAACTTACTGACTTACGATATCGAACTAGCCACTCAAGCCTCAGAAAGTTTTCGAAGTGATCTTGAGGTCTCAAAAGAAATTATCGAGGCGGAATTCAACCAACGAAGTACCGGTCAAAAAATGCTCGAAAATGCCTGCCGATTACTCTCGCCGATACTTTAGATTTTGATTACCACAGAACTTGTTGGGAATCTTCGAAGGCGGGATGGCGGGATTCGTCTTGCCGAAGGCTTAATTGGATCAATTCAGTGATGAAATAGCGGGCAGCTTGGTCGGCCGTGATGGGGGAACCCAAATAAAACCAGTTGAGATCATAGAAGGCGCCCGACTGAGCCTCCAAACTTCCGCCAAACATCGCCACTCGATTACGGGAGTTACCGTCGATACCTTTTGAACACTGAACCTGAATGGTTCCAGGTTGTGAGTTATTTAAATTTAAGCAGTGCTCGCCGCATAGGATGGAGAAACTACTGGCAGACTCATGCTTTACTTTAAGAGATGAGTCTTCAGCCATCGCATTTAGGTGCGCATTAAAATGCTCTCTAAGTTTTTCAAACGCTGTCAGCAGTTCATTGAGAAAGGTAAAGCTTTCGACCGCTAATAACCGTTCCTTGGCATGATATAACTCGACAGCTGGGCGCTTACCGCTAGAAACTTCATTCTGTTGGCTCGCTAAGGACTCAATCCAAATTAGAGATGACTGTGTGACACTCATGAACCTACCAAGATGAATTCGACTTGAGGGGGAAAGGCTCCCCCGTCGTTGAGCCGTGGCTAGGTAAAATTCCTAACCCAATAACAAAGTGGGCGCCTTATTACTGCTTTAGGCTTCCTAGGTAAAACCCAGGCTTGCACACCGCAGTAAGTTAAAGCTCCCGGGTAAGAACTTGTAGGGTAGAATAGTTCCTGCTCACGTACTCGACAGGGGAGCTTAGCCACATTATGGCAAAAAACACTCCCCTATCCAAGTCCGTTCTGGAACTACTTTGCCTTACGCTTCGACGTTCTTAGCGGCAGGGTTAACGGTGGCATCTTTATTGACACCGGCACCAGCCGAACCCAGTCTTCGCTCGTAGGCATCAATTTTGCCAGTGAGCTCGCGTACCTTGGTCTCGAGGCTCTGAACAACCGCCATCTGGTTGCCATCTCCGCCCTTGGAAAGGTAAGCGCTAAACGAGCCGTCCCCTTGCTGGATAATATGCCTTAGAGTGGCGACAGGAACTGGTGTTTCAGATTTTTTCTGCTTTTCAAAAATAATCTGGGTCAGTGTTAACGCGGTGATATCCTTTTGATTACGGTTATCCACTACGCTAACTTCTTCACCCTGTTGGATCATCTCTGCAATTTCATCCAATGTGACATAACAACTTGCGTCAGTATCGTATAGTTTGCGGTTCTGATATCTCTTTATGATTTTCGCTTTGTCCATAATAACCCCCAACCAGTTAAGATAAATTGATAGTAATTATCCCCATTTAGGACGTCTGTCTCAATCGCTCATGTCGCGAGATTTGCCTACCCATTTGCGCAAACACCCAACATTACGGAAAGAATTATTCTCTTAAGACAGCTAAGCTTTTGTGAATTCCGACATCCCCCATTTTTTGAATCCCAGTGTCCCGCTTTAGCACCCCATGTTTAGCTAAACACAGTTCACCACGATCCAACTGTACCCATTTTTCTTAACTTGACCCCTACTGTCAACTTTTTCTTGGCGCAGCGTTAATTTACCGTTATCGCAACGCAACATTATTTCAGGGATATTGAATTGCTCTAGCTGAGTTGCCCACTGAGAAGTGTTTTGAGGGAGAGCGATGCATCTGCCTTTAAGCGACGGCCCGTCTTTTCGACCTGGCGTAGGGTGGGGATTTGCTTTTCGACGGTTTCAGGATCCGTTGAAGGTTTTTTGCTCAGAGCGATCACATCTCTTATCTCGGCTTCATCCGAGGAGACCCACTCGGTATCCGCGAGTCGTAAATGTTTTTCCAAGAGCCGCCCACCGTATTCACATACTCGTGATAGGACACTGAGCTGTTTTTGAATTCGCGTTTGGTACTGCTGGCTCTCGTTATCTAATTTCGCCACTCGAGACTCTAGAACATTAAGCACCGCGATGACTTGCTGATCCGCATCAATGGGTGCCGACGGCTCCTGACGGCGCCTCAGCCATTGAAAAATTAAAACACCCGTTAGCGCAGCCTGCCAAAACAAAATAATCGCCCAAAGTATCGTCATATTAACGCCCCTTTTAAAAGTTTTTCCGCAAAGACTCGTCTGCATTCGAAATCCGAGCTGTTAAGAATAAAAATGTTTCGGATGTGGCCTCAGTTTTTGTCTCGCCAGAAAAAAGCCGCCCCAGAATAGGGATGCGCATGAGATAACCAAGACCAGACTCGTTCATGGTTGACTGATTCCTGAAGATTCCGCCGATGACTGCGGTATCGCCGTTATCCAATAGAATCTGAGTATCAATCGTACGAGAATTAATGGTTGGCGTTGAGGTATCAAAACCCGAGGGGATATCGTTATTCAATTTTACGGTCAGAAAAATCCCCCCATCCGCGGCAACAATAGGAGTCACATCCAACGTGAGTACGGCATTCACAGCGCGAAACTGCTGAACCACGACACCGCCCGCCGTCACCGAGTCCGCCCGAAGGTAGGTTGAAATGGTGGAACTCACTTTCGCGGGGTGATTGGCAACTACCGAGACGTTTGGATTTGCTAAGACACGAACCTGCTCATTACTCTCACCCAGTTTCAAATTGGCCAATAATCCACCCAAGCGGTTTGCCCCAATTAAAAAGCTCGAACCGCCCCCCGCACTTCCCGCGATCGATGGAGTGATATTTAGCCCCGCCGTATTGATCCCTTGGGTAAAACTCCCGGAACTCAATCCAATATCGCGCGAGAACGATGAACTGAGCTCGACCACACGCCCAGTAATCGAGACTTTAGAAGGCTCTGTATCCAGTGCAGCCACCAATTTCTGAATTCGGTTAACAACCGAATCAATATCCTTAATGATCAGAGAGTTGGTCCGTGCATCCACATCCGTCGAGCCGCGCTCGGAAAGAAATTGCTTCGTGCGGGCGACAAAGGTGGCTGCTTGGGCATAGCTGATAGGAATCACAACAGTCCTGAGAGGCTCGACTCGGATTCGACTCTCCTCGTTGGCCGCGGCCTCCTCTTTTTCGGCTTTAAGCGACGCTAGGGTTCCGACGCGGATCACATTTCCCTGACGAACGTATCCCAATTTCTTACTTTGTAAGACGAGAGCAAACGCTTGGTCCCAAGGGACATTTTCCAAACTCAAGGTACCGACCTTGCCTCTCACATCGTCTCCCACCACGATATTGTAACCACTTGTCTTTGCGATCAAACGAAGCACGTCCTGAATATCGCTGTTTTTTATTTCCAGTTTTTGAATGCTTTTACCGCTAAAGACTTTCGTCGAACCATAAAGGTTCTCCTCTTTGGCCTCTCCTTGATCGCCATCGCCTAAAATGATTTTTGGTTCCGTCGATTTATCTGGCGGCGGAAAATCAATCAGAAGTCCATTCTCAGTTTTTCGAACACTCGCACTCTTTTTCTCTCGAAGCTGGACAATTAACTTGGTGAGAACCGGCGTCTCACCCGGCATTTGAAGCAGCGTGAAAAGGGCCACTGGACTAATGAACTCACTGGTATCAAAGGCTCTTTGGAGGCGTGCGGGGCAAGACGTGTTATCAAAATAATAGACAACTTGATTCATCTGAGAGTTGACCACCTCGCGGTACGATAGATCGTGTTTCGCACTGAGCACCAACCTCGAATTAACTCCGTCCATTTTAAATTCAACATTAGTCATTTCATTGGAACCCTGGGGAATCGGATCGATGGCGCTTGATGAAGGAGGGCTTACTTCCGAATCCTTTATCTCCGAGGGGGCAATGTCTAAAATATCGTCGGCCTCGGTATCTGACCAAACGCATGAAATACTCAGGATTATGATAACTGCGACGACCTTAATGGGATGAAACCTTGATAGCATTTTCATTTCACTTCTCTCCTTTAAGGTGTCACTTCAAATGGTTTGAGCTTAGTCGGTTCAGTACTAGCCACCGGAGCATCCAACACCGGGGCGTCAATTGAGGTTCCGTCACTCGATAGATTTCGTTCTTCGGCGCTGGAGGCGGTCCCTTCTTCTGCAGTCGTAGCGGTCTCGGCCGCTTTCGGGGCTGGGGCTTGAGAAGTCGGCGGTGAAACCTCGATCTTTGGCTGATTGGCACCCGCCTGAGGAGTCTCTTCGGACTCCTCAGAATTCAACTCACGTGGAATTGACGTGACACCAAAGTCTTGATCCACAGGCAATGTCATCACCTTTTCCTGCAGTCTTTCGATACCGAGATAGTTAACTGATTTTTCAGTTACCACGACGCCAGCGTTCAGTATCCTGCTAATCACGGCTCTTTCACGACCAAGAGTCTCTCCCGCGCCCAAGATATGTGTCTTGCCCTCGGGATCTTCAAACATTGCTCGGTTCTTTTTTCCACTTCGTAGGATGGCACGCAACTCGAGTTGATCCACACTGAACCGCTCAGTTGGGCTAAGCGAAGCAAGCGTACGACTCAACGGAGGTAGCGGCGCCTTAAATGGATCCCTTTTTCCAATCGGGTTATAGATATTATCCAAGTTTTTTTCATAAGACCACGCGGGACTCGCCCCACCAAAAACAGACAACATCAACCCATAGAAGATCTTTACCAAGATTCGATTTTCAGCGTGTTCAATTTTCATTCTGCAAACCGGTAGGTCCGTAGGACCGCCCTTGCCTTAATTTTAGTTAAACCGGATCGATTCTTCGACGAAGGGGCCATGTTCAGACTGACCTTTTCAAAATTTACGATTCGTTTCAGTCGAATGACCTGATCCATGAAGCTCAGAACTTGGCTAAAGGCACCTGATAATTCGCATTCGATATCAATGTTGTCGTAGAACATCTTATTGGGGTCCTTAGCCACAGCAGGCTGATGCCCTGGTGTCGTTGCTGTGATAGCTGGCCGAAAGGCAAACATTTCAACGCCGGCGCTTTGCGCTAAACCTGAAAGTCGACGAAGCAAGACGGATAAATCGAATTGCCTTGGCATATGGGTAACCGCAGCCTCCCATTGGAAGGTCAATTCCTTAAGTTCCTTCTTAATATTGACAAGATTGGAAGCAAATCCCTGAACACGTTTTAGTTCTGTTTCCAGCTGATTCACTTGATTCGTCGAAGCTACCAAGGATTGCTCAAGCTTAGGAAGCTCGTCCGAATGAAATTCATAAAGGACGTAGCCCGCCAAAATGATTCCAATGACCGCCGATAATAATATAATCTTAGAAGCCTGGCTCACTTTGGCCTTTCATTCTCGGAAACAGGATGGGTAGCCGAAACCAACGGATCCTGCGATACCGCCAACACGGAAAACTGCTTCGTATCAAATTGGCCAATTTTCCTAGACTCAACTTTCTGCAGTTGAATGTCTCTCAGGTAGATCGACTCGCCTAATTTCTCGACATAATCTGAGATATCCTCATTGGCATAAGAGAGTCCTTTAATCGAAACGACGGATATTGGCTCCTTGGGAGGTTGCCCTGGAACCACTTGGCCAGGCTGAATCCGATATTCCAGCTGTTCCAACCACACCCGCAGCGGAAGACTTTGTCCGAGAGCATCCAAAACTGCGACTGGCGTGCTTCGCAGCGACATTAATTTCCGCACAGCCTTGAGTCGTGTCTCCACGACAATCTTCTGCTGTTCGTAGCTACCTAATTCTCGTCGGTAGGGTTCCAACTTCACGATAGCTTCTTTGAGCTCCGTGCTTTTAGCGGTCAGATCCGCAATTTGCTTTTCATACCCCTTACGCACATAGCTCTTGTACTGAATCACAAAGAGCAACGGAAAGACACTCATCACGACGACAATTGCCACAATCATGAAAGTCTTAAAATCGGCGTAGGTCTTATTCCCTGAAGGGCCTCCACTTTTAAAAATGGAAATAATCTTGCCCGCAAAGCTTGGTTTGGAGGACTGCTCCAACTCATCTCGGCTCAGATCAATGCGAATCATGATCTATCTCCTCGGTTCCGAAGGGATAACCCAAGCGCAACAGCTCCAAGCCCACTTAATTCTGCAACCGCCTTGATGTTCATTTTCCGCCCTGACCCAGCGATATTCTTGATCGGATTTAATGTCTCAATCACCAGCGGTAACTTTGACTCCAAACTTGCGAGTAGTCCGGCAGTCGATGCGGCTCCACCACAAATATAAACTTTCTGGTAGACGCGCTCGGAGCCTTGAGTGGCCGCAAAATCCAAAGTTCGGCTCACTTCATCAACAAGCAAACTCACACATTCATCGATAACTTCACGGTAAGCCGTCTCTTCCCCCTGAGCGATCTTGGCCCGCTCAGCTTCATCGATGGTAAGCCCCCTGCGCTCGGCAATGAGTTGAGTTATTCCATTGCCACTCTGCCTAAGCTCTCGAGAAAAAGTCGTTTTATCGCCCTCAACAATGACAACTTTGGTGCTTCCGGCGCCAAAATCGATCAGAACATTGGCGGCACTGAAACTATCTTTACTGAGGTAGCCATAATTAAATTCAAATGCGTTCCCTAATGAAAATGCCTGGTGGTCGATCCCATCTAACTTCAGCCCCGCTTCTTCAGCGATACTTTTAAGATTGGCGATATAATCCTTCTTTGCCGCAACCAACATCACTTCCATCATTGGCTTCTGACCGACTTGGCTCTGAGTCGTTGAAGACGATGAACCCAAAATAAAAAAGTCTAGGTTAATTTCCTTGATATCAAAGGGAATGTACTGCTCAGCCTCCCAATATAACTGATCCGCCACTTCTCTAGCCGTCATCCGAGGCATCGTTACCTTTTTCGTAATGATCGAATTTCCAAAGGCACCCATCGCAACACGCTTAGTAGTAAACACTTTAGTATCAAATAATTTTCTTAGCCCGGAGATCACGACGGCTTTATTTTTGATTTCGCCATCGGGTTGAACGACATCCCATGGCAGAGCAATCCGGTTATAGGCGATTAATCTTGGATTCTTACCCGCGGAAATTTCCACCGCCTTGATTCCACTGGAACCAATATCCACGCCCACCAAAGGTTTGCTAAGCAAAGAACTCATTTAGTTCGTCACCACTTCCATGGAGTTTCTAACATTGTTGATTTAAATTTACCGATGGGAAATCTTGAGACGGTAGACTGTACTTATATTATTATACCAAGTTCACACGTTTGGGGGAGTATCATCCACATATTCTTCAACGAGGGTATTGCCGATAACGTCTCCAAGACGGACTCCAGACGGCAGGCGGAACAAAAGGTAAGTCTCTAATATGATTAAGGGAACAGTAATCGCTAAGCCGAATACCCACAGCCCTGGAACGGTGAAAAATAATACCCCTAAAATAAATGGCATATTGCGCTGCAGCGAATGGTAATAATCGCATGGCATGCCAGTTTCATCATCGACGACGCGAATTCCGACAATCCTTTTCCCCAAACTCTGCCCCACTCCCATGCCGTCTTGAAACGCGGTGAAAGTGATTGCCGCCACGCAACCCAACCATGGCCAAATGGCGTGCCCTACCAGATAGATGACAATTGTCACGAGAAGATCAATGACGCGTCCCATGGAACGCTGAAAGAAAGTGGTTCGCGTCTCACTCAGCAAGATCCCGGTGCGACGCGTAGGAACCGACTGCGGAACAAAACTCATGCATGCTCCCTATACATTCTTGACTCTCTATCCCTACACACTCTATTCAGGAATGATGTGCCTTGCAATCAAGCTCGGGCTACTTATAAGGAGGGTACCATGGCTACCGGAGTTAACAAAGTTCTCTTAATCGGACGTTTGGGGAATGACCCAGAAGTTCGTTACACCAGCAACGGAGGAGCCGTTGCTAATTTCAATCTTGCGACCAACGAAAGTTGGACAGATAAAGCAGGGCAGAAACAAGAACGCACGGAATGGCACCGTGTCGTGATCTGGGGAAAATTGGGCGAGTTATGCGGACAATATCTTTCTAAAGGCAGACAAGCCTTTGTTGAAGGCCGTCTTCAGACACGTGAGTGGAACGATAAAGAAGGCCATAAGCGCTACACCACAGAAATCGTAGCCCAAAACGTTCAGTTTCTGGGCGCCCCATCTGAGAAATCTGGTGGACAGCCTGATGCTGGCATGCCGAGCTCGGACTTCACACCCTCTTTCAGTGAAGACGCTAAAGGATTATCAGACGAAGAAGTTCCTTTTTAAAAATCTAAAAACCGCACTAACTCGACCGCAATGGAATCGGCCAAAAGCCCGCCCTTGTGAGTTAGCCGTAGGCACTCATTTTCTGAATCGATAAGACTAGCCTCCATCAAGGAGGCTAGTTTCGGGGCCTGATTGAGATCATAGCCGTACCTTTGCTTAAAACTGGGAAGGTGAATGCCTTCGCGCGTTCGAATTTCAAGAAAAATGGCTTCAATCAACGTCTGCTCCAGAGTGCTCTTTTCAAAATTAAAAATCGGAACGTTTCCAGAGTGGTAGGCATTGAGGTCAGCAACTTGCTTGCGATGATGGTAACGCCCGTCCCAAAAAAAACGGCTCGAGGCTGAAGGGCCAATCCCTAGAAAGTCGCCACCTGTCCAATACAACTGATTATGAACGCACTCAAAACCTGGCAATGAAAAATTCGAAATTTCATATCTTGAATAGCCGGAGGTAAAAATCTCTCGCCAAAGTGTTTCATAAAGCTCCACAGCAAGATCTTCATCGGGCAAATTTGAATACTCGGGGTGCGGCTCCTTAAGCGTTAATTGATAGGCACTTAAATGACTGGGCCGATACCCAACCGCAACTCGAAGGTCTTCTGCCCACCGATCGGGTGATTGGCGAGGGATCCCAAAAATGAGATCGAGACTCCAAGGCACGCCACTGGCTTTAACCCAGCCGATCGCACGATGATTGGCTTGCTCAGATACTTGCCGATCAAGGGTTTTAAGATGCTCCTGCTTAAAACTTTGAATGCCCAAACTAATACGAGAAATTCCAGCTCCTAGAAACTCCTCTAACCGCTGCTCAGTCAAAGTCTCTGGGTTTGTCTCCATCGTGATCTCAGGGCGAGAGTTGATCTCAAATGACTGCTTAAGCCCTCGGATCAAACGAGCCATCTGAGACGGGGGAAGAAGCGACGGCGTCCCTCCTCCAAAAAAAAGGCTGACCGCAGGGGGCAAAGACCTCCCCTCCGAGCGAAGCCACTCGGACGCCGAAATGCTCTCAGCGATCAGCTGATCGACTAAGCGATTGAGCACTCCCTCATCAAATTGAGTTTGCGAATAAAAGTCACAGTAGGAGCAGCGATGGCGGCAATAAGGAATATGAACATACAACCCAAATGGTTTTACCTTCACAGACAACTTTGAATGAGATAAAACTGAAGGGCGGCAATTCATGATTGAAAAATACACACTTCCCAATGGAATACCACTTTTTGTTGTCTCAACCGACGCGGCGCCCGTCGTCAGCGTTCAAGCTTGGGTCGCACGCGGCAGCATCCACGAAACCCCAGCACTCGCGGGAATTTCGCACTTTTTGGAGCATTCTCTCTTTAAAGGAACTAAGAAACGTGGTGTTGGTGAAATTGCTCTTGAGATCGAGCAGCGCGGGGGTGAGATCAACGCCTTCACGTCATTCGAAGAAACAGTCTATTACTGCAATATGGCTAGCCGGTACTTTGCCGACGGACTGGATATCATTACAGACGCTGTGCTGAATCCGACCTTTGACGCCCAAGAGATGGCCCGTGAACGGGAAGTCATTTTAGAAGAGATCAAACGTGCGTTTGATTCCCCCCAGAAAATGCTCTCCATGAATTTGTGGGCGACTGCCTTTCCGTCGCTGCCCTATGGGAGGCCTGTCTTAGGCTTCCCTAAGACAGTGAGCAAGATGAACCACACCCACTTAAGAAAGTATTGGCAGCAGAACTACCACACGGGGAGTCTCGCGATGGTCGTGGTAGGTGATATTGACGGCAAGCAAGTCTTTGAACTGTCTAAAGCAAAACTCAAATCCGCACGAATCGGGAAACGACTCCCTACGCCAAAATTTAATTTGCCACGGATTCATCAAACTAAAATGAAAACGCTCGGACGCGACGTCAAGGAATGCTACGCGCAAATCGCATGGATCGCGCCCCCGATTCATGACCGATCGATCCCGAGCCTCGATCTTATTTGCAGTGCGATTGGGCAGGGTGAGAGCTCAAGACTCTACCAACGGTTAGTCAAAGAAGAGAAATTAGCCCTGAATACGCAAATGTCCTTAGTGGGCACGGCCGGCTGTAGTCTTGCGACGATTGGCATTCAGGCCGCACCCGAAAATATTGTCTCGGCAATCCGTGAAGCCTACAAAACCCTACAAGACACGCTTGAGAATGGCCTGACGGCCCGTGAGATGGACCGAGTGAAAACATCTTTAGAGGCAGATACCATTGAAGGGAAGGAAACCGTTGACGGATATGCTCGCCGACTCGGGTTTCATTATATTCAATTCAACGACCCAGAATACGAACGCAAGTACTTAGACCAAGTCTTGTCGGTCCACCGAGATGAAGCGATTAAGGCACTTGAGCCCATCTTAGCACTCGCGCCTGTGATCTCGGCAACGCACCCGACGAATCATCCCATGGATCAGAAAGCGATTAAGGCGATCTTTGATCATCCACGGACTAAGGCAACTCAGACTAAGAAAACGAAACCAACTCCGAGCCTGCTTGAGAAGATTGATGTCAAGGGGCACTCCTTCATCTTTAAGAAGACTAGCCACCTACCCATGATTGCACTTAAGATTTTATTCCCAGGCGGCAGCCGAGAAGAAAATAAGACCCAATACGGTGTGAGCAATCTTCTTCAAAGAACTTGGGTATCGGGCACACCGTCTTTCTCGTCGCAAGAAATTGCCCACCGGCTGGAAAGCTTGGGCGCGTCCATCTATGCCTTCGTCGGCCGAAATTCGATGGGATTGAGTGTTGAGTTTCTTTCGAAGCATTGGCCTAGTATCCGACCTATCTTAAATGAAGTCCTTCTTAAGCCGACGTTCCCGGTGGATGAATTTGAAACTGAAAAACATATTCAGCTCAGAGAAATACTCTCCGAAAAAGATAGTCCCGGATCGTTGTGCCAACGAAATTTTCTGTCCCAACTCTATGGTGAGCACTCCTATGGCCGTTCCGGGCTGGGGTCACATGACGCCGTTTCTAAACTCAAGGTATCTGATATCCAGAGTTTTTTTAAGTCCTATGTCCATACCCACAAAGTCGTGGTGTCAATGGTAGGAGATTTTGATCAACAGACATGGCTTGAAGAGCTGAAAGAACTGACGCAGAAACTCCCGGCAGTTGCGAAATTGCCAACCGACGCCAAACCAGTCAAAGCCATTCAAAAGACTCAAGTCATCACTGAGGCAAAGGACCCACTTTTCCAAACCCACATCATGGCGGGATTCCTAGGACCGACGATCCATGATTCCGAACGATTTGCCTTGCGCCTACTCAACTCCTGCCTCGCAGGACAGGGCGGACGGCTCTTTCTCGAACTCAGAGATAAACAGAGTCTTGCGTATACCGTCGCGCCAATTAGCTCGGATAGCCCAGAACCAGGCCTATTCGCATTTTATATTGGATGCTCTCCCGAAAAGTGGTCAACCGCGCTCACGGGGATTCGAATTGAGATGGATAAAATTCTAAAAAAGCCCATCTCGCCTAAAGAGCTAGCCCGAGCGAAAGAATATTGGTTAGGACGTTTTGAACTCGACATGCAACGCTACAGCGGACAAGCCATGCTTTATGGATTAGACGAGCTTTATGGAATGGGGTATCGCCACCACTTCGATATCCCGGGTTATATTAAAAATATCACGGCTGCTGAGATTCAAAAAACGGCGCAGAAGTACCTTCTGCCCGATCGAGCCACGCTATCGATTGTCCACCCTGAGAAACTCGACGAGGCAACCGTACTTAAAGCATGGGGATAAGGGCCCTACGGCTTACGTTCCAGACAGCGCCAAACAATTTCTCTCCTTCAGCGCGCATTTTCGCGGCGTCGTCGCGTAAATAAAGTTCGTACGCGTTAAGTGATTCCATCTCATAATGGACAACAAACCCTATTTTCTCTCCCTGGTGGGGCTCATGCAGCCGAAAGGCCAGAGCCTTTTTGATTGCGGATAACAACACCATCTGCTCAAGATGCTTTGATAGAAAATCGGTGAACTGCTCCTGATGACTCCGAGGAACCGTGATCGAAACTTCATAAATCATGAATCAGTGTCTACCAAGAGAAATGCCAAACGACTAGTCGATATGTTATCCTAAGCAATGCCAATGACTATTCTGACTCTTCTGCTTACCTTGACACTCGGCGCCCAAATACTCGCCTGCGAGGTCAGCACCGAGAATTTATTGATTGGATCAAAGAAACAAGCCAATGGCGAGTGGGTAGTGCTTCGCGTCAACGAACAACTTCCCGATAGCCCCCAAGTTGTCGCAAAGCTTCGAGTCGTAGCCATACCGTCCGGGAAAGTGGAGGAAACCATAGTTATCGACAAGAAGCGCCCGCTTCGAGCTGCCATGCGGAGCCTTAAGAGAAAACAATTTGAATTTCCATCGGACCGCGCGTGGCAGGTCGCCCAGAAGGATCCAGAATTAGGCTATCAACTTGGGTCGCTCGGTTCGCTTCAAGAAGAATTAAAACCAGATCCCAGTGACGAAGCTTGGCTAGAACGCGCACTCTTACTGAATTCAAACGGCAAAATTGAACGCCTGACGGGTTTTCAGAAAACATCGGCATCAGCCACTGAGACATCTCGAATCGAAAAGATTTACCTCAACCCAGAAAAAGACACGGCGCTGGTGATCTTCGGCAACTGTTCCGACGAACTCTTTGCTCTTCATAAGTAGTCCTGAAAAGTGCCCGTCTACTTTCCACACCTCCCCCAACAGCAGCGATACCAAAAGATCAGGATTCTTTCCATCCAGATTGCCCACTTGATATCCATCTACGTGTCGTCGCTGAAGCAAATGTGAGCCATATACTTGATACGTTGCAGCGACGATCCTGCTCTTTTGTTGCTGATAACGTAAGCCGCGATACGAAGGAGTTATGGGCAGGCTGAGCGCGCCTAATCAGTTTCGATAAAGCACAGATAGCCGTGCGCGCTCATCGGAGCACAAGCTTTCGATAAGGTAATCTGAATAGTAAATCGGCCCTGCCCATAACCCAACAAGAGCTCTGCCTCACCCTTGAACCACGTTAAGGTGTTGCGTTAAAAGCTTGAATCTACCTAGGCACTTTCCCGACACCCCACCAAAACTTAGACGATTTGCCCCTGGTATTCTTTAAGAATATCCAATGATTTCAATGCATTAATTTGGCACTTCTTTTGCAGTTTTAAACTCTAGAAGGTCAACCATGCGTAACACTCGGTCCTTACAACTTTGGGCAATCAGCTTTATCCTACTCGTGCCTACGTTCGCATGGAGTAACCCTGCGTCCTCAGAGATCGCTGAAAACAAACTCGTCTACATGTACCAGCTTTATTATTTGCCCTTTAGCATTCAGTTTAAAGAGGGCCGGAATCAGGACGACGTGCTTCCCTTTATCGTAGACCCCAACACCCGATCCGAGAGAATGCTAAGAGGTGAAGAGCTTCAGCTTCTTGATTCTCAATGGGAAAAATTACGTGCTTCTTGGATTGGCCGATCGCTCTGGGCGTCAACAACCGTAAAATCGGGGCAATCGATACAGATTACTCGGCATCTTAGCTCTCATAACGTTCCCCTTAATCGAAACGCATTTGACCACCTCTCCGTGACGACTCGAATGCAATTGAATGAATCGCTCAAAACAAAATCTCCCGAGCAAGTGGCTTCCTTAACCCAGGAATACTTTCTAAAGGGGCTCGTTAAAGAATCGGATACCACCCCATTCAATTTCTTTATTGTTGGCGCGAGCTGGTGTGATAGCTGTCGAGAGTACCGAACCCTTCTAGAAACCTACTATAAAATGTTCCCCGACAGCACACTCAACCTGCATTCCGTTGTGATTGAAGACCCCAAGGAACAAATCTTTGATAGCAAACTCTTAAAGGATCTTTTCCCGCACCCAAAAAAATACTCGCATGACAGCATCCCAAGATTTCTCGCACTAGAAATCAAAGACGGCAAGACGATCGTCTGGGAGGAAGGCGAAGCGCTCCGCGAACTCTACCGGCGTTACTTCAGCACTCACCGAGGTTTCTTAGATAAGAAGACCTCGATCTTTCTCAAAACGCCTGCCGGCGTCGCAACCCCAACACTGAGCCCCCAACTCTCTGGCATCTCTCGCTAGGCAAGACACTTTCAGCTATGATAGCGGCGTGAACCGACAGCGTGCCTTAACCACTCTACTCTTTATTTCCACTATCCTTCTGATGGAAGGTCTCGCGCGAGTTTATTCTGCCTACACTCTTCGCCCCGACACGAGTCACCCCAAAACGCAGCCTTCGGCTGAGACTCGGTCTTTTGATCATCAGCTCGGATGGGTCACTAAGCCCAACTTCTCCGCCAAGATTAAAGGATGGAATGCCACGGTCAATACCTTACCGGAGGGGATCCGGTCTAATGGAAAGAGCCCTTTGCGATCGACGTCTCGACCCATCCTCGCGGTGGGGGACTCATTCACGTTTGGTGATAAAGTCGAAGACCAACAAACCTGGCCCGCCTTTCTCGAATCTCAGTTGGCGCTCCGTGCAATCAATGCCGGCGTCTCAGGCTATGGCCTTGACCAATCCGTTCTAAGAGCCAGGCAATTAGTTGATTCGATCAAACCAAGTTTAGTGATCTTGAGCTTAATCGACGATGATATTGAAAGGATGAGTTATTCTATTTTTCTAGGAAGATCTAAGCCATACGTATCGTACGAGCATGGCATCGTAAAATATCATACCGACCATTTGATTGACCCGATCTCAAACTTGAATTCCCCTCGGATGCATCGGTTCGCACTTTATCGATTAGGCGAAAAACTCTTTCAACAAGTCTTCAACCCTAGAATGGCGACTCTCTCGCCGAATTTCCGATCAGAAGACCAACCCCTGATCGCATGCAAGCTACTGCAAGGCTTGGGGTCGGAACTTTCTCAGCGTCAGATCAAGTTTATCACCCTAATCCAATACGCTAGCGATCTCGAAAACACTCATCGTTCATTGAAACAATGTTTAGACCAAGAAGAACTTGAAGTGATTGATACTTATGATGCCCTAAGTGCGCTCAAGCATGCCGACCCCATCGCCTTCGCCCAACTCTATTCCGGGCATATGACCGCGCAAGGTAACGAGTTCGTTGCTAAGATTGTTTCTGAACACCTTAAGAGTAGAATACAAAGTCTATGGCACAAACCCTAAAGACACTTCGAAAGAAGTCCATTTACCTTGGGACATCGAGCTGGAAATACGAAGGCTGGAAGGGACTCGTCTATCAAAAAGACTATCCCTCCAAGAAGGGGTTTAATGACGAGTGCCTAAAGGAATATGGCAAGACATACCCAACCGTCGGTGTGGATCATACGTACTACACTTGGCCTCGCGCTTCGCAATTCAAACAGTATATTGACCAAACGCCGCCTGGATTTAAATTTGGCCTTAAGGCAACTGAAGAGGTCACGGTATTTCATTACCCAAAACATGCCCGATACGGAAAGAAAAGCGGCACGCAAAATCCACATTTTCTCGATGCCGCTCTTTTTAAAGAAAGATTTCTTGAACCTCTTCGACCCTACTGGGATCGCATGGGGCCCATCATGTTTGAGTTCTCTCAGTTCTTTCCGGGGAGCATCGCCAGCGGATCAGATTTCACGGCCCAACTCGGAAAATTCCTCAGTGCACTCAAAGATGATGCTAACGAACTTTCCTTTGCGGTTGAATTGCGCAACAAGAGTTGGCTCAAACCCGCCTATTTTGAGATGTTGATCTCGCACCATACGAGCCATGTCTTTAATAGCTGGACTCGAATGCCTCCGGTGGAAGAACAGTTAGCGCTGACCCAAGATTTTAAATTTCGCAATTACGTTGCCCGTCTTTTACTCGAACCTGGAAATAGCTACCAGTCGGCTGTCGATAGCTACTCGCCCTATGACAAAGTTCAGAATGAACAACCTAAGATTCGTAAGGCAGCCGCCTCGTTGATCACGCGGGCCATGGACCAATCAGTCCCCGCCTATGTTTTCGTCAATAACCGATTAGAAGGCTGCGCCCCCAGAACGATTGATGGGATCCTGAGTCTTCTAGACTAGGTGCGCTCTTGGATTAAATCGCGACCGATTCAGAGATTGCGCCGCCTCTTCATAGGCAGGGTCACTTTCCTTAGGGACTCGGATCTGAATCTCCACAATCTGATCACCCATCTCACCCGTTTTAAGTTTAATGCCTTTTTTGGGAAGCTTCATGCGCTGACCGCTCGATATGCCTTTGGGAATCTTAAGATGAACTTTACCATCGAGGGTCGGCACTTCGATTTCTGATCCCAGCACGGCCTCAGCAAACGTCACTGGCAACTTCAAGAGAATATTCTTCCCTTCACGTTCAAAAAACGGATGGGGAAGAACATGCACGACGAGGATTAAATCCCCCGAGGGTCCGCCATCATTCCCAGGGGCACCCTGAGCGGTTAATTTTATTTTAGACCCGGTATCAATCCCCGTTGGAATCTTCACGGTCAATCTCCGACCATCCGAAAGTTCAAGCGCGCGATCTGCGCCGCGGGCTGCTTCCTGAAATCCAATGGAAATGCTCGTCTCTAGATCTGGCCCCTTCTGAGGAAACGGGCTTCGTC
>Ga0105164_10001186_pt1 | contig 16925 bp, 14 predicted proteins | sample VDWuncwatermetaG_FD_89674 | JGI IMG/M metagenome (GOLD analysis project Ga0105164, IMG submission 89674) | Wastewater microbial communities from Netherlands to study Microbial Dark Matter (Phase II) - VDW unchlorinated drinking water | ecosystem: Environmental > Aquatic > Freshwater > Drinking...
CAACGGCGGCAATTATTAGGGCTACGACTCGGTATTCTGGTCCGACCCAGCCAATCAGCAAAAAAATTAGGCTGGTGATGAGTAGGGTTGCGACCGTCATCCCCGAAACCGGGTTTGAAGACGAGCCGATTTCTCCAGTCAGGCGAGAACTCACCGTGACGAAAAGAAATCCAAACGCAACGATAAGCAAGGATCCCAGAAAGTTCATGTTGAGAGAGGGGACGATCCAAAGCGCCATGACCAACACGATGACACCAATGAAGACCACTGAAAGTGGGAGGTCGGTCTCCGTTCGTAATGGCGCTACTTTGGATTTTTGACTCCCCTTGATGCCAGCAAGCCCTCGAGTGGCTCCGCGAATGATTGTGGGTAGGCTTTGGACAAGACTAATGATTCCGCCGGCTGCGACTGCGCCAGCGCCGATGTATAGGACATAGCTCCGCCAAACCTCATGGAGGCTCATCGAAGAAATTAATTTTGTGGCGGGGAAAATTGGAGACGTGAGTCCATCGCCGAAGAGTTTAATCATGGGGATGAGCACCCAACTGGATAGGACCCCTCCTCCCACCATGATACTCGCAATTCTTGGCCCAATGATGAATCCGACACCCAGAAGTTCGGGCGAGACCTCAGCGGCTACAGAGGCCCCTTTGAACCAAGTGAAGCTTTTTTCAGCGATATCCTTCCATAGCTTTAGACCTAGATTAAAGAACTTATACCCGAGTCCTAAGAAAAAACCTGCAAAGACGGTTTTGGCTGAAGTTCCGCCTTTCTCGCCCGCGATGAGGACTTCGGCGCACGCGGTCCCCTCCGGGAATATCAATTCCTTATGGCCTAGTACGACAAGGGCGTATCGCAGGGGAACCATCATGAGAATACCCAAGAGGCCGCCGAGGACTGCCACGGTCATGATACGGGTGAGTTCCATTTCATACCCTAGTATCAAAAGTGCCGGCATCGTAACCGCAATACCAAAGGCGATTGATTCACCCGCAGAACCCGTTGTCTGGACAATATTATTTTCAAGAATCGTTGCTTGTCGGAGTTTGAAGACTTTGGAAAAAGCCCGAAAAAGAGTGATAGATAGTACGGCTACGGGAATGGACGCGCTGACCGTCATCCCAACCTTTAAGGCCAAATAAAGTGACGAGGCACCAAAGAGGATGCCCAAGATGACGCCCACAAAAATGGGGACGAATCCTAACTCAGGAATTTTGGAGGAAGCTGGGATATAGGGCTTGAACTCGTTCGACATAACCTTCTCCCGGAAAGAGGGCATTCATGCCTAGCCACCCGATTAATGCAGATTAAGGGTAATGACAAGGCTATTGATCGTGGCCAAGCAAGGTCTTTAACTTTTCAATTTCAGTGGCAAGGCGCTCCCACTCAAGCATTCGAGCCATGATTTCGCTGTCAATTTTGCCAAGTTGGTCATACGAGTTGTTGGGATCAACTTTTTGTTTCTCTACATCAAAAGCGGCGAGGTCCTTTTCGATCTGTTCAACTTTTCTTTGGTGGGATTTAAGCTGGTTTTTAAGCTTCTTGCGTTCTTCATAGGGGATGGCCGGAGTGATTGCTTTAGGCTTTTCAGTCGTCGTAGTCCCATTCAGCTTTCTTCCCTCGAGATGCCGGACGAATTCTGGGTATTTTTGGTAGAAGCTTTCAAGATCTCCAAAATGATCAATCAATCGGTGGTCATTGGTAATGAAAAGAATCCGCTCCGCGAGGGATTGAACGAAGTCGCGATCATGCGACACGAAAAGCGTCGTGCCTTCGAATTGGCGGATCGAATTCTTGAGGAGTTCTTTGGTTTCGATATCAAGGTGGTTGGTCGGTTCATCGAGTAGGAGGCAGTTCACTCGAGTCACAATAATTCTGAGAAGCGCTAAGCGAGCCTTCTCGCCTCCACTTAAGACTTTTGCCGGCTTATTCACCTCGTCCTCAGACCCAAAACCGAAGGCACCTAACCATCCTCGCACTTCTTGTAGCCCCATGCCAACGGCGCGGGCTTTTAGGTTATCAAGAACGGTTTGTGCGAGGTCGAGCTCGTCCAATTGGTGTTGGCCAAAGTATCCAATTTCTGTGGCGTACCCTTGTTGGATCTCCCCTTCGGTGGGAGTGAGCCTACCTGCAAGCAAGTTGAGTAATGTCGTTTTGCCAGCGCCGTTTTCTCCGATAATGGCGACCCGCTGCCCGCGTTTAATATCAAAATTAACATTGCTAAGAGTATGCGGCGCATTCCCAGAATATTTGAAGCCAAGATTTTTGACGCTAAACGGAAATTTCCCGCCTGTGCCACCGAGCCGGAAATGGAACGTGAGATTGTACTGGTTGCCTTCGATCCGCTGAAGTTGATCTTTAAGTTGCCGGAGTTCCGCTTCTTGGGATTGTGCCATCCTGAGCTTGCTCTGGGCTCGGTTCGCAGTTTGCGCTTTGGCTCGAAACTTATGGACGAACTCCATATTGCTATCAATTCTCTTCTGAAGGCTCTCCATGTTTTTTTGAATTAAAACCTTCTCTTCACCGAGCGATGCCACAAAACTAAGGTAATCGTTCTGATGCGATCGGTGAAAGAATCTGCCTCCATGAATGACGGCGAGACTGTTCGTGACTTTCCTTTGGAGGGCAACATCGTGGCTGACTAGGATCAGGCTTCCCGGAAAATCTTTCATGAGAAACTCTTCAAGCCACTGAATGGAACTAATATCGAGATGGTTGGTCGGTTCATCGAGTAACAGGACATCAGGGTGGCTGAGTAGCGCTGATGCGATAAAAACTCGAAGCAGCCAACCACCGCTCAGATGCCGCATGGAGGATTTATGATGCTGTTCGGAAAAACCTAGACCAGATAGTATTTTGCCTATCTCCCACTCGAGCTCAAGCCCATCTTCCTCGGAACGTTTCGCAATATGAATCTGGTAAAGGTACTGCGGGGCCGAGAGTTTATTCTGATTATCACTCAGTGACGTGGCGGCTCTTTCCAGCAGTGCCTGATCTAAAAAGCCTATATTGAGTTTGCCGCCACCAACTGTGGTGCACTGGCCTTCGGTTGATTCGGCCTCGCCGGCGAGGATCCTAAGCAATGTCGACTTTCCAGACCCGTTACGGCCTGCCAGGGTAAGGCGTGTCCCTTCATAGAGAGTCCAGTTAACTCCCTCAAATAGGACGCGGCTTGGCAATCGGCAGGTGACATTCTCTAAGACTAATTGGGCTCTCATGCAAGCGATACCCATAACAAAAACTCGATGCTCTGTCATCTCTAGATGCCGCGGTCTGTCATGTGTTTAATAAGATCGGCCTGCCGAGTCATCCCCTTCTCGAGCTATGATGGTAGAGATGTCTAAAAAAACTCACCCTGAAGTGCTTCAAGATCAGACCGTTCTTGATACGACTGCGTCCAACGAGAAAATCTACGCTCAGGTCCAGCATCTGTCTAAATTAGCCTGTTTAGGCAATCTTTCTTCTGGGATCGCGCATGAAATTAATAATCCCCTAGTCGCCGTTAAGGGCTATGCCCAGCTCATCGAAATGAGCGAGCAAGCAAGTCCCACCTTAAGAAACTATGCCAAGGAAATTATCTTAGCCTCGATGCGCATCCAGCAAATCTGCGAGCATTTGCACCACTATGTCCGCGATATGAAAACGCCCATCCATGAAGCGCTTGATCTCAACGATGCGATCGAGAGATCCGTCGTGCTAGTGGAGCAGCAGGTGAATTATCGAAGAGCCACTGTGAATTTAAGCCTAGCCTCCAAGACACCGCTAATCTGGGGCGTTAGGTCGGAAATCCAACGGGCATTGCAGCAATTACTTCTCAATAGTCGGGATGCTTTTCTCAGTTTGAAAGACGATCGCAAGCGTTGGGTGAGCATTAAAACCACGTATGAACCTGGATCTTCGGACGTTGTCCTAGAGTACTCGGATAATGCTGGGGGCATCGCCGAGGAGATCAAATCCAGAGTTTTTGAGCCATTTGTGACGTCTAAACTCGGTGGCGAAGTGGGGGTTGGACTTACGGAAGTTAAAAATATCGTCGAATCATTAAATGGGCGCATCGAATTAGAGTCACAGCCCGGCGAGGGCACTCGATTTATCATTTATTTTCCCGTGCATCATGAGACTAAACTTAAACCTGAACCTCAGTCGAGCGTGACCTCTCTCTCAATCGTAGATCGCCGGCCATCAGTTTTGGTGGTGGATGATGAACGCTCCGCAGGAGAAGTGATTCGACTTTATGTCAAAGATGATTTTGATGTTGAGATCTATGAAGATGTGACTTTGGCAATTGAGCGTTTAAAGAATCGAGAATTTCATCTCATCGTTACTGATTTAAATATGCCAAATCGATCAGGGTTGGCACTGATCACCCATGCCAAGGAGTTAAATCAAGATCGGCCGGTGATTGTGATGTCAGCCTATGGGCAGGGAGATAAGGAAGTGGAAGAAGCGCTAGAGGCAGGTGCGGATGCGTTTTTACAAAAACCCTTTGAGGGACCCGAGGAATTGCGTGAGCTTCTTAGGAGCTGGGTCGGATCCTACCAAGCGATGAAAGGGATTAAAGCCAAATGAATACAGCAAGCCCATTGGCGGTTGCCAAAAAAAAGATACTGGTGGTTGATGATGACCCCCAGATTCAGAAACTCTTGCACACTTTTCTTCAGGCGAAGGGGTACGACGTCGTTATTTCCCAGAACGGATGGGATTGTCTTAAAGACCTCGTTCAGGAACAGCCCGATCTCATGATTGTAGATGTGAAAATGCCAAAATTGGATGGCATTGGTGTGCTTAACTTTACGAAAAAGGGCGGGCTAAAAAAAGATATTCCCATTATCATGATCACGGGAATGAGCGCTACTGAGACAGTGAAGCTTGCGGCAAGTCTTCAAACCGATGAATTCCTATCTAAACCATTTGATCTTGAGGAACTTCACCGTCGAGTTTCTCGACATCTGTACTCCATCACTTTTGATAAAATTACCGCCTTTCTTGGGGAACTCCCAAAGCCAGACCGGCAATTCTTTACTCACGCCAAGCTTGTTAAGCCCCAGCATGCTCATTGGACGCCCCATCTTGTTCAAGATGGAGTCATTGAACTGTGCATCCTTCTTGCGCCGGGTACGGATCCGGTTGCCCTTTCCCATTCCGTAGATATGTCCTTACGTGGTAAGGCGGCCGTTTATATTCGGCATACATCGTTGTGGAAATCACTCTGGCCTTGAAACTCTAGACGAATCCTCCATTTTTTGGTTAGGTAGTGACACCAAAAAAAGGGGTGATTGAAATGTCGACGAATCTTTCTCAGTTATTTGAATCCGCAACTAAGGCTTCAGTGAGTGTTAGCCACTCTGCCAAATCCGTCCAAAGCGACGCCACAATCATTCCGATTATCTATGACACCAAGGATAAGGGCTCTTGGCTACGAGCGCTATCTGCCGTTAAAGCGCCGTGGCTGCCAACCGCTTTGAAGCGAGTTGAGGCTCTAAAGTTTAATCCCAAAAAGCGTGCGGTGATGGCATTTGACCACGAGGGAGCCCACCGAGTTGTTCTGGCTTTTTGGGGGACGGGGTCAACCTTTGAGGCTTTGGGGTGGGCGCGCTCGTGCATCAGTGGAATATCTGGGTCTAAGGCAAATTCGATACTTCTAGAGTTGTCCAATCAGGATTTAAGTTCAGATATTTGGTTAGATGCTTTGATCTCTGCGTTTACCGTCGCTCAGTACCGCCAACCTCGGTATGGAAAACTTCGCAAGGTTCGAAAGCCTAAAGAACTGATCCTATCCGTCGGCAAGCCATCGGAGGGCCTGGCCCAGAAAATTCTAAAGCGAGCGTTTCTATCCGCTCAGGCGACCAATGGCCTTCGCTATCTTTCCGAAATGGCAGGGAATGATTTAACTCCGTCGGCGCTTAAGGCGCTCGCTCTTTCCTTGGGGAAAGAGCCGCATATGAAAGTCACATTCCTAAGCAAAAAGGATCTCGAGAAATTATCTGCCGGAGCTTTTCTGGCGGTCGTTCGCGGGACCGAGGAGCCCGGCGTTGGGATCGCGCGGATTTCTTATCGGCCCAAGAAGAGTGGCACAGATAAGATTGCTCTCGTCGGTAAGGGAGTCACCTTTGATACGGGAGGGAATAACCTCAAAACTGAGGGCCATATGTTGGGCATGAACGGTGATATGGGTGGGAGCGCAACCGTGCTATCGCTTCTCTGGCTTGCTCAAAAATCTGAGTGGAATATCCCCATTGAAGGGTATGTGACCATTGCCGAGAATGTCATTGGCCCCACTGCCTATCGTCCCAACGACGTCGTGGTGGCGTCTAATGGTAAATCGATCGAAGTGATCGATACCGATGCGGAAGGTCGGATGCTCCTCGCCGATGCTTTGGCGATGGCGGCTAAAGACAAGCCTGCGCTAATCATGGATTTTGCAACGCTAACAGGAGCCTGTGTCCGAGCGATTGGGACTCTTTACTCGGGAGTGTTTTCAAATAAGAGGCAGATGTTTTCGGCGCTTGTTCGAGCGGGGAAGGAGTCTGGGGAACGAGTTTGGCCATTCCCAAATGACGCCGACTACGGCGATTGCCTTAAATCTCGGATTGCCGATATCAAACAATGTCGGCCATCAGGAGGGTCTGACCACATTGAGGCGGCTCATTTTTTAAGTCAATTCGTGGGTAAAGTTCCATGGGTTCATGTGGATCTTTCGGCCATGGAGAATGAGGGTGGCTTAGCGCATGTTCCGGGTAAGTTGACTGGATTTGGTGTTCGGTTCTCTCGCCGCTTTTTGGAATCCTTTTTTAAGCAGACTCTCTGAAATGATTTTTTCGTAAACTTGCTCGGCTACCCAAGCATTTCCCAGCGCGGTCATATGGAAGCTGTAGAGCGACTTATGTTTCTCCGGGGCCTCACGCCTCATGGCTTCGAGTTTTGGGTAGAGATCCAAAAGTGCGAGCTCAGTTTTCTGAGCGCAGGGCAGTAACCGTTCGACATACCCCATGGCCTCGGGAGTGGTATTATCAGAATACTGAAGCAGGACTAAACAATCCATTTGATGGGCATTGCAGTGTTCTTCAAGTCGCTTTAGAAGCATGCAATTGACCTCAGTCGTTTTGTTGTGGATCGTAATCGCTCCTCGGCTATCGAGCCACGTTGCTGGGGCGATGCGTTTCATTAAGTAGTGAGCGAGATAACTATAGCCCGCAATTTTCTGATACTGTCTGAGGTCGCGTGACGTCAGAGGAACCGGAATATTCTTTAAACTTAATTGATTATTCTCAATATCGAAGTAGGGTTTCTTGGCAAATTTCTGACTCATCCCTGTCTGAAAGAGATTATCAGGGTGGATGGCAATGATGGCATGCTTGGGGTGATAAATTTCAGTGAGCGCTTCATGGCGCAGAATGATTTGATCAAAGCCATAACCGAAGACTCCAGCATTCAAAATAGGCGCGTTGATTTTAGACTCTAATTTTGCGGGCCAAGTTTCGTCGTCTTGGACCTCCCAACCAAAGACGTACGACGCTCCGGTCGCAAGCCATCGCTCGGAAGTTTGTTTGAGCGAGTTAGGTCCGTTTGCTCGAATCCCGTCGTCTAATAAAAGCATTGACGTGTGTGTTGCCGCATCGAAGGCACTTTGATTTGATTTAGGGATCCATCCAAGTTCCGCGTCATGTTCGATCGGAAAACCTTGGCTTCTTAAATTCCAACCTCTGGCGACGTAGTTTTCAAGGCTGAGCTCATGGTGTTTGACGCGCAATCCCAGCTCAAAGACGAAAAGGCAGGCAGAAGTGCTTATCACTACCACGATGACGCTTAGCAGTATTCGTTTCATCAATTTCAAATCCAATCTTAAAGAATCTGAGCGATATCACCGATTAAAGAGAGGGCCCTAAACACAATTTCCTATCCATCATAACAGTGAATCGACAACGAATCATCAGCTTGGTTGCAGGGTTTGTTAGCATCTTGGGGACGTTCCTTGTCTTAGAATTCGCCCTTCGCGTCGGCTACCCTCTTTATCGTTCCTACAACTCTGAGATGTGGCGCTACGGACGATTTCTCAAGGTCATTTCAGATGACCCCCAAATTGGGCACGAGCACCGTCCGTCATCGGAGGGTGACTTCTACGGAGTGCATATCAAAACCAACTCAGAGGGTTGGCGAGATCGCGAGTATTCGCTTATCCCACCCGCCGATAAAAGGCGCGTGATGGTACTTGGAGACAGCTTAACCCTAGGGTGGGGCGTCAACCATGAAGATGCCTACCCAAGAATATTGGAAAATCTCCTAACGCAATCGAGCCAACCGACTGAAGTGATCAACACGGGTGTGGGAAATTACAACACGATCATGGAAGTGAAGTCCTATGCTAAAAAAGGCGAGAAGTACCGCCCTGATGCAATTGTCGTAGGATTTTATATCAACGACGCTGAAGTGATTCAGCATCGGCAAAGTGCGCTAACGTATCAACTCCAACATACCTACCTCTATTCTTTACTTGCAGACCGATGGTTGAACTTAAAAGTTCGGTTGACTCCCACCCTTCATTACAAGGATTTCTATTCAAAGCTTTATGAACCAGGATTTCCGGGCAGGTCGGCGATCGCTGATGCCTTTACGGAGCTATCGGATCGAGCTCGAGAAATGAGAATCCCAGTGCACGTCGCTTTGATCCCTGAAATGCACCAATTTAAGGATTATCCCTTTCAAGCTGCTCATGATTTTGTCATCGAGGCATGTCGTATGAATCAGCTCGATGTGGTTGATCTTCTTCCTTACTTTATCAATGAGAACCCTGACTCACTCTGGGTTTCTTCGGAGGACGCGCACCCCAACCGCCGAGGGCAGGAAATCATTGCAAAAGGAATCTTTGAGAGTTTTTTCAAAAAATCAAAGCCATCTCAACGTCAGTTGGCTTCAAAAGTAGAGGGCAAGTCATGAGAGTAGCCAAACAGATTGGTTTATTGATAACGATGCTTTGGGCTCTTGCCTCTTGGGGGGACGGTCATGAATCCGTTGTCACTCAGGTACTTGATAATCAACTTCTAGTATCCGTCAGTCAGGAAAAACCGACGCCGTGGCAGCTGGATGATCAGGTTTGTTTTATTCGCAACCAAGAAAAGGTGGCATGCGGGTTGGTCGTTTATGCCAAGGAGAAGGTGGCGCGAGTCAAGGTCCTAGACCAAAAGCGGGCCATACGACTAGCCGATCATGTGGTTTCCTCTCAGCCAGACCGCCTGCTTGCGTCGTTGACGAACGGGTTGGACGAACGCGCCTATAAAAATCCACAAGACCTACGCTACGACATGACATCAGGGTTAACCACAAACCTAAGCTCATTTATTTATTTTCTCCACTTTCAGGGTTTCATCAATGGCAATGTCACATTGGGATTTCAACCCTCATTGCTTAGAGCGACTGACGCTTCAAATTCGTTGAACGCCTTTGGTGCGCTTTTTACCGTCAATTACTACGGAAGTGGCCTGTACCGCGGATTTTGGGTCTACGGTGCGAGCGGCCTGTTTGCGATTCCGTCGTCCACTGGGTCGTTTCGAGAGACCATTTATTCACCAGCCCTGATTGGCGGTGTGGGGTGGCGCGCGAATTGGGCCCTCGGCTTTAATATTGGCATGTCGGTGGGTGGCCAATACATCGCGCAGTCGCAGAACGTGGCGGCTGATGTGCAATTTTCCTCGCTATCACCCTACTTCTTGATCGATATCGGTTTTAATTTTTAGCAAAATGAGCCGGAACAGGTCTTTATCGTCGCTGAATACCCCCTCAGTTTCCGTCTAGTCTTTTCGCAGCGACGACCCTGAAGGGGTTTGGGGCAGGCTGAGCGCGCCCTGCCAAAGAGTTAGTATCGCCATGTTACCTTGCGCGCTCATACTGTGCCGTATTATCTTAGGCACTATGAAATGGGCTTGGAGGGGATTGCTACTCAGTTGTTTTCTGATTTCTTCGCCAGCGTTTGCGGTGAAGGAGTTTTATTCGCTAACCAGAAGTGTCCGTTCACTTGGCATGGGCGGCGCAACCTATGCAGTTGCCGACGACGCCTACAGTCTCTTTTCTAACCCCGCTGGCTTAGGTTTAAAGCGACGCACCACCCAAATCATGCTTTCGACTCAGACTCATCTTTCTACCGGCGCCATTGGTGCGGTTTATGATTTGAGCGATACGCTGAATAGTTCCAATAGTTTTCAAAATCAAGTGACGAGTCTACTTGAGTATCAGGGGCGCCCCTTTCATGCGAACGCTGGTTTTCTCATCCACTATCTTCAGGGACATTTTGGAGTTGGGATTCTCATGGCCGACACCAAGCTGAATCTTGCCTTTCTGGGGCGTGAGCTGGATACCAATTTAGATTTTACGGCGATCAGCGATTCTGGAGTTGTTGTGGGGTATGGCGACGAGTTTCTCGACCGTAATCTTTTGGTGGGTCTTAATTTCAAGGGAATTTACCGAGCTGGGGGCAGAGTTTCCTACAGTGTTTTAGATTTTGTACAAACGTCTCGGCGTATTCGATCAGATCTTTCGGAACTGGGAGGCGCTGGATTGGGGTACGATTTTGATTTGGGGCTGATGTACCGACTTCCTAATTCAATGAATCGGCCTCAAATCGTGGAAACTCGATTAGGGCTTTCTTTAAATAATATCTTGGGTTCAGATTTTGTGAATCATCGCCAGGGTGGCGCCCCTCCTAGACTGGCTCGGACATTTTCGCTTGGGGCAAGAATGAGTCTTGAAGGCTGGTCGGTCATTGATAACTTTCATCTGGCATTTGATTTTGCTGAATTAGGACTAGGTGGGGAAGCGGATGGAGATTTAGGGGCGAGAAAAGAAAGTGCTTGGAAGCATATCAACTTTGGTGTTGAAGCCCCGATCCGAGGGTGGCTCATTCCCCGTATGGGATTTCATCAGGGGCTTTTGACATTAGGTCTCGGCATGAATTTTAAATACACGATGATTGATTTTGCCTGGTACGGCGAGGAATTGGGTTACGGCGTCGGGCGCCTAAGCAGTCGACGATTAGCGCTCAGGCTTGCCTTTGGACTGGGAGCCGCCCCTGAGCCTCCGATTGCCAGGGTCGCAAAGGTGAATGATTCGAGCACTGACGATGAAGTGGAACAACTCAGCGAGGGCCTTGAAAAAATGGGCGAGATCAAAGTGATGCCACCTCAGAGCTCCACTCCCGAGCGCTAGGCTATCGTTTAATGTCATCAAGTTGCGATTTTGATAAGAGAAAGAATTCTGTTTTACACATCTTAAGTGGTCTGAGTTTCATCCAATTGAGCAACATCAGGGCGTCTTTTCTAGCTTGTTTCTTCGCCCCGACTAATTTTTCAACAAGTTGCGCTCTGGACCGAGGGACTGAAAAATCCTTAAAAAAATGCCGAGTCACTTCAAACCCAACTCCGAGGATTCCCATTGTCACAAAAATTTCGGGGAGGATATTCCCGTAACGGTCGAAGTGGTTGAGGTGGGCAACACGAGTCGCGGCAAGGGCAGTGCCAATGGCGAAGTTAAGAAACATGGTGTATCGGATGCTGTGTTGTCGACTGTGCGTTTCGTGAAGGTGTTGATCGCCAGAGTACTGGTGCCTGGCGATCCAATGTTGAATGGGTTTTCTACCAAGAGCACCGATGGCCGAATTCACCAAGGCGTCTTCTACGGCCTTCAACGGCAGATGATAAATTCCATAGAGCGCTGTCTGAGAAGCTAGAGCGGATGGAATCGACAACATAAACTGGGTTAGGTAGTACCAACTGGAATTCGATTGGATGGCCTTGAGATCCGGTCGGTAATTCATCCCGTAGCCACGTACGGCCGAGTTCGCCCTTTCAAAGTAGGACCAGAAAACCTGGAACATTCCGGCCGCGACCCCGGCGCACACGGGGTACAAATCAGGTTTATTCACGTTTGCCTCGTAAGTTAAAAGACCCGTGATGAGTCCGACAGCAGCCCCCAAGGCCACTTCTTTGGCCTTAATGCGAGTGGGGCGTCGGTAGCCTGTGATGTCGTTGGTGTACATCACCCAAGATATTTTATCCTGGAGCCCAAAGAGCCTCCGCAAACCCTCTTTAGGTCTCGTGTAAAAGAACTGATTAAGACCCTGAATGATTTTACGGGCGATGGGCTGGACTTCATTTTCGGTGATAGGGTGGGTTCGTAGCCATTCTCGCGCCACCGGGCTATTTTTAGCCTCGTGATTTAAGGTGAGCAGAAGTTGAGACGTTGCTTCGACCTCAGAGATCACACGATACTTTCTGCTATCGCGCGGCTGCCCCACGGTATGGCGAAGGATCGTAATCGCTGGAACATTCTCCCCCCGAGCTCGAGCTCGGCTTAAGCTGACTTTAATCCAACCCACTTCAAACGGGACGACTTGCCCCTTTACGATAATCACTAAGGTCTGGTTTCTGAAATTAGTTGCTGATTGACTCGCTGAGTTTTGAAAGTATTCCTGTAATCGATGCACGACTCCCTCTGTCTCGCCGACTCCGAGAGGTGCCGGCAATTCACCAAGGCCGATCTCTTGATCTAAAACTTCCGAAAATTCTGGGATCACAAACAAATTATCGGATGTGGAAACTGAATCGTCTATTGAGGCCCAACAGGCCGAACAAAAAAAGATAAATAATATTAAAACGTTAAGTCGGGATATTTCTCCCAGTCGATTCTTCTGTGTCCCAGCCCACGTATCCATATTTTGGATGGGGTATACCGCGGCTTTTTAGCGATGGAAAGGTTTAGTAGCTCTCTTAACCAAATCATAATGCGTAGCGTAATAGTTGCCAGATTGGGAATAAGCCAGCTAAAATTGGGGTCCCGCAGGGTCTGATTGAAATCAAAAAATTGTTCCGAAGTCGAATTGGACTACGGGTAATATGAAATCCTGGTTCGAAGTCACAACGGTGTTCTGTCTCATATAGAAATAACTGACTCCGACACCCACATGCAACGACGTTTCCTCCCACCGCCACCTGTGACCCGCAACGACACGACTTGAAAAGGCTGGAAAGCTTGAAGAGGTTTCGTTCAAAATTGCGGTTGCGTAGTACATACCACCAGCGAGTTGAATCGTCGGACCTGTAAAGGGTTCGTTGAAATAGTAATTGAAACTGATCATCCCGCCATAACCAGTCTGTGCGGCTCCAAGGATGGAGGTACTCAAGGTTGTCCCAAATAAACCCAGTGTCAGATTTGGAGAGATCGCCGCCTCAAAGTTGACGATCGGACTTGCGATCACCACTCCAATCGAGACAAGATAGTTTCGCTGCATTCGGTCGGTCACTTGATGGAGGTCAAAATTCAGGCTACTTGGTGAGCGGTCCTTGGATTCAGGTTCTTCCCAAATGATCTCCGTTTTGATCGCGCGGTCTCCTTGGTTGGGAGTCTCTTTTTGGAATGAAAGTGCGATGATGGCACCAGGTTTTAGACTTTTAACGACATGGCCGCATGCCAGTTTTCTGCGGTTACGGAGCATGCAGACGTAATCAGTAATCTTCCAGCGTCGAGAGTTAGGGTGCGAAACCGCAACTAGTTTGCCCGATTCCGAGATGAAAAGGACTTCCGCGGCGTAACTCCGCGTTGATAAAATCAGAAGAACTAAAATGAGCGTAAGGCGACACATCATGGATCTCTGTTCAACGTATCGTAAGAATTAATGAAAGCTGTGACGACTATCTTGATGACTTGCCGCAAAAATGGCATGATCGGGTCTTCAGGGGTGGGGCCATGGAATTTCATCAGCTTTTTGACCAAGAATCTTCAACGTATACGTATCTCGTTGCAGATAACGCAACGCATGACGCGATTATCATTGATCCTGTGATGGAAAAGTTGGACAGAGACATTAGACTCATCAAAGAACTAAATTATGCGTTGCGGTATATTCTTGAAACCCATGTCCATGCGGACCATGTCACGGCAGCGGCAAAATTACGTACCGAGTTTGGCGCGAAGGTTGGTTTAGGTCAGGGGTCTGGTGTCGATTGCGCCGATTTCTTATTGAAGGACGGGCAACGTTTGGAGTGGGGATCGCTTTGCCTAACGGCCTGGGAGAGCCCAGGCCATACCAATGGGTGCATGTGTTATGTGATGTCCGATCGAGTCTTCACGGGCGACGCGTTGATGATTCGAACGGCAGGCCGCACTGATTTTCAACAGGGGTCGGCTGAGAATCTTTATGACAGTATCCAAAGACTCTATGGCTTGCCAGATGATACCCTAGTTTTTCCTGCTCATGATTACCAGGGGATCAGTTCTTCGACGATAGGGATGGAAAAAAAGTGGAACGTTCGGATTCCTTCTTCGAAATCAAAACAAGAATTCGTTGCGGTAATGAATGGCCTTACTCTAAAGGATCCAAAGAAAATTAAGATATCAGTGCCAGCGAATCTCAAATGTGGTGATGTTGACCTGCATGGATAGTCAAAGCCGTACGCTCTCGCTTTCCTTCCCAAAAGGGATCACGATCACGATTCATTCCGCCTTTGATAGTGTTATCTCAAATCTCACCCATGATTTTGTTTCGTTTCTGAGTGCGGAGCCAGTGGCGAGCCCTTCTTTGAAAGTCGAAATTCTAAACCTGGCGTTACTCCCGGAAAAAAGGATTGGTTTTCGAGTCTTTAGATCCTCAACCCGATGGTCGAGAAATGGCGAGCAATGCGTTCGTTTTTTTGGAAAAGCCGAATTAAAATACCATTTTAATCGAGGGTACGCCAAGGTCGTGGCGACTGAACCCGACCTTGCTTATGAAATGGTTTATTCACTGATTCTGTCGTACGTGGGGGAGAGGCTGGATCTGGTGGGGTGGCATCGGATCCATGGATTAGGCGTCGATATTAATGGTAAAGGAGCCTTGGTACTTGCGCCATCGGGAGGAGGCAAAAGTAGTTTGGGTTTTGAGTTTCTAAAAATTCCGAATGCCAAATGGCTAAGTGATGACGTTCCTTTGGTTTCCTGCAAAAGCGAAATGTTAGCTTGGCCCCTTCGATTTTCGTTTCGGGAAAAACCAGCGGACCGCTCGCTCAAGCTCCGTCGATTCCGCCGGGAGCGCTACCCCGAAAAATTTGTGCTCTCAGCAGAACAGTTTCAGGGAAAGATCAGACAGTTCTCCAAGGTTGATTACCTGGTGCGGTACCGAAAACTTTCTCATGGCTCTGCGAAAATCAAGAGACTCTACCCTCGAAACATGGTTTGGCCACTATTTAAATGGCTAGTCATTGGATATGAAACACCGCAAATTGCGGAGCTCTTTTTAAGGCCCAGTTTTAGCGATATGACTCAGAAGACAAAGATCCTTAAGGGCCGGCTTGCAACGATGAGGCATCTCTTAACGCATGCGAAGCTTCTAGAAGTGTCAGCGCCTACGCCTCGAGCTGGGGCAGAGGCCTTGGCGTCCGTATTATCTTAAACCTGTCTGGGTTCTTTTAATTGGTTGGTGAGTAAACTGGATTTTCCCGCTAGGGCCTTATGGTAAGGCTCATAATGATTCACGAAAAAATCTTCTGTGTAATCTCGATAGGACGAAATACCACCGATAAAGGCTAGCCCCTTGATGTACCACCACGCATAGTCAAGCTGATGCTTCTGAAACCCTGCGCGTGCCCCATTGGGATAAAGGTGATGGTTATTATGCCATTCGCCAGTGACCAGGCCGGGCCATAATTGATTAATTGAGAAATCATCGCGGTAAAAATCCGTTCCAGCCTTTCGCTTATCTTTTCCGCCGCCATGACCATCAAAGTTAAAAGTGCGAACTCCTATACCCCATACTGCACAGGAACCAAAAATAGCAGTGGCGAGAGCATGGCCCCCAGCCCAATAAAAGATTCCGTACCAAAAAATCCAATTAAGAGCGAAATGCATCACGGTATACCCCGGATGACAAATCGATCCCCACTTTTGATACTGTTCATAGGAATTAATGTGGATGCCTGTGTGGTTCAGCATCTGTGTGACGCGATGGTATTCCTTATCAGTTAACTTAGTAGAAATGGGTTGATGATTTGCATCCGCTAGAAAACAGTAAAGCCAACCACCGTGGGCATTATAGGGGTCTCCTGGCTTTTCCGAAATCAAATGGTGGACATGGTGGGAGACAACATAAAGCTCGTCTACGATAATTTTAACGACCAAGTTTTTGGTTACGAAACGCCAAAAAGGATGGCTAAATTGGTAAGCTCTGTGGGTCGCGTAGCGATGGTACCAGATGGTGCCGTGAGTTCCCAGGATCACCATGCTGTAGATGAACCCAACTCCCACAAGAGGCCAGGAAAAATACTGAACCAGAAAAATAACAAGGGGAATCGTAAAGGACAATGTAGCCGCCCAGGAAAATGACGCAACCCAGTTCTTCCGATTTTTTAAGACGTTCACACGACTAAAGTATTCCGCGAGCAATTGCCGGTGGGACGGAATGACAAGCTCTCCATCCTTTTCATATCCATACGAGGGGGGTTCTAATATGTGACTTAATGCTCCCATGCATTCCTCATTATCACGCTATCGTCGGTTTCCAGCTCCTGGGGGGCGATTCGACGTGAGTTTCTCTCGAGTCAAAATAAGCCCATGAGTGATGTCGTAGGGTGATAAACCGAGAGTGACTTTATCTCCGACAATCACTCGGATATGAAATCGCCTCAGACGACCCGATAACTTCGCAGTAACTTTTCGTCCATCCGCAAGCTCAACCGCAAACTGACTGCCCGAAAGAGCCTCAGTTACAACGCCTTCAGCGCGAAGAAGATCTTCTCGGCTCACAGAACGCCACCGATTTCAAAACTTTTTAAATCAGAATTCTTAATCATGCTGGGAGTCTACTCCTTTCCCTTTCATAACGAAACGGGACATTTAAAAAACCAAAAAAAAAGCACCCCTTGCGGGGTGCCTTAAAAGTTGTTTAGACTTTGTGGCTTGGTTTAGTA
>Ga0105164_10001188_pt1 | contig 16910 bp, 11 predicted proteins | sample VDWuncwatermetaG_FD_89674 | JGI IMG/M metagenome (GOLD analysis project Ga0105164, IMG submission 89674) | Wastewater microbial communities from Netherlands to study Microbial Dark Matter (Phase II) - VDW unchlorinated drinking water | ecosystem: Environmental > Aquatic > Freshwater > Drinking...
ATTAAGATGTTCATAAAAGTTTTGTCATTCTCGGGCTTGACCCGAGAATCCAGACATAAAGTGCGTATTTCTAATTTTTCTGGATCCCCGATCAGGTCGGGGATGACAGCGTAGTTTATCCACATGCTCTGCCTTGCTCACGCTCTTCTTCCATCTTCGACATTTTGTCTAAATCGACATCGCCAGTGACGTACCATCCATCCAGGTATGGCATACTGGGGCGGTCGATGTGATGATTCCCCTTGCGGGTGACCGCTTCCACAAGGTCATCGATTTCTTGATACAGAAGAATATCGGCTCCGATAAATTCTCGAATCTCCTCGACTGTTTTTTTGGCAGCGATGAGCTCGCCGCGCGTGGGAATATCAATGCCGTAAAAGTCTGGATATTTTACGGGTGGGCAGGTCGTGGCAAAATACACTTTTTTAGCCCCGGCGCTTCGGACAAGGCGCACCACTTCTTTGCATGTTGTGCCGCGGACAATCGAATCATCAACCAACAGGACATCTTTGCCTTCCAGTTCAAAACGTTGGGGAGAAAGTTTGTGCAGTACTGATCGTTTGCGCTGTGCTTGCCCGGGCATAATGAATGTTCGTCCGATAAATTGATTTTTATACAATCCATCAGTGTAGCGAACATGCAGTGAGCTGGCCATCGAGAGCGCCGCAGTCGTAGAAGTGAACGGTACGGGCACAACGACATTCGGTCGCACGTCCGGGTATTTTTCTTTCCATCGTTTGGCAAGGTTTTGACCCATCCGGAGGCGCGCCCGGTACACACTCACATTGTTCATGATGGCATCGGGTCGGGCGAGATAGACATATTCAAAAATATCCGGCGTGAATAATTCTTTGCGCAGGCGTTTCCGTTGCATGTTCCCTTGAGGATCAACGAACACGACTTCGCCGGGCTGAACATCATTGAGGAGTGTGAACCCCAGCGGATAGTGCATGGCATTTTCAGACGAGAACACATATTCAGCTATCCCTTGAGGATTTTTTCGTTCGCCAATAACTAAGGGTCGGATCCCATGCGGGTCGCGGAATGCGATTATGCCTTTGTCGGCAATAATGCCGATCACGGAGTAGCCTCCGCGCACACGGGTGTAGACCGATTCTACGGCTTGGCAAATCGAGTCAAAGAGGTCGTTGTGTTCGGGTAAATCGTGAAGTTTTGAGGCAACAACATTCATGATGACCTCCAAGTCCGATTGCGAGTTACAGTGATAACGGTCCTTTTGAGCAAGTTCTTTTTTGAGCTCGTGGTAGTTGGTGAGGTTTCCGTTATGCACCATGGCAATGCCGTAGGGCGATGTGGTGAAGAACGGCTGGGCATTTTCCGGGTCAAAGGCCGAACCATTCGTAGAGTATCGCGTGTGTCCTAATCCCATGGAACCCTTCAGACGTGTCATGTTGTTTTGGTCAAAAATATCCCGAACCAACCCAGAGCCTTTTTTGAGGTGGAACTGACCGTTATAGGTAAGAATGCCGGCTGCATCTTGCCCGCGGTGCTGAAGGTGCATGAGGCCGTCGTAGAGTTCGTTCGCCACGGGTTGTTGAGAGGTAATGCCGATGATGCCGCACATACAATTAGTGATTATTTTTTTTCCCGTATCTGCCGAATTCTTTCGAACAACATATGATGAGTCTTTTCTCTTTCCTCCCACACTTTACGAGCTTTTTCTTCCACTACCTTAGCTTCTTTTTCAGTGGTTAAGAAAACAAGCCCAAAAGTAGAAGGATATTCAGGGTACGGACTTTCTTTGAAGATTATTGCTGGAAATGGCATAATTTTTTCCCCATCACGGGTTGTGACAATAGGGTTGACTGGTTCGCTGTTTACCATTACATTTTTTGAATCTGGAAATGGTTTACCGATTACAAATGGGATTTCGGCATATATTTGCGGATCGAATTCTGCTTTTTCAGCGCTTGTAAAAGTACAACGCTGACTTGGTTGCTTGAGGGCATACGCAATACGAGCTTCTTCCAAGTAATTCAGTGCGCTCGGAACATCCACAAACGATGTTGTGGGATAGGGGTTGGGGTCTGCTTCTTTTCCCCATTTCCGTTCTTCCTCGGACTCTCTCTCCCATTCCCGTACTTGTTCTGGCACGACAATAACTTTCAAATTGACTTGTGGCTGGCCCGGTTCTCCAATCACTGGCATAGCAGAGGGCAAGCGCGTGACCAGCGCCTCTGCTTGCTGAGCGTCAGTAATGTACAGTGTCATCGTTGCCCCATGTTTTTTTGTTTCAGAGTCGAAAGTGTATTGCACGTCAAATGCATAACCTTCGCCAGCGATGTGTTCGGGGTAATACTTCAGTAGACTATTGGCGAGTGGTTTTCCAACGACATCCGCAAGCGTTAGCGTAAGATGTTTTTTGTAGTGCTCTTGTAACTCTTTGACATTCTGAACTGCGCCGAATGTATGAAGTTTTTCTAAATACCAGTCGTGTAAATTAAATCTCCGTAACTGCTCTTGACGAATGCGTCCGCCTGACCGAGCATACATTTTCTGAACCCCGTCGGTAGAAAGAAAGCGTCTGTTGTCAGCATGAAAATCAACCTCGTTCAAATGATCCATAATATACTTAACGAGTTCTTCGTCTATCTGTTGTTTGTTCTTTTCTGCCTCTATGGTTTGATATCGTTCGTCAGAAATGTTTGCTATGTTCCAACCGCGTACCTGCACCGAGACTCCTCTCACCCACTTTCCAGTATTTTGGTCAATATGCGGCTTTCCAAAGAATCCGTCGTCTCTTGTCCATTCAAACTGCGTAAAGAGATTAGGGCAGAGACTTGCAAGGTCATCCACCGATGCCCCATGAATGCCGTGGGCAAATCGAATGATTGTGGGAGGGATTGGCCCTTGGATTGGGAGTTGTGGTCTGGGGGGAGGAACACGCTGTTCTTCAATAAATGTTGCCACAGCGATGTACATTTGCATGAAATAATTATCAGCTTCTGAATGGGGAGAAACGTTAATACTGTATGCGGGCGGTTGGGAAAAACCGGTCGGAGGCAATGGGAAGTATTTTTTTTGATAAGTAGATTTTCCCATCTTTTCGCTATGTATCATGAGTCGATCAAGATGGGTTTCGAGGATAATACGACTCAACTGTTTATAGGGAATGTTTTGAAGCTCTGTAAAGGCAATACCTTCCTTGCGGATAGTATCCATGATTGCAATTAATGTAGTGGCATTGAGGCATTGTTCTTGACACCATTGCAGGAATACTCTTCCTTCATCACTTTCCTGGCGTGTGACGGTAAGCAAGCTTGGTACTCCTGTCGGCGGATTGATGGCCGCAGAAAGTATTTTAAAAGAATGCAACCAATCAGATCCTTCTGCTGAATAGGTTTTGATTAATTTTCCATCAATCAGCGCTTGCTCATCTGAAAATCCGCTTTGGGCATCAGCAAACATGAGCATTACTTTCATAGCCGGTAGGCACTTGCGATCTTCGGCTAATTCAAGCATGCGCGACTTCCGTCTCTCAAAGTCTTTTCGGTCCGAATCGGATCGAGGATCTTGGCGATCGATCGCTGGTTGATTAAAATTTTTCGTTCCAAATTCTGGCATATAGTGGGAAACTTAAGAAGGTTTTTTCACGAGTGAAGCTGAGAGTCCAGTATACGACATGGGGCTCAGGTTCAGCAAGCGTTTCTCCTCTTCTTTGGGGAGTTTTAGTTTTAGTATGAATTGGCGCAACGATGCTTTGGTGATTTTTTCGCCGCGCGTGAGCTCCTTTAGCACTTCGTATGGTTTTTCGTAGCCTTTGACACGCAGGAGGGTTTGAATGGGTTCGGCGAGTACTTCCCAATGCTCATTCAGCTCTTTCTCAAGATTTGCAGGGTGAATCGTAATTCGGCCCATGGCGGTGAGAATACTTTGGAGGGCGAGGAGGCTGTATCCAAGCCCAATGCCTTGATTACGGAGCACTGTGCTGTCGCTAAGGTCGCGTTGCATACGGGAGATTGGGAGTTTTTCAGCCAAGTGTTGAAGGATAGCGTTCGCCACACCACAATTCCCTTCGGCGTTTTCAAAAAAGATGGGATTAATTTTGTGGGGCATGGCGCTGGAACCCACCTCTCCCTCTTTTCGTTGCTGGGCTAAAATTCCGCGGGAGATGTACATCCACATGTCTCGGCAAAAGTCGATGAGGATGATGTTGATCCGGCTGACGATCTGGTATTCTTCGGTCAAGGAATCATGTGGTTCGATTTGTGTGGTTACGAGGTTTGCTTCCAGGTCAAGAGATTCGATGAATTTTTTGGAAAACGCTTTCCAGTTGGTTTTTGGGAGCGCTACCGAGTGCGCCCCCCACGTGCCGGTGGCACCCGAGAATTTTCCGAGGAGCTTGTGTTTGGCGAGTTGGTTTTCTTGCCGCTGCAGGCGCTCAACGAACACCATAAATTCCTTTCCCACCGTAGTCGGTGTTGCACTCTGACCATGGGTGAGTGCGAGCATCGGTTGTGCTCGGTTGGCCCAGGCGAATTCGTGGAGTTGTTTGATCACCGATTGGAATGCGGGTCGATAGACTTGGCGCTTCGCGTCTTGCCACATGAGCGAATAGGCCAAGTTGTTCACATCCTCGCTGGTGAGAGCAAAGTGGATGAACTCGCTCTGTTTTTTGAGAGAAGTTTTTTCGAGTTTTTCTTTCAGAAAATATTCAATAGCTTTCACGTCATGTTTTGTAGTGGATTCCATCTCTTTAACGCGCTTTGCATCTTCCGACGAAAATTCTTCATACCAACTCCGCAACATTGCTGCGTCTTTGGGCTTCAGTGCTTTGAGGGTGATAAAATATTCCACCTCGATTTTGATGCGGTATTGCATCAATCCCATTTCAGAAAAAAAAGGAGCCAGCTCCTGGATTTTATCGCGGTACCGGCCATCAAGAGGGGAAAGGGCTTCGAGGGTATCCATAACGATGTTATTGAGAGAGTTCAATAATGCGTTGAATCGCCAGTACAACATTGCTCGGTTCCAATATCGTCATCGCCGGAACATTGCTGGGCATCTGAATAGTGGAGTGAATATTTACGAGCATATCTAGTTTATCACTAAATGGGGGACAGGCGATAGTCACCTTCTTCGTGTTGCCAGCAACAAATCCGGAAAGGGCGTTTGAGCGCCCTGCGATCGCGACATAGATCACTTTTTTGTTGTTGTATTGGTCCAGAATTTCCATGAGTTTCTTGGCCTCGCGGTGCGCGGAAGCAACGTGTGTCGAGTTTGGGATACCAACGGCCGTAAGCCCACCACTAATTTTTTTGGCATGCTCTTCGTCTTTTGTCGAGCCAAGGAGAAGTACGACTTCCATAGGAGTTAGGAGAGGTAAGATGTAATATTGCGAAGAATGCGTTGATCAATGTGTTCGTCGCTCGATGGGAATTCGAATTTTTTGCCGGTGATCATTTCGTAGAGTTGGATGTAGCGACGGGACAGTTCCACGACGAGTTCTTCGGGGGCTGGGGGGAGTTCTTTATCTTTGTACGGATCACTGTGCTCTTTAAACCACAGGCGGAGGAATTCTTTGTCGATATTTTCCGGTTCTTTGCCCTGGGCAATGCGTTGCTCAAATGTTCCGGCAATCCAGTAGCGGCTGGAGTCTGGCGTGTGAATTTCGTCGATCAATAAAATGGTACCACTCGTGTCTTTTCCGAGCTCATATTTAGTGTCCACCAGGATCAGCCCATGCTCTTTAGCTACTTGTTGACCGTAGGCAAAGAGCTCCATCGCTTTGTTACTGCAATAGTCCCAGTCTTCTTCTGTCATGAGGCCACGAGCAACAATCTTTGCTGGGGTAATATTTTCATCGTGCGCATCACTTTTGGTACTGGGAGTAACAAGAGGCTTCTCGAATGGTTGATTTTTTTTCATTCCGTCTGGTAGATGATTGCCGCAGAATTCTCGGATGCCTTTATCGTAGGCCGTCCATACGGCGGTGCTGGTCACTCCGGTCAAATATCCTCGTACGACAAATTCAATCGGGAACACCGTGCATTTTTTGGCAACCATCACGTTCGGGTCCGGGAATGCAATCGTGTGATTCGGGATGATATGGGCTGTCTGTTCAAACCAGAATTGCGAAACCTGGTTCAGCACTTGGCCCTTGAAGGGGACTGCGGCGAGGATGCGATCAAATGCCGATTGGCGATCGGTCGCAATCATAATCAGTTTATCGCCCATGTCATAGACATCGCGGACTTTGCCGACTTTTTTCGTACCTTGAAGAAGGCCAGTTTTTGTTTGGCAGTTGTTGAGGTTTTTTTTGATGATGTCGGAGTAGTTCATAGAGATATGATTCGAATCTACAGATAGGATCCTTATTAAATTTCATTTTTTCAACTTCTTTACATCTTTGGTTCTCAAAAAATTATTCTTTGTTATCACTGACCGCCCGATTTTTCTCTCGATTTGTTTTCTCGCTGTTCCTGCAATTTGCCCACCAGCTCTCGCATCATCTTTAAGTCGAGGCACGCCTTTGGAATCTTTTGTCTTGTGTATTTCTGTGGTTGTTCTCTCTCCAAGCATGGTTAAAATTAATTCAAAATCATCCATGTGGTCGCGCAGATTGTGTCGTGCTAGGCCTTTAATCTTCTTGTATTCTGAAGGAGTAACGCCAAATGTTGCTTTAGATATTTCAGCGGTTAAAATTTCATAATCTCGCTCGTTTTCCGCTCCGCGCTTTTGCCATTCGTCAGTCAATTCTTCGCGTATGGCAATTCCACGCATTCGTTTTTCAATCCAGTCCTCAGAATAACCCTTGAGTTTGTAGAGTAGCCTTGTTCGCTTAGTTGCCAGTTCTGGGTTTTCAATTTCCTTCATGCGTTCATAGCCGACTTTGGCCAGCCAACGCTTTAATGGTTCGGCTTTAGGCGAGGAGATTGATTGGATAATGCGCAAAATACCTTCGGTGTTGGCACAGTCAGTTTCACGCATTTTGCCGTCTGGTGCGGGCATTTTCAACTGTTCCCAAAATGGGAACTGTTGGGATAAGGGTGTGTCGCGCTCTTTCATTTTAGCCCAATAGGTTTTGGGGTGTGGGCTGTCAGTCAAAACAGCAACAATATCTAAAATAGAAAACCACCACTCTTTTTTATAGGTGACTTTTCTTATTTCCTTGCCCTTAAATAAGGCCATGTGATAATTTTGGTTTTGTGTATCTGGCATAAGCGTGATTAAACAGAAGACATTGTATCAAAAAATGCTTGATTGGTGTCGGAGTAGTTCATATCTATTTTATGCGTTTGCGATCAATCACAGGCAGACTATTAATGTCCAGATAAATGGCGCAAAATATCTATTAGCATTTCTTTCATGAACTTCCCTTGTTCCTCCTCCTCCTTTTTCTTCTCCGCGCGTTGCCTCTTCAGTCGCTTTTTTTCAAGACTCTCATAACTAATACCAAGTTTTTGCCAAAGATCCATTCGACGGGGCTTCACGTTGTCATAATTGCTATATGGGTACTTGCGCAACCACATCTTTAAATATACGGGCCATTCTTTCCCGAAACGTTCTCTCAGTACATCGACGGAAACATCATCTTCCTCATCATAGATTTTCCCATGAACTTGAAGATCTAAAACATACAAATCTTCCGGACTCAGACCCTCTAGTTGCTTTAAGATACTCTCAGCGCGAGCCACATAGCGATTAAAAGACGGCAAAGCATCTGGCAGGACGGGAAGAGCCATATCTACTGTAGGGCGTTCTGTCGCAATCTTTAGGCGCGATAATCCTTTTATCGCATAGATAAGTCGATCCAGTCGTCTATCGTCGGGGAATTGAATCGCGCGATCTTCGTAATTTCCACATAAAGATAGGTCAGCGCGAAGGCCGCCAAGATCATAGCGGACATAGTCTTCCCAACCTTTCAACGGGACTTGAATATGGGGGTATTCTTGGGGTTTGATCTCCTGAGCCAGGGCACTCAAAAAAATTTCGTTCACTGGATTGGTGGTCTGGAACAATATTGATTCTTGAATGAATTCCCAATATTCCCTTGTAATAACTGGTAAACGTTCTCGCTGCGCCGGGCTTACGACTCGCCAAACTTTTGCATAAGTATTAAGGAATCGAAACGGATCTCCTATGCTATTCAAAATATCTTTATATGCTAGTTGGAATTCTTGTTCTGAAATCGAAATTTCATTAGCAAAATCCTCTGGCCGTAGCGTGCGAAGCTTTGCTGCAATCGACCAATCATGTCCATACCAACCAGGTGCTTGTTTATATCGCTCTCGAGGCTGGTGGCTCTTCCATTCCGAAAACATGCTTTTCCATTTTTCATCGGTTAGGCCTAACATTTTGACCATTTCCGGCCGATAGCGTTGCACGAGGGCAATAAAATCGAGATATGAACCCAATTCAAGAATAGTCCAGTGGTCTCCAGTCTCCCGTTCATATTTTTTTTCCGCGAGAATGATGTTATTTTTCATTTCTGCCCAAGGAATTTCTTCTGCGATTTCTTTGAGCGTTTGTTCAACAACCGGCTCTGCGATGGCTTCAATTCCTACCTTTTTTGTATTTTCGCGCTGCGATCGATCACGATTCCCTCCATATTTCAAATTCAAATACGTAAGAAAGGCAGAAAACCAGCGATCGCCAAACCGTTTCTGGAGTGGTTCTTCAGCGGCAGTACCCAGATTGGCCCATTCTCGCATCCCTAGCCCTTCTTGTCTGACCCGAGCCTCGAGTAGCTGTGTGGTCGCAATGTACTGATCAAACACTTCCAACTCCTCCCGAGACATTGTGCTAATATCAACAATGCTTTCTTCTATTAGGGGCCGTTCTTCTAAAAACGAAATGTCTTTGTGTGTGGTAATGTAAGAGATTACGTTCCCCTTGCGCATATTCCACGCCATTACATAGAGTTCCCAATCTTGTCCGAAGAGGTCCCAGATTTCACCAAAGGGGGTTGTTGAACCATCAACATCATCTTGCTTCTTTGTTGCATCAAGCGCTTGTTCATATCGTAGAAAAATCTGAAGATCTCGGAGAGTCATTTCAGAAACCTCTTTCACAATAAAACTGAAACGTTTCAGAAACTGAGACCTCTGTTCAGTGTCCTCTTTCTCGTTGCCGAATAAGCGCTCTCTTGCGGTTGTCATAAGTGGATTAAAATCTCAATCAACGTATCTTCAACATTCCTCCTTTATATACAATCTTAAGTGGTTTAATGATCACCTGCTTTTTTCCTTTCTGGACAATTCCAGCGTCGATCGAATCAAATTTCAATTTTTTTATAATGGACTGAGCTTTGGCGACGGATCGCTTCGGAAGCATGATGGCGTAGTCTGCCCCCATGTTAAATGTTCCATACATTTGCTCGTCATCCAGCTCGGCATGATCCTGGATGAATCGAAAGAGTTCTCCGCAATCGGGGACCTTGTGCATGAGGTAGGTGAACGGTCGGCGTGCGCGCATAATCTTGCGCCAGCCATGGCCGGTGATATTGGCAATGTAATGGATATCAATATTTTGATCCAGCAATGCGTTCACCAGCCGCGCATACAAATGCTGGGGTTTGAGAAGTGCCTCGCCATACAATTGGCCGCTCGGGAGTTTGGCGGCATAGCCTTTAGGCAGTGACTCTGTAATTTTTCGAGCCAACGTTAAGCCGTTTGCGTTAATGCCAGAGCTTTTTAATAGAAGAACGTGGTCGCCGGAGCACATCTTTTTTTCGCTGATCAAATGTTTTGGTTTTCGGATGATTCCAACTGCCGACCCCGCAAGATCAATCCGTTCGGGGTCTACAATGCCTTTGTTGGTCGGCGTTTCGCCACCGCCCCAGCTTGCGCCCGCATCGTCGCACGCTTTTTTCCATCCTTTGACGAAATCTTGAATGCGCGATTTGTCTTCAAACCAATCGGAGCTACCAACACCCCAGTATGCATGCATTACGAGCGGTTGGGCGCCCACTGTTACTAAGTCATTCAGCACACAGGCGACTGTGTCGTAGGCAACGGCATCGTAATATGTTTTTTTGGTAATCTTGCGCATCGCATCGGCCACCAAATGTTTTGTGCCTAACCCTTCAATCACGGTGGCCATGAGCGTATTCCCAACCTTAAATACATACGCGGACTCACCGCGGCTTTCAGCCAATTCTTGCACACCATGCTTGCGAAGATTTTTTCCGGTTTTTGCAGCAGCTCTCCCCGCCAATTGCTTAGCAGGGTCAAGGGAAGCGTAATTCACGCCAGCTGTTTTGTAGGTTATTGCCATAGACACTGTGTCATCCCCGACCGGGATCGGGGATCCAGAAAATTAAAAAAGTGTTTTTGTTTTTCGTTCTGGATCCTCGGGTCAAGCCCGAGGATGACAGCGGGGGTTATTGGTAATACTCAACCGCATTTTTAAAAATTTGTATTCCGTCGCCATATTCCGGAATGGGTCGCCCGGCCCGTTTCAGCTGTTCGCGTTTGAGTGTCCAATTGGGCGCATTGGTAAATTTGAGTGCTCGCTCGGGGTGAGGCATCAGGCCAAGGATGCGGCCGCTTTCATCGACGAGGCCGGCAATGTTTTCTACTGAACCATTCGGATTGGCCGGAAGGTTTTGGTAGGCACAGATTTTACCGCTGACATACGTTGCCGCGATCAGTCCTTTTTGTCGTATAGCGTCAATCGTTTCTTGAGGGGCGGTGAGACGTCCTTCACCATGAGCAATTGGCATACTGAAGGTCATGCCGTTTCCGATCCAGGGACCTTTAGCTTTGAATTCCACATCCACCCAACGGTTTAAAAATCGGGCGGATTCGTTATCCAGGAGCGCTACTTGCCGCATTCCATATTCACCATTCAATGCCGGAAGTGCGCCAAGGTTTACGAGCATCTGGAAGCCGTTGCAGATGCCGATCACTAAGTGCTGATCGTTTTGAATAAAGTTCATGACCTGCTCCCAGAGGTGATTGCGGATGCGGTTGGCCAGCGCATTGCCGCTGCCCGTATCATCACCGTACGAAAATCCTCCGGGCAGAGCAAAAATTTGGTAATCCGAAAGCTTCTTAATTCCATCGATCAAATCATTCACATGCACCACCTCTGCCGTGGCACCAGCCGATTCAAACGCAAACTGTGTCTCTTCTTCGCAGTTTATGCCGTAGCCGGTGAGGACAAGGACTTTGGGATTCATAAGTTGGTGAACAGTGAATAGTATGACGATCCGTTTCATTTACCAATGACGTCGGCAGATTCCAGTGATCGGAGTAAATCTGGCCGTAGTGCCCGTAATGCTTGGATCGCTTCGGTTTCACCGGATAACACAACAGCGTTTGCTTGATTGGTTGTCATCTCACGGATTTCATCGATTGGCAAACCCTTATCAAAGAGGATTTTCCCCACCTTTGCCCAGGCACGGACTTTGTCTTCATGTCTGCTCAATGCATCAATGAATGTCGTGATTTTCGTCGGTTCATTGTGGTCGGCGTAATATTCGATCATCGCCTCGAGGAAGAGACTACTCGGTTTGTTTTGGAAGGTGGTGGAGAGCTGTGTGGCCTTTACGATATCGCCATGCGCGATATGGGCCACCGCAAGCTGGTCGTTCAGTTCAGGCCAATCACTCCGATTACGCATGAAATCACCAGCACTCCCTTGTTTGATTGCCTCTTCCGCTTTGATAAGATCCTCTACAGCCAAGTAGATTCTGGAGCATGTCCGATAATAGTTCTCTTTTTTCCCAGGGTCCTCTTCCTTCGTGGTTTTGATATCTTCGACGATATCATCGATTGGTTGTCCCCTGCGTCCTTTCGCAATGGCAATGCTCTCTAGGAGTACTGATCGTTCCTCGAAGTATAATCTCCCCGCTTGCTTCAATGCTAAATCAAATTGCGATTGTTCTACCGCCTTTTGTACAATCTTTGAAATGCACGATCGTACCCATTGATCATGAAAGTGTTGATAAGGAATGTAGTTGACATTATACCCCGGTACCCTACGGTATTCCATAGGGTTCAATAATTCGAGGGCATGAGCGAGGTTGCCTTTTTCAATCTCGATTTCGGTAAACTTTTTTTGGAGGGCTGATTGTTGTTCTGCTGGTTGTGTCGACAGTAAGTCATTCACCAGCGACCACTTTCCATTCGTTGCGTAGGCAACCATGTGGGCTTTGGTAAAATCAATCGATGACTCTTCCGCCCAGCCCGTCAGCCATCGGATCCAGCCATTGCCGTATAAGACATGGTTGGCGATCGTTGTAATTGCTTTGGTATCCCCGTGATGGGCGAGAGTCTCCACAATGGACGAGGGCGGTTTGCGCAGATCATTGATTGCTTGGACGAGATCGTTGAGCGCTTTAGAGCTTTTCTCGCGAAGATAGATTTCGAGTAAAAAATCTGTCTTGTCCAATTCGGAGTGTTTAGAGAGGTACTGCCGTAAATCTGATAAAAAATTGTACTCCAGTAGCCACTGGGCCTGATCGCTTTGATATTCACAATGGAGGATAACATCTTTCATTATCCCTCTCACTTCCGCCGTTGGTTCGTTGTTCTGTTGTAGTGCCCGTTCAACTTCATGCAGATCCTCTAAAAGATACTTACTATCACCACTAGATTTGCGGGCCGTATTTTGGACATATCCCCGTATGAGATCCAAAGACTCTCTCCCGTATCCGGCGCGCGCCATGCATGAGGCGATATTGTGTTTTGCTCTAATATAATCACTGTTGGGATGATTTGATACCCCGGCTTTATAGATATGAACAGTGGTATTGTTGCTGGAGCTCTCGACTATTTTTTCAGAAGTCTTCTTGGCTTGTGCGTATAATCCAGCCTCTGCTTCAGTGACCGCCAAAAGGCGATACAATTTTGATTGTTCGTACAGTTGCCACTCGAGATCATGGTTTTCGCGCGTGCCCTCCAGTTCCAGGACGCCTTTCTGCTGGACCAAGTCGTGAATCTCTTTTGGGGCAAGGCCGTCGATGAGTTCATGGGCTTTGGCAAAGGATCGCAACCCTTCGGCAATGGGTTTGAGACCATCGATGAGTCGTTGACGTTGTCGTTCGGTTATGGCTCCCTTCTTGAGGGCGCTCGCATCCTCGGGTTGCGGCAACCATGTTTTTGCATTATCCAGACTGCCCATAAAGATTATTTTAGTAATCTTTAAACATCGATTCGTACGAACTCGACAATTCTTCAACAGTTGTCTTCATAATTTGTTTTCCATCAACACCCTTCATGGTGAATGTGTTGTCGCTCCGCACCACACCGATCTCCTTGAATGCATTCCCATTCATTTGCGTTTCAAACTGTTCTTTGTTCTGGGGATCAATGGTCACCACAATCCGGCCTTGGCTTTCGCTCCAGAGCTTGGCTTCATCGGTTTGCGCATTGCCGGGGAGTTCTTGGAGCGAAACGTCGAGTCCGAGCCATCCACCAATAGCAGTCTTTACGAGTGCGACCAGAAGACCTCCGCGGTGGATGCTTTGCGCCGATGCAACGAGACCTTGATCAATAGTCGCTTCAAGGGCGCGATAGAGTTTTAGATTTTTTGCAGTATCCACAATAGGAACAGTGTTGCCAATAGATTCTTGCATTCCATAGTATTCTGAGCCTCCCAACTCGTTATTTGTTTCGCCCAAAACGTATACCAAATCTCCCGCGAGTTTCGCATCGAGCGTCACTGCTTTTTTCGAATCTTTCATCACCCCGAGTGATGAAACAAGGAGTGTTGGCGGAATAGAAAGGAGCGTTGCATTTCCCTTTGCGTCAAAGCCTTTAAAGTCATTGAACATACTGTCTTTGCCGGAGATATAAGGAGTGCCATACGCAACGGCAACATCGTAACAAGCTTTGACGGCATCTTTGAGTTGCGCTAAACGAACCGGGTCTGTCGAACTGCACCAACAGAAGTTGTCCATGAGGGCGAGGTGGTCGAGTGTGGCACCAGCGGCAACCGCATTCCGGACTGCCGTATCAATCGCGCAGGCGGCCATGTGATAGGTGTTGATATCGCTATAGGTGGGGTTGATGCCGTGGGCGAGCACAATCCCTTTTTCAGAATTGAGAAGCGGGCGGTTTACGCTGGCATCGGACCGCACCCGACCTCGGCCTTGGAGCGGCTTGGTGACGCTCCCGGCCTGTACTTCATGGTCGTACTGTTCATTGATAAAACGCGTGCTCGCAATATTGAGTCGTTTCATCATGGCAATCATCGTGTGGGTCCAATCGGTTTGGGTCGTCGGCGTCGGCTCTTCGTGTGTTGTGGTGACGGGTGTTGTGTGAAGAGTTTCGAGTGGTACGCCGTGATGCAAAAATTCCAAATCAATATCCATGATCGTTGTTCCCTTGTGGTGCACCACACAACGTCCTGTGTCGTTAAACTCACCAATCACCGTGGCTTCCACACCCCGACGTTTCATGAGAGTTGAAAATGCTTCCCAATGTTCTACTGGGATGGCCAGTGTCATGCGCTCTTGGGATTCAGAAATCCAAATTTCCCATGGTGAAAGCCCGGGGTATTTGACCGGTACTTTTTCGAGATCCACGCGGCAGCCATTACATTCTTTTGCCATCTCTGCAACCGAACACGAGATTCCACCCGCACCGTTATCCGTAATGCTATGGTATAGCCCAAGGTCTCGCGCTTCTTTGACAATGGCATCAGAAAGTTTTTTCTGGGTGATGGGGTCGCCGATTTGCACGGCCGTTGCAGGGCTTCCGGACGAAAGCGCTTCGGAGGAAAATGTGGCACCGTGGATGCCGTCTTTGCCCACGCGTCCGCCCACCACCACAATGAGGTCGCCGGGCTGTGCTTGCTTTTCGGTGGACGGTCGGCCGGCACTCGTCCTCGGCATAAGCCCAAGTGTTCGCACAAACACCAATGGCTTTCCTTTATAGCGATGATCAAAAACAGTAAACCCGTGTGTTGTGGGAATACCAGAACAGTTTCCGCCGACACGTACTCCCGAGACAACCCCTTCCAGAATAGTTCGTGGAGCGAGCAGGCGATTGGTCAGTGCCTTATCACGGTACAAAGGTTCGGTGTCGTCCGGCGCGGCAAAACAAAATCCAAAGGAATTAATAATCGGTTTCGCGCCAAGGCCACAGCCAATCGTGTCGCGATTCACGCCGACGATGCCGGTGATGGACCCTCCGAATGGGTCCAGTGCCGAAGGGCTGTTGTGTGTTTCGGCCTTGTCGGTAATGAGCCACTCGTCGTCGAAGGCGATCACGCCGGAGTTATCGGTGAATACAGAAACACAAAAATCTTTTCCGCCTTTTTGTTTGCGGATGTCATTGGTTGCTTTTTGAATAAAGGTTTTATAGAGACCCTCCGGGTATTCATCAATGGCACTGGCAAAAATCGTATGCTTGCAATGCTCCGACCAGGTTTGGGCTAAAGACTCTAATTCAATATCCGTGGGGTTTCGTTCGAGTGTTTTGAAATGGGCTTGGATCGCTTTCATGAAATGGAGCGAAAGGGCCAGTGGGCCACGGCGTGTGCCGTCCGCATTGGTAATTCCGGATTTTCCGATGATGGTCAGCTCTTCGTCGGTCGCATCAATGATATTGACCGTATCGACTTCAGTCGACGTTGTCAGCGTGACTTTGGGAACGATCGCATCCATGCCATGATCTTTTTCAAATTGCGCGCGCGATTTGATGTGGATGCGTTGAATGAGCGCGTTGGCCCAGCCGTTGGCGATTTTTTCGACCTCCGCTTGCGAAAGAGTGCCGCTCAAGAAAGTGATTTGTGAAGTGTAGACGCGCTCTTCATCCGCTAATGGATGTTTGAGGTAATCTTCTACCAGCTCCCGAACAGTCGTGCCGATGTTGTCAGTCACTCCGGGGAGAAATCCGATTTCAACAGCCCAGTCAAATTTCGCCTCCGTTGTCATTCCCGACTTGATCGGGAATCCAGAAACGATCGTGGATCCTCGGGTCAAGCCCGAGGATGACAAAAATGGGGATGACACGATGATTGATCGTTGAGTAATCGGATTAGTCAGCCGATCGGCAATCTCTTTGACTTGATCGTCTGTCAGAATGGCATCAATAGTGTAGACATCAACCATTTGGACATCGCTCACTTTACCGTTCCAAGCAGAACGCTCAAGAGAGCGCAGTTTTGTTTGCGCTCGGGTGTCTTCGATCGTTGACATGACTTCAATACGGTACATACTTTTCATTTTGTCATCCCCGACTTGATCGGGAATCCAGAAAAGAAAGATAAAACTCAATTAACTTTTTCGTAAACAAACTTGTCTGAAGACCAACCCGCTGGTCCTTTGTGCGGTATTGGGAGACCTATTGATTCATTCATCAACTTCATCCTCTTTCCATATTTCTTTGTAAAATATACTTCAGAATTTTTGCCAAATACAATACCGCCAATACGCGTAGTACGTACAAACTCATCCATTAATGCCATCAGATAATCATTGTCGGGGATCATATCGGGATCAATTCCATTAAATGCAAAATTTGCTGAGTTGTCTGGGAGTCGAGAAATAAAATCGAGCATGTGCGCTCTTACCGTCAGCTCCTGAGGAATTGCTTTTTCTTTGGTATTAGGGACCCAAAAGTCTAATTTACGTTTCTTGTCTCTTCGAATGGCGGTAAACGGGTCTTCGATTTCTCCACCTCCATAATTCGCGTCAACACCGATGTACCCTTGAGCATTACAGTAACGTGCAAGCCATAACATCGCGTCAACACTTTTGTCTTCTCTCCCACATCCGAGATCAACAAGAATACTCCCACGCAACTTACTTGCAAAGTATTTTTTTACAGATTCCTTACTAGCAAGTGGAGACTCTCGAGTGACCCAACCGAGCCCAAAATCATTAGATAAATTTGATGGGTATTGGTTTTTTTGTATCAATGCGGCATATTGTGCCGCATTCGGATTTTCGTATGTCAAAAGGCTCCGTAATGAAACAGTCGGCTGTTCTATTG
>Ga0105164_10001189_pt1 | contig 16907 bp, 21 predicted proteins | sample VDWuncwatermetaG_FD_89674 | JGI IMG/M metagenome (GOLD analysis project Ga0105164, IMG submission 89674) | Wastewater microbial communities from Netherlands to study Microbial Dark Matter (Phase II) - VDW unchlorinated drinking water | ecosystem: Environmental > Aquatic > Freshwater > Drinking...
GATACGCGCGGCTTATGATGCCTATAGATATATTTGACGCGCTTATATCGGAGAGGCCTTATAGAGACAGCCCTTACACTATTCGACAGGCGCTGGATCTTCTTATTCATGAGGCGAACACAGGCAAAATTGATAAAGAGGCGGTATATCACCTAATAAGTTATGTCAGAAAGGAACATCCCCGCCCCGGAGAACTATCCCCCTATGAAAAAAAGGATTTTCTTTCGCGTTCAGATAATATTTACGGAAAGATAATCCCGGACGACGACTAAACCCGTTCGTAAGGCTCAAACATCCTCTTATACTCGTCTAGCGCGTACCTGTCAGTCATCCCCGCGATATAATCGCAGATCACGCGATGCGCGTCTTCTTTTTTAAGGCGGGAATGTGTTGTAGGCGGGAGTTGTTCAGGATTATTAAGATATACCTTAAAAAGGTCATTTATGAATCGATATGCCTTATTAGACATCCTGACGACCCTGTAGTGCTGATAAAGATTATTTAATAAGAATTCCCTGAGAGGCTTTCTGGCTTCTTCCATCGCTTTACTAAATGAGGCTATCTTATTAGGGAATTTTCTGGCGTCTTTAACTGATATTATTTTAAATTTCTTTATATTTTTTTCTGTTTCAGCCACTAAGTCCGTTACTTGTTTGTTTATCAGGGTTCTTACAATCTGATAATTTATAATCTCACTTTTTGTATTGGGAAACAGTTTTTTTATTTCATGGAAGGCCTGTTTCCATAACCCTATTTCTAAAAGCGCGTCTTCCTTAATTAAGCCGCTTGTGATGCCGTCATCCAGGTCATGGTTGTCATAGGCGATCTCATCTGCGGTATCTACAACCTGGGCTTCTAATGTAGGCGGCGTTTTCATCTCAAAGGCGAGAACAGGCCTTGGCGTATCAAAACGCGTAGCGTGTTTTATTATACCCTCTCTTACTTCCCATGAGAGGTTTAACCCCGGAAATTCCGGGTAACGTTCTTCCAGTAAATCCACAACCCTTAAGCCCTGGACGTTGTGGTCAAACCCGCCATGTTCCTTCATAATTTCCCTTAGGGCATCCTCGCCTGAATGCCCGAATGGCGTGTGGCCCAGATCATGCGCCAGCGCGATCGCTTCCGTTAGGTCTTCATTAAGCCGAAGCGTTCTTGCGATAGTTTTTGCGATTTGCGCGACCTCCAGCGTATGCGTCAATCTGGTGCGGTAATGGTCGCCTTCATGGTTTACGAATACCTGGGTTTTATATTCTAGCCGCCTGAAGGCCGTGGAATATATAATCCTGTCCTTGTCCCGCTGGTATACGGAACGATACGGGTGTTCCGGCTCTTTAAACTCCCTGCCCCTGGTCTCGCTGCTTTTCTGGCCATACGGCGCCAGGAGAACCCCCTCTTTTTCCTCTATTGCTTGTCTGGTCAGCATATTTATTAACCCTATACAGGAAGGCGGATGATTTCTGGTAAAATTGTTTTTCCGTCAATTGTCAAAATGCCGTAGGAATTATAAGGGGCGAATACCTTGTCTGTCGGGCTGCCGGGATTAAAAAATAATATGCCGCCCCTTTTCTCTATTAACGGGCTATGAGAATGGCCGAAGACTATCACATCCACATTTTTGAATTGGCGGCCTACAAGGTCTATCAGCCCGGAAGGAGGCCCCCACCCGTGGATGAGCCCTATGGAGCAATCGCCTATTTTTATGATATCTTTTTGGGGTAGTTTTGAACACGCGGAATCGTTATCCATATTCCCGCACACCGCCCTGACCGGTGCGATTTTAGATAATTTATCCAGGACTTGCATGTCTAGAATGTCGCCTGCGTGCAAAATCATGTCTACCCCGGCTATACCGTCATAAACTGTTTTTGGCAGCTCTTTAGCGGCTACAGGTATATGCGTATCAGACAAGACGGCGATTTTTGTCATCCTAAGATTTTAAACTTATTATACAGAGAGAATAATAAGTTTAGCTCCTCTTTTTCCCACACCAACACTTTATTTTCTTTCGCTATCAGCATGGCGTTTGTATCTATTCCCGCAAAGGCGATGAGTATTTTTCTTTGAGGAACAGGCTCTATTTTTTTAAACCGTTCTATAAAATTGCTGATTATGTTTTCCTGCACATGATAGGGGCTAAACTGCAGGGCCCAGGATTTCCCGTTCCCATAGCCAGCCCGAATGGCAAATGCGCCGTCGATATTTGTCAGGTTTTGTATGTCAATATTGTGAAACCTTGAAAGCTTCGGGCTCTTCTCGCCTATCTTGATTACTTCATTATTAAAGGCGCCCAGGAGTTCTTTCAGGCGGTCCGAGGCATCTTTTTTATTCTCCCCAATAAAGAAAGAGATGATCCCTTCGACCTCTTTCCTGAATAAACTTGCCCTCTCCTGGAAATTACTCAATAATGAGTATCGTTTTTTGTTGTATACATACTTTAGCCAGAATTCAAATACCTTGTCGTTAAAGTAGTATATAAGGCCGTTCTTGGCTATGAAGTTTTCCTCTACCAGTTTTTCAATCCTCGCGGGAAGCTCATTTTTTCTGCCGGCAAACCAACCGCGTATCTGCGGCAGTTTTTTATTTCCCACGGAAACAGCGCTTAATATATCCAGATAATCGTTGAGGTAAGGGTCCTGCGAGAATATAAGTATGAGATTCTGAAAATATTGGTTGATTGTGCCCTTTGAATCAAAAATGAGATTTTCAAGCGCCTGCGAAATCGCGGCCGGGCCCAGCCATTTAAACTGAAGCTGCCGGGCTACATTGTTCAGTTCGGAGGCTAGTATATCCAGGTAGAAAGGCCTGCCGTCGGTAAAAGAGATTAAAAATGCCTTGAGCTCATCCTGCATCCTTATGCCCTCAAGGCGTTTTTCCAGAAAGGACTTGCTCAGGTTGTAATCGAAGTCCTTTATCTCGATAATTTCAAAATTCCCGAATAAGAGATCCAGTCTTTCCTTAAGTATCTTTTTTATTGAAGAGACCTGCGAACTTGTTACAACATACATCGTATCTTTCTGCACCATTATCTTTTTTCCGAAAATCGCGAACGGATTTTTTAAATTAAAAGACGCCAGGTTATGGAATTCGTCCAATATGATTATGCAGGATTTATGGGCCTCTTCCTTTAATATGGATGTCAGATTAAAAAGCCCGGAATAGGCCTCTTGATAATCCCCCTTTTCCAGTGTACGCAAGACCTCCTTTATGGCGGCCGTCGTATTTGGTATATGGCCTTCAGCCTTTGAGATTAAAAATCCCAAATCCTCCCTTATCTCTTCATTCGCCCCCTTAAGGAAGTTTAAAAGCATTGTGCCTATAAATTTCTTTGAGAAGGTCTCGAGGGGCTCTGTGAGCACCTCTATGTATACCGGGATGAGGGAATCGCTTTTAAGATTGGCAAGAAAATTCTGGAGGATAGTGGTCTTTCCGCATAGCTTCTGCCCTGTAAGGGCGACATTTTGCCTATAGCCAGATTTCAGGAATTCAACCCTTTTGTTTAAGGTTTCTAAAACTTCGTCCCGGCCCACGAAAATTTGGGATGTCGTATTTATTAACATAGTTTATGGAAGATAATGAAGCGGGTTTTGCGGCCTGCCCTCTCTTCTTATCTCAAAATGCAGGGATGCCGCTTCTCCCCTTCCCGTTGAACCGGTAAGCGCAATAGCCTGGTTTTGCGCCACTGAATCTCCGGCCTTAACTAAATTTTGCGAATTCCTTGAATATATACTAAAAAATCCGTCAAGGTGGTCTATGACAATTATATTACCATATCCCTTGAAATGTTCACTACAAAAAACAACCCTGCCGCTTTTAGACGCGAGCACCCTTTCTTCATTATGGGCCCTGATGTCTATGCCCTTGTTGCGTGCGCCATAGATTTTTTGCCCAAAATAATATAGGATTTCCCCGTCAATGGGCCAGGAAAAATAGTCCTTTTCATATAGTTTGTTTTTTTCAGTTGTGACCGGCATTGGTATTTTTGCGCCCGGTATCAGGATTTTCTGTCCGTGGTTTATTTTTGTTTCGTCGGAGATATTATTGGCCCTTACAATATCCGCTATTTCAATGCCGTATGTTTTTGCTATCCGCCAGAGGGTATCCCCCTTCTGGACCTCATGGTATATGCCGCCGATGGGCTTAGGGATTTCAACTACAGGCGGGCCCTGATAAGGGACCGTAGCGCAGCCAACGCAAAGCAGACTGCATAAACCAAAAGGCAATAGCTTAAGCCAAAGTGGAGCGGGCGAAGGGAATCGAACCCTCCTATCCAGCTTGGGAAGCTGGTGTTCTACCGATGAACTACGCCCGCGTAATTTTTTTATAATCATAGAGTCTTTTTTCTATATCAGCGGCCTTAAGTTTCAACAATTTGCCCGGCCCGAAATCCTGAACGCAGAAAGAGGCCATTATCGTGCCGTAAATAACCGCTTTCCTCATGCCATGCTCGCTTGAATCATTCGTTCTGCTTAAATAGCCCATGAAGCCTCCGGCGAAAGAATCGCCGGCGCCTGTGGGGTCTTTTATCGCTTCCATTAAATAGGCGGGAGCGCTAAAGCAGGCCCCGTTTTTTGTGAAGAAAAGCGCCCCGCTGTCCCCTCTTTTGATTATAATCTTTTTCGGCCCCAGGGAAAAAATATATTTTGCGGCCCTTATTATGTTGCTCTCTCCCGAAAGGAGCCTTGATTCGGAGTCATTGATTATAAATATATCAATTTTGGCAAGGAGTTTCTTTAATGCCTTTAATTTATTTGCAATCCAGAAATTCATTGAGTCGCATGCTACCAGTCGCGGCGAGCGAATCTTTTTTAGCACATCCAGCTGTAATTCGGGGTCTATATTCGCAAGGAACAAATAGGGGATTTTTCTGTAGGCCTCGGGGATCTTGGGCGAAAAGTCCTTAAAGACATTTAATTTGGTATAAATAGTATGGGCGGTATTCAGATCGTATTCATATTTGCCCTTCCATCTGAATGTCTTTCCTTTTCTTGACTCAAGGCCGTCGAGAGAAATACCCTTGTTTTTTAAAAGCCGGATATAGCTATTGGGGAAATCCCTGCCTACGACGGCCACTAATTTTACCTTTGTAAAAAAAGAGGCGCTTATGGAAAAATAGGTCGCTGAACCGCCCAGGATCTCTTTCCTTTTCCCAAAAGGCGTTTTAACCGAATCTATGGCTACGGAACCAACAACTAAAAGACTGATTTTAGTTAATCCCCGTTATCTTAAGCAATTTTCAATTATTTTTATGGAACAGTATTTACTGCACATAGTGCACACATCCTCGGCGTTTGGTTGAGAGATTTTTCTGAATCTCCTGGGCCGGTCGGGTTCTATAGCAAGCAAGAACTGCCGGGACCAGTCCCTCTGCTTGCGCGCCTGCGACATCTTCGCGTCCCATTCCGCCGCGCCCGGCACCTTCTTGACGATATCCGCGGCATGAGCCGCTATGCGCGAGGCAATTACCCCCATCTCCACATCTTCTACGGTCGGCAGGCGGAGGTGCTCCGAAGGGGTAACGTAACACAGGAAATCCGCCCCGAAGCTGGCAGCTATAGCGCCGCCGATCGCGCTGGTTATATGGTCATAGCCTGGCGCGATATCCGTAACAAGCGGGCCCAATACATAAAAGGGGGCTTCATCGCAAAGCGATTTTTCTAACCTGACGTTCATCTCAATCTGGTCAAGGGGCAGATGTCCGGGCCCTTCTATCATTACCTGGACCCCCTCTTCCTTCGCGATTTTAGCTAGTTCGCCCAGGGTTATAAGCTCCTGAACCTGCGCCCTGTCTGTAGCGTCCGAGAGCGCGCCGGGCCTTAACCCGTCGCCCAGGCTTAATGTTATATCGTATTTCCTTGCGATCTTCAATACCCCTTCGAAATTTTCATAAAAAGGATTCTCTTTATTATTGGCCAGCATCCATTCTGTGAGTATCGCGCCGCCTCTTGAAACGATATCCAGCACACGGCCTTGGTGTTTAAGCCTTTTTATGGCGTCTCTTGTCACACCGGAATGTATGGTAAAAAAATCCACGCCGTCCTGAGCCTGTTCTTCTAAGATATCAAAAAATTGCCCTGCGTTTATGTCCTTTATGGCTTTTTTACGCCGGCTAATGTCCACAACGGCCTGATAAATGGGCACGGTCCCGACGGGCACGCAGGATTCCTTAAGGACGGCCCTCCTTATCTTTTTTAAATCGCCGCCCGTTGAGAGATCCATTACAGCGTCCGTCCCCGCCTTTATAGCTGCCCCCAGCTTTTTTAACTCAATTTTTAAGTTGGGTTTATCAGCCGAGGTCCCTATGTTTGTGTTTATCTTTGTGCGCAGCCCCTTGCCTATTCCGCAGCTTCGGCTGATTTTCCGTTTTATATTACTGGGTATAACAACCTTGCCCCCCGCCACATTTTGTTTTAATATCCCTATAGCTAAAGATTCGTCCCTGGAGATGCTTTTCATCTGGGGTGTTGTTATATTTTTTTTGGCGGATTCCAGTTGAGTCATATCAGTTTTTTATTGCGCGCAGTTTTTTAAAAGCGCATTTTTCAAGCTCATAACTTTTAAATCTTAATTTCCTGAACTCATCGCTTAAGGATTCGTTTTCAAGTTTTGAGAATTCCTCAAGCACCCTTAAGGCCTCTTTTGACCTCTGCATATTTGCCCAGAAGATGTCCAGGGCCCTTGACCTTTTCCTCTCAAATCCAAAACCCACCCTGCCGACATCTGAAGCCGCTTCTCTGGCCAGGAATAAATTTCTTTTATCCGGGGTGAAATCGTTGTAGAGAGCGCTTATCCTATTGCGCATTTTTTTAAATGCCCCGGTAAGACGCTTGTCATTTAAAAAAAACCTCACAAACTCTTCGCATACTCTTAAACCTTCCCTTACCCTGTTAAAATTCGCGTCTACGACCCTGTATATGACTTTACGCGCCATTAGGATTTCCCGGCTATTTTTTTAAGCAAGTCAGTCGTTGAATAGCCCTTTAGGTAATGCACAACCTCAACCCGCCCGCCGTAAGATTCAACTTGCGTTTTTCCGATTATTTTATTTTTGTCCCAATCCGCGCCTTTTACCAATATATCCGGTTTCAGCTCCTTGATCAGGTTAAGCGGCGTGCCCTCTTTGAATATTATTACGTAGTCCACAAATTCCAGGGATGCCAGGACATTAGCGCGGTCTCCCTGGCTTGTGACGGGCCGGCCTTCGCCCTTTAACCCCCTGACCGATGAGTCGCTGTTTAGGCCCAATACTAATATATCTCCCAGAGAGGCCGCCTTTTTCAAATACTCTACATGCCCCCTATGGAGGAGGTCAAAACAGCCGTTAGTAAAGACGACTTTTTTATTCCTTCTCTTGGCGCCGCTTAAAATTTTTTTAAGGGCGGGGAGTGTTTTTATTTTTGGGTTCATTTAACAAAGGCTTCTTCTATAAGCTCGCATAAAATATGGATTGCTGTTATATGCGCTTCCTGAATCCTGGCGGTGCTGTTTGATGGCACAACCAGAGAAATATCGCAGACCTTCGCGAGGCAGCCTCCTCCTTTACCTGAAAGCCCGACTGTTTTTATTTTCATTTTTTTCGCCTTTAGCGCGGCCTCTAAGACATTTTTCGCATTACCGCTTGTTGAAATAGCAAAAACTATGTCGCCTTTTTTAGCGTGCGCCTCTATTTGTTTTGAAAACGAATATTCATAGCCGTAGTCATTTCCTATAGCGGTAAGTATTGAGGTATTTGTAGCGAGCGAGATGGCCGCTAAAGGCCTTTTTTCCTTATTGAATCTGCCCACCAGCTCCGCGGCCATATGCTGGCTGTCTGAAGCGCTTCCTCCGTTTCCGAGTATATAGACTACGCCGCCTTTTTTTAACGCCGAGACTATCTCGTTAGCGATTTTTAATATAAGCGGCGCCAGTTTAACCATTGCCTTTTTTATCTTTGCGCTGTCTTCCAGATTGTTTTTTATTAAAGTCAGGGGATCCATGTTTATCCTTTATCCGAAAAATATCTTGGCTATATTATACAGGTCCATATCAACTGTCTTAAGTTTTCCTGTCGCCTGCTCAATGGGAACCGACTCGATCTTATTACCCTGCAGGCTCACCATATAACCGAATTTTTTATTTTTAATCAAGTTTACCGCCTCTACGCCGAATCTGGTTCCCAGAACCCTGTCAAACGCGCTTGGCGTTCCGCCTCTTTGTACATGCCCCAGCACCGTGACCCTTGTCTCATGGCCGGTTTTTTCCTCAATCAAATCGCACAGGATTTGTCCTATGCCGCCAAGCCTGACATGGCCGAACGCGTCCAGTTTTTCCTCCTGCACCACAACCTGCCCTTCTTTGAATTTCGCCCCTTCCGCAACGACGATTATGCTGAAGGTCTTGCCCCTTTCCCTGCGTTTATTTATGATGTCGCACACCTCATTTATATCAACGGGGATCTCGGGTATTAATATTATGTCTGCCCCGCCGGCTAAACCCGCGTGCACCGCGATCCAGCCCGCGTGCCGCCCCATAACCTCGCACACTATTATCCTGTGGTGGCTCTCGGCGGTTGTATGAAGCCTGTCGACCGCCTCCGTAGCTATATTCACCGCCGTATCAAAGCCGAATGTGTAGTCGGTGCAGGAAAGGTCGTTGTCTATCGTCTTGGGCACCCCGACTATATTTAGGCCCTCTTTACATAGCTTGGCCGCGACCCCCAGTGTATCCTCTCCTCCGACGGCAACAAGGGCATCCAGCCCAAGTTCTTTATAATTCCGCTTGACCCTTTCCGGGTCTTCATTTTTCTTGTAGGGGTTTGTCCTGCTGGTGCCGAGTATGGTCCCTCCCCTTGGTAAAATACCGGAAACAGCCTTTAGGTCCAGCGGCATGGTGTCATTTTCTATCAAGCCCTTCCACCCGTTTTTAATGCCTAACACCTCAATCTTTTCCTGATACGCTGTTTTTACTACTGCCCTGATTACCGGATTTAGGCCTGGGCAGTCCCCGCCGCCCGTCAATATCCCAATCTTACTCATTTAATCCTCTCCTTATTAATATTCTATCCCTCTATAAGCGACAGATTCCTTTTCTTTTGGCTTGGCTTCTTTCATTTCTTCCTTCTGCGCTATCTTCGCGATGTGTATTTTTATAAAGACCGCCTCCTCCAGACCTAATATATCCTGCATCCTTCCTTTAATGATATTCTGAATCTTTTCGGTTATCTCAGGGATATTTGTGTCTGAAAAAAGCACCAGCCGCGCCGTTATGTTCACGCCTTTTTTGGTTGCTATCACGCTGGGCTTAAGTTCTTTTATTTCCGGCAGCAGCCTGGTCATTCTTTTTATAAAATCCTCAATCGCGCTTAATGATATAGTAACCTGGCCGTCGGGATTTTCGAACGCGATCGTCCTTTCCATCTGCATCCTTCCGATCACAATCTGAATTACGAGAAGCGTTACAGCTATAAGCAGGCCTCCTGTAATGCCGATAATCATCCGCATGTTGGGCGTATTATAAATAAACTCAACCGTATAACTTACAATATCTTTTGATATTAAGTTAAACGCTACCAGCGCTAAAGCGACGCCTATAAGAAAAAATAAAATTGAATACAAGATTATAGTTAAACTGGAGATAACCCGCATTTATAACCTCCTTTTCTGCTTCGCCCTTCACATGAAAGGCCTCGATGGGGCTTCGCAGAAATAAGGTTCTACGAAGCCGTACCACTGTCTACGTCTCTAACGGCGAAGTAGACCTTATTTTTGATCCACTCCTTTTACCTTTATATGTATGTCCGTAGGGTAAAGACCCGTCATCTTTTCTAACGCCTTTTTGATATTTTCCTGAACGTTGGCCGCTACCTCCGGTATGTTGACGCCGTAATTCACCACTATGGAGATGCAGATGGCCACCTCGTTATTTTCCCTGAATTCTATCTTGACCGGATATTTCAGAAGCCTTCCCTTGCTTGCAAGGTTTAACAACTTTGCGAATAAATTGAGGCTTAACCTGTTAATGCCCTCTACCTCCTTGGCGGCCATGGAGGCAATCTGCGCAATAACATTTTTATGAATCTTGATTAATCCGTAATCAGTCCTTTTTTCTTCCTGTTGGGCCATGCTCGCTCCTTTTCTGCTTCGCCCTTCGCCAACCTGACTTCGGTGGGGCTTCGCAGAAATAAGGTTCTACGAAGTCGTACCACTGTCTACGTCTCTAACGGCGAAGTAGACCTTATACTGTCTCTTGCTGCGCAAAAAGACGTTCGACAAAATCAGTGGAAAATTTCCCCCTTAAGAACGCGGGGTTGCTGAAAACCCTTTTATGAAAAGGGATGGTTGTTTTTATCGGCTCTACGATAAACTCCTCCAGGGCCCTCTGCATTGTTTGGATCGCTTCTGTCCTGGTTTTGCCATAGGCGATAAGCTTTCCAATCATAGAATCGTAATAAGGCGGAATAGTGTACCCCGGATACGCATGGGTATCTACTCTTATCCCAGGGCCTCCGGGCTGAATAAACGTGTCTATCCTGCCCGGGGAAGGCATGAAATCCTTATCAGGGTCCTCGGCGTTAATCCTGCACTCAATAGCGCTTCCTCTAAATTCTATATCCTCCTGCTTAAACGGTATCTTCTCTCCGCTGGCGATCTTTAGCTGCATTTTTATAAGGTCTATAGAGGTAACCATCTCTGTTACGGGATGTTCAACCTGGATCCGCGTATTCATTTCCATAAAGTAAAAATTGTCCCACTCGTCAATCAGGAATTCTATTGTTCCGGCGTTTATATAATTCACGGCCTTGGCCGCCCTTATTGCCATATCACCCATTCTTTTTCTTGTTTTCGCGTCTAATGCCGGCGATGGGGACTCCTCGATTAATTTTTGGTGGCGCCGTTGTATAGTGCAATCCCTCTCGCCCAGGTGCACGATATGGCCGTATTGGTCGCCTAATATCTGGATCTCAACATGCCTTGGTTTTGCAACATATTTTTCAATGTAAATCGCCGGGTTGCCGAAGGAGACCTCTGCTTCTCTTTGGGCTGTTAGAAAGGCGCTTATCAGCCTTACATCATTATGGCAGATTCTCATGCCCTTGCCGCCCCCGCCCGCAACCGCTTTTATTATTACGGGGTAGCCCAGCCTCTTGGCTATCTTTAGGGCCTCTTCCTTGTCTTTTACGAGCCCCACGCTTCCCGGGATGACAGGCAGCCCCGCGCGCTTTGCGCTGTCTTTCGCGGCCATCTTATCCCCCATAAGGCTTATTGTTTCAGATGAAGGGCCGATGAATTTTATCTGGCATGATTCGCATATCTCGGCGAAATGAGCGTCTTCCGCCAAGAAGCCGTAACCGGGGTGGATTGCCTCCACGTCCGCTATTTCCGCGGCGCTTATTATGTTTGGTATGTTTAAGTAACTGAGGTTGGAAGGCCCGGCCCCTATACACACCGCCTCATCCGCGAAACGGACATGCATAGAATCCCTGTCCGCCTCCGAATATACCGCAACAGCTCTTATGCCGAGCTCTTTGCATGCCCGTATAATGCGCAGCGCTATTTCACCTCTGTTGGCAATTAATATTTTTGAGAACATTATATCGGCTCAACAAGGAATAACACCTGGCCGTACTCAACCGGCTGGGCGTTTTCGACCAATTTTTCCACTATCCGCCCCTTTATCTCTGATTTTATTTCATTCATCAGCTTCATCGCTTCGATGATGCACATGACCTGGCCTGCCGCGATTTCAGAACCCACTTCAACGTACGGGGGCGAATCCGGCGAAGGCGCCTCATAAAAAGTGCCCACCATGGGTGTTTTTATCTCCACATATTTCTTGGCGGGTTTCTCTATAGTTTGCGGATTCGGCGTTTCTTGGGGCGGCGTTTGGCCTGGCAGGTATTTAACCGGCGCCGCCTCTATCCTCTGCTCAAAGCCGCCTTCAGGAAGTTTTTTAAGCTTTACCCTCAGGCCCTCTCGTTCAATCTCCAGTTCCGTCAGGTTATTTTCATTCATCAGGGTTATTAATTCTTTGATTTCCTTAAGATTCATGGAGTCTCCTTAGTTTACTTGACCCTTTCTACGTATTCCCCGGTCCTGGTATCTACCTTGATGATATCGTCTGTATCAATAAATAAAGGCACCTGAATTGTTATGCCTGTTTCAAGCACCGCGGGCTTAGTGCCGCCTTTGGACGTATCGCCCCTTACCCCCGGTTCTGTGCCCCTGACCTTTAATTCCACAAACAACGGGGGATTTATCTTTATTACCTTCCCCTCATATATCGCCGCGGCGATTTCCATGTTATCCTTTAAAAAATCCACCGAATGCCCGAGAGTTTTTTTATCCATCATAATCTCTTCGTATGTTTCCTGGTCCATAAAATGATATGTAGCGCCGGAATGGTACAGGAATGACAGCTTTTTCTCATCTATAAATACGTCGTCTATTTTTTCGACTTCCCGGAAGGTCCGGTCAATCACCGTATCGAGCTTTAGATTGCGCAGCCGCGTTTTTGTAAAAGAGCCGCCCTTGCCCGGTTTTACATATTGGACGTCTTCAACCACAAATAATTCGCCGTCTAATTTTATATAAAGGCCTTTATTGATTTCATTTGGGGATACCATCTGTTAAAATTTCGCACCCTTTCTTTGTGACTAATACCATATCTTCGATACGCGCGCCGCCGACATCTTCGAGATAGATGCCCGGCTCGATCGTAAACACCATATTAGGTTTTAGAGTTAGGTTATTCTTGGAAAAGATATGGGGTAGTTCATGGATATCTAAGCCAACCCCATGCCCCAGGCCGTGTCCGAAGAATTTACCATATCCCTTGGAAACTATAAAGGAACGCGCCGCCCTGTCCACGTCATTAATCTTAATACCCGGCCTCACCATACTTATGGCCCGGGCCTGCGCTTCCCTGCATATATTATAAATGTCGGTTAATATCTGCTGTATTCTACCCAAAAAGAATACCCGTGTCAAGTCGCAGTTATAATGATTTACTTTCACCCCAAAGTCAACCAGGACCGGTTCATTTTTGCCTATAGGCTTATCAGTTATATAGGCATGAGGCCTTGAGGCGTTCTTCCCGGAAGCTATTATGGTGTCAAAGGCGCTGCCATTTCCCCCGCAGGCCCTTATTAAATTTTCCAATATTGCGGCAAGCCTTCTTTCCGTTATTCCCGGCCGTATCTCTTTTTTTAGAGAGCCGATTACCTTCCGCGCGATAACCACGGCCTTTTTAATTTCTGCTATTTCCGCCTCATCTTTATAGGCCCTTAGTTCCTCTATGACCCCGTTTAAAGGCTTAAACATAACCCTCTCTTTTTTAAGGAACGCCTTTAGCGCGGCCGCCTTTATAAAGGGGAGGTGATTTCCTTCAAAGCCGGCCTGCCTTATCCCGTTGTCTTTTAATAGTTTTTTTAATACGTCTTTGAAATTCCCGTCTATTAATCTTAGTTTGAAATTACGTATTTTTTCGGCGACTTCCTTATATCTAAAGTCCGTCAGTATAAAATTGTCTTCTTCTGTGATTAGCAATGAGGAAGTATCTGCCCAGAGGCCGCTGGTGTAATACACATTCACAGGGTTTGTTATAAGGAATGAACCGACCCCCTCTTTTTTAAGGATATTTTTTAATTTGGCTAATCTACGCGTCATTTTTTATTTGTCAAAGCGATCGCCGCCTGAAGGCCCAACGAATAGCTCATGATCCCGAAACCGCAGATCTGGCCTTTCGCTACCGGCGCTATCAATGAGTTGTGCCTGAATTCTTCGCGCTGGTATATGTTAGAAAGGTGGACTTCGACGCAAGGGACCGAGGCGGCGCTTACGGCGTCGCGTATGGCGACGCTTGTATGGGTATAGGCGGCCGGGTTTATCAGTATGGCATCAAACCTCCCCTTGGATTTTCCGATGAGCTCAACAATTTCGCCCTCGTGGTTTGACTGGATAATGTTCAACTGAACCTTCGCCTTTTTAGCCAGTTTTTTTAACTCAGTATTTATCTCTTTAAGCGTAACCTTTCCGTATATGCCTACTTCTCTTTCGCCCAGTAAATTCAGGTTCGGCCCGTGAATCACCAGTACTTTCTTCATCGTTTCATCCTCGCTATTTTCGTAATCCGTAATTCGTAATCTGTAATTCGTAAAAGGAAGTTTTTTATTACGTGTTACGATTTACGAATTACGAGTTACGACTTTTTTCCGCTTCGTCTATAAGCATGACCGGGATGCCGTCCCTTATGGGGTATTTAAGCCCGCATTTAGGGTTAACGCATACTATCTTGTCGTTTTCCAGCCTGACATCGCTCTTACACGACGGGCAGGCCAAGATATCCAGAAGCTCTTTGTCTATCATGTCAATTCAACACCTCCTTTGATCCTGTATTGTTTGTCAAACAGGTATATTATTCCTCCCATCAGACTTATTATAAAATTCAGCCCAAACCATAAAATGCCCAATGCGAATGCCCCTTCCTTGCTCATTACAGGCCCGAATAGAAGCACGAAGGCGCTCTCTCTGACCCCAATGCCGTTTATAGAAGGCGCCATACTCAACGTGCTTATTATAGGCATAAACAAAAATACCGTTTTTAACGGGATTGAATAGTTAAACCCCTTCGTAAGCAGGTATACGGCATAAAACATGGAAATCTGAAGGGCAAAAGACATGAATATCGCGTTAAGTATTAAGGCCGGATGCTTTTTGTAATTGTAGATAACCGTATAGAGGTTTTTCATCTTTTCTTCAACCTTAAACTTCCTGAGCAACGGGCTTAATAGAGGCACCCTCTTGGCGATTCTTCTGCTAAAAAGTATCAACGATACAGATACAGAGGTTATGCCTCCGATTACGAGAAATGTTATTATGGATCTGTTATGAGACGCCTCTTTTACAAAAATATAAGCGATCATGACCATAAGCATAAGCGTAAAGGTGCCTAAGATCCTGTCAAATACTACGCACGCGACAGAAGGCAATTTCTTGCCCGTGGCCCTGGAGGCGTAATACGCCTTTGCCAGGTCTCCTCCCACCGAGGTAGGCAGGAAGTTGCTGAAAAAAAGCCCTGTAAATGTCAGAGAAACCACATCTTTAAACTTTACGTGAAGTTGCTGCGCTGCCATGATAAATTTTAATCTCATGCTCAGAAGCAGAAAGCCGAAAATGCAGAATAAGAAACTCAGCAAAAGGGTCCATTTGTGTATTTTTTTGATAGCCGAAAAAACCTCCCCCGCGCTGCCTCTCATCAACCAGAACAGGAACGCCATGAGCCCCGCGCTTATGGCAGCGCGTAATATGTTAAATACCAGTTTTTTCGTTATAGACAAGCGTTTTTTCATCTTTTAATCCGCCCAACTGAAGGATCTTTTCGTGTATCTTGGAAAGCCTTTTTTCCGCGTCTTCGAAACTCCCCCTTGAATTAACCAAATGCCTCCCCAGTTTTGAAAACTCCTCATTAAACCTGTCGAAGTCGCCTTTAAGCCTGTCTAAATTCGCGAGCATATTCTGGGTGCTTTTTTCGATAGCCATGCCTTTTAGTCCCAGCAGGATTACCTGAAGGTACGCGTAAAAACTATTAGGCGAAACAGGTATAACCTTCTTGCTTAAAGAGTAATTGAATATGCTTGAACTCTCCCCGGTTTTCTCGTCTCTTATGATTGTTTCGTAATAGACGTTTTCCGCGGGTATATACATAAGGGCAAAATCAAAAGTGCCTTCATCAGGCAGTATGTATTTCATAGAGATGTCAGAAATATGCTTTTTAACGTCGTTGATAAAAGATTTCCGCGCTGTTTTTTTTTCTTCGTCTGTCTGGGCCGAAACCATCGCCCTGAAATTCTCCAGCGGAAATTTCGCGTCTATCGGGACCATGCGCCCGTGCCCTAGTTTGATTACCGCGTCGACCTGCTGGCCGTTTTTAAACCGGTATTGCGCCTGGTAAAACTCTTTACTCGGCATGACCTGCGACAAGAGGTCTTCCAGAAAAAATTCTCCGAGGCCGCCCCTGATTTTCGGGGCGCGCAGAAGCTCCTGTAGGCTCGAGATGTCCTTGCCTATTTCAAATATCCGAGTGCTTGCCTCGCGAAGCTCTCCTAAGTGCTTGCTTACGCTGTTTACAACCTGAGTGGTATTGTCGAGTCTTTGGCCGAGAGCGGAGGTATTATCATGCAGCCGCTGATTCATATGCGTAATAAGATGGTTCAAGCTGTCCTTAAAATCTTTTCTTAGCGCCTCTATCTCCTGTTTCATTGAGATATTAGACTGCGATTTTGTCTGCCAGAATATAAATATCAGGGCCCCTGCCATCAAAAATAAAATCCCAACCAAAATTGCCGCCATAGCTCCCATGCTCTCCTACTTTCTCACTCTCTTACTTTCCTACTTTTCCTACGTACCTCATCCTGAGTTCATATAAAATATGCGACACCGCTTCCTGTTCCTCAGGGGTTAAATTATTTTTTGTCTTTTCTTCAAGCATGGCGATTACATCAATTATATACCTTGCCTGGCCGGTATTGGCCTCTTTCTTCTTTATGACCGGATTTTCTATCTCGCCCAGGGCGATCAACCCTTCTATCATGAGGCTTGATAAGAAAAGTCCGAACGTTATCTCCTGCGGGTATTCTTCCCTGGTGTTAGGAGCGCCTGCCGGATGCGATTTTTCTTTATCTACCGTCTCTTTCCACGCGTCATCCACCTTCTTCCGATTAAGCTTTCCTTCTTCGCTATTCATGGCGGATCCGCCTCCGGCGGACTTATTTTCTTCAAAACTTTCTGTCATGTATTCTCAACCCTCACATGTTTTTTTAACATCGGGAGCGCCTCTTGAGCGGCCTCCTCGCCTTTTTTATTATAAACGCCGCTTTATTGAATGCCATCTGGTCGATCTCATCCCCCAGTTTAGGCGCGATGAGGATATCCACA
>Ga0105164_10001190_pt1 | contig 16896 bp, 11 predicted proteins | sample VDWuncwatermetaG_FD_89674 | JGI IMG/M metagenome (GOLD analysis project Ga0105164, IMG submission 89674) | Wastewater microbial communities from Netherlands to study Microbial Dark Matter (Phase II) - VDW unchlorinated drinking water | ecosystem: Environmental > Aquatic > Freshwater > Drinking...
CCTCCACCGCTTCGTCCAGGTTCTTCACGACCATGCAGTAGCCGCCCGGAACCTGCTTGCGCGCCAGCGCCGCGAGCGCTTTCGACGTCGTGATCAAAAACCCGATGCCGCCTGCATGCTCCGTCTCGCCGAGCAGGTCCGCGATCACGTACTGCGCGCTCGAGTAGCGGTTGGCGATCACCGCGATCTCCGAGGGCCCCGCGATCGTATCGACGTCGACGAACCCGAAGACCTGGCGCTTCGCTTCCGCGACGTAGGCGTTGCCCGGACCGACGAGCTTGTCGACCTTCGGAATCGTCTTGGTCCCGAATGCCATCGCCGCAATCGCCTGGGCCCCGCCCATCCGGTAGATCTCATCGACGTCGAGCAGGCTCGCCACCGCGAGGATGTGCGGGTCGACGCTGCCGTCCTTGCGCGGCGGCGTCGCCAGAATGATGCGCTTCACGCCGGCCCGCTTCGCCGGGATGACCGTCATGTACACCGTCGAGACGAGGCTCGCGGTGCCGCCGGGGATGTAGACCCCGACCCGCTCGATGGGATCGAACTTCTCGCCCAGGACCACGCCGTCACCGTTGAGGAACTTCACCGGCTTCAGGCGCGGCCGCCCGTAGAACGCCTGGACGTTCTGAATCGCGCTCTTGAGCTGCAGCGCGAACTGCGGGTCGAGGTGCTGGAACGCCCCGGAGACCTCCGTCTCGGTCACGCGAAGCTGCTTCGGGCTCAATCGGACGTGGTCGAACCGCCGCGTGTGGCGCAGGAGCGCCTCGTCCCCGCCCTGGCACACATCGTCGACGATCTTGCGGACCCGTTCCTCGATCCGGCGCTTGCGCACCAGCTGCCGGCTACACAGCCGCTGCCACTCCTGACTTGTTGTTGAGATGAGTTTCATGATTTCTTCAGGGCCTCACGAATCAGTTCCTCGGCGCGCTTCATCGCCGCCGGAATCCCAGAGGGATCTTTGCCGCCGGCCTGGGCGAATTCCGGCCGGCCGCCGCCGCTGCCCTTCACGAGCGGCGTGATCTCTTTGAGAAGCTCCCCAGCGTGAACACGCCGAACCAACCCATCCGTTGTCGCCATCACCAACGAGACGCTGGAGGGACCGGAGGAGGCCAGCAATGCAATACCATCCTGATCCTTCGAGAATGAACGTGTGATCGCATCTGCCATCGCAGCGAGCACCTCTCGATCCGCATGGTTGATTGTGGCGCTAATCACGATGACGCCTTCGATGGTCTTTCCTTCAGCCAACAGCGCTTTGGCCTGAACTTTCGCGAGTTCGGTTTGCGCGTGTTGACGCTTCCGCTCGGCCTGCTTGAGTTGCTCGAGGAGCTCCTCGAGGCCGGCGACCACCTCGTGCGCCGGTCGCCCGAGCCTCCTGGCGGCCTCCTGGAGGAACCGGGTGTGCTCATGCAGCCGTTGCGCGGCCGCATCGCCGACCAGCGCCTCGATGCGCCGGGTCCCCGCCGCGATGGAGCTTTCGCCGACGATCGTGAAGGTCCCCACGAACCCCGTGTGCCCCACATGCGTGCCGCCGCAGAGCTCTTGCGAGTAGTCGCCGATCGCCACGACCCGCACCGTCGCGCCGTACTTCTCTCCGAAGAGCGCGAGGGCCCCGGCGCGCTTGGCCTCGTCGAGCGGCATCTCCTTGGTGCGCACCTCGTCCGCCAGGGCGACCCGCTTGTTCACGAGTGCCTCCACCTCATGGCGCTGCTCCTCGCGCAATCCCTGCAGCGACGAGAAGTCGAAGCGCACGCGCTCCGCCTCGACGAACGAACCGGCCTGCACCGTCTCGGGGCCGAGGATCCTGCGCAGCGCCCAGTGCAGCATGTGGGCGGCCGTGTGGCTGCGGGCCACCTTCAACCGACGCTCAGGGCTGACGATCGCCCGAACCGTCTCTTGGACGCGCAGCGTCCCTTGCTGAATCGTGGCATGGTGGACCAGTACCTCGTCCGCCCAGGTCGTCTGGCGGATTTCGGCCATTCCCTTCGGCCCCTCAAGCTGGCCGGCATCGCCGACCTGCCCTCCGGATTCACCGTAGAAGGGGGAGCGATCCAGCACGATTCCGACCGACTGCCCGACACTCGCCTGGTCCACCCACCTCTTGCCGTCCCAGAGCCCCTTGATGAGGGCATCCGCCTGCAGGCCGTCGTAGCCGACGAACTGCTCGGCCTTCGCAGACAACTCGCGGATCGCCTGCCGAACCTGGAGCGCGTCGGTGACGAACACCCCACCGCCAAACTGGCTCGCCGCGCGCGAGCGCTCCTGCTGCGTCTTCATCGCCGCGTCGAACCCGGCTCGCTCGACGGTGAATCCGTGTTCCTGCGCGATGTCGACGGTTAGCTCCAACGGAAACCCGTACGTATCGTAGAGCTTGAACGCCTCTGCGCCGGGAATGACGCGAGCGTTCCCGAGCTTGCGCATCACCTCATCCAGCCGCGCCGTGCCGGCCTGCAGCGTGTCGATGAACTGCGCCTCTTCCTGCTCGACGGCCCGCCGGACCACGTCGCGCTTTGCCGCCAGCTCCTGCGCGTAGGGAGAGCCGCGCATCGCCTCTTCAACAGACCCCACCAGATTCGAGAGGAACCCTTGCCCAGGCCCCGCCGGAGCCCTGAGGATTGTCCGGCCCAACCGATGGGCTCTCCGGATGAGCATCCGCAGCACGTAGCCGCGCGACTCGTTGGAGGGCAACAGCCCCTCTGCGATCAGAACAACCATCGCGCGCAAGTGATCCGCGACGGTCCGCTCGACGAATTGGACCCGCTCGCCAGACACGCCAACCACGTGCGGCAACCGCCGGATCTCCTCAATAATCGGAAGAAACAGATCCGTCTCGTAGTCGCTCAACACGCCCTGCACGATGGTGGCGAGTCGCTCGAGCCCCATACCGGTGTCGATGTTTTTTCGCGGCAGCGGCTTGAGGCTCCCGTCAGACTGGCGATCAAACTGCGTGAAGACCAGGTTCCACACCTCGACGGACTTCGGGCCACGCACCTGACCGTCCGCGTCGTAGTAGAGCTCCGAGCACGGCCCGCATGGCCCGTTTGGGCCCGCCGTCGGCGCGTTGGCCGGCCAGAAGTTCTCCGCTTGCCCGAATCGCTTGATACGCGATTCGGGCAATCCGAGTTGACGCCATAACTCAGCAGCCTCGTCATCTTCCTCATAAATGCTCACCCACAGCTTGGCAGCTGGTAGACGAAGGCAAAGATCCGGCGTTGTGCTGGGCTTGCTAGCCGCATAATCAAGTGTCCCAGTTAAAAATTCCCAAGCCCAAGCAATAGCTTGGGCTTTGAAGTAGTCCCCGAAGGAGAAGTTCCCCAGCATTTCAAAGAACGAGTGGTGGGAAGCGCTCTTCCCCACCTCCTCAAGATCCCCGGCCCTGAGGCACTTCTGGCACGAGGCCGCGCGCGTCAGATCCGTGCGCTTGCCCAGAAAGCAGTCCTTGAACTGGTTCATCCCCGCCGAGGTGAACAGGACGGTCGGATCCCCGCTCGGGATCAGCCCATCGCTGGTCACCACGGTGTGGCCGTGGGCCTTCTCGAAAAATGACAAAAACCTCTTCCGCAGTTCAGCGCTCTGCATCGTCAGGAGGACATGAATCCTGCCAGGATTCGCCGAGGAGTCGCTCGATCACGTCCGGCTCGAAGCCGTGAGCGGCCAAGGCTCGTGCCAGTCGCGCGCGGCCTGGGCGGCCGGAGACGCGATCCCGCCGCTGCGCCAGCAGGACGCGGGCGCGCGCCTCGTCATCGGAGGGAGGAACGAATCGGCTGACGGTGTCCTCGATGGCCTGCGCGTCGAACCCCTTGGCGGCGAGTTTCAGCCGGATCGCCGCCGAGGCGTAGCCCTGCCGCGCCCAGTGGTCGGCCCAAAGGCGCACCCCGGCTCGGTCATCCAGCACGCCTCGGGCTCGGTATGCGCGCACGAGGCGCGCGGCGTCCCGGGACGACACGCCGTGTTGGCGCAGGCGGCTCACGACTTCATGGGTCGAACGAACGCCGGAACGCAGATACCGGAGGAGTCCCGCGGGGGCACGCGGCTCATCCCCCGGATTTGATGACGACATACCCTCGGCTCGTCCTCGCCAAGGCGTTGCCCTTCACCTGGGCAATGGCGTTGCGGTAGTCGTTGAGATTCTCGATCCGGACGCGGTTGATCTCGTTGATGACATCGCCTTCCCGCAAGCCAGCCTGGTCCGCCGGGCTGTTCGACTCGACTTCAAGGACGACGACCCCGGTCGTGCCCGCAGGCACATTGAATTGCTCGGCCTGCTGAGGCGAGAGGTTGCCCACGCGCAGACCCCGCCACGCCTCGGCCGCAGCACCTCCGGTTGCATCGACATCGAGCGGCCGCTCGCCAATCTCGACTGGCAACGTCTGGGGTTTGCCGTCCCTCAAGATGCTCAGCGTCACGCGCCGCCCCGCCTTCATGCCGCCGACTTGGTCGATGAGCGCCCGCGAATGGTGGACGGCCTGACCGTCCAGCGCCTTGACGATGTCGCCGTCCTTCATCCCGGCGCGGCTGGCGGGACTCTCCGGCAGCACCTGGTAGACGAGCACACCGTCCCGCTCCGTGAGCCCGTAGTACTCGGCGACATCGTCGGTGATGTCCTGGATCTGGATGCCGAGCCAACCGTAGACGATCTTCTTGCCCTCGATGAGCTCATCGAGAACGCCCTTCGCCTTGTTGATCGGAATGGCGAAGCCGATCCCCTCAAACCCTCGGGAGCTGGTCAGGATCGCCACGTTGATCCCGATCACCTCCCCCTGGAGGTTGAGCAACGGCCCCCCGCTATTGCCGGGGTTGATGGCCGCGTCAGTCTGGATCAGGCCGGCGTAGTCCCGGTCGGCCCGTGAGGCGCGCGGCAGTTGCCGGTTCAGCGCACTGACCACTCCCACCGTCAGCGTTGGCTCGGCTCCCATGGCCCGGACCGACGGCCCGGTCCCGATCAACCCGAAGGGATTGCCCAGCGCCACCGCCCACTGGCCGGTCCTCACCGTCGAGGAATCCCCGAGCTTCGCCACGGGGAGCTTCTTCGCGTCGACCTTGATCACCGCGAGATCCGAGCGAGGATCCTTGCCCTGGAGGGTCCCCGCGAGTTCGCGTCCGTCCGCGAGGGTCACGGTGATCTTCTCCACGTCGGCGATGACGTGCTCGTTCGTGAGGATGAGCCCTCGCTCATCGATGATCACCCCTGAGCCGAGGCCGAAGCGCTTGAACTCCCGCTCCGGGGCATCCCCGTAAAACTGCCGGAAGAACTCGTCGAACTGGTCATCACCCAAAAAGGGATGCACGCGGCGCTGCTGCCGCATCCGCTCAACCTGCTCGGTCGAAATGCTCACGACGGCCGGCCCGACCTGCTCGGCGATGCGCATGAAGGCGGCCTGCAGCGCTTCGGGTTCGCTCGTCGTCGCCGCCTGAGCCGTCGCGAACGAGCCGCTCTGTGCGACCGGTTTGCCATTGCTGGACCAGAGCTCGATCCCGCCGCCGATGAGCCCAACCAGCATGATGCTCCCCAGGACGAGCCCCCCCACCGCTTTCACCCCGTACCACGGGAAGCCCCGCCTGAGGCCACGGCTGCTTGTCCCGTTCGATGCGCCATCGAACGGGATAAACCGTGGTACGGGGTTCACTGAGCGCCGCGTCATCCTCTGCTCCCTCCGTCTCCTTCCATTCTACTAGAGCCTGTTATGCGCGAACGACCACTGCTGTCGCTTCGTTGTCCTTCGGGACGTGCTTGACCCCCTCGGCGGCCGCGCGGCTTCGGATCTGCCCCTCGAGCTGTGTGAGGAGTTCGGGGTTTTCTTTCAGGAACATCCGCGCGCTCTCCCGCCCCTGGCCCAACCTAGTCTCCCCGAACGAGAGCCAGCTCCCCTGCCGCTGGATCACGCCCATCGTCTCACCGACATCCAGGATGCTGCCGGCCTTGGAGATCCCCTCGTCAAAGAGGATGTCGAACTCGGCCTGGCGGAAGGGGGGAGCGACCTTGTTCTTCACGACTTTCGCGCGCACACGGTTGCCCACCGCCCGATCCCCCATCTTGATCGTCTCCACGCGGCGCAGGTCGATGCGGACCGACGAGTAGAACTTCAGCGCCCGCCCGCCCGGCGTGACCTCCGGGTTGCCGAACATCACCCCAATTTTTTCGCGCAGTTGGTTGATGAACACGCAGGAGGTCTTCGACTTCGCAATCGCCGCGGTGAGCTTGCGCAGCGCCTGGCTCATGAGGCGCGCCTGCAGGCCGACGAACTGATCGCCCATCTCGCCCTCGATCTCCGCGCGCGGCACGAGCGCCGCCACCGAGTCGATCACGATGACGTCCACCGCGTTGGATCGCACGAGCGACTCGGTGATCTCGAGCGCCTGCTCGCCGGTATCCGGCTGCGAGATGAGCAGCTCGTCCAGGTTGACCCCCAGCATCTTCGTGTAGGTGGGATCGAGCGCGTGCTCCGCATCGATGAACGCGGCGACACCGCCGGCGCGCTGCGCCTCCACGATGATGCTCAGGCTCAGCGTCGTCTTCCCCGACGATTCCGGCCCGAAGATCTCGATCACGCGGCCGCGCGGCACGCCGCCGATCCCTAACGCCAAATCGAGCGCGAGCGAGCCGGTTGAAAGCGCCGGGATATCGAATTTCGTCTCCTGCCCCAAGCGCATGATCGAGCCTTTCCCAAACTGCTTCTCAATCTGGCTCAGGGTCAGCGCCAATGCCTTCTGCCGTTCGGCCCGTTCCTTCTCCACACCGCTTGTCGCGGCCTCTTCTTTCGTCGCCATCGGCGTTCTCCTCATCGCTCTGTCCGGTGCTCACTGCATGCGTGGACGATTGCAGGGCACACAGGCCCGCCAACGCTCGATCCCGCTTCCCGATCAATGGAATGGTCCGGAGGGGAAAACACCCTATTGTACGGCACCAACCGCCCCTAAATCAAGGGCGAGCCGGTCGATTCCGGTATAATGGAGCCCGCCATGCATGCCGAGCTGTTGACGATCGGCTCCGAGCTGACCAGCGGCGCGACCCTCAACACCAACGCCGCCTACCTGGCCCGCCGCCTGGCCGAGCTGGGAATCCCCTGCCAGCGCCACGTCACGGTCAGCGACGAGGGCCCGAGCCTCACCGCGGCGCTGCGAGAAGCGCTCGCCCGCTGCGACCTCCTCATCACCACGGGAGGGCTGGGGCCGACGTTTGATGACCTCACGATGGAGAGGATCGCCCGCGTGACCGGGCGGCCGCTTCGCTTCCACGCCGCGGTCGCAACGACGATCCGACGCTTCTACTCCAGACGCCATCGCAGGCTCCAGCGCGCCGCCCTGCGACAGGCGTGGCTCCCGCAAGGCGGACAGCCCCTGCCCAATCCGCTAGGAACAGCGCCAGGGCTGTGGCTGCAACTGCCCCAGCAACGCATCATCGCCCTTCCCGGTGTCCCGCGAGAGATGCGCGCCATCATGGAACGATCTGTCCTCCCTCGCCTGAAACGGTTGGGCGCCGGACGCGCCATCGAGAGCCTCACGCTGAGGACCGCCGGCATCGTCGAGCTCTCCATTGAAGCCATGCTCCGGCGACTGAGGATTCCGCCCAACGTCCAAGTGGGGCTGTACCCGCACCTGCGCATGGTTGACGTCCGGCTCACCGCGACAGCCCCCTCTCGATCGGCCGCGCGCCGCGCCCTCGCGCGGGTTGAGCGGCCGCTGCGGCGAGCGCTCGGCGAGGATCTCTACGGCACCGACGAGGACACACTCGAAGCGGTCATCGGGAGGCTGCTGGTCACGCGCCGCAAGACGCTCGCCGTGGCCGAATCCTGCACCGGCGGCCTCGTGTGCGACCGCCTCACGAACGTCTCAGGAAGCTCTCGCTACCTCCGCGCGGGTGTCGTCGCCTACCACAACGACATCAAACGGCGCCAGCTGGGAGTGTCGGATGACGTGCTGACGCGCGACGGCGCAGTCAGCGCTCAGGTGGCCGGGAGGATGGCGAACGGAGTGCGCCGGCTCGCGCGCACGGACATGGGACTCGCGATTACGGGAATTGCGGGACCGACGGGGGCAACCAGGAACAAACCGGTCGGACTCGTCTACCTCGCGCTCGCCGACGGGCGCCGCACATTGACCCGACGCTGCCAGTTCTTCGGCGACCGGCTCTCCATCAAGATGCAGGCGGCCCAGACCGCGCTCGATTTCCTCAGACGGCATCTGATTCGCTAGTCTATGGACTATCGACTATGGACGATGGACTGGCTAGCGGAAGCTCCGCGAGCACCGTGTAGGTCGCTCCGCCCTGGCCCAGGACGCTTTGGTAGAACGTCACCGAGGTCGCGCGCCACGGGGGTGGTGCCTCCCACGTCGTTTCTCGCAACCGCTGCACGAGCGCCTCGCGGCGCCGCGGCGATCGCACGCGCCCGATCGTCGCGTGGGCGGAAAAGGGCCGTGCCTCTTTTCGCAACCCCATCGCCGCGCCTTCCCGCTCGATGGCCTCAGCGAGCCGCCTCACGACGTCCTGGCCCTCGGCCAGACCCACCCAGATCACGCGCGGCGCCTCGAGCGATGGAAACGCCCCCACCCGCTCAAGCCGCATCGTAAACGGCGTCTCGCGTCGAGCGATCTCACCTACCAGCGCCTCCACCCCGTGCCGCTGCTCCTGTGAAATCTCATCCAAGAACTTCAGCGTCACGTGGACGTGAGCCGGCTCAACCCACTTCACGTCTGCGCCAGCACTGGCGAGGGCCTGCTCAAGCCGCTCCAGGGACATGCGAGCATCGTTGGACAACGCGATGCCGAGGAATGCGCGCATCTCAGAACAGTGATGGAGTGATGGGGCGAATTGGTGCTCGCGCACTCAATCACTTCATCACTCAATCACTTGTCAATGGTGGCTAGCTGGCGAGTCGTACCACAAGCTTCAGGATGAGGATGGTGTAGGCCGCGGCCCCCAGGTCATCCGCCACGATGCCCCAGCCACCCGGCAGCCGGGCGAGCTGCCGCAAGGGAGGAGGCTTCAAGACGTCAAAGGCACGGAACAGGAAGAAGGCCATTGCAACAGAGAACCACGACGTGAGCGTCCATGGCAGGACGATGACCACGGAGGCCATCCCCAGCACCTCATCAAGGATGATGGCTGGCGCGTCGTGTCGCTTGAGCTCTCGCTCAGCAACGTCGCAGAGGAGTGCGGCGAGACACCAGGCCACGGCGAGGAGGATGATGAGCGATGGAGCGCGGACCAGCCGCAGGCTCATCGCCCCGACGAGGAGCCCGACCAGACTGCCCCACGTCCCCGGCGCGAGGGGCACATGGCCCAGCCTTCCCACCGTCGCGATCCACGTCGCGACGTCGTCCCAGGCCGTATCGGCACGTGTTCTCTGACTCACTTACTCACTCACTCCCTTACTCACGGCCTTCAGCATGGCACGGTGTCGCCAGAAGAAGCTCGCGCCCGAAATCAGCGTCAGCACCATCGCGATCCAGAGGGACCCGAGGACGACCCCCTGCATGGCGGTGAGTGTTTGCTCTGACAAGGCCCCTGCCCCGCTCCACTCCCGGATCAACAGGACGATGAGGATGACGACGATCGCGACCATCTGCGAGACGGTCTTGTGTTTGCCTTCCTTCGCCGCCGAGAGGACGACGTGGCGGCTCGCCGCGAAGAGCCGCACCCCGGTGATGAGGAACTCCCGCAGCGCGATCACGAGGACCATCCACGCCGGGATCATGTCCAACTGGACGAAGGCGAGGAACATCCCGAGGATGAGCACCTTGTCCGCGATCGGATCGAGGAGCGCACCGAGGGCGCTCGTCTGATGCCACCGACGGGCGAGGTAGCCATCTGCCCAATCGGTGAGGCTCGCAAGGCCGAACCCGCCCAGCGCCGCCGCTTTCGCCGCCGCGCCGGGGAGAAACAGGAGCGCCATGATGGCAAACGTGAGGAGGATGCGCAGGAGGGTCAGCTTCGTCGGCAGCGTCATGCGAATTGCGAATTGCGAATTGCGAATTGCGAATTGAGATCACAATCCGAAATCCGAAATCCGAAATCCGCAATCAGCATGGAATACCCGAGGTCACGGTGCCGACGAGGTCGTACTCATACGTGTCGCTGATGCGCACCGGGACGAACTGGCCCGGGATAAGCGGGACGTGGCTCTTCACGAAGACGATCCCGTCCACCTCCGGGCAATCCGCGCTCGTCCGACCCAGGGACTGCCCGGGCTCGTTGGAGTCCGCCTCGTCGATCACCACCTCATACGTGCGGCCAAGGCATTGGACGTTCACCGCTGAAGCGATCTCTTGCTGCAGCGCCATGAGCCGATCGAACCGCTCCTGTTTGAGCGCGTCGGGCACCTGGTCGGGGTAGCGAAACGAGGCGCTGCCTTCCTCGTGCGAATACTGGAAGGCCCCGAGCCGCTCGAACCGGATGTCGCGCAGGAACCCGAGGAGGTTCTCAAACGCCTCCTCCGTCTCGCCTGGAAACCCGACGATGATCGACGTCCGCAAGGCGATGCCGGGGATCTCGGTTCGCAGCCGCGTGATCGTCTCACGCAGGCGTGTTTGCGTGATGCCCCGGTTCATCCGCTGGAGGACCGTGTCATCCGCGTGCTCGATCGCCATGTCCAAGTACTTGCAGATCGTCGGTTCATCCCGAATCGCTTCGATCAGCTCCTTCGAGATCCCCCGCGGGTGGCAGTAGAGCAAGCGGATCCACCGCACGCCGTCCACCGTCGCCAGCGCCCGGAGGAGCTCCGCGATCCGCGGCCGGCGGTAGAGATCCACCCCGTAGTCCGAGGTGTCCTGGCCGACGACGATGAGCTCGCGCACCCCGCGCTCCTCGACGAGCTGCCGCGCCTCATCCACGACCGCCTCGATCGGCCGGCTGCTGAGCGGTCCTTTAATCTTTGGGATGACGCAGAAGCTGCAGCCCTTGAGGCACCCCTCCGAAATCTTCAGGTAGGCGTAGTGGGCAGGCGTGAGGGGGCTGCGCGCGAGGCGCCGGCCCCGGTGCGGGACCTGCGGACGCAGCCTGAGGCTCTCGGGATGCTCGCCATCCAGGGCCCGCTGCACGACCTGCTCAATGTCACCAAAGCCATCGACCCCCACGAACCCGTCGACCTCGGGGAGCTCCTTGATGACGTCTTGCTTGAACCGCTGGACCAGGCAGCCGGCCACGATGACCGCTTTGAGCTTGCCCTGCTTCTTGAGCGCCACCGCCTGGAGCACCGTGTCGATGGATTCCTGGATGGCGTCCTGCACGAAACTGCACGTATTGATGATGACCGCGTCGGAGCCCTCGACCGAGTCGACGACGTGGAACCCCACCTGCTGGAGTCGGCCGAGGTACAGTTCGGAATCCACGAGTGTCCTGGGACACCCCAGGCTGATCATGCTGACGGTGGGACGGGATCGCATCGGGGGAGTCATCCCACGCCTTGCTCGTTGGCCGTAGGCCGGCTGTGCCGGCGCGGCGTATCATCGACCAATTGGGCACAGCCACCCCCGCCGAATGGCGGGGGTCGATCAAGGCGTGGGATCATCGTCGGTAAACCCGGTGTACTAACCACGCGGATTTTCGCGGATCAACACGCTGATGATCGCAGATCGTCTCACGAGGTATCCGCGGGAATCCGTGGTGTCATCTGCGCAAATCCGCGTTTTAGCGACGCTCGTCCGGCAGCTTGGTGACGCCGCGATGGGTGATGAGCAGGCGCCCCTGGTGGGCAATCGCCAGCGGGCTGATGGGGTGCCCGTTGAGGATCAGCTCGACTTGCGAGGGCTTGGCGACGATGAGCTCAAACTGTTTCTTGGCAATCCAGCGCTCGTTCGACCCGCGCGGCAGACGCTGCTGCGTCAGGAGCTTCCCGTCGGCGCGCACCTGGATCCACGTCGTGCGCGTGGCGTTCACCTGGAGCTCCAGCGGCTGTGTCGCCAACAGCGTCAGCGTGGGCAGTTCCGTCGGCCTGGGAGCGACGTCCGTCCCTGTCGTCACACTCGCCAGCTTCGGCGAGTTCACCGTCGATGGAGAGAGACGGGCGAACCACCGCTCAGGATGCACGGCGATGAGGCCGACCAGCGCGGCGCTGAGGGCGACGGCCGGTCCCACCCGACGAAGCAGCGGGGAGGGCGCGCGCCAAGCCAGCGACCACGCCGCCTCGTGCGCGGGCGGGAGCGGCTCCTGCGCCGGTTCAGGCTCCGGCCAGCGCAGGTGCGGGATAAGCGACGCCGGATCGAGGTCGAGGAATTTCGCGTAGGTCGTAAGGAAACCTTTAACGTAGATCGGGCTCATGAGCTCCTGGAGTCGATCCGCCTCCAGCGCTTCCAGCACCCAGGGTTGGATCTTCGTGCGGTGAGTCACATCGGTGAGCGAGAGCTTGCGCTCCTGACGCGTCCGTTGTAACTGTTCGCCGACCGCCTTCATCCATTCGCTCCGTGTTTCATCGTATCTCGACTCACGAGAATCTCGCGGGGCCGGCTCCCTTGCGGCGGCCCGATCAATCCCTCCTGTTCCATGAGATCCAGGATGCGAGCGGCGCGCCCGTAGCCGAGGCGCAAGCGGCGCTGCAGAAGCGACGTGGACGCTTGCCCGGTGTCGAGGACGAGTCGTGTGGCCATCTCGTAGAGCTCGTCCTTCTCGGTGATCGAGGTCCCTTCAGGCTGGCGGGAGCGCTCCACCAGCCGCGCATCGTACGAGGGGCCGCGCTGCGCTTTCAAGAAGTTCGTGAGCTGCTCGATCTCCGGGTCAGTCACGAACGCCCCTTGGGCCCGGATCGGCTTGGCGGTTCCAGGCCGCAGGAAGAACAGATCTCCCCGCCCCAGGAGCTTGTCGGCCCCATTCGCATCGAGGATCGTTCGGGAATCGACCTTGGAGGCCACTTGGAACGCGATCCGGGCCGGGAAGTTCGCCTTGATGACGCCGGTGATGACGTCGACCGAGGGCCGCTGGGTCGCCAGGATGATGTGGAGGCCCACGGCGCGCGAGAGCTGGGCCAACCGCGTGATCGCGCCCTCGATGTCCTGAGAGGCGACCATCATGAGGTCGGCGAGCTCATCGATGACGACGACGAGGTACGGCAACGGCTTGCCGTCATCCGCCGGGCCGTCTGATCCTTCCAGGTCCTCGCCGTTGGATGGTTCGGGTGGGCGGGACGCGACCGGCTGTGTGGCCAGCCGCTTGTTGTAGAGGTCGATGTTCCGCACCCCGACTCTCGCGAAGAGCTGGTAGCGACGCTCCATTTCTTGGACCGCCCAGTGGAGCGCCACCGAGGCTTTCTTCGCGCTCGTGATGACCGGCGCGATCAGGTGGGGGATCTCGTTGAACATGGCCAGCTCCACCATCTTCGGATCGATCATCAAGAAGCGGACCTGCTCCGGCGAGGCGCGCATCAGCATGCCGGTGAGGAGGCTGTTGAGGCAGACCGTCTTCCCCGAGCCCGTCGCCCCGGCGATCAGCAGGTGCGGGCACTCACGCAAGTCGGTTACGAGGGGATGCCCGGAGACGTCTTTCCCGATCGGCAGGGCGAGGGGCGAGGGGTTGCCCGTGAACTCGTGCGCGGTGATGATTTCCTTCAAGTAGACCATCGTCGTGGTGACGTTGGGCACATCGATCCCGACGCGCCCCTTCCCCGGGATCGGTGCGATGATGTGGCAGCTCGCCGCCTTCATGACGAGTGCCAAGTCATCGGCCAGCGAGACGATCTTTGTCAGCTTGACCCCGGGGGCCGGAGTCAGCTCGTAGCGGGTGACGGTCGGACCGCGATCAATGTTGACCACGGTTGCCTCGATGCCGAACTCCCGCAGCGTCTCCTCCAGGATCTTGGCGTTCGCCTGGAGGTCCTCGTTGATCTGCCGCTCCGAGATCGGTGGGGGCGTCGTCAAGAGGTGGTGCGGCGGAAGCTGGAAGCCGCTGGGCGTCTGGCGCCGTGGCAGAGTGGGGATCGTCTTGAGCTTTGGCTCAATGGTTGAGCGGATGCGCACGCGGGGCGATGCCTGATCCGCACAGGCCGCAGGCTGCGAGGCCTCTTCTCCCTTTGCCTCTTCTTCTAGCCTGAAGGGTGGCGCGCCGGCGGTCGTGGTTCGACTTCGCTCACCACGATCCTGAGCGAGTGGAACGAGTCGAAGGATCGCCGGCACGGGACGCCGGATGAGCGAGGCCGCAGCGCCGCCGACCCTGCGCAGCAGCGTGATGAGACCGGTCGAGCCGAGCGTCTGCCCGGAGACCACAATCCACGACATCACGGTGACACAGCCCGCGGTCAGAACCGTCCCCGCCGTCCCGAGGTAGTAGGTCCCGGCCCGAGCCAGGAGAAATCCCGCCAGCCCGCCGAACTGGGTTTGGACGCGCTCCGTCGTGCCGAGCAGCGCGAAGAGGGTGCCCAGACTCGTCAGCAGCGCGGTCGTCCCGATGACCAGTGACGTGCCATGCGCCTCTGCGGCATGGCCGCGCCACAAGCGCCACGCCCACAACCCGCAGAGTCCGCATAGCACGAAGGAGGCCCAGCCAAAGCCGGCGCGCCCGAGCACTCCGACCCAGACGCCGATCGCGCCACCGAGGTTGGCCGGCGGCTGCTGCGGGGAGGAGCTCAGGAACGGCACGTCCGCGGGTTGGTACGTGAGGAAGGAGAGGCCGACGAAGATGCCGGCCGAGGCCAGCACGAGCGCTCCAGCGCGAGAGGTCCACGCTCTGGGCATCATACTCCGGATGGGCTAGTGCCGTTCCAACTTGATACAGCTACCGGCCACGTTGCGCCAATCCAGCACGACCATCGGTTCCATATCCCGAAGCATCTGGTCGAAATAGTTGGAACGGTACTAGGACTGTTCGCGCGATGGCTCGCGCGGCTTCTCGCGCGAGGGTTCCTGTGGCTTATTGCCGTCGGTCAGCAGGCGCTTGCGGGAGAGGTTGATCCGCCCCTGCTCGTCGATCTCGATCACCTTCACCTGGAACTCATCGCCGATCTTCACGACGTCTTCCACTTTATTGACGTACTTATCCGCGAGCTCCGAGACGTGGACCAGCCCTTCTTTCCCGGGCAGGATCTCGCAGAAGGCGCCGAAGTTCATGATGCGTTTCACCTTGGCGTTGTAGACTTTCCCCACCTCGACGTCTTCCGTGAGCGTGCGGATGATTTCGATCGCCTTCTGGGATTTCTCCGCATCGCTGGACGCCACCGAGATGCTGCCGTCGTCTTCGACGTTGATCGTCGCCCCGGTCTCTTCGATGATCTTCCGGATGATGCGCCCCCCCGGCCCGATGACGTCGCGGATCTTCTCCGGGTTGATCTTGATCATCGTGATGCGCGGGGCGTAGAGGGACAGCTGAGCTCGTGGCCGCTCAATCGCCTGGGCCATGAGATCGAGGACCGTCATCCGCGCCGGGTGCGCCTGGGCGAGAATCTTGCCGATGAGCTCGATGCTGAGCCCCTCCGAGAGCTTCACGTCCACCTGCAACGCGGTCGTGCCGAGCCGGGTCCCCGCCACCTTGAAGTCCATGTCGCCCACGTGGTCCTCCAGCCCGGAGATGTCGGTGAGGATCGCGACGCGCTCCCCCTCTTTGACCAAGCCCATCGCCACCCCGCTCACGGGCGCCCGAAGGGGGACCCCGGCGTCCATCAGCGAGAGGGTGCTGGCGCACACCGTCGCCATGCTTGAGGAGCCGTTCGATTCCAGGATGTCGGAGACCACCCGAATCGTGTAGGGAAACTCGTCCTTCGAGGGGATCATCGGCTCCAGCGCCCGCTCGGCCAGCGCGCCGTGCCCGATCTCTCGCCGTCCAGGCCCGCGCAGCGGCCGCACTTCCCCGACGCTGAATGGCGGAAAGTTGTAGTGGAGCATGAACCGCTTGTACGACTCCCCCTCGAGCGATTCGATGAGCTGCTCGTCGTCGCTGGTGCCGAGCGTGGTCACCGCGAGGCTCTGGGTCTCGCCGCGGGTGAAGAGGCCGGAGCCGTGCGTGCGCGGCAGGACGCCGACTTGACCGCTGATGTCGCGCAGCTGGGTGTACGGACGGCCGTCGATGCGCGCGTTGCGCTCGAGGATCGTCCGGCGGGCCTCGGCGCGATCGACCGTGTCAAAGGCCGCCGCGACGTCATCGGCGCTCACCGTCCCGTCCGCGGCGAGCCCTTCGGTGAGGCGCGCCAGGAGCGCGGCGATCTCTTCGTGCCGCTTGGCTTTCTTCTTGGGTTCGTTGATACGGGCCAGCTCCGGCACGGCGATCTTGCGCACCCGCTCGATCAGCTCCGTGGCGGGCGTGTGCACGCAGAACGCCTCGCCCTTGGGCTTGCCCGCCTTCGCGATGAGCTCCTCCTGCATGCCGATGACGGTGGCGAGCTGCTGGGCGCCAAACCGAATCGCCTCGACGAGCTGCTGCTCCGGCACCTCTTTCAGACCGGCCTCGATCATCGTGATGCCATGCTTGGTCCCGGCGACGACGAGGTCGATGGAGCTCTGGGCGAGCTGCTGATAGGTGGGGTTGATGACCAGTTGGCCGTTGACGAACCCGACCCGCAGAGCGCCGAGCGCGTCGGGAAACGGGATGGAGGAGAGCCGTAGGGCGCACGAAGCCCCGAGCACCGCGAGCACGTCGGGATCATACTCCCCGTCGGAGGAGAGGACCGCGGCCATGACCTGCAGCTCGTGGAGGAAGCCGTGCGCAAAGAGGGGGCGGATGGGCCGATCCATGAGGCGGGCGGTGAGGATTTCTTTCTCCGTGGGCCGCCCCTCCCGCTTGAAGAAACCGCCGGGGATCTTGCCGGCCGCATAGGTCTTCTCGCGATAGTCGCAGGTGAGGGCGACGAAGTGGGACTGCTTGAGCGGAGTGCTGCCGGCCACCGCCGTCACCAGGACGACGGTGCCCCCCTGCTGGACGACGACCGCTCCATCGGCTTGGCGGGCCCACGCCCCGGTTTCAAGGGAGAGGGTCGAAGGCCC
>Ga0105164_10001191_pt1 | contig 16894 bp, 15 predicted proteins | sample VDWuncwatermetaG_FD_89674 | JGI IMG/M metagenome (GOLD analysis project Ga0105164, IMG submission 89674) | Wastewater microbial communities from Netherlands to study Microbial Dark Matter (Phase II) - VDW unchlorinated drinking water | ecosystem: Environmental > Aquatic > Freshwater > Drinking...
CTATTTTTAAAATGGTGTGGCTCAAAGGTGAGGCGAACATCGCCGGGAAGAGAGTTATGACGGTAAAATTCAGCATGGGTTTTTGGAAGTTAGTTTAACTACAATGCGCGGTGAAGTCTAACGGTTCGCCTGGCAATCACACGATAAAACCGTTAGTTGAGCATGGTTAGGTCAGCGATCTAGCGGGACTCGTTGAGTGGTTAGTCGTTTTCCTTCAACCGTTTCCTGATCCAAGAAGGCAAGTTTGTTGGCATAAGGATATGATACCTCAGAGCTCGCCGGATTCAAATCGCTTTGCTGGTAAAGGCCGCGTTCAAGTTGACATAACGCGTCATTATCGGATACTTTCTCGCTTACTAAGGGAGGAGTGGGTCGATGTACGCTTTAGGACAGGTGCTTCGGCTGTCAATTGCGTGCCTATACGGGGTTGTTGGGGGTGGTTGGGTTTTCTCGGGGTCCTTAGCTCAGAAAGGAAATTCCTGCTTCACTTCATTACCAAGCTCCGACCGCCGCCCTTTCCTTACGATCCTGCCTAATAGGTAGCTTTGTGAGGAGCCGGATTTATTGTCGCAAATTTGCCTTTTCGTAGGTATTATTCAGGAGCTATCGGAATTTGACAATGATGGGACCGACATTGTATACGGCCCTGGAAATTTTGATCGACGACATGAGAGATTCAGGAGACTCATTATGATGGCTGAGACGGTTTGGCGAAAATCTCCTTGTTTCGCGGGGCCAGGCTCACGGACACGCGCCGATAAAAGCTTGCAAACTCATGACCGAAACGTCTGCCCGCATACATCAAGTCGTCTCGTACAAAACATAGCTGCAAGAATAAGACGGAACACAAACCTACCACGCGCCGTCTGGGCCCTTTTTACTTCGTTTTGTGCCGCCCTTCCGCTATCGCTGGCATTGGCCCAAGAGAAGCGCGATTTGCGAGTTGCTTACGTATCACCTAGCATCAGTCAATCCATCAATTGGATAGCCAAAGAAACCGGCATTTTCGCGAGGCACGGTCTCAACGTGGAACTTATCTACATGTCCGGAGGAAAATCGACACAGGCACTCGTTGCCGGCAGTATCGACTTTTCTTCCAACGCCGGCCCGCCTTTTGTGCAGGCCGGGCTTGCCGGCGCTGATCCCGTTCTTATTGTGAGCTCGATTACGGTGCCGATCTTCTCCGTGATCGTTCGCCCGGAGATCAGCAGGCCGGAAGACTTGAAGAGCAAAACGGTCGGTTCCTCAGGCCTCAATAACCTCTCCTATTTCATCACGCGCCGCGTCTTAAAGAATTGGGGTTTCGAGCCCGACAAGGATGTCAAAATTCTCGGCGCAGCCGACCGGCTAGCCACGCTTCAACAGAACCTGATTCAGGGAACTCTGCTCTCCCCACCGGAAAATTTCGCGGCGCTGAAGATGGGCTTCAAGAGCCTCGGCGAAGTTGCTGAAATGGGAATCCAGTATTCTTACGCCGGCATCATCACGACGAAGAGATTTGTGCGCGAACATCCGGACACAACTCTCCGTTTTATCCGTTCCTACATTGAAGGGCTGGCCGTTTACCTCAAGGACAAAGACACTGCGCTCAGGGTAGTGCAGAAATACAGCCGCGTTTCGGACCGAGCGGTCCTTGAGGAGGCTTACCAGGTGTTTGCCAAGTATTGGCGCAAGACCCCGCTGCCAGATCGAGACGGTGTGCGCGGCATTATTGAGGATCTGTCCCTGCAAGACCCCAAAGCTAGAACGGCAGATGCGGAAAACTTTATTGATCCGACCTTTGTTCGACGAGTCTCGCAGGAGGGTCTCATCGACAAGCTGTTCAGCGCGAGAAAATAGAAGACTTCCTGGCTTTTCACAAGTCCCGACATAAATAAAGAATAAACATGGCAATCAAATTCAGTCTGCACAGTGTTCACGGCGGCGTTAAAAACATCGATGAAATTCACAAGCGCGCGCAACGCGCCGAAGAGCTAGATTATGACGGCATCTTTCTTGGTGAGAGCCACCTGAGCTCCATCGACTCGTTTCAAACTCTTGCTTCTTGCGCGATGATAACAAAGCGGGTGCTACTGGGCATAGCCGTGACCAACATGGTTTTTCGCCACCCGACGGTTCTTGCCGGCGCGGCGGCATCGCTAAATGAAATTTCCAAAGGCCGCGCGATTCTCGCACTAGGCACGGGGGACGGACCGGTTTACACACAGGGGCTGAAGGCTACGCCGATGAAGGAATTTGAAGAAGGCGTTCGCATGATTCGCGAGCTGGCCCAAGGCAAAACCATTAGCTTTCCCACCGGCAAAATAGGAATCGGCTTCAATTTGCGACCGGCACCGATTTACGTTTCAGCGGAAGGTCCGAAGGGACTGCAGTTGGCCGGTCGATCGGCGGATGGGGTTATTCTTGGCACGGGATTCGATCTTCGCGTCTACGATTGGGCACGACAAAAAATCCGAGAAGGCACGACCGAAGCCGGACGCAAAGAAAGCGACATCGCGGTCATTGCCGCGGGCATGCTCTGCGTGCGCGATGACGGCAACGAAGCCCGTCGCATCGTGCGCAACCGCATCGCCAACCGCGCCCATCACAACTTCCGCTTTACATTGGAGACCGTCCCGCCGGAACAACTCGAAGGCATTAAGAAGTTCATGGCCGGATTCGACGTCATGAAACCGATGGAAGACCGTGTCGATCCCGACCTCGTCAACGACTATCTTGTGCACCGTTTCTCGATCGCCGGCACGCCGAAGGAATGCGTTGAACGGATTGAAGAGCTGAAAGCCGCTGGCGTAGAGCATCTCATGCTTACACCTGCCCGAAAGGTTTACGGTGAAACCGTCGAGGCCTTTGCAAAACATGTAATTCCTCATTTCAGAAAATCCTAGGACACTTTGCAGCCGTTCCCTAATACGATAAAAAAACATGCGCGCGCAGATCTCTGGGTTCTGACCTCTGTATCGACAGCCCGCTGAGCGAGAAGCGAGGGTAACGATGATTTCCCGGTCTCTGTCAATCGTTATAGTTGCAATCCTTCTGAGTTTATCGACGGCACACGCGCAGCAGCCTGCGCAAAATCTCGTACAACCGCAGATCATCAAGATTCCGATGAAAGGCGGGGGCGCCTTCGGCAGTATGTACCCCGGATGAAACGTAGTGTAATCCGGGTGCTTAAAAGAGATCACTTTTGACCCCTCTTACTCCCAGCTCGTTTGACCCCTTCATACCATAGGCTGCTGGGCGATGTCCGGCCCTGTCTGGAAACCGGCCCAGGTTTGACATAACGCTGCCTGATCGGATACTCTCCGCCCCAAAAGGCGCGGTGGCGGGTAAGACTATTCCCCCTGCTGGGCTTGAGGTTCCGAAACGGGAGCTGCCGGGGGGTCACTGAGAGCAATTTCGAGTTCCCGGCGGCTAACCCCAAAAAGGGAATTCCTATCATTCTGACTTCTGGCTTCGCCTCCCTATTCCTCCTTCTTGAAAGGAGCCATTCCCGGCCGATAGCGCCCTTCGAGAAATTGCTTGATGCCCTGATCCTTCCACCTGCTGTTCTGCAAAAAAGAAAGTTGATCGCTTTTGGCTGCGCTGTAAGCGAGCGCCGCTTCATAATCGGGGATGAGAATGCTGTCGCGATAAGCTTCCTTGCAGGCGCGGAGAGCCAGCGGATCTTTTTCGCAGAGTTTCTGGGCGATTTTCTGCACTTCCTCTTTCAAAGATGCCCTGGGGACTGAAAAGGTGACGAAACCGATCTCGACAGCCCGCTTCCCGTTGAAGGTATCGCCTGTGAGAATGTGATAGACCGCGTCTCGGGGGCGGATAAGCGCGGAAATGTGCTTGGTCACGGGTCCACCCGGAAAATGGCCGAAATTGATTTCCGATAAGCCGAATATAGCTTCATCCGCAGCTACAGCGATGTCGCAGCCTGCGACGATAGAAAAAGCCCCGCCAAAGCACCAGCCGTTGATCATAGCGATAGTAGGTACGGGAAAAGATCGGAGTATCCGGACGCGCCACTCAAGGGATTTTTCGATCAGAGCTTCGAACTTCATCCGGTCCGTCTGCTCGTAGAAGAACTCCTTCAGGTCTTCCCCGGCGCAGAAACTATCCCCCTGGCCTGTTATGATGAGGACACGAAGCTCCTTGTCGAATTTCAGTTGGGTGAGAAGCTCCACCATTTCGTGATGGAGTTTGGGGTTCATGGCATTTTTCTTGTGGGGCCGGTTGAGCGTAACGGTCACCACTCCATCCTGGCGATCGATGAGAATAGTCTCGTAGTTAGACATGCTAAGCTTTCTCCTTTCAAAATCTGTCCGTCGGCAGCGCGGAGAGCGCAACCGAGTCCGATCCTAGCGCTGCTTTCGAAAGAGACTCTTTTAACACGTAGCGCTGGATTTTTCCTGCTCCGGTCATCGGCCACTCGTTGACGAAAATGATCTTGCGCGGCGTTTTGAAGCTCGCCAGGCCGTTGCGGCAATACTGAAGTATTTCTTCTTCGGTCGCTTGCGCCGACGGCTTGAGCTCTACAAAAGCGGCGCAAACCTCTCCGAGGCGGGTATCAGGCATGCCCACGACCACCGCCTGTTTGACTTTGTCATGGCGCAAAAGAAATTCTTCCACATCGGCCGCTGCGACATTTTCTCCGCCCACTCGGACCATGTCTTTAATCCGGCCGATTAACCGGAGATAGCCGTCCGCATCGATCATCGCAAGGTCGCCGGTTCGCAACCAGCCGCCAGAGTCCAGGACCATCGCTGTCCTTTCGGGATCATCGAAGTAACCTTTCATTGTGCACCAGCCACGGAAGCAGACTTCGCCTTGCTCCCCTGCCGGCAAAAATTCGCTTCCTTCAGGGGATCGAATTCCGAGCTCCACGCCTATCATCGGCCGCCCTACCGTATGGATGCACTTTTCGAGGGGATCATCTAACTCACAACAAGTTCCGCCCAGATGGGTTTCCGTCAGACCGTACGGGCTGACCAGTTTCACGCCTAACTCTTGGCGGACTTGCCGGTTCACTTCGGGTGAAGCGAAAATGAGACCGCGCTCCAACACGAGCTTCCTCTTTTTCAAATCGGGGTGATTCAGGTACTCAACGTAATGAGGTTGATGGCCCATGGTCACCGTGCAGCCGTGCTTCTCCATAAGGTAAAGAGCCTCGCCCGGCTCGAAGTAGGGTTGAACGATCATCGTGCACCCCGTGACGATCGGGGCGAGCATGACCTTGATCGAGCCTCCCGCATGAAAGAAAGGCTGCGGGCTGAAATAACGATCCTGCTCGGTCAGATGAAGCGGAGCGCTCGAATAGTAGGCGCCTCTAAGCATGGCGACCTGATAAAGCATTGCCCCTTTGGGATCCGCGGTGGTTCCGGAGGTGAACTGGAGCAGCGCCACATCATCGCTTTGCACCTTGCGTTCGGCTTCCCTCAACACTTCCACCGGAATTCGCGCGCCGGTTTCAGAGATCTCAGAGAAGGCAAGGCAGCCTGGAAGTTTCTTGGGCGAAATGGCGATCACGCCGCGAAGATGGGGAAAACGCACGTTTGGGTGGGACTTCAACCCTTGTTCAAGCTCGGGGCAAATTTCGTAGAGCAGGCTTCGGTAGTCCTTTTTAGGAGGCTGTTCGTCCTTGAAAATGAGATAGCTCGCCTTCGACTTTCTCAGGACATATTCGAGCTCATGCGCTTTGTAGCGGGTGTTCACGGGAACCATCATGGCGCCGATTCTCGCCAATCCGTAGTAGATGGGAGGCCATTCCGCATAACCGGCCATCCAGATCGCGACCACATCCCCTCGGCCCACACCCAAATTCAAAAAGCCGCGCGCGATTAGGGCGGACGCCTCATCGAGCTGGCGGTAGGTCAGCGTGCCGTTCTCGAACACCATCGCCTCGCGGTTGCCGTACCGTCTGACGGCATTCGCCAGCGCCGCGCCGATGGTCTTACCGGTCCATGGGTCCTGCCACATATCAGGCTCTGGAAACACCTCTTACCATCTCTAGATCCCTGCACCCGATGTCGCGGTCTTGCAGAGAACTGCGGCGAACTTACGAGCCATCGCCGGGAACCAAATCGCGCATGAGATCTCTCATCGATGCAAGCTTATCCAAATCTTCGACCTTGGAAATGATGGCTGATTGCCGTTCTTTGGAGATGACGGAGCGCGTTGAGTTTCGAAATTTCGCCTCAACTCCGGCGCTGGAAAGCGGATTGCGAGGGTGGCCTGCGGGATAAAAAACTTCTACGGTCCGGTCTCGCCCGCCTTCCAGCACAACTCGAACGACGCAAGGGTAACTCCCAGGCGTGTAGCCATTCAGGTCCGGATCCGCCCGTATCACGATCCGGTCCATCATCGCCCTGGTGGCAGGCTCCAGCCATCGGTCGTCTTCAAATTGGCAGGGACCCAACTCGTCATCCAGCAGCGCGACAGCCGCTAAATAGTAAAAGCTGTGGTCGGCAGTTTCGCGACTTGCTGGCCACCGGCGGTCGGAGTCCTCGATTTGCCCCCGAACGAAAGGAATATCAGCCATGCGAAGCTCTACTTGTTGGATCTCTTTCGATGGATCCTGGATGCCGGCGCGCGCCCGCAGCACGCCAGAAATCATCGCCTGAGCTGTTCCGATGCAGGGATAGGCTTTGATGCTAGCCTCCATGAGCTTGAAGCGATCCTTTACAGGCGCGACCAAAGCGGCAAGATCCGCGCCGGCCAGAAAAGCGTGGCTCAAGCCGCTCTTGCCTTCGATCACGGCCAAAGGGCCAGTGGCGCCATTCAACGCGAGCAGCGCGCAGAGCGTCGCTTGCTGCGCAACAAAAGCGTTCGCCATCGCCTTGGCATTTGAAAGCTGGCCGAAACGAACCGCCGCCAGAGTGTTGCCATGCAGGGCAGAGAGGGCCAAAGCGTTGGCGACCTGATCGCGGGTTAGACCTAGCAAGCGACCGGCCATTGCCGGCGCGGCCAGAGCGGAAGCCGTCACGTGGTCCCACGGAGCCCCAAGAGCCGCAACATCCAGTAACCGGCAGTAGATCTCATAGCCCAGAGCCACGCTGGCGAGAGCCTCACGACCGGAGTTTCCTTTTTGCTCGCTTGCTGAAAGCGCCACAGCAATGTTGTCGCTTGGGTGGCCAGGCTGGCCCGGGCCGACATAAAGATCGTTGAGATCCAACGCCCGTATGAGAATGCCGTTCAACATCACGGCATGGGTCAGGGGCACGCGCCTCGGGTATCCGATCACGGTACATTCTTCAGCGCCCCCGAGCGCGTTCAAAGCGCGGGCCGCGCTGAGGTAAACGGCCTCCTCCCGGGCTGCAAGCGCGCAACCGATGGAATCCAACACGATCAGCTTGGCTTGAAGCATCACCTCCGGAGGGATTTCCGCAGAATCGAAATCGAGAGCCCAACCGGCAATTTGTTTGACTAGAGGAACGCCCTCCGCATGAAACTTTGCTTTTGTCGCCATAAAGCTGCCGCTTGTATTCGAGACTGCGCCGGGTGAAAGGAAAAACCCGCTCCTGACGCAAGACGATTCGTAAAACCGACGGGAGTATATCCTACCCGTAATCTGCGCGCAACCACATCTCCCTTCTATCGATGAGCGGCACGCCTTCTGGACATTACCACGCTCTCCTGGTAAGAAAGAAAGCAATTTTCGCTCAAGATGCCGGTCGGAATTTCCATTGACATTATTGAGAAGGTTGGAGGGATTTATGGAACCCTTTATTGAAAAAGTAGAGGCGGTGCTTCTCAGCGTGCCTCGCAGGCGTGGAATGACTCCCGCCGAGAACCTTGTGGTTCGCATTCACTCCAATGAAGGAGTCTCGGGAGTGGGTGCCTGCCAGTATGAGTCCCGCTATGGCGAAACAGGGCCGGAGGCCCTTCTCGTCATCCAAAAGCACTACACGCCGCTTCTGCTGAAAGAGAACCCTTTGAACATTGAAACCGTGATGGCCAAACTCGACAGGTTCATGCCCGATCATTTGCCGTCAAAAGCCGCGGTGGACATCGCGCTCCACGATCTCAAGGGAAAAGCCTTGAAGCTGCCCGTTTACCAGCTTCTCGGGGGGCGCGCGAGAGAGAAGGTGCAGTTGTTAGCCCCGCAGGTGAGCCGCGGGGAGCCGCTGGAGCAGGCAAGAGAAGCGGCCCGTTTAATCGGCGAGGGCTTCAAGGCGATCAAACTCCGTGTGGGCGGCGAAGACGCCGAAAAGGATGTTCAACGGGTCAAGGAAGTGAGACAAGCCGTCGGGCAATCGGTAGAAATACGAATCGACGCAAACGAGTACTACGATCCGGCTTCCGCGGTCGGCCTCATCAACAAATTAGAGCCCTACGACCTCGCCTGGGTCGAAGATCCTATTCCCGGAGGAGATATTCACGGGTTCGCTAGTCTCAGGAGCAAAGTCCGGGTGGCGATCGAAGCAGGCCAAATGGGCGCGCCGCAAGACGTGCTGCGCTTTATCCGAATGGGAGCGGCTGACTGCTTCAAGATCAAGGTGGTTCGAGGAGGAGGACTTTTGAAGTGCAAGAAATCGCTTTCGATCGCGGAAGCGGCGGGCATGTCCGTCGTCTCGGGATCCGGATCGGATAACGACATCAACTTTGCAGCCGAAGTCGCTATCAACGCGTCGACGCGACATATGTCGCGCGCGTGTGAGAGCACGGGAGCCTGGTTTATTTATCCCGAGGAGTCGAGACTCGTGAAGGAACCTCTGATCGTCAAGGACGGCTATGCCTATCCGCTGGAAAAGCCGGGGCTCGGCATCGAGTTGATCGAATCCGATCTTGAAAAACTCGCGGAGAGATTTCCCTTTCGAAGCTGAGATTACCGCTCCTGGGCCGATTCGGCAAACGTCCAGTCTCTTACCTTGGAGATATCCGGCAGCGACTCCGAAGGCATCTTGAGGGCGCGACCCGCGAATTCCATGGCGGTGCGGATCGCTGAATCCTCGGCAATCAGTTTCTGCGGCATTTCTTTAAGGAGGAATTCGTAGCTCCTTTGCGCCTCCTCGTCGGGAACCGCGAGATAATTTTTGATGAAGCGCACCGTCTCGTTTTTGTTTTCTCTTACGAACCTTGATCCTTCGAGCAATGCTTTCATGAATGAGACCACCCAGGCCTTATTTTTTGCCAGCAAATCTGCCGACGTCGCGATGCCGGAGAGAGGATACTTGACGTAATCGGAGGCCCAGAGCAACCTGCGGAACCCCTTGTGTTCGAGAGAGTAATTGTCGGGAGCGACGACCAGGGCAGCATCGATGGAGCCGCTGAAAAGGGCCGCTGTCCGTGAGGAGGTCCCTCCGATGGCGAGAAAAGTCACATCGCGATCCGGGTTCAACCCATTGCGAGCGATAATTTCCCGCATAAGATAGGCGCTCATGCCGCCCAGGGAACTCACGCCGATCTTTTTTCCCTTCAACTCGACGGTTGTATGAATGCCGGGTTGGCCAATCAGGATATAAGGCGCGCTTTGCAGAAAGACCGCAATCGTCCGAATCGGCAGGCCCCTCACGGAGGCGAGGATGGCGGTTGGAATGACATCCATAAAGTCGACCTCCCCGCCAAGGGTCGCCTTGACGATCACGTCGCTTTGGCGGATCGTGATCAATTGCGTCTCCAGCCCGCGCCTTTTGAAATAGCCCTGATTGACCGCAATCTCAAGCGGGACCATGCCGATGCTGGTTGTGGTTCTGCCGACGGTCACAAGCCGCGGCTGCTGCGCATAGGCCTGTTTCCCCAGGGTGAGAATCAACGCGAAAAAAAGCAATCCTGACCAGCCGAAGCGTTTCATTGTCGTACACCTCCTTGGCACAACGCCGGGATCTTATTTTTTTCCCGCTCCGGACTTCGGCCAGCGCACGCGGCTCTGCTTGAGGCCCAAGCCGACAAGCAACGCCGCAACCCGGATCGGGGCCCCGACCCCCTCAACCACCGGCACGCCGAGTTGCTCTTGCAGCCAATCGGGCTTTATGTGCACCGGGCATTGGCTGATCCCCATCGGAATAATGACCTCGGCTCCCTGGCCAACCAGCCTTTGCGCCTCGCCCACAAAATTTTGCACGACCTCATCGCGATGGCCGGCGAGGTCGGGAAGATCGAACCCGCTGACGCCGAAACCCATGATCCGATCCTCCATCCCGTAACGCCGGACAATGGCGCGATTAAAGGCAATGAGGCTTTTGTTGTAGACGATCAGGCCGAACCTGTCGCCTAGGAAAGAAGCGATGTGGAGAGACGCCTCCATGGGGCCGACCACGGGGATATCGACCGCCGATTTTCCCCCGTCCACGCCGAGGTCCAGCATACCCAATGGAACGACGGCGTCATAGCCTTCCTTCTCGGCCTGCTTGAAGCTCTCAATGTAGGCCGGCGCGACTAATTGTATCTCCGCGGGGGTAATGCCGTAGAAGTAAGGGGAGGCATGGGTCTGGACAATCCCCACCTCGATGTCGGAAGTGGAATATGAGCGCGCCACATCAGCTCGCCGCTTAAATTCTTCAGGCGGATAGCCCCCGATTACAAACGCAATGCGAATCATCAGCATCTCCTTGTCTGGATTTTATCTTTATTGTCGCGAACGGCTCGTTTCTTGAAGTTTCTCAACTATCACTTGAACTCCAAGCCCGGGCGCTGTAGGGACCGCCAGCCGCCCATCGCGGATCACCAGACCCGAAACGGGGTCGTCGGAGAGCGATTCAAACTCCCCAATCTCCGCTCCCCCGAAGAGATCCATGATCGACGCGGCGAAATGAAGCTGTATCGCTTCGAGCAATTGGCTTCCGGCGGTGCTTCCGATGTGAACCCCGATGTTGGCGGCAGCGCACACAGACGCGATATCGCGAGCCCTGAAGAGGCCGCCCACCTTCCACAGCTTAATGCTCACAGCATCCATGGCCCCGGCCTCGATATGCCGCAGCGCATCGTCCGGCGTGTCTATCCCTTCATCAGCCATGATCGGGATGGCAACGTGCTGTCTTACAAACGCCATGCCCCGGAGGTCGCTCCTTTTGACCGGTTGCTCAACGACTCCCAGGCGAACATCTTCCATCTGCCTCAAAATTCTCACGGCCTCCATAGGAGTATAGGCTTGATTGGCGTCGACCGAAATGAAAACCGACTCCCCGACGCGGTCCCGCACCCGGTGAACGGTTTCGATGTCGCGCTTTTCGTCGAGGCCGATTTTTATTTTGACGTGACGGTAACCGCGCTCCACTAGGGCTAAAGCCTCCGCCGCCGTCTCCTTCGGCGGCTTGAGGCCGAGCATCCGCATCACCGGCACTTCCCGGCGCGCCAGCCCGCCAAAAAGATTGTAGAGCGGCGTGTTCATTCGCTTGGCCTGCAAGTCGAGCAGCGCCTCTTCCACGGCGAACTTGAGTTGGGGATTGGCGCCGATGGCCGTCTCGATCTTCCGCATGATCGCCGGCACGCTGACGATGTCTCCTTCTTTGAGCAGCGGAGCAACCATGCTGTGGAGCAGCGCTTCCGCCGTGGCGGAACATTCCCCGACGATGATCATGGCGGGGACGTAGCCGTACCCGATCTTTCCGCCGTCATCGGTGATTCCCACCACCGTGGCTTCGATGTCCCCTTTGGTGTAGCGCGCGGTGCGCCAGACGGTGGCCCTGCGCAGGACAGCCCGCCAGCTCTGAATTTTCTCGATTTTAAACGCCGCGGCGTTTTCGCTCATTTTTACATGCTCCCCAGACCCGGTTTTCACGCGACGCGAACCATCGTCTATCTTTTGAATGTAGCTTTGAAGAAGCCTTCTTTTTCCAGCTTGCGCGAAATACCCAGGTCGAATACCTGGTTGATCGTCGCCTTCTTGGCCAAGGGCTCCCGTTCGCTGATCTCGTCCACCAAATCCTGGAATCCTTTCGGGTCAGGCTCGAGGGTTTCGCCGTAAAGATCGTTGGCGATGAAGTCGTAAGCCTTGTTGAGAATATCCGTTTCATCGGACTTCATATAGCGCGCCAGCGCTTTGATGCCTTCCTCGCGGTTGCGTTTGAAGCGTGCGATGCCTTCGACAAACGCCCGGATGAATGCCTCCGCGCCGGCGGGATTTTCGCGCAGGAATTTTCCCGACAACAGCGGACCCAGATAAGGGTAATTCAAGTTCAACTGCACCAGGACCGGAAAACCAAGCTTTGCCAACCGGAGCCCCGACATGAAGTCCATGGCCGCCGCCTGGACGCTGCCGGATTGTAACGCCGCCAGACGCTGCGGCGAGCCGCCCACCTGAAGCATGGTCACGTCCTTGTCGGGGTTGAGTCCCAATTTCCGCAATGCGAGTTGCGACCCGTAAGCGCTGACATCGCCGATGCGGTTGATGGCAATCCTGCTGCCGACGAGATCCTTCGGGCTCTTAACGTTCTTAGAGGCGATCAGGCTGTAAGGAAAAACCTTGGCGGTGACGCCGAGCAATTTAACGTCGGCGCCGCGAACGATCGCGACCATCGTTTCAGCGATGCCGTTCTGAGACGCTTGCGCTTGGCCGGCGAGCATAGCCTGCAGCAAAACACTGCCACCCTGAATGAAAACTAATTTGCCGTCCAGGCCGTACTTCTCATACAGCCCCACGTCGCGGGTGAACCAGAGCGGAGTGAACTGGCTGCTGGTGGTCGGGTAAGCGATGATGATGCTTTCCAGCGCGACGGCGGGAGTCGAGCAGAACCCCGACGCGAGCCAGCAAAACACTACCGATAGCAGCGCCTTACGGAACATAGATGGTGTCCTTCCTGAGTCGTGAATGGGTTTATCCTCGTGACTCTATACTAAGAGTTGAAAGCGCCGCCGTAAGAAACAACTTGGAGCACGTTTCTGGATTTGTCCGCATCTCATTGTTCGAAGCTCGCTGCGCACAAACGGGCGATCTCGGTGTCATTCCCGCCGGCGCCGCTCACTCCGATGGCGCCGACGAGTTGTTTGTTGGAAAAGATCGGGACGCCCCCGGGGATCGAGACGAAGGAGTCCGTGCCCGCTGCCAGCGTGATGGCCAACGCATGGTGGTCGGTTCTTTCGTTGCCCGTGGGGCTTTTTTTGCCCGTCGGGAATCGGGTCAAGGCCGCGCCGCGCGCTTTGGCCTGGGAGATGGCGATGGTGTAGAGCTCCACTCCGTCCATTCGGGCGAAGGTCAAAAGATGGCCCGCATCGTCCACCACCGAGACGGTCACGTGAACGCCCAATCTGTGCGCATGGCCGAGCGCTTCGTCGAGAACCTTCCTCGCGCCCGCTTGCGATAACTTCAAAGATTGGACGGTGTCCATGTCATTGCTCTCCTCCACGACACTCGATTCCACGGATATCCTGTTCAAACTCTTCGTCGAAGCCAAATTCGAATCGATCTCGGTGCGTTGCGCTCACTTGCTCTGCGATTTCGGCCAGCGCACGCGACTCACCTTGAGCCCAAGACCCGCCAAGAGCGCGGCCATGCGGATCGGCGCGCCTATGGCTTCGACCACCGGAACACCCAGCTCTTTTTGCAACCAATCGGGCTTGATGTGAACCGGGCACTGGCTGATACCCATGGGGATGATGACTTCCGCTCCCTGCTTGATCAAGCGCTTCGCTTCGCCGACGAAATTCGCCACCACCTCGTCATGATGCGCGGCCAAATCCGGCAAATCGAAGCCGGTGACGCCGAAGTCCACCACATGGCGCTCCATCCCGTAGCGGCGCACGATGGCGCGGAGAAACGGCATCTGGCTCTGATGATAGACGATCAATCCAAACCGGTCTCCCACCAGCGACGCCACGTGCAAAGCCGCTTCCGTCGGTCCGATGACGGGAATGTCGACGGCGGACTTGCCTCCATCCACGCCGAGTTCCAGAGTTCCCAACGGAACGACGGCATCGTAGCCTTCCCTTTCCGCCCGCCTGAAACTTTCGATGAAGGCCGGAGCCACCAACTGGATCTCGGTGGGAGTCATGCCGTAGAAATAGGGGCTGGCGGGAACGTCGACGATGCCCACCTGAATCTCCGGCGTCGAGTAGGACAACGCGACGTCGGCGCGGCGCTTGTGTTCTTTCGGCGGGTAACCCCCGATGACGAACGCGACTCGAATCATTTTGACCCCTCGTATTCCCAGCTAATTTAAAAGCCTCTTACCCCAGTTGGGGGCAGATGTCCAGCCCTGCTCGTAGGCCAGCCTCAGGTGATTGACATAACACGTCATTATCGGATACTGTCCGGCCTAAAAATGGGGGGTACGGAGCCGGTTCGCTTTCTCTGACGGCCACTGGAGGCTCTTGAGCGCGCGCCCGCACTCGGTCGTCGGGGTAATTTTGGGTTCTCGGTGGCTGCCCCTAAAAAACATATCCTATCATTCCAATTTCTCCACTGACCCCTTCAGATCGCGATTCGTACGCGCGTGCCGGTTACTCGCCGTAGAGACTCTTTATGAACCCGCTTTGCTCCAGCTCTCTCAGAATCGTCACGTCAATGAAACTCGCGGGCTGGACGCCCTTGGCCTTGGGATTGCGCGTGCTCATTTCATCCAACACCATTTGAATTCCTTTAAGCGTCGGATAGGGAACCTTGGGCATGACTTTCACGGCGTAGTGCTGATAGGTTTCTTCCAACCAATCCGCTTCGCTAATGCGTGAATATTTGCCGATAACTTTGATCGAGAAGCTCTTGTCGGTTTTTAGCCGGTGCAATCCTTCAACATAGGCTCGGAGATATCTTCGAGCAAGATCGCGATTTTCCCGAAGATAGCTTTTAGTCGTGACAACGCCGGCCCCCTGATAATCGACGCCGATCGTGCTCAAATCCGCCAGCAGCGAAAACCCCAGTTTGCTCGCCTGTAGATGGAGCGGAGAAGAGAGCAAACCACCATCAACGCTCTTAGCGATCATCCCCGCCAGGGTCTCCTGCGATCCTCCCATCTGGATCAAAGCCACCTCGCGGTCTGGCTGAATACCCCATTGTCCGAGCACAAAACGGAGCAAGAAATCGTCCGACGTGCCGAAGCGCGTCACACCGATTTTCTTGCCCTTCAGGTCTTCCGGTCTCTTGATCTCCGGCTTAACCATGACTTTCTGACCTGGCTTATGATTCGGACCGGCGAGCATGACAAGATCGGCGCCGGCAAGATTAGCTTGAATCACCGACGGAATGGCGATTTCCGCGATCGGGATTTCTTTGGCGAGAATGGCTTGGACCACTTTCGAACTGCCGCTGATAAAGATTAATTCAATATCCAATCCATGCTTTTCAAACAGCCGCGATTCCTTCGTGACCCAGAGAACCGCCATCGAACCGACCATCGTCGGGTAAGCGACCTTGAGCTTGGCCTGCGCACCCAAACCGACCGGCCAAAAGACGGAAATTATCAGCAAACTTACAAGCGTACTTTTTATTGTTTTCATAAAAACGATCCCATGTTGTGTCCTTCTCCTCAACAGAACCGATCATTGCTACAATCTTGGTTGTGCGGCTTTGAGAATTGGGGTCGCAGCCGTCACTATTCGGAACAAGATGATTCCAATCAAGTCGGTTTTCCAGCTGGATAGTTAGTGGTACAAATTTCCCTTTCGGGATCAATCGCCGGGAACTCAAATTGTCCCGATTGGTTCTACCGCAAAAGAACAGAAAGACTACAGAAAGGAGATTACGTTTTCTTCGGTGGTATTACCTGTGCTACGCCGCCTCCGGCATCTCAGCCAGCAGTCGGCCATAGCCGGGAATCGGTTGGCGTAAGCCGAGACGCAAATGGATCTCCCAGCAGCGGGCCGGACCGGGATGGACTACCGGCACATTCAACGTCTGCTCCAGCTCGCCGATGATATCGAGAGTCTTCCAGGCCGAACCCAGCATGTAAACGCCTTGCGCTTGCCGGTGCTTGGCAAATTCATTTTTTATGAAGTCGGCGATCTGCTGCGGTGGGAACTTCGGTACATCGGCAAACTGCACCGGAATGCCCTCCATCGTCAGCACATGAAAACCTGCCTCCGTGAAGTAGCGTTGGAAGATGGCGTTCAGCTTTGCCGGAAAATAGCTGACGCCGACAAAGCTCTTGACGCCCAGCGTCCTCAGCGCGCGTACGTGATTCTGGCCCGAGGTGAACATGGGGACATGGTATTTCTTCTCCCAACTTCGAATGATCTCGGACTCACCTTTGAAGCCGAGCAACATGAAGGGCGGTGCCCCGCCGGGAAGGATCAAGTCGGGCTTCATCGCGGCGAGTTCCGCCGCTTTGGCTTCGTACCTCGGCATCGAGGCGGCGAACTCTTCCTCGTCGCCGCGCTTAAAGTCCAGTGTGCGGCTCGCATACCGGATGGTGGAAGGCATCTTGTCAGTGAGTTGAGTCTCTTTTGGTTCCGGCCTGTTGGTGGCATTAATCACCCCGATTAAATATTCTTTCTGTGTTTCAGCCATTGGGTTTCTCCTTTTCAGTGCAGGCGCCATTATAAGGGGAGAAGACTATTGAAAAATCCTTGAACACCTAGGTCTGTGGGAAGAATCTCACGCGCCACCAAATAGAAACCCAGAAAAAAAGAGATTACTTTTGACCCCTCGTATTCCCAGCTAATTTAAAGGCCTCTTACCCCAGTTGGGGGCAGATGTCCAGCCCTACCTACAGATCGCGTTTAAGTTGACACAACGCGTCATTATCGGATACTGTCCGGCCTAAAAATGGGGGGTACGGAGCCGGTTCGCTTTCTTTGACGGCCACTGGAGGCTATTGAGCGCGCGCCCGCACTCGGTCGTCGGGGTAATTTTGGGTTCCCTGCCTGTGCGACGGCAGACAGGTCGGTGGCTGCCCCTAAAAAACAAATTCCTATCATTCACATCATTTAGTAGCTTTGTACAGTTGATCGATGTAGCCGCTTTTATCGAGCTTCTCCAGGAAAGATACATTCACAAACTCTTCCGCTCTCCGGTTTCGGGCCTTCGGATTTTTCTCTTCCA
>Ga0105164_10001192_pt1 | contig 16884 bp, 15 predicted proteins | sample VDWuncwatermetaG_FD_89674 | JGI IMG/M metagenome (GOLD analysis project Ga0105164, IMG submission 89674) | Wastewater microbial communities from Netherlands to study Microbial Dark Matter (Phase II) - VDW unchlorinated drinking water | ecosystem: Environmental > Aquatic > Freshwater > Drinking...
CGACACCACGCTGGGAAGCCTGACGTCCGACCAGCAGGGGGCGATCGGCGTGCTCGTCGGCGCCTACGAGCGGCTGCACCGGATCTTGCGGCAGCTCATCGACCTCATGCATGGTCACGAGATCGTTCTGCAGCGCCGGTCGATTAACGCGCAGGATCTGCTCCAGCAGGCGGTCGGCGCCGTGATGCCAAAGGCGACCGTGCGGTCGATCACCGTCACCTGCCACCTCCCCGAGGCGCCCCTCCCGCTCGAGATCGATGCAGACCGCTGCCGCGCCGCCCTCGAGCATCTCCTCGACAACGCGGTGAAGTTCAATCGTGAGCGGGGGCAGGTGGACATCGAGCTCCTCGGCACCTCCGATGCTATCCAGGTGCGCATCCGGGACACCGGGATCGGCATCCCGCCCGAGGAATGCGAGAAAGTGTTCCAGCCGTTCTACCAGGTGGACCGGCGGCTCAACCGGACCTATGAGGGCGCCGGCATCGGGTTGACGCTGACCAAACGATATCTCGAGCTCCACGGCGGTTCTCTTCAGCTCTCCAGCGAGGTGGGCACCGGGACGACCGTGATCGCGTCGATCCCGCGTCCGGCCGCCGCCGTGACGCTGCCCCGTCTCGAGCAGCCCTCCGCGTTGTAGTCTCGTTGGGTAATGTCCTCATCTGAGGGATTTCGCAGATGCCAATCTGCGGAATCGAGTTTTCAAATCTGCGTAATCGGTAAATTCGGACAGTACCTCTCGTTGCGTCTTCCCCAGAAATCGTTACAATAGAACCTGCCCGTCTTCCTTGAAGGAAAGGGATTGGGTTCGGGAAGGCCTGCCTGCCACGTCGATGTCATATGGTTGAGTCTTGCGCGGCGCAGGCAGGGGAAACCTGTTTCCCCCTCCTATGGAGTGAGCCGTAGGCGACTGGTACAGACTGTCCGTAGCCTGGAAGAGTCTTCCGTACAGGAAGGGGAGAATACCCCCGCGGCTTTGCTTGGCAAAGCCAAGCAGCGGGGGGCCAAGAGGGGAAACCTGGGTTTCCCCTCTTGGGGAGGAGCGAGCAATGGGATTGTGGAAAGCGAGCGACGACGCCGGGATAGCTCAGGTAGTAGAGCGGAGGCCTGAAAAGCCTCGCGTCCCCAGTGCAAGTCTGGGTCCCGGCGCCTTCTTTTTTATCACAGTTTAAACTATCATATTGACATGGAGTTATAGAGATGCAATAATCCCGTAGGCTTGTTTGTGCCCATCCTGTGCCTATAACTCAGGGCGGTGCCTATGGGAAGCGTCCGAAAGCGCGGTGACATCTACTTCATTGATTATCGCGTCAACGGTCATCGCGTCCGTAAGAAGATCGGTCCTGCCAAGAAGCTCGCTGAGCTCGCGCTACACGACATTGAAGTGAAGATCGCCAAGCGCGAGATCGGCATCCTTGAGAAAGATTCCACCCTCGAAGAACTGTTCGAGCGCTTCTTCCGCTATTCGCGGACCAACCACTCGCCCGGCACCACCAAGCGGTATCTGGAAATCGTCAACAATTTCCGCGCCTTTCTGAAACTCCACCCCTACATCACCAGAGTCGAACATTTGGAGCCTCGCGTCTTTGAGGATTTTAAGACGTTCCGACGAGAAGGTCATGGGGCGGCTCGTGTCCGCACGGATTTGCGGGTGGAGGGACATGGCACACGACCCATCAAGACGCGCACCGTTAACTCCGAGGTCAAAACGCTTCGCACCATCTTCAACTACGGCATCAAGTGGAACCTCGTGCGCGAGAATCCCACGAAGGGTGTCCAAATGCTCAAGACAGTAGATGCTGCGCAGCCGAGGTTCTTGACGAAGGAGGAGTGCCAGCTACTGCTGGACCACTGCGATGAGACACTCCGTCCAATCGTCCTCACATTTCTGAACACTGGTATGCGACGCGGTGAGCTACTGCACTTGGAATGGTCGGACGTGGACTTTGAGCGGCGAGTCATTAGAATATGCAACAAAGCCTTCTGGCATCCCAAGACGACTGAGCGCGATATTCCCATGAACGAAACGGTCCATCGGACCCTCCTCGGCCTCCATGCTAAGCGGCGAAAGGACACCACGTTCGTGTTCCCGGCAGAGGATGGGAAGCCCTACGAGCGGAACCGCCTGCGCGCTAAGCTCATCAGTGTGGCCAAGAAGTGTGGGCTGAAGGACGTCACCAAGCTGCACGCGCTCCGGCACACATTCGCCAGCTGGCTCGTCATGAGCGGGGTCGATCTACCAACCGTCCAGCGCCTCATGGGTCATGCCGACATCGCAACTACTATGATCTACTCCCACCTCGCCCCGAACCACCTGAAGCAGGCCGTGGAGAAGCTCTCGTTTACCGAGAATGAGCCTGCTTGGGCACGTGATGGGCACAGCAGCAGCCTAGTTACATTCAACTGACGCATCCATTGCGGGTTGCGATCGTTGAGTGCCGAGCTCCTTAGACGGCATAGCGGCTGGCAACACAGTGATTTCAAGTTTCCGCGTTTTTCTCCCGTGCTGACTTCTCGCCTGCATCCATCGCTCGATCTCCTTTGGCTTAAAGCGGAGGCATTTGCCGAGCTTGACGTGCGGCACAAACCCCATGTGAGCCCATTCGTATACCGTGGAAGGTCTCACTTGAAGCAGATCACTCAATTGCTTCGGGGTCAGCAGCCGCTCCATCGCATGTTGGCGTGGGGTCATTCCCCCCCAGGCGTCCCATCATCGTTTCCTGGCCGTCCCACATTTTCTGGCCCACTTACAGAATCAAGGTCGTGACTTATGCCGTCGCCCTCTCGCCCTTCACCCACGGTGAAGCAGTCAGAGAAGAACGGCCAGCCAGGCGGGCGAGGTTTTTCGGGATCACGCTCCCTCTCGGCGTTGACCAACACGACAATACCCAGCAGGTGCCGCGCGGTTGATACATACGAGTTGTGGGAGCGCGCCAGATGCTGCCGCATATGCGGACGTTTCCGCAGTTCGCGTTCCACGTTCTCCTCAAGCCCCAACGCGAGTGAAGCAGTCCACCGTGCCAGGGTACGTTCGGCGAACGCTTGGTATGTCGAATGCGCCGCAGCCAAGGCTCGCTGTGTGTCCGTCAGGGTAAGGTACGTGTCGATGAGATGCCCATCAACGAAGCGGAGCGTCTTATTGAGCACCCACCGATACACAGCATGGTGTACCTCATGAGGGAGGCGCCGTAGCTCACGCTCAAGGTGCAGCTCGTCGATGGCCTCGCGTGTTGTCATCAGCCTGTTGACTCCCTGCGTGGGGTCGTCTTCAAACGTCGCCAGCGTCATTGGGTCATCCGCTTAGCGAGTTCGGTCAGGATGGTTTCCCGCATCGCTGGCGAATCCACCAGCTCCTCCAGGATGCTGATGAGCGTCTGCACGAGCTCAAACTTGTAGGCGTTGGTCGACAACGTCACTTGCTGCGTGACGCTTTCGTCCTTGCTGAGCGTGTCCAAAAAGTACTTCGCCTGCTCGATGTCCGTCTCAAGCCGCTGGATCAGCCGCGTGCGCTCTTCGTTGTAGTTGCTCAAATCTTGCAAGATGAGGCGGTCTTTTAATTCCAAGCGCGCCTTAATGCCGGCGAGGCTGAGTAACGGAGTCGCTATCACCACCTCAATGCGTTGCTTCGTTGCTTCCTCTGGCTCCGTCGCCAAGAGCCGTTGTCGCTCGGCCTCAAGCGCTGCCTGGAAATCCGCGTCATGGTGGCGCCAGCGGCAGACAGTTTCCCTGGAGATGCCAAGCTCAGTTGCAACGCGGGTGTCCGGGAACCCCTTTAGCAGTAGCTTGAGCGCGTTCTGCTGCCGCAGGGACAGCGGGGTAGCGTCAGCTTGGTTGGTCGTCATCGTCTGGCCCCGATTCACCAGGCCCCGAAGGCGGTGGATTCGATTCGGTCCCACTATTGGGAGGTGGTGTGACTGAATCCGAAATCGGCGCTTTCCGGTAGAGACACGGATCACCTTTGACCCCACGGCCCGATTCTTGGACCAGCCCTTCCTTCACCAACTCGCTGAGGACCTCCTTGAGGAGTGTCGGGGAGGGCTTGGGCTTTAACTTGGACAGTAACCCTTCTTCGACTCCCTTGTCATGCACGCGGTCCTCTCGGGGGATGGGCTTCTCGTCATGTCTGGGGAGCGTCGCGAGAATCTGTGCTCGCACTTCTTTCCGGGAGACATAATCAGGAGGACCAAGGCAGGAGTAGCTGCCCTCCGCCAGCTCAATGACCAGACCAGTTGGTGTTTCCTCCAAGCGGGAGAGGGCCTGAAGCATGCGGCGACGCGGTTGGTTGGGTATGCGCCCCATCTCGACAGCAACGTCCACCGCCCCTACCAGGGCCCCCGATCCTCGATGCGCGGTACCATCGTCTCCTTTGGCTTTTCTGAGATGGTGCAGTAGCAGGATGGCCACCTCCTGCTCTTGAGCGAACCGTTGGATAGGCAAGAGGGCCTTCCCGACCGCTGTAGCGTCGTTCTCATCGTGGACCCCCCAGAATGCGGCCAGGGTGTCAATGACGACGAGGCGTACCCCATCGGCTACTGCCAGCTGGATTTGGTCCAAGGCGGCAAGCCAATTCGGTACCGCGTGACGCCTGAGGAGCAACAAACCATCCTGAGCTAGTCCGTGCAGTTGGAGCCGGGGACGCAGCAGAGACGCGCCCTCCTCCGTCAACAACAGGACCTTTCCCGGGTGCTGAGTGGCATACCCCAGGAAGGGCTGGGAGGCGAATAGAGCGCGCAGGAGGTGGAAGAGCCAGGTAGTCTTTCCCGTCTTGGGCCTGGCCGATAGCAGAGTGACAAGCCCGGGGGCGAGGTAGCCCTGCCACAGCCAGGGGATTGCTGGTGCCTCTTGTTCGAGGAGCGCCTTGGCGGTTACCCATTTCGATTCGGTCACACCCAAACCCATAGGTATAGGCGTGGCCGAATCGCATTCTGAGGTGTACCGACCTACGGAGTGGGCGATGGTCGTCACGTCCTTGACGGACAATGGCGGCTGGCAACGTAGGGTGTTGACCTCCTGGAGGACTGCCTCAATCGTGGCGGCATCAAGCCCCGCTCGCCGCAGCAGGCCTGCGAGGCTCGTCAGGGTGCTATTCCGTACCCCCTCACGCAAGGGCCCCTGGCCGACGGCCTGGTAGGCTCTCGATCCCTGTCCCCGCAGACCTCCCCCAACGCCCGCAGTTCGCAGGAGCTCAACGGCCCAAGCCCTAGCATCGGGCACTTCGAGGGGTTTCCCATCCGCAACGAGCGCATAACCGAGGGAGGGGGGAGCAACCACGTAGCCACCCCTGGCTTTGAGGTCCGCGACGCCGTTGACCAGTGGACCGCTCTGGCTCGCAGCCGCCGTTTCCCGCAGGTACACGTGCAGCCCCCCACTTGGCGTCCTGACCATCCGAGTCTTGAGATCCGCCATCAGCAGCCGTTGCGCAAGCTGTGGGTCATCGATGTCGAGCACCGCCAGCCAACCGCTTACGCTTCCGCAAATCAGGCCGATATTCGCATCTGGCCACTCCTGCCACCAACTGGATACCTCAGTTTCGCCGGGCCGCCGTCGCTCGTAAGGTTTCCACAGGATGCGAGGATGCTTACCGATCTTTTGGCAGGTCGCCTCACCGCACGTACAGTGACCGCTACCGTCTAGGGAATACACTGGGATTACCGACCAGCCACGCTTCAGGTAACCCAAGGCAGCTTCAGCGAGGACCGTGTGACCCTGGTCGTTGTCCATCTTGCTCGATCTCCATGTGCATGTCCGTGCGTCTCCTACGAATTACGCGAAACCGTGGATAACCGACTTCAACGTCTGTAGCGCCTGGACGTAGGCGCTGACATTCACGGGTGCTCCGTTCCAGAAGTCGCGGGCAAGAACTTGCGGATTCGGTTCGCCTGCAAAGACGAAGGTGACGCGTCCGCCTTCTCTGGTGTGGTCGAGGAGGAGTGCGCCTTTGGCAAGCAGGAAGGCGCTTAAAAAGAGGTCGTGGGTTCGGAACTGTTCTGTCGAGGCGTTGGCGGTAGCCCGCTCTGTCATAGCCATTTCGTTCTCATCCTGCATCTCTTGGTCGTGCGAGGGCAAAGAAAAAGGGCCGACACCACACGGGACTTCCGTGTAGCATCGGCCCACCACTACCGCAAGCTCACGCCTACGATAGCGTCGTACCTGTCAGGTCAACTCGCAGGACCTAGCTGTTCAGAAAATTAAATTGTCAACAACACTATTTTACCAGAACATCTCAGTTTGTCAAGCTCGACACCTGCCGGCCCTGCGTAACCAGCCATACCGGACCAGCGGATAGGATTACCCATTTCTTACTTCACTTCCCGGTATACTCTATAGAGTGATCGCTACGGCGTCCCTTGCGGTAGCCTTCAGCGTACCCTGACTTATACCCTCCAACGTAATCGCCGTCATTTCGCCTTGGACCAACGTCGACATCTCCAGCGCGATATTTCAAGAAATGGTAGCCATCGTTGTATCCGTCTTCGTAGCCATCATCGTAGCCCCTGAGATGGACACGCAGTATTTGCGCTAGCGCTTTTGGGTTGTCTATTGTCTCTGGGATGGGATCAAAAATCCAGTGTCTGATACTGGGAAAGAAGGGCGACAATAACGCGCCAGTCAGTCCACAGATTATAGAAGCGTATAGGAAGACTCGGAAGAAGCCGCTGATAATTCGCTCAGCCCGTTTGCTTGCAGGCGTTCTCTCCTTTCCTGACCCATTGCATTCAAAGCAAATGACTTTAAAGGCCCCGTCTTCCGATGGGCGGCCTGTCACGTCGGCAGGAACGTAGCCTGTGCCATCGCATCGCGCACACAGTCTCATCTCGATGGCGTTAGACGCCCCAGTTTGCATAGCACGGACAGTGTAAATGAGGCACGCGTGCGGTGTCAACTGTGCGGTCTACTTGCCATACTGCCGAGTATGGCACAGGACATCCGCAAACAGCTATCCAACCGCATCCGTGAACTGCGAGCTAAGCACTGCATGACCCAACAACAGCTCGCTGAGACCGCCAGCCTCGATTACAAGAGTATCCAGCGCCTCGAAGCCAAACGCCCTCGGTTCTATCCCAAGGTGGACACCTTGGAGAAGCTCGCCAAGGCGTTCCGCATCAGTCTGGCCGAGCTCCTGAAGTTCTAATAGCAAGTCCACGAACCCATCCGGTACCGAACCAGCAGAAAATCCCCCCTCTGTCCATTGGAATTGTTATAATTTGTTTCATTCCTGGACGGTGTCGGCCCTAAACCCGGAGGGCGCGGCTGTGGAATTCTTAACCCCAAACGAATTGTCCTGTATTCTCAAACTCCATCCTTTCACCGTTACCCGATTAGCCCGGGAAGGCAAGCTCCCGGGCTTTAAGGTGGGCGGGAGCTGGCGGTTTCGGAAGGATGAGTTTGAGCGGTGGATTTTAAAGCAAGCGAACCATAGGAAGCGCAGGAAGTAGACTGCGACGAAACGGAAAGCTGAGCTGATGGTCTTTCTATTGGCTGTTCTCGCGTGTGTCGTTGGGGTCAGTGTCCTTATCGTGCGTGTTGGCAAGCGCAGAGCTACACTCCGTAAGCCACCAGGGGAGCTTCGTACTTACACGGCCGCTGAGGGCAAAGAGCCTAAGCGAAAGCGGCACTTACCGCTCAAGGCGAAGCACCCAGAAGAGCAACGCCCACCCAAGAATGGTGGTTTCGAGCTAGAAGACGATAGGCGTAGAGGGAGAGGTGTGCCGCAACCGAATATCGTCTGCTGGAATGCAAACCGGAGATGGCTTCTTGGAGTGGAGATACAAGAAGATTTCTCAGGATGGGGAGATGTAACTTTGTTTCAGGACGATGTGGAACTAGTGTGCGATGAATCCTTTGAAGGTATCTATAGGCTGAACCGTCCGTTTGGGACGGTGATGTTGAGGTTGTCTAGAGCAGAGGATGGACACGAATGCGCGAAGCACCACCTCGGAGAAGCTGGAGAGAATTTTTTTCTTTTTAAGATGAGGTCCAAATGGCAGGGTCCTGGACGGCGTGTGAAGCGGGCAACGTCAGGCTATTACATTGTGATTGCACCAAGGGGCTGGAAGCGGGACGAGGCACTATCCGGTCCCCCGCTAATTTCACCCGAACCTGTCTTTGTAGAAGAATATGAGTCACATTTCTTCTACCTTGCCAGCGGTTATGGTGAAAGGATCACGTTCCTTACCCTGAATGATGAGAGGATCGAGATCGAAACCGCACTCAGCCGTTTTGAGCTTAAAGGGAATTCGTTGCCTGACGCAGATAGCGGTATGGGACGATTGTTTGGAGAAGGCCAGATCCGCGTCTGCGCGCTCGATGAAGAGGATTGGAACGCGATTAAGGTCCTAGTTGTGGGCGAGCAAGGTAGCAGAAGGAAGCGATGGTATATGCAGTTCAATCCCAAACCAGGTTCTAGGGATCAAAATCTTCCAGAGCAGCTTTCAAAACACGGATCTGGATGGTATTTCCTTGGATTCTATGACGTCGAGGACAATTTGGTGGAAAGCCTCGATTTTAGATTTGCGCCAGGCTTGGAGAATATCGCGGTCGCACAACATCCACCCCTTCCGACATCGACGGGGCATGCTGATGTGAACGTAAACATCTTACACAAGCCGAATTTATCCATCAGTCTGGCCGACCAGCCTGGCGTTGAACTAGTGACTGCTCGTGAGGACCAAAGGACAATCATTACGTTGCCCCCAGATCCCGGTTATGACGAGACCAGGTGGTTTATAGGTCCAACTGATGGGCTGATGGTTGAAATGACGATTCAAACAGAACGTGTCTGGTGGGCGATTGGCGAGATTGTTGGAGCGCCAGATTCATGGACAGACAAGCAACTCACAGTATCCAGGGACTCTTTCTCTGCTAGCTCAAATGCTGCTCTGTGGCTACGTTTACCAAGGCCACGTTGGGTGAGCGAGGTAAAGGCAGGCTTTGAGCACTGGAGGAGCAGGCGCTATCCGGTAGAAGTTGAGAGGAGAGAATTGGCAATTCCTTTACGGGAATTCGCAGACTCAGCAGAGTTCGAAAACCGCGCCGAAACTGCTACGTTCAAGGTTTGGCTAGAACTCGACGGACGAGAATCTTTCGAAGGATTGGCAGCCGTACTCCCTGGCGATGGTGCATCTCGCGAGGTCACAACATCTGAGGAGATGAAGGGTGCCCAAAGGCTTCCAGATGAAGAATCGTTTGTTATTGATAGGGGGATGCAGGGGCAGTGTCCACCGAGTGCGCGAGTTTATTCAAGAGGCGCGGGACGGTGGCGCCGAGGTCGTGGGTTCTCAAAGGGGGAAGTCCGTGGCGCTGAATTACTGTCGTTGGGCGGTATTCCATTTGACAAAAGACGGAAGTCTAGACATCAGATCAATGTAGAGATGCTGGTCAAATGGCGACAAGGAAACGACCGGTCACCGGTCTTGTTAAAGCACTCAGCAGCTACCCGTTCCGAGTAATGCCTCGGCGGCATGATTCGCTTGGTGAAAAAGAGGCCTGCTGATAGATGGAACCTGTAACACTGGCGCGTGAAATAGAAGCGAGATACCAACGCTACCTTAATACCACTTTCTACTTTTTGGATTCAGCTCTGCGGGCCTCTTTCAAGGAAGCGCTTGAGGCCGTCGGACACCTTAGTAAGGGGCCGTACTTGGAGGCAACGCATGTCTTTAAGCGAGGTCGTACGACCAAGGAATTATTCGAGGAACTGCTTGGACGGCAAGCCGACGAGGGCTTTCTAGGATCGATGGAACGGGACAGACCCCTCTACTCGCACCAGGAAGAAGCCATTCGACGAGTATATGATGGGCACAACGTTGCAGTTGCGACGGGAACAGCAAGTGGTAAGACGGAGGCATTCCTCTATCCGATCATTCTCCACCTCTACCGAGAATTTCTTTCGAACACCTTAGGCCCCGGGGTCAGGGCCGTGGTTCTTTACCCCATGAACGCTCTTGCCAACGACCAGCGGAGGCGTCTTGGGGAGATTTGCAGGCGACTCAAAGAAGAAAACTCTCCGTTTCGGTTCACGTTTGGTCAGTACATAGGTGAGACCCCTAAGGACGAGAACGATTCGTGGCGTCACGCACGTGACCATTTGGCCGAGCGCCTACCAAATGAGCTGGTTTTGAGGAGTGAGATGTGGGAGGCGCCGCCCCATATTCTGCTGACAAACTATTCAATGCTTGAGTACCTGTTGTTGCGGCCGGATGACAGCCCATTATTCGACAACGGAAGAGCGCGGTGGTGGACTTTCTTGATATTAGATGAAGCCCATCAGTATCGAGGGTCTAAAGGGATTGAGATGGGAATGTTAATTCGGCGTTTAAAACAGAGGCTGAGGGAAGGTGGTCGATCGGAAGCCTTTCGGTGCATCGCGACTAGCGCTACGCTGATTGGGGGAGCAGAGGACAAAGCCGCCGTGGCGAAGTTTGCGACCGCTCTATTCGGGGAGACCTTTGGGTCTGATGACGTAGTCTTGGGAGAGCTTGACACGATTCCAGTCTCTTCTGGTGCGCGGGGTCTTTCAAGGAATGATTATAGATTCTTGCTAGAGCTGCTTGACCCGGATCGGCCTAGAGATAGTGAACCAGGGCTTTCTGAGCTATGTCGTCAGGTCGGATTGTCGGTTGGGGGGAAAGAACAAGTAGTAGACATAATAGCGAACATACTTGAGCGCGACGAACGTTCCACGAGGCTGCGCCAATGCATCATGTCAGCAGCGAAGCATGTACGAGAGGTTGCTACCGAAGTGTTCAGAGAGTTGCCGGAACAAGAACAAATGTCAGCCCTATCAGAGCTGGTCGATCTTCTTTCACGTGTTAGAGGCCCTATTTCTAGAAATCCGTTACTCGCGATCCGCTATCACTTCTTCCTTCGCTCACTAGAAGGGGCATTCATTTCCTATTGGCCGCGGAAAGGAATATTCCTGGAGCGAGCGGGCGGTGGAGAACGAGGCTCGCTGTTTGAGGTGGCGCTGTGTCGAGAGTGCGGTCAGCACTATCTTGTCGGCAAATTCAAGAACGAGAAACTGCAAGAAGCGATTCGAGATCCTGGCGACCCTGAGTTTGGAGCTACATTCTTCCGACCTCTTGAACCTGGGAGCAATAGAACAGATGGGGATAGTGAGTTGGAACGGAAGACGAAATCGTTCTATCTATGCGTTCAGTGCGGTGCTATGTCAGCTATGAAGAAAAATCACGATAGACTGTCCTGTGCGCACGATAACTTCATAGTGCTAGAAGAGCAGGAGGGTGCTGGAGAAAGGGAGGATCAGATACCAAGGTGTAGCGCCTGTGGTTATCAAGCGCCCGATCCAGTACGTGAGGTAGTTCACGGCGCAGATGGTCCTCACGTGGTGATCGCTACGACTCTCTATCAGGCATTGCCAGCACAGCGGAAGAAAATTCTAGCCTTTGCAGACGGGCGTCAGGAGGCGGCGTTCTTTGCATGGTATCTGCAGCGCTCCTACCAGGACATACTCCACCGCAATCTGATCCTCAAGGTAGTCCGACAGGCTAATCCATACACATCAGAAGGGCTCTCCCTGCGCGATGTGGCAAGGGCATTACGCGAGCTATACCGGAAGGAAAACGTTTTTCCACCTACCGTGGGTGACTTGGAGTTAGGGCGTGAAGGTTGGCTTAACGCTTACCGGGAATTATTGACCGACGAACCTAGAATTTCTCTGGAAGGTGTTGGCCTCGTCCGCTGGTCGATTAAGAGGCCTGAATGGTTCAGGTTGCCGGAAGTTCTCGTGCGGCACCCATGGGAACTAACTGAGACAGATGCGTGGAAGCTTATCTTTGTTCTCCTCGACTTCATGAGGATAGACAACAAAGCAGTGGAATTATCAACGGACCCTGGATTTTCTCTTAGCTGGAGTGATCTGGGACTGCAGGCTTCACAAAAGCGCGTGAGAGTTGGCCCACCTAGGGGGCATCACTGGATAGTGAGTTGGGAGGGGGAACGTGGCAAGCGCGCACAATTTTTGAAGAAGCTCTTGGTGCGGCGAGGTGTTCCAGCACGAGAAGCGCAGGAGCAAGCAGTGGAGTGCTTAGGACATATCTGGGAGACTATCCGACAATGCGAGGAATCAACTCCTCAATCCCACCGCGTTCTTCTGGCCGTCGAGGATGCCAGGAGGCTGAATCCAGATTGGTGGAGAGTGTTCCCGATCAAGGACGATGAAACTGTCTTTCAGTGTGATACGTGTGGCCGCATTCAGACAGTTTCAGTTCAAGAAGTGTGCCCGAGGCACAGGTGCCCAGGCACCCTTAAGGAGACGAGACCGAACAATTTTGAGCCTAATCATTATCGCGTACTGTACGGAGAAGATTTGCCGGGGGCGTTACGTGTGGAAGAACACACGGCACAAATTGACAAAGAGAGAGCGCGAGAGGTCCAAAGACTGTTCCAAAAGGGGGAGATTCACGTCCTTAGCTCTTCCACCACCTTTGAGTTAGGTGTGGATCTTGGTGATCTGGACACAATCTTCCTTCGCAACGTCCCGCCGGAAGTGTTTAACTACGTTCAACGTGTGGGTCGTGCTGGTCGAATGAGTGGACGTCCTGGCTTTGCCATCACATATTGCCGCCGAGGGCCTCACGACCTCTATCACTTTGCGGACCCCACCAGGATGGTCAAGGGGGTTATCCGTCCCCCCGTCCTCAGCCTATTGAACGAAAAGATCGTAGCTCGTCACGTTGCAGCGGCCGTGTTATCGCGTTTTTTGCGCGCTTTTCCAGACCGCTTTGAGTCCATAGAAAAATTGTTTAACGATCTGGAACGACCCCAAGGTCTTGATGACTTTCGAACGTTCCTTGGTGACCACAGAGGTGAGTTTGAAGAGTCATTAAAGGAGATTGTTCCGGCAGAAATTCTGCACGAGGTTGGTCTGGATAATGGGCAGTGGATGGAGAAGATCGCTGGAAGTGATAGCCGCTTTGCCATGGCGGAACTTGAGGTTTCTAGTGACTTTAGGTCTGTTAGGAAGTTACAGAGGGACGCCGCTGAGAGAGCCAACTACGCTACGGCACAGTGGGCGAAGGCGCGAGCGGAGACCATAGCAGAGGAAGATGTATTGTCTTTCTTGTCACGGAAAGCTGTAATACCGAAGTATGGCTTCCCGGTTGATGTGGTAGAACTAGATCCGCAGCGAACCAAGCGGAACGCCGAGTCCATGGGAGTTTCGCTGCAGAGGGATCTTGCCATCGCCATAGCAGAATTTGCGCCCACTAGTGCTGTGGTGGCCAACAAGAGACTTTGGACCTCGTATGGATTGAAAAGAGTAGCAGAAAGGGAGTGGGAACGTAGATCATATAGGAAATGTACGAAACATAATTTTTTCATCTCCTGGCGGGAAGGCGAACCGCTATCATCAGAGAAATGCTGCGGCTCGGCGACAGATGGTGTCTATTTTGTGCCACAGTTCGGTTTCATAACCGGGAGGGGAGGGCCGAGGGAACCCACCAGGCGGCCGGCTAGGGTCTTCAGCACGCGGCCATTCTTTGCGGGCTTGAATGTAACGGAGCCCGACAAGATCGACTTCCAGGCGGTAAGTCTGACCAGGGCTTGCCCGGGGCGGATGGTAGTTCTCTGTGAGGGTCGACGCGGGGAGGGCTTTTATATCTGCAAAGAATGTGGCGCGGGGTTTCGGGGACGTGAAAATCCACACGAGGACCCTTATGGTGAATCATGTCAAGGAACGCTCGAACAAGTTTCTCTGGGCCACGAGCTTGTGACCGACGTGATACGCTTTAAGTTCAACCTTCAACCTTCGCATAAGCATATTGAACCAGTTTGGTTCGCGTACTCCCTCGCCTATGCCTTGGTTGAAGGAGCTGCAGAAGGCTTAGATGTGCCCTCTGTAGACCTGAGTGTGACGGTCGCGTATGCCGCCGAAGAAGGAATACCACCCATCGTCCTCTATGACAATGTTCCTGGGGGAGCAGGACTTGTTGCGAGGCTAGAGGAGAAAGTGGTACTCAGGAGATGTCTAGCAACTGCGAGTGGGAGAGTTAGTGGAGGATGTGGTTGCAGGGAGGATGAGAGCTGCTACGGATGTCTGCGCAGCTATCGTAATCAGTTCGCACATCAGAAGCTAATGCGAGGACCAGTTGCGCAGTATCTAGAGAGAGTACTGGCAAAGTTGTCCTAAAGCAAAGGAGGAGAACAATGGCTGAGGTGGAGCAGCAATCTCAGGAGACGAGGGAAGCGCGGTTTGCTCGCCTGGCAACGAAGCGAACTCAAGTAGTGCTTCAGAAGATCAGCCTCATCGGGAACTTGGCGTCATCCAGCTATCGGTATACGCATGAGCAAGTGCAAAAAATCGTAGAAGCATTGCGCGACGCGGTCGACGAGGTTGAAAGAAAATTTGGGAAGCAAAAGGAACCGAAGCACTCCTTTACGCTTTAACTTGGTTGGTTAATTCGAGTTGGGGCAACGGCTGCTGGGAAAGGGGAGGCGCTCCTAATAGTACCGCCTAACCGCTCTGGGCTGGCACATTTGGAACGCCCGCGAGTTTCTAACAGTTTCTAGGAGTAGGTTCGGGGCTGTGATGCCGAAGCCGAGCGTTGGTCAAAAGATCATCACGTTATCCCGGTCGCAGCTTGATCTGTTCACGGGGTGTCCGCGGTGCTTCTGGCTCCGGAACCGGCACGGGGTCAAGCAGCCGGAAGGCTTTCCGCTGGCGCTCAATCTGGCCATGGACGTGCTGCTGAAAGCGGAATTTGACGAGTTCCGCGCGGCCGGCAAGCTCCATCCCCTTCTCGCTGAGCACAAGGTCAAGGCGAAGCTGTTTGACGACACCGAGAAGCTCAGTGAGTGGCGCAACAACTTTCGGGGCGTGCGGTGGACGGATCCCAAGACGGGACATACGCTCTTCGGTGCGGTGGACGACATCCTCGAGTTTCCGGACGACTCCCTGGCGGTGCTGGACTACAAGTCCTCCGGGGCAAAGGAGGTCACCATCTACCCCTCCTATCAACTGCAGATGGACGTCTACACCTTCCTCCTCCAGCGGCTGGGGTACCGGACGGCGCCTAAGGCGTACTTCGCCTTCTTCATCGCCGTGAAGGACGATGGCTTCAATGGGCGGCTCCCGTTCCGAGCTGAGCTCCGGGAAGTTACACCCCAGCCGGATCGTGTGCACCAGCTATTCAAGAGCGCGACTGCGCTCGCGCAGTCTGACGACGTGCCTGAGCCAGGTTCGGAGTGCGACGTGTGCCGTTGGTACAGCGAGGCAATCCCCGTCCTCCCGGCAGACGGTCGGTAGCCAGGCATGGCGAGAGGGATCAGACCACCGAAGCACAAGTTTTTTCATGCTCTGCATGACGTCCTTGAGTACGTGCGGCTCAACCCTGAGCTCGTCGCGGCGAAAAGCAGCCGCTCCAAGGTCAGCAGGGCGATGAAAGCTAAGCAGGTTGAAACCTACCGCATGTACATGGTCTTGATGCTCGACTATGATGCGCTAGAGCGATTCAACCGAGCTCTCAAGGGTCGTAAGTCACGCTAGGTAGCGGTCCCGATTCGGAGTTTTCAATGACACCTGTTCTTGTGTGCAACGTCGCCTGGATGAAAAACTACCAAGGGATTCAAAAGGGTGACAAGCCGCAAGGTGGCGGGTCTTACCCGCATAAAGCCGAAATCTATAACTTCCTTCCGTACCGAGGACGGATGCTTGGTTTCGTGCAGCCGACGAAAGACACCATTCGCATTGAAAGGCTAGGAGCTGGGCCTGATGAAGGTCGGGTTCATGGAGTCACCGTGGCGTGGACGGCAACCGATCCAAATCATGGGGGGACCTTCGTGGTCGGCTGGTACAAAAATGCGATTGTGCACAGACACCGGCAGGAAGCTCCTAAAGACAGTGGGCGACATGAACAACCCGGGACGCTCGCTGGTTTCTATGTCGAGGCAAATGCTGCTGACACCCGTTGCCTGCGTGAAGACAAAAAGGAACGCGTGTTACCAGTTCCGCGTGGCAAAGGAGCAATGTTTCGGTCACTGGTTTGGTATCCTAACCCTTCTCGCTTCGGAGGGTTTCTTCGAGATCTTGACGCATTAATTGAAAACGGCCCTGACACCTTAGCGAGAGAAGGGTCAAAACGAGTCTCTCCGGGACGATCTTGGCAACAAGATGTTGAAAAACGTACTCGGGTGGAACGTATGGCGGTCGAGGCGGTGGGTAAATGGTACGAGGAGCGCGGGTTCGTTGTCTCCAATGTTGAAGACGAAAAGCGGGGATGGGATCTGGTGGTCGCTAAACCCGGAGCTCCTCCTCTTCAGCTTGAAGTTAAGGGGCTTTCGAGCGAGGTGATTGGTGTAGAGCTTACCCCGAATGAATACAAGCAGATGAAGAGGCATCGGACATACCGCTTATGCATCGTCACACAGGCGGATCAAGTCGCTAAGCAAAGAGTCTATTCCTTTCGCTTTCTGAAAGGAGAAGCAAGATTGCAGGACCAAGATGGCCAGATTCTGAGACTAGCAGAGGTTGTCGGTGCTAGGTGCTACTGATAAGCGTTCTCACAGAGTGATAGTCTTACGAAACGTTGCGGCCGCTACATCAGAGTTTCCAGCGACCGGCAGGCAACACCTATTCAAAGGTCCACTGGGCTTGGTACCCGAAAGGCTCGGAGCGATCATCGGAGCCGTACAGCCCGCGTGTGATTCGTCGTGGTGGTCGCAAGTACCTCTTTCTCCGCGGACGCCCGGCTTCCTGGGCCTCGCCGCAGCCGCCTAGGAGCGTGAAGAGACGCTGATAATCAATGTTGAGAATCCTCCTCACCAACGATGACGGGATTTATACGAAAGGTATCGAGGTGCTTGCCGCGCACCTCCGGACGATCGCACAGGTCACGGTGGTCGCTCCCGATCATGAGCGCAGCGCGGCCG
>Ga0105164_10001193_pt1 | contig 16881 bp, 16 predicted proteins | sample VDWuncwatermetaG_FD_89674 | JGI IMG/M metagenome (GOLD analysis project Ga0105164, IMG submission 89674) | Wastewater microbial communities from Netherlands to study Microbial Dark Matter (Phase II) - VDW unchlorinated drinking water | ecosystem: Environmental > Aquatic > Freshwater > Drinking...
CGTCTGTAACTACAATAGCGCCTATTTTATTTTGCCTTGCTTCGTTGGCATACGATTCCAAAGTCCGCGTACCGCTTGAGACAACCGTATGTACATGTATAATACAATTTATCTTTTGATATTCGCCGGGCCGGCTCGCCGAAGCGGGCATGCACCAAAATAAAACTGCAATAAAAATAAAAGTTTTCCTGAACATGTTAATATTTCCTATATCTTTTGAGCTATAAGAAAAATAGAGGGGCTCATAATAATCTTTCTAAAACTTAAAAAATATATGGCTATTGCCATAAAATTAACTGCCCTCCTTATAATTTTCTCGCATCTCTTATTGAACATTTCAATTATATACCAGCTTTCAGCGCTCATCGGCTCTATCTTAACGGCTATAACGGAAAAACCTGTCGCCTCCAACAACCTCTCTGTAGATTTTTTATCAAATGAATAAAGATGAAAAACCGATGGGGCTAAATAGATTTTCTTGAACAAAAATTTTAAACTATTGTAAAATTTAAACAATTTCAGATGAAAATAAAGATTTGATACGCGTATAAAAATATACCCGCCTTTTTTTAATACTCTGTTTGCTTCGGCTAAAACGGCCTTCGGATCGTACACTTGGTCAAGCACATTCCACATCGTAACCGCATCAAAATATTCCCTTTCAAAATGCGCGTCTTCTAAGTCTCCTTTTATAATATCCGATCCGAATTTTTCTCTAGCATAATTGACGGCGTAATCAGATATGTCTGTGCCCTTAACTTCCCAGCCATCATTTTTGGCCAAATCCATAAAATAACCCATTCCACACCCTATATCCAACAGCCTGCCTTTTTTTAAAAATCTGCTGCTTTCTCTAAGAAACCTTTTAAAAACAGAGATTCTTAATTCATACCAACGGCCTTCTGTTTCATCCTGGTAATATTGCCTGCTGTAAAGCTCTTCTTCGGCTCCCTGCTCTAATCTTGGGTTTGCATAATAAAAACCGCATTTTGCGCACTTTACAAGTTTGGACCGTATCAAAAACGGGGAAATTTCTATGCCGCAGATTTCATGGCATTCATTGCTGCCGCATATATTACAAGAAGTAAATACCATTTTAACTGGGGAGTTTCATATATTTTTTAAATCAATAAAACTATTATAAAGGATTGTCGTGTTTCTAAGCATCGTTTCCAACGCAAATCTTTCCTTTGCGCTTTGGCGCGCCGCCTTGCCTAATCTTTTTGCCAAAGGCCTGTTATTTATCAACATCGCAATTGCCTCTGTTAAAGCCTTTTTATCATATGAAGGCGTCAAAATGCCTGTTATGCCGTTTTCTATCATTTCGGGAACCCCCCCGACCTTTGTAGCGATAACCGCCTTTTCCATAAGCATCGCCTCTATAATCGCTACAGGCAGGCCTTCCCATATAGATGTATGCAGGGATATATCCAGGGCGGCAAGTATTTCTTTTATATCATCCCTATGGCCTGCCATAATAACATCTTCGCCCAAATCCAGCTCATTTATTTTTGCCTGAATGTGCGGCTTTAATATGCCGTCCCCGACTATAAGAAGTTTTGTCTTTGCAAACCTATCCTTCGCCATTTTGAATGCCTCAAGGCAGTATAAATGGCCCTTTTCCGGGGAAAGCCTGGCAATATTTCCGATAAGGACAAAATCTTCGGGTATATCAAATTCTTTGCGGATTATTCCCCTGTCATAATCCTTCAAAAAATCATCCTGTTTTATTCCATAATAGATAGTAATATATTTGTCCCGAGATGCTATTCTGCGTTCTAGAAAATCATTTTTTTCATTATCTGAACATGCAATTATCCTGTCTGTAAACAAAGCGGCAAAGTTTTCAACCCTGCTTAAAACAAACCTCATAAATGGGCCGTAATATACAGGATGGAATATGCTTCCGTGCGGAGTATAAAATACTACCGGCGCGCCTGCCGATTTGGCCGCAACCCTTCCTAATACGCCAGCCTTGGATGTATGTGTATGAACGATGTCAAATCCGTTCTTTTTGATAAATAGATACAGCCTTGCCAACGCGGCTAAATCCTTTACAGGATTAATCTGGCGTATAAGATCCGGGATAATGACTGCTTTTATATTCCATTTGCCAGCCATTTCTTTAGAGAAATCTTGAGGCCCGCAGGCGAATGTAACATCGAATATATCCTTATCCAGGCCTTTTGCGAGAGACAAGGCTATCTCCTGCGCGCCTCCTGCGCAGAGCCTGGTAATAATATGAAGGACTTTTATCTTTCTCATTTTTGGCTTACTTTACAAATCCTGTCTTTATGAATTATTAATGCCAAAGACACCGCCATCAAAAGCCAGAGATGGCGAAGTTTAAACACATCCACGTCCATACTGTCAACAAATATGCCGATAAATGACGCCAGAAAACAAAAAAGTCTGGTTTTAAAATAATAGTCGTCTGTCTTTTTTAAATTAGAGAACCCCAAATGCAGGAATACAGCGATAAAAATAATAAAAGCGCTGCCGCCTAATATGCCTGTCTCTGCCAGATAACCTAGTATATCATTGTGAGGCTTCCCTATAGGAAGATAAGATATGCCCTCCTCGCCAAGGGGATAATAATGTATGGGGCCAAATTTTTTAAAATAGTTTTCTTTATTTAATTTATCGACATACAAGGGATACATTGATAATCCGACGCCTAAAAATGGGTGCCTTTTAAGCATCTCTAAAGCGGCTATCTTCTTGGCGAACCGGACATCATAAGAATAATCGATATTTATTTTAAAAGGCCCCTTATGCAGGTTTTCAATTTTATAATGACGGACATAGATCGACGAGAAAAAAGTGGAGGCGCAAAATGCAACAGCTATTAAAAAAATTAATAAATATTTAACGACTTTAAATTTTAATTCTTTTGCTTTGTAGAAATGGCTGTAAATGATAAAAAAAGAAACCGCAAAGCCCAATACGCTTTTTGTTATGGTGGCAAACGTTACCAGCCACATAAAAAATATCATCACTTTCAAATATGACTTGTATTTCTTATCATTTGTCAGAAAAAATTCGCTGAATACAAAACCAAGGCTGGCGATTAGATAATTTCCCAGTGCCTGCGGATGCCGGAATGTCGACTGTACCCTGCAAACATTTTTGATATACGGAAACCTGTTATGGTAAACCCTGCAGAAAAGATTTCGCTCGCCTGTAATCATAGCTATGAACCAGCCCGCAAGGGCCCATATTAAAATTACCGCTGTTGTCAGAATCCAAACTTTAATAATCGCATCCAACCTCTCTTTTCCATCGGTGACATCTATCACCGCCGCAAACATTATAAACAAATATAACAATCCTGATAATTCTATTGTACTTAAAAATAAGTCGCTGGAATGCAAAAATGAAAGCATACAACAAGATATAAAAAACAAAAATGGCTTATTCAGCCCCGTATCCCTGACAAGCGGTTTTTTATTCTTTATTAGATCTGCTATCCAGAAGAAGAAGAAAAAGAAAAATACTATTTCTGATAATTGTATCCTTTGGGCCAAGAGAGGCAATCTTGGCGTCCTCGCCAAAGGCAAAACAACTATGTAGGTTAATAACAGGCTGAAGATTATGTTGTACATTTTTTATTCATTATCTCCTCTATAATTGCCGATATCTCTTCCACTCTTGATCTCCAGGTATTTTTTCTTGCAAGCGCCTTTCGCTTCTCGGCTAATGATATATCCATTTCATTTAGAGCCGTTTCTATTTTTTTGAGGAAGTCTTCTTTATCCAGGGCAATGTCTATAAGCCCGTCTCCTATTTCACGGACCGCAGGAAAATCTGTGCTGATTATGGGCTTGCCTGAAGAAAGGTGTTCATAAAATCGCGTAGGCGCGCAATATTTTATATGCTCGTTAAGGAGAAAAGGTATAATAAACACATCTATAGCCCTGTAATAACCCGGCAGCCGGGCATACGGCTTCTGCCCGAGAAAATATACATTGCCCATATCCGTCAGTTTTTTTATACAGACATTGGAGTCTATGGGCCCTATTGAAACTATAGACCAATCCTTGTGGCTTTGGGCGATTGACTTGATTAAATCTAAATCCATCCAGTCCGCAAAATTGCCTATAACGGCTATAATCGGCTTTGGTATATTTTTTATATCTTCCGGCAAAGGCGTATCCGAAGAAAATTGTTTGGCGAAATGGTCGTATTCGACACCGTGATATATCCTATGTATTCTTTTGGCATACGGCTTATTTTTTATATATAAGGATTCATTTGCAGCTAAAAATAAATCCGCTTTTTCTATCAGCCTTCTTTCGGCATCCATAAAGGCCTTGTTTTTCCCGCCGGGAAATGTCAGCCATTCGTCCACGCAATGATAAATAATAAATTTTTCGCCCAAATTGCCTATTATGCCGGCCGGCGGAGGCAGATAGAAATACAGTATCGGATTTTTCATATCCAATTTTTTTGTTAAATGTTTTACCATGGCCGAGAACATAAATTTTTCTATAAATAAAAAAGGCCTTATATTCGCCATCAGCGCTATGGGCGAATAGATATAAAGCTGGCCCCCTTCTATATCCTGCTTTTTTATTCCCTTGAACCAGTTCATGACTCTATGCGCGATCCTTTTTGTATCTTCAAGGTTCAGAGAAGGCCTTCTTGACCCAAACGTCTCGATAAAAAGAACCTTGTTATATTGCGCGAAATTAATGCTTATATGCTGGGACGAAGACGGGCCTGTCTTCCAGTCCCCGGAAGAAAATATTATTATATTCTCGCCTTTCAGCATATCTTCAATACCTCTTTAATCAATTATAACAACGTCTTTATCGCACTCTTGTTTATCAGCAAGATATTTTTTAAGGATCTTTTCTTTCTTTAATCTTTTTCTTAATTCATAAATCATATGCAGATCTTTTTTATGCCCTGTTTTAACCGCAAAGAGCCGGCCGCCCGGCCATTGCTTTACGCGTTTGTTTGTCCCTTCCTGAATCTGCTTGAGCGCCTTGATATACAGGCCTATGCCCAGTTTACGCACCTTTACATCGATGGTAAAATCCGTGTCATCAAATTCAATATTATCCGGCCGCCCGCTTAAAATTATATCACCTTTATCAATATCGGCATCAATATAATGAATGGTCGCGCCTATATACTGGGGCTTGCCGGAATAAAGCGCCCAAAATGTGGCATTGCCTCCTCTTATATAGGGCGAAAGCCCGGTATGCATATTGACTATGCCTTTTTTTATAACCGCAGGGTATAAAGATAAAATCGGCTGGCGCAAAAGCTGCGTTCCGGATACCGCCAACAGATCAGGTTTAAATTTAAATATAAAATCGCGGACCTGCGGGTCATTTATATTTTTTACTTTGATAATCGGCGCATCTTCAGGCAATACGTACGGCAGGCCGTTATTGGAAAAATATTCTTTTTCAAGGCGCCTGCCTTGCCGATACGAAGCCATGGTCAGAAGACGCAGAAACATATGCTTTATAATACCGACGGGGCTGCCTATTTTGGCGATTTTAGAAATTAGGCCTTCTGGAATTTCCTCCTGTATTACTATGCCGATTAAATCGAAATTTTCTCTTATTTTTTTGACAAGGTAACGGTTAGAAATGCTGTCGGAAATCATCAAAATTATTTTCATAATATTGCCTGTTCTTAAAAATAAAGCATTCTTCTTAAGCTGTTTTTAAACAGAATATTTCTTGCCGGCGCATCAAATCTCGGCAATCTGGCCAATGAGCTTGACCTGTCAACCCTGCGCCCCTCAACTGTGCATAATACTTTATACCCGGCTTTCTCTATGAGGCTGCTGTCGTCTCTATAACTGTTAAACGGATAGGAAAAGGCGTTGACAGGGCTCTTTATCAATGCCTCTAATCTTTGTTTTGATTTTACCAATTCTTCCAGATACAAATCATCCGGCAGATCCTGCATATAATAATGGCCGCAGGAATGCGAACCGACCTGCATGCCTGCGGCATGCAGCCGCAATATATCCTTTGAGGCCGGATAAATACTCGCTGCAATATCTTTTTCGTCCGGCATAGGCCGACGATTATTTATGCGCCAATAGTCTCTTTGCTGCCACAAAAGCTCCTTGGAATCAATCCAGTCTGTTGTTATAAAAAATGTCGCTTTTATCTTAAGGGCATCTAGTACCGGCAGGGTGTTGTCTATCGTAACTTTAAATCCGTCGTCAAAAGTTATAGCTATCAGCTTTTGGCGCATATCTTTTTTATTTATGATGAGGCCGGCCAATTCGTCAATTGTCATAAAAGAAAAACCCTCGTTTACCAACCATTGCATATGTTTTTTAAACAGATCTATTTCTAATCGGGATAATTCAGCTGACTTTAAAAACGGCTGCCAATCACTGCTGCACACCAGGTGATATATGAAAATAGCAGCGCCTTCAGGAGGGTTTTTCAAAAATTTTTTCAGTATATGCGCGCAGGCATTGTTAAAAAATAACGCGTCTGTAAGCAAACAACGATAGGAACATTTCATAGATAGGCCCTTAATATAGATCTGATTTTTTCGCCTGCGGCCTCCCATGTAAGGCCGTCTTCTGCGATCCTGCGCCTGCCTTCTTCGCCTAATTTTTTGGCGAGTTCTTTATTTTCTAATAACAACGTAATTTTATTTATAATTTCCTGCGTGTCATCGGGTTCTATGAGGTATCCGGTCATGTTATTTTTTATTACATCCGGTATACCGCCAGTCATCGCGCCTATAACAGGCCTAGAGCAGCTGTTCGCCTCAAGATAAACCAAGCCGTATCCTTCGAAATCGGCTGTCTCAGGCGATTCCCTTGTAAGCATTATAAACACGTCACAGGCATTATAATATAAAGGCAAGATTGAATCATCCGCATGGCCTGTGAAAATTACATCTTTCTCTAGATTCAGTTTTTTAACAAGGGCCTCGAGGTAAACCCTGTCGCTGCCTGAACCTACTATCATATAAACAGTATTAGGAATCTTTTTTAAGATCTGCGGCAACAAATTTATTACTGTGTCATGGCCTTTGTATCTAACCAGCCTTGAAACCGTCAATAAAACCTTCTTGCCGGTTAAATTATATCGCGAGATAACGCTGCCTATATCCAACCCCGGCTTAAACCTGTCCATATCAACAGCCCAGTGAATAATACAAACCCTGCTCTCCATTGCGCCTTCTTTAATTACTATATTCTTTGTATAATTACTTATGGCTATAATTTTTTTTGCGCCGTTTAATACCCATTTTTTATATTGCCTGCGAAATAAACCATACTTTATTTTGTCCAGAAAGGTCTTTTTATAATCTAAAAATTCAGAACCTTGCGCATGTAAAATATAGGGGGTTTTCAACAATTTAGAGGTTAAATAAGCGGCAAAACCGCCCTGACACCACACCAGTATATATATCACATTTATTTTGTGTTTTAAAACAAAATAAGGCAATAAAAAAATCAGGGCTAATTCCCGTAAGAAAAATATATTGCTGCATCTATATGTTAAAAAATCATTAGTCCTGTCAAATTCTTCAGCCCCCCTTGTCTTGCCCGAAACAACAATTATCCTCTCGCCCATTTTAGACAATTGCAGCGCGGTCTTATGCGAAACATTGGCTATGCCGCCTGTATAGGGCGGATAATCATATGACATCAATAATATGTTCATCGCATTAAAAACCTAATTAATTTGGCAATCCATTTTTTGCTATATAGCCATGCTATGCTATCTGCGCGTATGCCGGTTATATTATAATAATCGCTCAATTTCTGTTTAGTCAGCCATTTATCAAATTCTAAACTTTTTGCTTTTGTATGTTTTTTGATTATCCTATTAGCATATCTGAAGGCTTTTTTTCTCTCCTTAAGCGTCAATTCAGAAGTAGCAAATATCGGCTCATTTACATGATGCATCGCATAATTTAAGTATCCCGGAGGATGCAAAATAAAATAATTTTTATCTTGAATCCATTTATAGAGTTTCGTATTGGGAAAAGGTATTAAATTATAAAATTTTGCGTCATATATAGGATATTTTAAAGCCAAATCTATAGATTCTTTAATATCAGGCCATGTCTCACTCGGGGAACCCAGCAAAAAAAACAGCTCTACCCAATAACCCAGATTACAGGCTTCCTTTATGGCCTTCTCAATCTGCTCAACGGTTTCGCCTTTATTCAGCGCTTTAAGCACTTTGTTGCTTCCTGATTCTACGCCAAAGGCAAGGCAGTAAAAACCGGCCTCCTTCATCCTTAATAAAAGTTGCCTGTTTACCCTGTCAGCCCTGATACCGTTGCTGCAGCGTATCCTTAGCCCCCAAAGGCGCCTTTTTTCTATCTCATCGCATATTTGATATACACGCTGCTCTATCAAATTAAACACATCATCTGCTATTGAAAAATCTTTAAAACCTTTGTGATACCAAAATTCAACCTCGTCTGCGACATTAGCAGCGCTTCTTGCCCTGAACCTGTTGCCCATCACAGAACCAATAGGGCAAAATATACATTGATAAGGGCAGCCTCTCGATGTAACAATGGGAATTACTTTAGGATACTTACTGATATTAAATCTTTTATAACGAGGAAACAGAATCCTGTCTAAATCTTCTGTCAGCGGCCTTGGCTTTGTCTTAACTATTTTCCCATCAAATTTTCTGTAGGCTATGCCTCCAATTTCATCTTTTGCTTTCTCATTGCATATATCAGACAGGGCCTGTTCGCCTTCAAACATAACTGCGATATCTATAGCCCGGCACTCGCAAAGCACCATTTCCCCGAATGTAGAAATATGAGGCCCTCCTGCCACAATGACTGCGGATGGAAAATCATTTTTTATTTTTGATATAATATCATAATTGTGTTGATATGAAAACGACATCATGCTGTAACCGATTAAATCCGGCTTAATCTGCTGAATCCTCTTTGACAGATTTTCATATCCACCATCGAGCGCAGGATCAAAAATATCATTCTCTATGCCGCCGCCGGACAGGGACTCTGAAAGATAACCTAAACCAGTATGCAGGCTCAGGAAATCGTAGCGCGATTTCGGATATTCAGCGTTGACTAACAATATCTTTTTAAACATGTTTAGCTTGTCTTTTTCCCTATTATAATCCATCCAAAGTTGAAATATTGAATCTGATATTTTAAAAAATAAGGAAAGGCATTAATTATCTTTCCGATAGGTTTTAAATATTTTAAAACCGGCCGTTCTTTATCGGCATCATATAATTCCGGACGCGCCATAATATCAAATGTTGCATCGTAAACTTTAAATCCGGACTGTTTAAGTTGATTAATGAATTTTTTATATGTGAATAAATTAATATCATAATATTTATTTTTTAATCTTAATAACCGCATATAATAATCCGCCCACTTTTTTGGCAGCCATGACAAAAAGAGCAAATTATAATGCGGTTCCAAAGGCCAAAGCTTATTAGCGGTAGTGATATACACAAGCCCGTTAGGTTTTAAAACTCTATGCATTTCTTTTAAAAATAAACCGGGATCTAATACATGTTCTATAACCGTATCGCATATAATCGCATCAAAAAAATTATCCTGAAATGGAATATTAGATCCGTCATATTCGTTGATATAATTGCTGGCTGACGGGTTATATCTTCTGCATAATTCAACGGCACGCTTGTCTGTATCAAGGCCATAAACCTTTGATGGATGAAAACCCTTAACCAGCTGAAAGTGATTCATGCCGGAACCACAGCCTAAATTTAAAATTATTGCGTCGGGCCTGTTTAAATCTTTAGCCAACAAATGGACTGCCCGAATGCCTTTATATCTGTGCCTGGCCATCATGCTTCGGACATTGGACGCAGGATAACCCATATTCAATAGATATTTTGCGATATCCTCTTCTATCTTCGGCCTGTCTTCTTTCGATCCGTCTGACATAGCGCCTCATTTTTTGACAAATAACAATATAAGCATGTGCCCTTTTATTATTCCCGACAGTAGCACATCTTCTGTTGCCCCTACTCCCAGGAATACTCCGAGAAACAGCCTGTTTAATTTCATTGCGAAACTATGCTCATCAATATTTTTCAAATCCGATTGTTTGTTAAACGAGGCTTTTCTAAGAAGTAAATATATAAATTTTGTAAAGCCCATATAAATCTCAACAAAAAAAGTCATGCTATATCTGTAATTCAACAGTTTTAACCCATTGCTGCCGCATAATGCCTTTATATTTTCAAGGGAATACCCCTTCCTGAAATGCCTTTCAAAGCCTTCATCCCGGCTATGGCCTATGTTTTTTATTAAAGAGCCGAATATGCCCTCAGGGCAGGGCACGGTTATTAAAATCAATCCATCAGGTTTTGTAACGCGGCATATTTCTTTGACTGCCCTAAAGTCATCTTCAACGTGTTCCAGCAACTCGGTGCAAAGCACTTTATCGAAACTGCTGTCTTTAAATGCAATATTGCCGGCGCTGCATACTGAAAAGTTTAATTCAGGATACAATCCCTTTGCCATATCAATAGCCTCTTTATCGATATCGATGCCGCATACCCGGGCTCCTGAATCAGATAAAAACTCGCAATAATACCCTATGCCGCAGCCGGCGTCGAGGATATCATCGCCTTTCCGGGGTTTTAACATATTCCTCACATATCGATCCCTGATGCGCGTCGCTATGGAAAATTTTAGCGGATTTTTCATACTATGATATCACCGGTATATACCGAGTTTGGCCCTATCTCGCATTCAGCCCAGCAGCCAGGGCAGGCCTTTGTTCTTCTTCTGTATTTTTCTATTTCTTCCCCGAACCATATTTCTTCAAATGATTGTCTGCGGAGATTGCCGACAGCGCTGGAATTATATAAACAAACCGGCACGTCGCCGTTCGGTAAAATCCTTAAATGATTTTTTAAAGCGACACAGTGCGGCGAAGGATGGCCTTTACCTAAAATTAATCTATTATATGCGCCTCTCAGATAATATCTCTTTATCAATCTTTCAGCGATGTTTTTGCTTTTTGCCGCGTCGGCCATAAACATTTTCAGCATATTCTTTAACTCATCTTCGGAAAAATTGTAAAAGATATTAAACTTGCCGCTTGTTTCAGGAAAAGACTCCATGCACTCCTTGTCAGAATAAAGAGCGGTCTCGGAATACGCCAATACCGGCAGAAGATCGACATCGAGTTTAGAGCAGGCTTCTTTCAGCTTACCGTAATTCTCCATAGACTGCTTAGTCGCTATGGTCTGATTTACGCCGACAAAAAAGCCGTATTTATTCCTGATTTTTACCAGTCCTTTTAAAGTACCCATAGCCGTTTCGAATGCGCCCTCAAACCCCATTATTCTGTCATGCTCTGCTCCATAAGCATTTATCGATATTTTTATATGTATATTTTTTCTTTTCTTGATTTTGTCAAATAAATCCAATATTCTTTCCTTTAAAAGCCCGTTTGTAGTTATATGAATAACGCCCGGCCTGTTTCTTTCTTGAATAATATTGATTATATCAGCCAAATCATCCCTGACAAACGGTTCGCCCCCCGTTATTCTTATTACATCCAGATGTTTAAGCTGCTCGAAGACGTTGTATATTTCATTTAAATTCATCTCATAACCGTCTGGTTTTTTCCAGATATCGCATATTAAGCACTTCGCATTGCATTTATATGTAACCAAATATGTTACGAAAGACGGATAAGAAATAATATTTAATTTATTTTTAAAAATCGAAAGTAGAAGCCCCGGGTAGTTAAACATCATTTTGTCCTTCTTATAATAAGGTCCGCTATCATGCCTGTCGCTAAAAGCTGCAATGAAGCGACAATAAGAACGATTGTCGTGATATCCATCACGCGGCCCATGATGAAACGGCTGTAAAACAATATGAAAATAGCGCTTGCGAACAAAAATATGCTGACAGGCAAAAATACCTTAAGGGGGTTAAAATATATAACAGTCCTTATAATCAATTGCATAAAAATTAACGTATCGTGCACAGGCCTTATCTTGGATTTGCCGCGCCTTTTTTTATAGTCAATAGGTATGAATTCCACATTGAAATCGCTGTTTAAAAATAGAAGCGTGACGGTGGTTGTAAGGGAATAGCCTTTCGGCAAAATCCTCAGAAATTCGCTTAATCTGTCTCTTCTCATTATCCTAAGGCCGGAATTTAAATCCGGGATTTTCATTTCTATTAAATAGGAGGCCAATTTTTTTAAAAAGAATTTATCTATCCTTCTTAAAAACGGTTCGTTAATGCCGGGCTTTGTCCTCGCGCCGACGACCATATCGTTTTCCTTTATATGCCGCGTCAGGTTTAACAAATCTTTTGCCGCATAACTGCCGTCGCCGTCAATTATCGCGACAAACTCTCCGTCAGAATTTTTTATTCCTGTCATAATCGAGGCGCCGTAGCCCTTGTTTCGTTTATTGGTTATGACCTTTGCGCCTTCCTTAAGCGCCATTTTTACGCTCTGGTCTGTTGAACCGTCATCCACGACTATAATCTCATATTCATAATTACAACTGACGAGGGTATTTTTTATATCCCTGATGACTCCCGCTATCCCCTTTTCCTCATTAAAAACCGGCATAATAATAGAAATTTTTTCTTTCATGTTTTTCTCCTTATTTTTCAATCTTTTTTACTCCTATAAAAATTAAATAGGGGCTGAACAAACCGCTTTCAGCCAGGCCGCTTTTAAACGAAAGGCGGAATATAACGTTTAATATTAACTGCAGGTTATAGCAAATTTTTAACGCCGCGCGCGAAAAATAAGAGTTTTTCTTATTAGCAAAAAGGCCCAGATTAAAAACGCCGTAATAACCGCAGAATAGAAACCGCAGCTGTTTCTTGTCGAATATTTGCGAGAACGCCTTTTTTCGCATAATGTTGAGGTTATGCATAGGTAAAAACCATTTATGAAAAAACCATGCCAAGATATAATTAATCCCCCTAAAATTCGGGATGCTAATAATAAGGCGGCCTTCCTCAGCCAACAAATCAATATGTTTCTCGACTACATCCTTAACTTCGGTAAAGTGTTCTATGAAACCATGCGAAATCACAATATCGAAATATCCCCTGTATTTTTTGTGAAAATCATCAGAAAAGAAATCCCCGTAAATCGCATTGTCAGGATTAATATTATGCGAAATAAAAGCCGCTTTGTTCAACTCAGCCCCTGCCCTTGAATACTCAAGGCCGTAAGGAACAAGCCCGAATTCTTTCTTTAACCTCACCAGCGCTTCTCCCGGTGCGCTGCCTATTTCCAATACTTTGAGCCCGCCTGCCTTCGGCAGATATTTTTTATAAATGACATCCCACAAAAAATAATCAGCGTAACTGCGTATCACGTATTCATGAATATACTCAAGCGCCTTTGGGCCGATAATTTTCTTTAACAGGATCTTAAGGCCGTTCTCCGAAAGGGCCCGGCTGCCTTGCGATCGCCTCGGTTCATACAGGGAATCCCAGTATTCTTTACCGCTTAATTTTCCAGACAATATTTTTTGCAATATAAACAGCTCCGTTCAGGCCCAATATAAAAACATACGGGTCAATTGGCATGCGATATCTATCCGTACCATGATGAAAAATATATACGGCATTTATTGTTGCTATCAATAAAAACAATAAAAGCGCTTTTTTCCACTCTTCTTTGTCTTTTTTGAAAGAAACGACAAAAGTTACAAACATGCCCAAAAACAAAATATCGTATGGCATATGGTATAAAATTTTACAAAAATAAAGCAGATAACTGCTTTTAAAATGCTCTATTGGAGAAATATGGCTGAAATCATGCGAATAGTATTTTACGAACCTTTCCGGGCTTACAGGCCACAGGCGCCAGAAAAAACACAATTCAGTCAGCCTTATTCTGATAAAATCCTTAGGATGCGTTTTAATAAATTGCCATCCTAATTTATAAAGATATTTATCCAGTTGTGTTTCAGAAAGGGCTGACATCTCTTTTTTCTGTTTTTCTGTAAACGGAAATGCCTCGCGCAACGGCGAATAGACTACATCGAGCGTCTTCTCGTTATTATACCTGTAAAATGATAAACCGCTGCCTGTGGCAATGGGAAAAGGCCGCCCCAAGGCAAAATAATTTCTAATCAGCCACGGAGAAATAGTAACTAACATAAACAACATGACTATTAAAAACCTCTTTAATTTCATCTTAAATTTATCCTTAAAAAATAGGACGAACCATAAAAAAAGCGCCGGGGGAAAAACTAAAAGTATAGATTTAGCCAATGCAGTAAGCCCCAGAAACAGGCCCGCAAAAAAACTATTCTTCAAATCAGGATTTTCAGCATATCTTAAAATAAACCATACGCTCAAAACCAGCAAGAATGTTAGAAATGTTTCTGATAATAAAGTCACGCTGCTGGATATTGACAAGGGGTATAGCGCCCAAATAAGTCCTGCGCCGAAACTGATAAACCTGTCTTTGAATATTTTCCCCGCGATAAGAAATATTACTATACATGTTAACCCATGCAATAATACCTGCGCTATCTTGACAGCCGTGAAACTGCAATTGGTAAAAGAATATATAATGGCTATAAAAATCGGGTATAATGGATGACGGATGTTGGGAAATTTTACGACATCCTCTATTGTAAAATCGCAATGAAAACCATTTCCTTCCAATAAATTGATTGCTATCCGGTTATAATCAACGGCATCTGAACCAGGCGAAGGCAGCGGGTTATTAATAAGGATTAATATCAATGGCGGGATAATCGCTACTATAAACAAAATGAAAAATAGAAATTTAATGCTCTTCATAAATACTTTGCAGCCTCCTGGCATAACCGGCTGAATTAAATCTCTTTTGAACATCTTCTCTTGCTAATTTGCCCATTTTAAAGCGCAATTCTTTATCTACTATTAACCTTTCAATAACCCTGGCAAAATCTTGGGCGTCGCACAATTTCGCAAAAAACCCGTTGAAACCGTCTTTTATAATTTCCGGCATGCCGCCGACCGGCGAAGCTACAACAGGCTTTTCCATAGCCATTGCCTCAATAATAGCTATGCTGCATGATTCATAAACAGACGCCGAGACAAAAATATCGCATATGTCCAGTATATATGGTATATCCCGTCGGAGGCCGAGTAATATAACGGCCTCTTTCAGGCCCAGGGTTTCTATCTGCCTTTCTAAATCAGCTCTGCGCTTTCCTTCGCCGACGATAAATAGTTTTATATTTTTATGCCTTTTCTTTAATATGGCTATGGCGTCAACGCAATATTCCATGCCTTTGTTGGTACGAATGCCCAAAATGCCTGTAGAAACTATGGCAATAGCGTCTTTTTCTATTCCGAATTCGTTACGGCCCCGCTCTCTGCGCCCGGGGTCGGGCTTTAGAACCTCGGGAGAAACCGTATTATGCATGACGATGATTTTTTTTGAAGGAATCAGATAATACCTGCCTAACCACTTTCTTAGATAATCCGAAGAACTCGCCATCTTATCAATAAATAACGAAGCGATAAAATTAGCGGCTCTATAATAAAAATTTCTATAATATGCCTCTCCCTGAAAAACAGCGATAAAACGAGGTTTTTTATGCAGCCATAGGCCGCATAGGGCGGTAAATATGCGAGACCACATCTGATGCGTCTCTACAATATCCGCATTTTCTGCATTGAGCATCGCTGTAACGCCTCTGGCGACTTTGGCCCATTTTTTAGACTTAAGTTCGTTTTGAAGATCAAGGTTTTTGACCTTAAAACCCATGCCTTCAAACTCTTTGGCCATATCCATTTTATCCGTCAATGAACAAATAATATGCTCATAATCTTTTTTATCAAGATACGGCAGGACTGATAATAATTGCGTCTGCGCGCCACCCATAGTTAATACATCGAAAAAATGGATTATTTTTTTCATCGCGGAGCGCCTCTGAATTTCAACCATCCATAAACATATCCGGCCGTATGGAAAAGAAAAAACAAAAAATACACCGGTTTAAAAATTAATATGTAAACGGGCAATTTCACCAAAGTATTCGCTATTTTGTAAATCAATGCGCCGGTTCTGGTCTTGATAGTATAATTGATAAACTTGATCTTGGGCAATCCGAATATGCCGGGCTTTGATTTTAGCGCATAGGCCGCTCCAAAGCCGCAATCAAATGCTTCTTTTATTAATTTTGTTATGCTATTAGGCATCAAATGATAAACCCATGTATTCGGCGCAACCGCAACCTTATAACCCTTTGCCTTAATCCTGACATTCAGATCAACATCCGTGCCTCTTATCAAATCTTCGTTTTCTCCTCCCAGCTCCTGGAATATATATTTTTTAACCGCTAAACATGCGTGTCCGACCCTCCCCTTATAATCAATAGTATTTTTTACAGGCGAACTGAAATTTCTTATTTTATTATATTCTTTCTGAAAATATCTGGCATCATCATATATTTTCACGGATGCGCCTGTCATCGCCAGATCATCATCTGATTCAAGAGGCCTTATTAAGTTTTCCAGCACTTTATCATTGCCCAATCTTATATCATCGTCTATGAAAATCAATATCCGGCCTTTTGCATCTTTGGAACCTTCGTTTCTCGCTTTTCCGTTAGGCCTTATCCCTTTTATTAACCTTATTTCAATATCCTGGAATGTCTGGTTATTTATATCAGAAACAAGCCTTTCTACATTCCCATCTCTGCAGCCATCTAATGACGGAATTATGATTGAAACTTTGGGCAGATTTTCCATTATGTTTTGTACAGAGCCCTTATTTGCGAAAGCTTGCAAAATTTAACTCCGATTTCTTTGCAATATTCTATTACAACTTTAACATAATTAACGAATCTTGCGCAATCTTCCTGATTTTTAGAGCAAGGGCTTGCGCCAGGATAAAAATCCATACTATGAAAC
>Ga0105164_10001194_pt1 | contig 16880 bp, 18 predicted proteins | sample VDWuncwatermetaG_FD_89674 | JGI IMG/M metagenome (GOLD analysis project Ga0105164, IMG submission 89674) | Wastewater microbial communities from Netherlands to study Microbial Dark Matter (Phase II) - VDW unchlorinated drinking water | ecosystem: Environmental > Aquatic > Freshwater > Drinking...
CCTTCTTGTTCATCTCCTTGTCCATCTGGCCTCCCATGTTGACCGGGTGGGCGGCGCCGATATTGGTTCCCGGGGCCATGGCCGCCACGTGAGCCGCCAAGGTGATGAAGGCGCCGGCGGACGCGGCGCGGGCGCCGCTGGGCGACACGTAGACCACGCTCGGCCGCTCGGCCGCCAGCATCTCCTTGATGATGGAGCGCATCGAGAGATCGAGGCCGCCCGGCGTGTCCAGCTCGATGACCAGGGCCTCGGCCTGGTCCCTGTCAGCCCGCTTGATCGCGGAGATGATATACTCGGCCGAACTGGGAGCGATGACGCCTTCCACTTGGATCACCAGGACCCGACGGGCGGCGCTTTCCGAAGGGGGTGAGGTGGCGACGGCCCAGGACAGGGCAATCCCGATCAGCCCGAGCAAGATGAGGGACCGTCGGATCGTTCGCACGGTCAGCTCACGGATGGTCCAACCCATTGATGACCCCGCGCTCGCGAAGATGTCGAAGCAAGGCCGGTGCGATGTCCGCCAGCGTGCGAACACCGTCGGCCACCGCCTCCCGGCCTGTCCCCCAGAGCATCGTCGGCACCGAGTTCTGTGTGTGGGTCCGCGTGCTCAGATCCTCCAGGTTGCCGTGATCGCTAGTCAGCACCACGAGCAGCTCATCGGGATCGGTTGCCTCCAGGACAGCGCCCAGAAGAAGGTCGAGCCGCTCAAGCAATTCCACCCCACGGTCCATGTCGCGGTCGTGCCCTGCCTGATCGGTCTGAAAGTGCTCATACAGTGTAAAGTCGTGCGAGAGAGCAAGGCGGGCCAGCCGCCGACCCGCCTCTTGCGGGTTGACCTCCGGGAGGTCGTAGCCCCGTTCGCGCAGGCCGCGATTGGTGATGTCATGGTAGACCGCCTCCCCTCTTGCCAGATCTCCGAGGTCCCTGAAAGCGAGCCCGGCCTGCTTCATCGCGACGGTCGTCACGGAGAGGAACCGACGCTCGCCCCGGAAGAACTCCGGCGTGTAGGCATTGGCGAAAGTGGCCCTCCCGCCCCCTTGCGAACACGAGCGAAGAGGGAGGAGCCGTCGAGGATCCCCGCCAGCGCCCTGTTGCAGAAGCCGTGGACGTGGTGCCCCATTTTCTGGGCGGCGTTGATTCCGGTCAACAGGGTGGTCTGCCCGGTGGCGCTTTGCGGCAGACCGGCGACGTTCAAGGTCGAATCCGTAGGGGCCACCAGGGCCCCTGCCCGCAACGCAGGGGCCTCGAGTTTCCCATACGCAGCTTGCAGGTGCGTGGTATGGGCCCGGCCAAGCGGGTTGAGATCAGGGTTGTCGTCACCGATCCCAAGGCCGTCCACAAAGATCATTAGAATCGACATCGTCCCTTTCCTGTCGGCAGCCCTGTCAGGATGTTAACGGTGGGCGGAAGGCTTGTCATGTCCGATCGTTCCCTAGGGCGTGTGAAAATCCGGCTGGAGGGGGGCCGCGAAGAGAGGTGAGGTCAGTATTTCATACGCCTTCCAATGTGTCAAGCGAGAGGTAAACGGCGGCCGGAGCCCTTCGCGTCCTCCCATAACCGCTCCATCTCCTCCACGCTCACCTCCCTGAGCTGACGGCCTCCGCGCTCTATGGTCTCCTCGATGTAGCGGAACCTGGTGGCGAACCTGGCGATGCTCTTTCGGAGGGATTCCTCTGCACTCAGATTCAGGAATCTGGCCAGATTGACCAGGCTGAACAGCACGTCCCCCAGTTCCAGCTCAGCCTCCTCCGGAGCAGCACCCTGGATGGCCTCCTTGAGCTCGCCAAGCTCCTCTTCGACCTTCGCAATCACCCCCGAGATCTCGGGCCAGTCGAACCCGGCCCGCGAGGCCTTGTCCTGCAGCCGCTGAGCACGGAGGAGCGCAGGAAGCTCCTTGGGGACTCCGTCCAGGGCCGACGCGGGAGCTGCAGCCGCGGCATCGCGTTCCTCACGCTTCAGTTCCTCCCACTGCTCTAGAACCTCGCGCGCCGTAGAGGCTGTGCCGTCCCCGAAGACGTGCGGGTGGCGGCGCACCATCTTATCCGCCGTCTCCGCCAGGACCTGACCGATGGTGAACTCGCGCCGCTCCGCAGCCACTTGAGCGTGAAAGACCACCTGGAAGAGGAGGTCGCCGAGTTCCTCCATCAGCTTCTTGGGGTCTCCCTCGTCGATCGCCTCCACCACTTCATAGGCCTCCTCGATCAGGAACGGTTTCAGGCTCTCACGGGTCTGTTCTCTGTCCCAAGGGCACCCGCCTTCTGCCCGGAGCCGCTCCATGATCCGGACCAGCGCCTCGAAACGCTCCCCCCTCGGCTCCCGCATCAGTCCTCCTTGGCTAAAGCAAACGCACAAATAACGTCGTTGCAGTGCTGTCATTGCGAGCGACCAACGGGAGCGTGGCAATCTCGCCGTTCTGACCTCCACTATTGCGCGATTGCTTCGTTGCTTCGCTCCTCGCAATGACACCGCAGTTAATGTGTTTGTATTGGTAGGGATCAGCGTATAGCTCTAGCCCGATTATACCCCCAGCGGCGCCCAGGGCAAAGCGAATCCCCGCCGCTGGTACTGTCCTAATTTCCAGAGTGCGATGAAATGCGATGTCGTTGCGAATGGCATTCCAAAGACTTCACTCTATGTCAAGTAGAATAGTCCAAAAAACTTTACCAAATACTCCTTATAAATCAATATGTTACAATGATACCTGCAGTGATGTTGCTTCATGCTGTGAAATCCTTGGTATACTAATCGCAACGACATCGCATTTCATCGCACTCTGGACAAGGGAAAATCAAGCAGGAAAGAACGAAAAAATGAAACCAGTAAGACAACTAACATCGGCTCAAAAAAAGAGAGTGAAACTGGAAGAAACGGCCGGTAGGATTGCGGATATCATCATGGGACATCTAGCAACATTGCCCAAAGCTGAGAGGAAGATTCGGATAGCGAAAGCTGATAAGCGCGTTCAAGATGCACTCAAGCGTCATGGGTCCGCTGGTACTCAAGCCACTCCTTCAGGGCGAGACGATACCCATCAGATCCGGCTTGTAGCCCGTAGTCGTTCTTAAGAACTTTCAAGAACGTGCCCCTGTCTTTAATCCGAAGCAGGTCTCTCATACGCCGCTTAATCTTCCTCCATTCTTGAATCAACTCTGAGTCCATCGGCTTGGCCTTCCTTCCGCGGGCTGTCTCCTCTAACATCACCCCTTCAAGATCGTCTAGCCCAACCCCCCGTGTTGTCATTTGGCTCTCCATTATGGAGTAGGTTTCAAAAATTAGGACACTAAAACTGTTACCATAAAGACCCCACAGTAGCAAGAGAAAAATGAATAGATAGTGAACCGATGTGAATGCTGTCATTTTAGACCAAGCACAGCCGGGTTTAATAGGTTCTAATCTGTCTAATAAAATCAATCGCTTATTGCAAATACATACCTGGAGGAATTTTCTTGACTTTGTGCTCACTATGACCTATTCTTCGTTCACAAGGAGGGTAAAGCCATGGCTAAAAGACGAGAAGTGAAGACGAGACACGTAGAAAACGATCAACCAATTCACAAGGTACCACCGTTTCTAAATCTAGATGAAGCCCTGAAAGTAGCATACGAGATATACGCTAAGGGTGGGGGCCAGCTTTCCTATGAGGATCTCTCGGACATCATTGACAACAAAGTGACAAGTAGCTGGTTCCAAATGAAGGTGCTTGCCTTGAAGGCTTACGGTCTTATCAGCGAACCAAGGAAGCAGATTGTAGAGCTAACCCCATTAGCAACGCCAATTGTGGCTCCCCAATCACCGGAGGAATTGGCTGAAGCAAAATTAAAAGCACTTACGTCCTACCGCCCTTTTAGGCTGATGGCTGAAAGGTATCATGGTAAGCCAGAGCCTCCGAGAGAGTTCCTTGAAAACACTTTCGAGCGCGAACTCAAAATTCCAGCCGATAAAAAAAGCAAATGGGCGGACTGTTTTCTTGCCTCGGCAAAGGCAGCCGACCTATTTAAGACAACTCTTAAGATCAATCTTCAGAGCAAGGTCGGAATCGAGGATAAGCCACTGAAAGTTGACACCATTGACGAGGATCAGAGGCAGTCCTTGAACCGCGAGCTTTCGGCAGAAGAGAAGAAGGCTGGCTGGCTGACTTACGAAGTCCCTGTCTCTGGAAATGCGCGCCCGAGAATCATTATTCCAGCTGGCTTAAAGCGAAAAGACTTCGAAAAGATGAAAAAGGTGCTTGAGGCGTTGGCCCCGGAAGAGGATGAAGATAAACTCTTTAAAGAAGGCTAGCATGACATAAAATGAAGGGCCGGAACGGTTGCCGCCGTTCCGGCCCGTGAAACCACAACATCCCACCCTGGAGGAGGAGATGTTTACCGCTCACGCGGCTTGTGGCTTCATTGTTATTCTAGCACGTCCACCACCACAGTCCAGTGTTCACCGCAAAGGGGAGGGGGCTGATCCGCCCTACTACGGTGAGGCCCCCTTACCTTTCTGCTTGGCCCATCGAGCCTCAGCAGCCTTGCGGGCTATTTCTTGTCGCCGCTCCGGTGAGATACGTACCTTACGGACCTTTGCCGAGGCGATCCCACCCTTCCGTCCCAAAGCCACCGCATGAGGATTCTTCCGTGCCATGCTCTAAGTATATGCTCTAGCGGTACGGCATGTCAAGTTATTTTTTACTTGACAATGCTAAAGCGCTGTAGCATACTATAGATAGAGAAAAGAAACCCCTGAACCGTTGACGCGGCTCAGGGGCGGCTGACACCCCAACAACCCGCGAAGGTCGCTGAGATGGTCCCCAGCCAATCTCAGAATAGGGCCCTCGCCAAAGAAAGGCAAGGCCAAAAATGAACCGACTGAAGAAGGAAAAGCAGCTAGCGATTGTCTCAGCGTTGGTGGAAGAGAACAGCATTCGGAGCGTTGAGCGGATGACGGGGGTGCATCGAGATACGATTATGCGGCTCCTGAACCGCGTCGGCGAACGATGCTCACGGCTTCTGGATCAGCACATGCGGGGCTTCCATTCTCGCTTGATCCAGGTCGATGAAATCTGGACCTTCTGCGGAAAGAAAGAACAGCGCCTATCGGATACAGAGCGCCTGAACCCTGAGCTTGGCGATCAGTATGTTTTTATCGCCCTCGATGCGGAGACCAAGCTGGTCCCAACCTTCACGGTAGGAAAGCGGGACTCCGACAACGCTCATCGGTTCATGCAGGACCTTCGTCAACGGCTCAATGGCAATGGGCGGATTCAGATGACGACAGACGGCTTCCGGGCGCACCTGACCGCTGTAGAGAACGCCTTCGGCGCTGACGTTGACTACGCGCAATTGGTAAAGCTCTACGGAGCCGAAAACCCCGGTCCTGGCCGGTACTCTCCCCCACGAGTCACGGAGACGGTATCCACCCCGATCAACGGCAATCCTGATCCTCGCTATGTCTCAACGTCGTATGTAGAGCGCCAGAACCTCACAATGCGGATGCAGATGCGGCGGTTCACGAGGCTGACCAATGCGTTCTCAAAATCCCTACGGAATTTGAAGGATGCCCTAGCCCTTCACTTTTGCCACTACAATTTCGTGAGGATTCATGGTAGTCTGCGGGTGACTCCAGCGATGGCGGCGGGCATCACCAGCCAGGTGTGGTCATTGGAGAATCTTCTATGAGAGCCACAGTTAGGGAACAACTGCCACTCTATTCATCCGATGATTCCAAGAGCGTCCGCAAGAGAAAGTCTCCAGGTGGGATTACCACTAGCCAGCTTGTTGTCAGTGCCCGCGTCGGAACCAACGAAGAGCTTTTCCCATTCATCATTGGGCTTCATGTCCCGAAGGGCTCGGTAGTAGCAGACGTAACATACGGCTCTGGTATCTTTTGGAAACACATCCCAAAGGGAAGCTACAAGCTCCTCGCCACAGACATCAAGGACGGTGTGGACTGTCGGCGATTGCCCTATCCAGACGGGACTATCGATTGTATTGTTTTAGATCCTCCCTATATGGAGGGGCTATACCGCCGGGACAAGGCTCACATGGCTGGATCTGGCAGCTACGCTGCCTTTCGCAATACTTATTCGGACGGAGAGAAAACGGCGGGCGGGCCAAAGTATCATGAGGCCGTACTGGACCTCTATTTCCGGGGCGGCAAAGAAGCCTACCGCGCCTTACGAAACTGCGGCGTCCTGATTGTGAAATGCCAGGATGAAGTTAGCGCGAACATGCAGAGACTCACCCACGTTGAGATCATCAATGAGTATCAGTCCATTGGGTTTTACGCGAAAGATCTCTTTGTTTTAGTTCGATCCAATAGACCAGCAGTGAGTCGGATCCTGAAACAAGAACATGCGAGGAAGAACCATTCCTATTTCTTGGTGTTCGTCAAAACCGAGGGAAGAAACCCTCGGGGGAAGGGGCTAAAAGGTGGGTCTACTAGAGGAGTGGGGTCTCACGATTCAGGAGCTAAATGACATTCTTGCATCGCGTCCAAAGTCTTCGGGGCATTCTCATCGGATTTGTGGCTGAATACAAACTTCCTCAGATGTGGTTCTCTGATAAAAGGATCGTTGGGCTAGAAAGATATGACAACCACGATAGAACGCGACCCGGCGATTTTGGCTTTTCCTATCGAGGTACGCCGGTCACCGTTCAGGTCAAATCACTCCAGAGCAATTCGGTACGCCAAACCGAAACTGGCTATGTAGGCAGCTTTCAATGCGATGCCAGCGATAGGAGACCAGTTCGGTTGCCTAACCGCCAAACCGTCGAGACGACCTGTTTGCTCGTAGGTGGCTTTGACTTGCTCGCTGTCAACCTCTTTGAGTTTGGGAAGGCTTGGCGATTTGCTTTTGTGAAGAATACTGATCTACCCAGAACGAGGTCGCCGAAGTACACCCCAAGGCAGCGTCAGCATCTCTTGGCGACCTCCGTCAAAGTAAGCTGGCCCCTTCAATCCCCCTTTCGAGATGAGCCTTTCAGTCTCTTGGACGAAATCGTAGGCCAAAAGCGCCCCCGCTCAAATTAGGACACTACCCCCGCCGCTCCAGCACTCGCCGACAAATCCTTTGACAAGGCTAGGACGATTGGCTAAGGTACGATTTCACCGCCATCCCCAGGGGTGTCAATGGACTCCTTCTACATCAGCTTGGCCTTCGGCGGCGCAGCAGCGGCCGCGAACGTGGTGGGCGGGCTCTTGGTGACGATAAAGCGGCGATGGGACGAGATCCTGCTCAAGTACTTCATCGCCCTGGGGGCTGGCTTTATGCTCGGGGCCGCGTTCTTGGGGATGGTCCCCGAGAGCGTTCGTCTCACCGACATTGCCCCACTCCTCATTCTGGTCGGCTACCTCGTGATCCATTTTTTTGAGCATACGCTGGCCCCGCATTTTCACTTCGGCGAGGAGATCCATGTGGAGATGGTTGTGACACCCTCAGTGAGCATCTTTGCCCTCACCGGCCTGCTGATCCATACGTTCTTCGATGGGGTGTCGATCGCCTCGGGTTTCCACGTCGGGACGGGGCTGGGGGTGTTGATCTTTGTTGCCGTCGCGCTGCACAAAATCCCTGAGGGGTTCACGGTCAGTTCCATCATGCTGGCCTCTGGCAGGAGTCGCCGGTCGGCTGTGGCCTCGTCCACTGCGCTCGGCCTCTCGACCATTTTCGGTGTGTTATGTGCCTCCTACCTCAAGGGGCTGCTGGGATATCGGCTGGCTGTATCCGCCGGGGTGATGATCTACGTGGCTGCGTCCGACCTGATCCCGGAGGTGAACCGAGAGAAGGGGATCCTGATGGCGGTGATGGTCTTCGTGGGTGTTCTCCTCTTCTACGTGACCGAGCGGCTGCTCTCGGGATTGGGCTTCTGAGACCCGGCGGCCGGCTGATTTTGCTTGCACAGCCGGCCGTCTTTGTATAGGGTAGAGACCGCAACAGCCGGGCTTGGACGAGGAGATCGCGTGGAGAAAAGGGAGCTGATCGCGATTCTGTTAGCTGGCCTTCTTCTGGTGTGGACAGGGCCGGCCTTGGGAGAGATCTATTACAAGATCGACGAGAACGGGATCGCTCACTTTACCAATGCTCCGACGTCATCTGAGTACCGGCTACTACAGCCAGGCGTGCTCCCTTCCGTCCCCCGACTCACTGCCGCCAACATCGAGGAGCTGATCGAGGCATTCGGCGCCGAGCACGGCCTCGACTCTGCCCTGATCAGGGCCGTCATCCAGGTGGAGTCGAACTTCAACCACAGGGCGATCTCTCGCAAAGGGGCGCAAGGGTTGATGCAGCTCATGCCGTCAACGATCTGGCGGCTCTCGGTGGGGGACGCCTATGATCCCCATGAGAATATCGGAGCCGGTGTCCGCTACCTCCGTCAGCTCCTGGACCAGTTCCAGGGCGATCTCAGATTGGCGTTAGCCGCGTATAACGCGGGAGAGAACGCGGTCCTCCGCTACAGGGGGGTCCCCCCTTACCCGGAGACCAGGGATTACGTCACGAAGGTCCTGAGATTGTACCGGCAGATGCGAGGGGAGCGTTCCAGAAACGGGGTGGTCAGGACGGTCTCGCGGGCTGTCGCGCCGCCGCCACCCCCCGCCATTTACAGGACACAGGAGGCGTCAGGCGCAATCCTCTATTCCAATATCCCGCCGATTGTCCGCTCTCCATAGGGCCTTGGCACGCCGCCGCTCAACCCCTTTTGCCTTGACAAGACAAGGCCACGGGATTACCATTTTCGCGGACTTGTTTCATCTTTCGCACCTTTCATCAAAGGAGCCTCATGGTGAAGCGCCTGATCGATGTGGACCCCGAAATCGCTGAAGTTATCCGGCTCGAGACCGAGCGTCAGGCAACCAAGTTGGAGCTGATCGCCTCGGAGAACTTCGTCAGCGCAGCCGTGATGGAGGCGGCCGGCTCGACGCTGACCAACAAGTATGCCGAGGGGTACCCGGGACGGCGCTACTACGGCGGGTGCGAGTTCGTTGACATGGCGGAGAACCTGGCGATCGAACGGGCAAAGCGACTCTTCGGTGCCGACCACGTCAACGTCCAGCCCCACTCCGGTTCGCAGGCCAACATGGCCGTATACTTCGCCGTGCTGGAGCCAGGGGACACCATCTTCGGGCTCAATCTCTCTCACGGCGGTCACCTGACGCACGGCAGCCCGGTGAATTTTTCTGGGCGCTTTTTCAAGGTGATTCCGTACGGTGTGGATAGGGCGACCGAACAGGTGGACTTCGACGCTCTCCGGCGCTTGGCAAAGGAGCACCGGCCCAAGCTGATCGTGGTGGGCGCCAGCGCCTATCCCCGGATCTTCGACTTCGCGACGTTTGGCGCGATCGCCCGCGAGACTGGCGCCATCCTCATGGCCGACATCGCCCACATCGCCGGGCTGATCGTGGCCGGCTTGCACCAGAGCCCCATCCCGCACGCCGGCTTCGTCACGACCACCACCCACAAGACGCTTCGGGGCCCGCGGGGCGGGATGATCATGTGCAAGGCGGAGTACGCTCCGGTCTTGAACAAGCAGGTCTTTCCCGGCATGCAGGGCGGCCCGCTCATGCACATCATTGCCGCCAAGGCAGTGGCCTTTCAGGAGGCCCTTGCGCCGGAGTTCGCCTCCTATCAGCGCCAGATCGTGGCCAATGCCAAGGCGCTGGCCGAGGCGCTTCGAGGCCACGGCTTCCGCCTGGTCTCCGGGGGAACCGATACCCATCTTCTCCTGATCGATTTGACGGGGCGAGGGCTCACCGGAAAGGCGGCCGAGGCCGCGCTGGATCTGGCGGGGATCACCGTCAACAAGAATGCCATTCCGTTCGATAGGGAGAAGCCGGCCGTGACTTCTGGCGTCCGGATCGGCACGCCGGCCGTTACCACGCGAGGGATGCGGGAACACGAGATGCGGCAGATCGCGGACCTGATCGCCGACGTCCTCAAAGATGTTGGGAACCTTGCGGCCCAGTCGAAGGTCGCGGCCCGTGTGAAAGAGCTTTGCGCCTCCTTCCCCTTGTACCGGGAGCAGCTCGCCCTCTCTTCTCCCCACCTGGCGTAGGACTCTCCGAGGGACTCCTCCGTGAAGTGTCCCTACTGTGGCAGCCTCGAAGAAAAGGTCGTCGATTCCCGCGAGGGCAAGGATGGCGTGGTCGTCCGCCGCCGCCGTCAGTGCCAGCAGTGCCTGCGACGCTTCACCACCTATGAGCGAATCGAAGAGATCCACTTCATGGTCGTCAAAAAAGATGGACGCCGGGAGCCGTTCGACCGCCACAAGATCCTGGCGGGGCTGCTCAAGGCGACCCAGAAGCGGCCCGTGAGCGTCGCCCAGCTCGAGAAGATCGTGGACGAAATCGAGGCGCGCCTCACCGAGAAGGTGGAGCGGGAGATGACTGCCGCCGAGATCGGCGAGTTGATCATGGAGCGACTTCACGAGATCGACGAGGTGGCGTATGTCCGGTTCGCGTCGGTCTACCGCCAGTTCAAGGATGTGAGTCAGTTTGTGGAGGAGGTCAAGGGCCTGCGGGAGGGGGGGCCGCGTCGGCAGCCCCCGTAAATGACAGCACGATGAGCCAGTACTACCCGATGATGGTAGACCTGGCGGGGCAGCGCTGCCTGGTTGTGGGAGGCGGGCCGGTGGCCGAGCGCAAGGTCCGGGCCCTCGTCGAGGCGGGGGCTGAGGTCGTTGTGGTCAGTCCTACCCTCAATCCGGGCCTCACAGGCCTCAAGCGGGAGGGTCGGATCGTTCACCGCCGGCGGCGGTACCGGACAGGTGATCTGGCGGGGAGCTTCCTCGTGTTCGGGGCAACCAACGATCCGGAGGTCAACGGTCGCCTGGCCGATGAGGCGAAGGCGGCAGGGGTTCTGGCCAACCTGGCTGACTCGCCGGCGTCGAGCACGTTCTTCGTGCCGGCGACCCTCAGGCGGGGCGACCTCGTCATCGCCATCTCCACGGAGGGCAACAGTCCCGCGCTTGCCAGGAAGATCAAGGAGGATCTGGAGTCGGTCTACGGCGAGGAGTACGCCGAGCTCTTGAGAGTGCTGGAGCAGGTGAGGGAGCGGGCGATGCGCGAGGTCGTCGATCCCGCGCGCCGAAGGACGTTGTTCGAGCGGGCCATTGAGTCCGACCTACTCAGGTTAATCCGGACGGGAGACGCCGCCGGTGTTGAGAAGACCGTGAAGGGACTGTTCGACGGGCTGCCGGACAGGCAGAATCGGAAGTCGCAGGGATGATCGAACTCATCTTATCTTACCTTGCATTGGTGCTCTACCTTGTCGCCAGCCTCGGGTATATGGCCTCCCTGACGGCTCGGCACGGCAAGCTGCTCAGGGTGGCGGGGATCCTGGCCCGCTCCGGATTCGTCCTGCATACCGGGGCCCTGGCGAGCTACCTCTACCAGCAAGGCCGCCCCCCGGCCAACCTGGCCGAATGGCTCTCTTTCTACGCATGGGCCACGGTTGCCGTGTACCTCTTTACGGAGGTGCGCTACGAGAGCAAGGTGATCGGCTCGTTCGTGATCCCTCTCGTTGTCATCCTTCTCGCGACGTCGGCGGCCCTGCCCAAAACGATCGAAAGCCTGTCCCCACCGCTGAAGAACATCGGGGTCTGGGCCCACGTGATTCTGACGCTGCTCGGAAACGCCGCCTTCGCGCTCGCCTGCTGCGGGGCGTTGATGTACTTGCTTCAAGAACGCCAGCTCAAATCCAAGCAGCCAGGGGTTCTCTATCATCGGCTGCCCTCCCTGAAGCTCCTTGACGACCTGTGCCACCTTGCCCTCTCGCTTGGCTTCCCCCTCTTGACCCTTGGTCTGCTGAGCGGTGCCCTGCTGGCCTACTCCACGTGGGGTTCCTTCCTGACCTGGGACGGGAAGCAGATCTGGTCGATCGTCACGTGGGTCTTCTATGCCGCATTGTTGCACGGACGGCTGGCAGGCGGCTGGCGTGGCAGGAAGGCGGCCATCTTGTCGATCATCGGGTTCTGCGGGGTCGTCTTTGCCTCCCTCGGGGCGAATCTCGTCATCAGGGGGACCCACGCTTTTTGATGTAAAGTTCCAAGTTCCAGGTGCCAAGTTCCAGGGAAGGTTCCAAGTTCCGAGTACCAAGTTCCAAGTTGAGGACCTGGAACACAGAACTTGGAACATGGAACTGCGAAGCCGAACCTAGAGCTGCGAAGCTGCAATGGATATCATTGTCCTTGGTCTGAGCCACAAGACGGCGCCACTCGACCTGAGGGAGAAGCTCCACTTCCCGGAGTCGGAGCTGCCGGAAACCTTGGATCGACTCGGCGGCTGCGGGCAGATCCTTGAGCGGATGATGCTCTCCACCTGCAACCGGGTGGAGGCCTACGCGGTCGTGGATGAGGTGGAGGTCGCGCGTCGGTTCCTCGTGGAGTTCATTGCCGAGCGACGCAAGCTTCCCCCGGAGAGCTTCGAGCCCCGCCTCTACTTGCTCATAGCCGATCAGGCCATCCGGCATATCTTCCGTGTTGCGTCGAGTCTTGACGCAATGGTGGTGGGCGAACCCCAGATCCTGGGCCAGGTGAAGGCGGCGTACGGGATCGCGCTGGAGCGGGAAGCCACGGGCGTGATTCTGAATAACCTGATGGGAACCGCTTTGCATGTCGCGAAGCGGGTGCGGACTGAAACCGGGATCGCGACCTCGGCCGTCTCGGTTTCTACGGCTGCCATCGAGCTGGCGAAGAAGATCTTCGGGGACCTCAAGGGTCGCGCCGTCATGCTGATCGGGGCCGGAAAGATGTCGGAGCTGTCGGCCAAGCACCTCCTGGCCGACGGTGTCGGCTCGGTCATTGTGGCTAACCGGAACTTCGATCGGGCGGTGGAGCTGGCTGAGCGGTTCAGTGGCCGGGCTGTCCGCTATGACGAGGCCAAGGCGGAGATGGTCCGGGCCGACATCATCATCAGTTCGACCGGCGCGCCGCACCAGATCCTATCCAAGGCAGACCTCCAGGAGATCATCCTTCAACGCCGCAACCGCCCGATCTTCTTGATCGACATAGCAGTTCCGAGGGACATCGATCCGATGGCCAACGAGATCGATAATGTCTACCTCTATGATCTCGATGACCTTCAGGGGGTGGTGCAGGCCAACCTTCGCGAGCGGCAGCGGGAGGCGGATCGGGCGGAGGCGCTGATCGACCGGGAGGTGAGGCAGTTTGTCGGCTGGCTCGAGAGCCTCAAGGTGGTCCCGACTATCGTCGCGATGCGCAAGAAGGTGGAGTCAATCCGAGAGGAGGAGCTCCAGAAGGTGTTTGCAAGACTACCAGACTTGACCTCGGAGGAACGCCACGCGATTGCGACCCTGACCAGCTCTATCGTGAACAAGATCCTCCACGATCCGATGACGGAGCTGAAACGCCAGTCGGCCCGGAAGGATGGCCACCTCTATGTGAACGTGCTCCGGAGGCTCTTCGCCATCGGAGACGAGTAGGGGCGCTGCTTGCTGCGCCCTTCCAGAAGGAGTGACGTGGAGCGCAATGGATTGAGGCTCGGCACGCGCGGGAGCCCGCTTGCCCTGCGCCAGGCACGGCTGGTCGCGGACGCTCTCGGCACCCGATGGCCTGGTCTGGAGGTTGCCCTCATCCCTATCAAGACCTCAGGTGACAAACTCTTCGATGCGCCGCTTGCACAAGCTGGCGGAAAGGGCCTTTTTGTGAAGGAGATCGAGGAGGCCCTTCTCGAAGGCCGGATCGATTTGGCGGTGCATAGTCTAAAGGATCTGCCGGCGGAGTTGCCGCTGGGCCTCCGCTTAGGAGCTATCATGCTCCGTGAAGATCCGTTCGACGCGCTCGTTGCAAGGGACGACCTTCGGTTCACTGAACTGCCTCTGGGGTCGAGGATCGGGACGAGCAGCCTGCGCCGACAAGTCCAGCTCCTCCATCGCCGGCCCGACCTGCAGATGGTTCCGCTTCGCGGCAACGTGGAGACCCGCCTCAAGAAACTCGACACGCTCGACCTGGACGCCGTTGTCCTGGCTGCCGCCGGCCTGATCCGTCTTGGCTTGCAGCATCGGATTACCGAGCGCCTCGATCCCGAATTGAGCCTGCCCGCGATCGGCCAGGGGGCACTGGCGATCGAAATCCGGGAGGACGACCGGCGGGCTGCCGCGATTGTCGATAGGATCGATCATCGTGAGACGCGACTGGCGACTACGGCGGAGAGGGCGTTCCTGCGGCGCCTGGGCGGGAGCTGCGTGACCCCGGTCGCCGCCTTTGGCCAGATCGAAGGGGATTCGCTCGTCCTCACCGGGATGGTTGCTAGCCTGGACGGGAAGCGGATGGTGAAACAGGCCTTGCGAGGGGAAGCCAGCATGCCCGACGAGGTGGGGCGGGCTTTGGCGGAAGAGTTGCTCGCCGCCGGCGCGGACGTGATCCTCCGGGACATTGACCCCCGTCTCCCCTCACCTTCTTCCTCTCCCCCATTGGGGGAGAGGGGTGGAGTGAGGGGGTAGGAAAGCATTGGCGAGCGGGAAGGTCTATCTCGTCGGTGCAGGGCCAGGCGATCCGGGCCTCATAACCCTCCGGGCGGTCAGGTGCCTCCACGAAGCCGATGTGGTCGTCTACGACCACCTCGCCAATCCGCGTCTCCTCTCCTATGCCAAGCCCGGCGCCGAGCTCATCTACGCCGGCAAGAAGGCCGGGGAGGCCGATACGACCTCTCAGGAGGAGATCGGCCGTCTTCTGATCGAGAAGGCCTCGGCGGGAAAGGTGGTGGCGCGGCTGAAAGGAGGGGATCCATTCATCTTCGGGCGGGGCGGGGAAGAAGGCCTGGAACTGTTCCAGGCTGGCATTCCCTTCGAGGTCGTTCCTGGGGTGACTTCTGCTATCGCCGTGCCGGCCTATGCGGGCATCCCACTGACTCACCGCGATCATGCCTCAACGGTGGCGTTTTTGACCGGGCACGAGGACCTATTAAAAGACAATTCGACGATCGCCTGGGACAAGGTTGCCACCGGCATCGGCACGCTCGTCTTTCTGATGGGCGTCGGAAATCTTCCCAATATCGTTCAGAAGCTCGTCAAGCACGGCCGACCCATAGAGACCCCCGCCGCTGTCATCCAGTGGGGCACCAAGCCCGAGCAGGAGACAGTGACTGGGACACTCGAGACCATCGTGGCACGCGTCGAAGCGCGCGGGTTGGGTCCGCCAGCGATCCTTGTGGTCGGTGATGTCGTGCGGCTTCGAGAACGGTTGGCATGGTTCGAGCGACGGACGTTATTTGGCAGGCGTATCCTGATCACCAGGGCACGCGAGCAGGCGAGCGGCTTCGCTGAGCTGCTGGAAGACCAGGGGGCGGAGGTCTTGGAGTTCCCCCTCATCACGTTCGCACCTCCCGAAACCTGGACGCCTCTCGACCAGGCCGTCGAACGACTCGAAACCTATCGCTGGGTCATCTTCACCAGCGCAAACGGGGTGGATGCCTTCTTCCTCCGGTTGCGGGCCCTCCGCCAGGACGCCAGACGCCTGGGCACCGTCAAGATCTGCGCCATTGGTCCTGCGACCGCCGAAGCCCTCGAGAAACACTCGATCGTCCCTGACGTCGTGCCGGCAGAGTACCGGGCAGAAGGGATCATCGAAGCGTTCAGACAGCATGATCTCCGCGGTGCGAGGATCCTGCTGCCCAGAGCCGAAGTCGCCCGGGATCTGTTGCCGGTGGAGCTCGAAAAGCTTGGCGCGACGGTTGAGGTGGTGCCAGTCTACAGGACCGTGAAGGCCAGCTCTGATGGGGAACTGCTGAAGCAGCTTCTCCATGACCGGAAGATCGATCTGGTGACCTTCACCAGCTCGTCCACCGTCACCAGCTTCGTGGAGTTGCTGCAGAAGGAAGACATGAAGGCGCTCTTGGAAGGGGTACGGATAGCTTGCATCGGCCCCATCACCGCGGAGACGGCCGAGCGCTTCGGTCTTGCCACCGACATCCTCCCCATGCAATACACGATCCCGTCTCTAGCTGATGCCATTATCCGCTATTTTCGAACATGAGGAGGACCGTAGCCCTTGCGCGCCTCCTTGAAACAGCTCCATTGAATGGGACATAATAGTTTGGGAAGTTTCAATGGAAGCTGGCACAACTTAGCTACTCTTCGATCAATTCTGCCAGCGCTGACTGGTTGGACCTTTAGGCAACGGCTCTGAGTTGATCCCGATTCTGGTGTTGGCCTACCCGGTCATCGACACGAGCTTCATGGGATTTCTCCGCCTGCGGGAAGGCCGCCCAGTGTTCCAGGGCGGGAAAGACCATTTCTCCCATTGGTTGGTCAGCCTCGGACTTCGGCAGACCGGGGGGTACTTCTGATCTTCGCCTTCCTAATCTGTCACGCGCTCATGGCAGCCCTAGTGACCTCTGTCACACTCCGCCTCTCCCTGCTGACCCTCGCCAGCAGCGCCGCTATAATGTTCATCTTCGACGCTTTGCTTAGGAAGACGAAGGTCTGACACAGGAGGGGGACAACAGAAAGGAGGATCGATTGGCAAAACGCGGCGACAGCGTGATCGTGTTGTTGGTGATACTCATCTTGGGAGCGCTGATAGGGACGGTTATAGGCGAGGTCATCGCGACCATCGCGCCTGGTGGGACGCTGGAAAAGATCTTCAGCAGGGGGATCAACCCCGGCCTCTCACCGCCCGCGACCCTCGACCTCAAGGTGATCAGCCTCTCCTTCGGGTTCAGCGTGAAGATCAACCTCTCGAGCCTGTTGGGGATCGGCCTGGCCCTTCTGATCTACAGAAAGTTGTGATCATCCTGGCGTCCGCGTCTCCACGGCGTGAGAAGCTTCTGCGGGCACTGCGAGTGCCGTATCGGATCATCCCGAGCCTGGCCGAGGAAGGGAAGGAACCGCTTCCCGATGGCACGGAGTGCCAGGCCAAGACCCTCGCACTTCGAAAGGCGACTGA